>ERZ1030944.94-NODE-94-length-26358-cov-48.343155_pt1 | contig 26358 bp, 23 predicted proteins | sample MGYA00518599_ERZ1030944 | MGnify/ENA primary metagenome ERZ1030944 (study PRJEB33718, sample SAMN03159697) | human skin metagenome | collected 2014-05-20 | study: EMG produced TPA metagenomics assembly of the PRJNA266117 data set (Human skin bacterial metagenome... | reverse complement strand
CCGGCAACGACCTGCCCGCCAGCGTCCTGCCGTTCATCCTGCGCGGGGTGCAGCTAGTGGGCATCAACTCCGTCGACGCGCCGAATGAGCTTCGCGACGAAGCGTGGTCGCTCCTCGACGAGTCCGTAGACACCAACGCCATCCGCACCGAAGAAGTCGGATTGGATGGCGTTGCGGAAATTGGGCGGGCGCTGCTGGAAGGGCGGGGCAGCGGGCGCGCCGTCGTTAAGCTGTAGCTTCTTTGGGCACCGGGCCGCCGGAAACCTGGCGGTACGCGTGCGCCACGGCCAGCATGGTGCCGGGCAACGTCACAACAAGGCCGACGAAAAACAGCGCCGCACCAACGAGGTTGATCAACCCGGCGAGCACCACGAAGCCCAAAATCTTCAGGTAATTCGACGCGCCAGCCTTGAAACCGGCGGAAATAGCATTGCCGAACGAGCCGTTATTGTCCGCCGCGTACCACGTCTGGAACGTGAAAAACGGCATGACCAAAAGGCCAATCACACCCGTGACGGCCAACGCGCCCAGAATCGGGCGCACCAGGTTCCACATCTGCTCCGGGGTGACATCCTCAGCGTTGTCCGGCAGCGTGGACGGGTCGATGGTGCTCAGCGCGCCGAACGCGAGCACCATGAGCAGGATCATGGAGACGATCATCGCCACCACGCCGAGCAGCGCCGTCACACCCAGCGTCTTGCCGTACGCCGGCGCCTTCGCCTCGTTGTAGGTGAACTGCCTCACCAGCGTCTCCTGCAACGCCACGCCAATCATCCACGGCGCGAGCAGCAGCATGCCGATCGCGCTGATCATCGAGCCCGCGCCCGGCAAAAACTGGCCCAGCACCGCCAGCGCCGTGTAAACCACGCCCAGCGGAATCCACAGCTTGGCGTTGGCGAACAGGGCCTTGCCGCCCCAGGTCAGCGCCTCCATGATCTCGAGCTTGCCGTTGCCCTTCACGTGGAACCAGCCGTTCGACGCCGGGTCGTTGATCGGGTGCGGCGACGTGCCGTCACCGGGGACGTTGTCCGTGAGCTGCTGGCCGTGGAAACGCAGCGCGGAGGCACCGGCCATCGACGCCGCCGTGTTCACCTCGAACGCGTCGTAGGCGTTTTCGGTGTTTTGGGTGTTGGGGTTGCCGTAGGTGGGGTAGTTGCCGTTTTCCGGGTGGCTGCCTTCCGGGTGCTCCGGGTACGGCTCGTACCCGCCGCCGTTATAAGGGGTGGACATGCACTCATCCTTCGTGATCGTGGGTTCCGTTCACTTGGGACTTTATCAGTCACACCAGTCACAGACCCGGGCGGCGGGCGGGGCCGGGTTAGCCGGGTTCCTGACACATCACGGCAGCCATTCGTGCCGACCTGGGGGGTTTGCGGGCCGCCTGACAGATTCGGCCGCGATGTGTCGGGAGGGGTCGCGGGGCAGGGCCCGGCCCGCCCGATTTTCGCCGCCCGGGCAAATTCATTCACCGCGCGATGAATAGATCACTCTCGTGGGCGTAGCGACCTGGGGAAAATGAACAATTCAACCGCTCAAAAAGGGATTTGTTCACCGAGGAGGCCCCGGCGGGTGAATAAATTGGGGCCGGGGCCGGGGCGGGGCCGCGGCACCCGCCGCGCAGGCCCCGCCGCAGCCCCCTACTTCACCACCAGGTTGACCATGCGGCCGGGGATGGCGATGACCTTGACCACGTTCTTCCCGGCGACCAGGTCGGCCACGCGCTCGTCGGCAAGTGCTGCGGCCTCGAGGTCGTCCTTGGAGGCGTCGGTGGCGACGTCGATGCGCGCCTTGACCTTGCCGTTGATTTGGACGGGCACTTCCACGGTGTCGTCGACAAGCCATTGCTCCTCGAACTCCGGGAACGGTTCGAACGTGATGGTCTCGGAGTGGCCCAGCACCGACCAGAGCTCTTCGGCGATGTGGGGTGCGAGCGGCGAGACCATCTGCACCAGCGGCTCGACGGCGGCGCGCGGCGCACCGTTCGGGTAGGTCTTGGTCAGGTAGTTGACGTACTCGATGAGTTTGGCGGCGACGGTGTTGTCCCGCAGGTGCTCGTAGTCGTCGCGCACGCCGGCGATGGTGCGGTGCAGGGCCTTGGAGTCCTCGTCCGTGAGCGCGGTGTCCACGACCGACGTCTCACCGGTGGCCTCGTCCACCACCAGGCGCCACAACCGCTGCAGGAAGCGGTGCGCGCCGACGACGTCCTTGGTCGCCCACGGGCGGGAGGTGTCCAAAGGCCCCATGGACATCTCGTAAACGCGCAGGGTGTCGGCGCCGTACTCCTCCACGACATCGTCCGGCGCGACGGAGTTCTTCAGGGACTTGCCCATCTTGCCGTACTCGCGGTTGACCTCGGCGCCGTCGTAGAAGAACTTGCCGTCCTTTTCCTCCACCTCGGCGGCCGGGACGTACACGCCGCGCGAGTCGGTGTAGGCGTAGGCCTGGACGTAGCCCTGGTTGAACAGGCGGCGGTACGGCTCCTTGGAGGTGACAAAGCCCAGGTCGTAGAGCACCTTGTGCCAGAAGCGGGCATACAGCAGGTGCAGCACTGCGTGCTCCACGCCGCCGACGTAGAGGTCCACACCGCCCGGGTCGGCCTCGCCGTGCTCGTCGGGGCGCGGACCCGTCCAGTAGCGCTCGTTTTCGATGTCTACGAATGCTTCAGCGTTCGTCGGGTCGATGTAGCGCAGCTGGTACCAGGAGGAACCGGCCCACTGCGGCATCACATTCGTGTCGCGCCAGTACTTCTGCTTGCCGTGGCCCAGGTCCAGCTCCACCTCGACCCAGTCGGTCGCCTTCGCCAGCGGCGGGGCGGGTTCGGAGTCGGCGTCATCGGGGTCGAAGGCGATGGGGTTGTAGTCCTCCACCTCCGGCAGCTCCACCGGCAGCATGTCCTCGGGCAGCCCGTGCGCCTGACCATTCTCGTCGTAGACAATCGGGAACGGCTCGCCCCAGTAGCGCTGGCGCGCGAACAGCCAGTCGCGCAGCTTGTACTGGATCTTCTCGGAGCCCCTCTGCCTATCGACGAGCCAAAGGATCGCCCGCTCAATAGCCTCACCCTTGCCCAGGCCGTTGAGGTCGAGGCCGTCCTCGTTCGCGGAGTTGATGTGCTCCGCGTCGCCGGTGAACGCCGCCTCGGAGACATCGCCGTCCAGCACCGGGGTGATGGGCAATCTGAAGACGGTGGCGAACTCGTAGTCGCGCTCGTCGTGCGCCGGCACCGCCATGATGGCGCCGGTGCCGTAGCCGGTGAGCACGTAGTCGGCGATGAAGATCGGCACCTCCTCGCCGCTGACCGGGTTCACGGCGTAGGAGCCGAGGAACACGCCGGTCTTTTCCTTGTTCTCCTGGCGCTCCACGTCGGACTTCGCGGCGATGGAACGCAGGTAGGCATCCACTGCCTCGCGCGGGGTGGCGGCCCCGCCGGTCCAGCGGCTGTCCACGTCGGAGGGGTAGGAGGCGGTGACCAGCTCGTCGACAAGCGGATGCTCCGGCGCAAGCACCACGTAGGACGCGCCGAAGAGCGTGTCCGGGCGGGTGGTGAAGACCGTGATGTCGCCGGCGGGGGAGGCGAAGTGCACGTCCGCGCCGCGGGAACGGCCGATCCAGTTGCGCTGCATGCTCTTGACCTTTTCTGGCCATTCGAGCAGGTCAAGGTCGTCGAGCAGGCGGTCCGAGTAGTCGGTGATGCGCATCATCCACTGGCGCAGGCGCTTGCGGAAGACCGGGTAGTTGCCGCGCTCCGAGCGGCCCTCGGCGGTGACCTCCTCGTTCGCCAGCACCGTGCCCAGGCCCGGGCACCAGTTGACCATGGAGTCGGAGAGGTAGACCAGGCGGAACTCGTCGATGGCCTTGTGCTTCTCTTCCGTGGTCAGGTCGCGGAAGTTGCGGCCGTCCTTGGTGGTGCGGGCGCCCGACATGAGGTCCTTGACCAGGTCCTCGATCGGGCGGGCCTTCTGCAGATCCTCGTCGAACCAGGCGTTGTAAATCTGCAGGAAGATCCACTGCGTCCACTTGTAAAACTCCGGGTCCGTGGTGGCCACGGAACGGCGCGGGTCGTGGCCGAGACCCAGCATGGCCAGCTGGCGGCGCATGTTCGCGATGTTCGCCTCGGTGGTCACGCGCGGGTGCGTGCCCGTCTGGATGGCGTACTGCTCCGCGGGCAGGCCGAAGGCATCGTAGCCCAGCGTGTGCAGCACGTTCTTGCCCAGCATGCGGTTGTAGCGCGCGTAGACGTCCGTGGCGATGTAGCTCAGCGGGTGGCCCACGTGCAGGCCCGCGCCAGAGGGGTAGGGGAACATGTCCTGGACGTTGAGCTTGTCTGTGGGCAGCTCCTCGCCGGTGGCAAGGTCGCCGACCGGGTTCGGGGCATAAAACGTCTGGTCGTCGCGCCAGTACGCCTGCCACTTCTGCTCGATGGTGTTGGCCAGCTCGGCCGTATAGCGGTGCGGGGTCGCCTCAGTCATGGTTACGCAGTGTAGTTAAGGGCGTTTGGATGCAGGCGCCCGGCGCGGAGTCCGGGGCGGAGCAGGTTCTGGGTGGGCTCTCGGTGGGGGCGGGTTCTAGGTGGTTTTGTACGAATCGACAATTCAGACGAGCGTCCAGATTTAACACCGCAGGTAGAGAGCTTATGCACTGTTTCGCATGTAAACTTTTACAAAATCACAGATCCTGCCGCTCGAGTTCCGGCAGTCTCGACCCACTTTTCGTTGGCAATTACCAATAGTTGGTCTACCCGAAATTGTCCGCAATGCGGAGTCCGCAACCGCGCCAACGTACCGCGAGCCACACCGCTATGGTCGCAAATATGCAGCTCTACACCATCGGCTACAGCAAGAAGACCGCGAAGGAGTTCTTCAACATCCTCCGGGACAACGGCGTAAAGCAGATCGTGGACATCCGGCGGCACAACACGAACCAGCTCGCCGGCTTTACCAAGAAGTCGGATTTGCCGTGGTTCCTCGACACCATCGCGGGCATCGACTACTCCCACGAGCTGTCGCTCGCACCCAGCGAGGAACTCATGCGCGCGTACCGCAAGGAGGGCCTGCCGTTCGACGAGTTTGCAAAGCAGTTGCGCGCCGAGTTTGCCGAGCGCGAGATGCCCAAGCTTATCGATGGCTCCGCCCTCCTCTGCTCAGAGCCCAAACCCGACACCTGCCACCGCTCTGTGGCTGCGCAATATCTGGCCGAGAAGGGCGACGTTGAGGTCGTGCACCTCTAGGTTCTAGCCCGCGAACATCTGCCAGATGGCCACGCACATGATCACGATGCCCAGCACGAACACGAACCAGGTTTCCGGCTTGTTGGCGTAGCGCTGGTAGTCCTTGGCGTAGCGGAACAGAAGCATCGGCACGATGTAAACCAAGAATGTGATGAACACGCCGCCGACCACGGAGATGAGGTCCAGAATGGACGGGTTGAGGATGCCGGCGATCACTGTGGTGACGAAAATAAAGACGTAGATCCCCCAGCGCAGCTTCTTCGGATCCATGCGCTCAGCGACGCCAGGCGCCACGGCACGCACCAGGTACGTGGTGCCTTCCTCGGCGCCCATGACGTGGCCGAAGTAGGACGAGGCGATTGCGCACAGGGCGACGATCGGGGAGAGGACAGCCAAAAACGGCGTGTGGGTCTCGTTGGCCAGGTAGGACAGCACGGGGATGTTCTGCTCGCGGGCGGCGTCCATGCCGTCGGCACCCAACGCCAGGGTGCAGGACCACACGAAGAACATGGTGAATACCACCAGCAGCGCGGTGGTGATGAGCTCGGTCTTCGCCACGGCCTTCTTGGTGGACTCCAGGTCATCCGGGTACTTCTTCTGCACGTCCAGAGCGAACTGGGACATCGCCGGCATGTGGTTGAAGGAGAACACGAACACCGGCAGGATCAGCAGCATCGCCTTCCAGAACGGCACGTCGGACTCGTAGGAGCGGAAGCTGGCCAGGTCCCACTGGGGGATGAGGTAGAACGAGACCGCAGCCAAAGCGATGATCAGGGGATAGACCAGCAAGTTCGCAAACGCGAGGGTGGCCTTCTTGCCCAGCGCGTAGGCGCCGGTGAGCACGCCGACACACAGGAGGGCCATGAGCCAGCGCGGCACCTCGGGGCCATGGAGCTGATTGACCACGAAGCTGTCCATGGTGTTGGTGATACTCACGCCGTAGATGAGCACGATGGGGTAGATGGACAGCCAGTACATCAGGCCCGTCATCAGGCCGCGGTTGCGGCCGGCGAGCGCGGTGACCACCTGCAGCACGTCCAGGCCCTTGACCGGGGAAGCGGCCACGATGCGGGCGTAGGTGCGGTGGGAGAAGAACACCATCGGGCCGATGAACAGGGTGATCAGCAGTAGTGGGAGAAAGCCGAAGCTGCCGGCGTCGATGGGGAGGAACAGGATGCCGGCGCCGACGGCGGTGCCGAACAGGGTGATAGCCCAGGACAGGGTGCCGCCGTCGGGGACGGCGCCGGACCGGTTTTCCTCTACCTGCCGTTTGTCGGCGACGGTGAGGTGGTCCAAATTGAACTCTTTGCCCGCTGTGGTCAAAGGTACTCCTTAAGACGTGAGTGGTTTAAGCCACACGGATTTTAGGCACAGTTGCTTCACGACGAAAAACCCCACGCCCCCGGCCTCCCCACCGACAGCCGGCACACCCTTCCTCACCGCCGGTGACACAAAGCGGACGGTGTCACATTTGTCACTATCCCCAGGTCGCCGGAAACGCCAATGTCCCATTTGTCACCGGGGAGGCGACAGCGGGGGGCGGCTGCGGCACGAAAAACGCCGGCCACGACCAAAGTTCAGGCGTGACCGGCGTTGGTGCTTTAGCGGCTACCACCGCGCATCCACGTGCGCGAGTGCCGCGAGCGGGGAGAGGTTTGCGAACGACGCGGCGCCACGCTCGTCGTCGCGGAACCACGCACGGACGGTGTTGATGAAGCCCTTCATGGCCCGCCCTCCCTTCATTACCGGAGAAGGTCATTAACCTTCCGTTCGCATTCCGGCAACTCTAGGTTTAGCCAAATAGTTTGTATACACCAATGGTTGGACGCCATCCACGAACAGACGAGGCTCGCGGGGGATATGCTCAACCGTGGTTGTTCCCCGGCCCCTTCCTGGAGTATCCGCTCATGAGCTCTTCCGCCCCGTCCCCGCAGGCCCAGCCAAACGATTCCTCCACAAACGACTGGTTCAAGGTCCGCGGCGCGTACCTTCGTCTGCCTTGGAACTACCAGGCTGAGAGTCAGCCGGACTGGCGTGTGGCGATGTTCTCGGTCGTGCTGCCCGTCTCCGAACTCCCGAGCACAGAGCAGTCCCAAGTACATTGGCTCGCTGGCCGCTTTAAGGGGCTGAAGAAGGTGCAGTACGCCGGGGAGAACGCCGACGCCACCGGCTTCGAGGTAAAGAAGTGGAACGGCAAGGGCGACGACTTCAAGTACATCCCCCGCTCCTTCCACAAGGGCGCCTACACCTATTTCCGCAGGCCATTAAAGCATTCGGTTGGGGCCTACGCCGTGGACGCCATCGAGTCGAAGATCGGCCCCGACGGGTCGTGGGAGTCAGGCAACACAACAAACCCCACCAAGTTCTGCGCAAAGCGAGTGCTTTTCGACGCAGACCTGACGGCCGAATCCGGCGCCTACGATTTCCCCGACACGGGGCAGCCCAAAGCGTCCAAGGCGCTGTTCGCGCTGGGTGACGACGAGGCCCACCCGTACGCCTCCGTCAGGCTCATGTGCGCAGAATTGCTCTCCTACGACGGACCGAATCTCACCAGCACCGATTTCGAACAGCAGGGGCAACTGCACAACAACTTCGTCGTTTTGCACGTGGCGGCGGAGAACTGTTCTGACGCGATGCTGGAGCAGGTCACTGCGTCGCTGTCTCGGCCTCGCAACGTAGTCGGGCTGCTGCCTTCCCCGGTGTTTAAGAACCACGACAGGTGGAAGGCGGAAGAGCTCGAGGTGTTGCGTGACGCCGCAAGCAAAAACGACAAGGCGTACTGCAAGGAAGATTCTGCGGAGGTGTCCCTCCTGGAGCTCTTCGTCCGCGTGACGGAAAAGACTGCGCAGCCGCAGTCGGAGCCCGGCGGCGCCATCACTATCGAAGCCGGTGGATACCAAAGCACCCGCGAGGGGGAGGAGGCGCGATCCGTCAAGCCCTACACAATTTCCATGGCGATTCCTGGTGCCGGGGCGGGCGGAGCGCCGTCGATAATTGATGCGCAAGAACTCCCGGCGGACTCCCCCTGGTGTGTCCACGACCTTTGGGCGTGGTACCTGTCCTCGATGTACGACGAGTACAACACCGCTATCCCAAACTTCGACGAGGACGCGCTGCGGCAAAGCCAGGCCGCGAAGTATCAAACCTGGACCGTCCATTCCTCTGAACACGGCCTTTCGTTTGTTCGCCGCCAACCGCTGGACAACAAAAACAACAACTTCATGATGTTGGCGTCCACCCGCTTCGTCGACCTTGCCATCCTGGTGCGCCGGGCGGAGAACTACCTGCTGACCATGAGCCAACAACTCCGCACGATGAATTTTGGTCTTCAGTCCATGACCGACGTCCAGGCAACCGCCTTAAACGAAGACGGAGAGATGGACAGCCAAACGCTTAAAGCGCAGAACGAACTCCGGGAGGGCCTGCGCACCTTCGGCATCATCCAAACGGAGCTGGTCTACTTCCGCGACCACCTCTGGTACGAGCGCGTCTCCGGCAGGGAAGTGGCAACCACGGTGCTTCAGCACATGCTTGAGAAAACCGGCACAAGGCGCAGCTTCGACGACGTCGAGGACGAGATCGCACTGCGCAAAGACGTCTACTCCACCCTTGCGCAAGACGGCCAGATCGCCATCGACGCGCTAAAGGCCGAGCAAGCGAAAGAGAAACAGGAACAACAAGACACTGCCAACTTTGTGCTCGCGGTCGTCGCCACAGTGCTGGCCGTGCCCGGGTTCCTCGATTTGTTTCCGAATTTGGACGTTGCGTGGCGAATTGGCATCGGCCTGTTCTTGATCGCTGCATTGGTGTGCTTCTTCTACCTGTGGTTGCGGCCGCGGGAGAAGAAGCGTCCGAGGCTGAGGAAGCGGAAAAACACTCTGGGCGTGAACCCCGGCACGCCCGATGGGCAGGGCGCTGACCCGGCCGCGCGGGACGCTCAGCGGGACGGCAGCTAAGCGCGTTGCGCCCACTCCACAACCGGGTCGAGGAGTGTCAGGTCCACACGGTCCGTGCCCCGGCCGTAGCTGTCCACCATCGCCTGTTCGTTTTCGGTGCGCTGGCGCTTGAGCCGCAGCCCCGCCACAAGCGCCTTCATCGCTCACCGGTGTGCGGTGGTCACGATCAATCTCCGGCAGCGACTTGATGAAGCGCACGCCCGGGTGGGAGGGCCCGTGGACGGGGGAGAGGACGACGACAGGGCCGCCTGTGGCGTCGAGGGTGGCGGGCAGCTCGCGCGCGACCGTGCCGAGGCGGGCGGCCAGCGCCTCGGCGTACTGACGGGTGGAGCCGTAGAACGTGGTGTAGAAGACGCTGGTCATAGCCTCATTTTACGGCAGGAACGGGCGCAGCTGGTCCACAATCCACTGGAGCGTTCCGCCCGCGCCGGCGAGCACCGCCACGAGCAGGCCGAGCACGCCCACCAGCACGCCGCCGGCGAAGGCGCCGACGCTGCTGCCCACGTTGGAAGAGCCGTCGCTGGAGGAGCTGTCGTCGGTAGGCTGCGGCTCCGCAGTGACAGTGGTCGGGACCGCCACGGTGGTGGTCGCGGTGGTCGGCGTGCCGGACACCGTGCTGGTGACGGTCGTCGGGACCGCCACGGTCGTGGTCGCCGGAGCAGACGGAGCAGACGGCGCAGCGGACGAAGGAGCAGAAGTCGTCGGCGCCGGGGCCTTGCCGCGGGCGGTCAGCCACTGGTCCGGGCCGATCGGGTGGTCCACCATGCGGATCTCGCCGATGTTGCCGAACCAGCCGTCGACCTTGTCGTTATCCCAGGCGGAGGTGCCCAGCAGCCACTTGTCGCCGTTGCCGCCCATGCCCAGCGGGCCGTAGCCGTCGCGCAGGATCGGGGAGCCGTCGACGTACATGGTCACGGACTTATCGGCCGGGTCGTTGACCACGGCGATGTGCATCCACTTGCCCTTCGGCACCTCGTGGGTCCAGTTGGAGAAGCCCTCGCCGTTTTCGCCGTAGGAGTACCACCGCAGTTCGCGCAGGCTGGACACGCCGAGCATCTGGATCGGGTCGCCGTCCTCGTCCTCGGGGTGGGTGATGGTGCCGGAGGCGTCGCGGATAAGGGCGTTGGACCACTTGTTGTTGTCGGCGTTCCAGTCTTCGTCGAGCTTGAGGAACGCCTCCATGGTGTAGCCGTCCTTGAACTCCTCCGAGTTGATGTCCGCGCCGGTGGCGGTTTCGAACCAGGCGGTGGAGTGCTTGAACTTCGGGTCCTTCCAGCGCAGCGAGCCGCGGTCCGCGGACAGCGGGTGCTTGTCGTCGGAGAAGGTCACCGCGTCGGCGCCTGCCGCGATGCGGTGGCGCACGCGGGTCATGTCGTCGCCGTTTGCCACGTCGGGGATGACGGCGCCGGCGGGGGCAGCTTCGCCGTCGTTAAGCAAAGTGCCCTCGACCTTCGTCTGGCCGGGGCGCCAGTGCACGACGGTGCCGTCCACGTACGCGTAGTCCTGCTCGTCTTTCGGCTTGTCCTTTTCGGTGACCTCGTAGGCCTTGTAGCCGTCGGTGATGGTCTGCTTCAGCGTCTCGTTGTAGTCCGGGTCGTTGGCGTCGCCGGCTTTGAAGCCCGGCGCGAACGCCTTGAAGCGCTCCGCGAAGTCCAGATCGATGGTGTAGGAATCGCCCTCGCCCTCCATGATCAGGTGGTCGAAGGAGTTCAGCTGCTCGTACTTCTTGGACTTCACCCACGGCGAGTACGCGAGCATCTCGAGCTGGTTGTTGGTCAGGTCGAACTGCAGCTGACCCATCAGGCCGTTGCCGCCCAGGTAGGCCATCTGGTAGTCCTGCAGGATGTTGATCACGTCGTGACCAGCGTCGTTTTTCTCCACGTGGTAGCCCGCACCGTGGTGGTGGCCGGCGATGGTGAGGAAGATCTGGTCGTTTTTACGGATCAGCTTGTCCCAGAGGTGCTCGCCGTACTCCTTGGTGAAGTAGGTGGAGCCATCACCGTTGATACCCGAGATCTCGTGCGTGGTGAGGATCACGGGCAGCTCCGGGTGCTTATCGATGACCTGCTGCGCCCACTCCAGCGTTTCATCGTTGGCGCGGAAACCGAGCGCGAGCACCAGGTACTTCTGCCCCTCGGCTTCGAAGATGTGGTACTCCGAGTCGACGCTCTGGCCCGGGAAGGCGTAGCCGTCGCCGCCGTTGTGGATCTCCGTGGAGGCGGTGCGGCCCATGTAGGTGGAGTTCTTCTTCGCGCGCTCCTCCGGGAAGTACTCGGTGAACGCGGATTTCCCGTCGAACATGGTCAGGTCGTGGTTGCCCGGCAGCACGGAGTAGTTCACTCCGGCGTCCTCGAGCTTTTTCATCGCGCGGTCCGCGATGTCCCAGCTGGCGCGGTCTTCCGGCTGGTCCACCACGTCGCCCAGGTGGGTGACAAACTGTGTGCCGAGCTTCTTGTGGTTTTCCGCCAGGAACTCGGTCTGCACATCGAACGGGTTGGTGCCGTAGCGGTCGCCGAAGATGTCGCCGGCGGCCTCGGTGCCGTAACGGGCGTAGAACTGGGTGTCCGGCATGACGCCGAGGGTGAAGCGGGAGGCGAGATCCTCCGCGTTAGCAACGGGAACTGGGGTGAGCAGGGCAAGGGCAGTAATCGCGGCGATGTGCTTGCGCATGAGGGTCCTTCGTTTCAGGCAGTTGCGGTTGAGCAGTTAGAAACGTAGCGCCCTCAGGTTTCGCTGAGGTGAAATTCAGGTGAAACTTAAGCTTATCGACGTTCAGCTCCGCCCTGCCGCCGTTTCCCGCTGTTCAGCGAATTGTTCCGATATCTTTTCCCAAGCCACATTTATCGCCCCAGACACAAAACCGGGCCCACCCCACACAGGGGGCAGGCCCGGCCGTTAGCCGCAACGCTTACGAACGTGCGTCGACGTGCGGGAGCACCGCAAGCGGCGAGAGGTCCGTCAGCGACGCGATGCCACGCTCCTCGTCGCGGAACCATGCGCGGACGTTGTTGATGAAGCCCTTCATGGCTCACCTCCTTTCGTTACCAAGGGAAGGTTGTTAACCTTCCGTTCATTTCGGGGTAACTCTAGGTTCGCGTAAATAGTTTGTCAACACCAACGATTGGCGCGCGTCTACCATTTTGGCGTTTGAGAGCCGAGAAGGGGTCGTCATCAGGCAAAACCGGGCCCTGGCACACGCCAGGGCCCGGTAGAAATCAGGAGCGGGCTATAGGAAGGGGTACGGGTCCCACCCAGTGAGGTACTCGATGCGCTCGCGCGCGATGAGCAGGAGCGCGGCGATAACGGCAACGAACACAATGGCCAGGAAGATCCACCCCAGCACGCGGCGGCCGCCTTGCGGAGCGGAGCCGTCGCTGGCGGGAGAGAGGAAGTGGATGCTCAGGGCGTACAGGGCCGGCAGTCCGGCGCCGAGCAGGATGCCGACGGCGACAACGGAAAAAAGCGATTTCAGCAGTTCAAGCATGCGGGTTGTCCTTTCCGGCTAGCCGCGCGGGTGGTGGTCGTGGATGGTTGCGGTGGACCCCGGCGCGCGCAGGCCGACGGAGGTGTCCACGAAGTCTGCGGGCTCGCCAGAGTCGCGGTGGGGCAGTTCGCTTGCAGACGCCCCTCCGGTGGTCTGCGCCGGCGAGTTGGAGTCGCCGTCCCAGTCGTCGTTGACGTTGTCCTTGTGCACCGGCTTCTGCGATGCCTGCCAGAACATGTAGCCGCCGCCAATGAGGATGATCAGCGCCAGGGCCACGCCGCCCCACACGAGGTCGCCGCCGAGTTCAGCTGCCCAGTGGCCGATCCACCAGGTGCAGAAGGAGACGAATGCGGCAACAGGCAGAGTGGTGATCCAGGCCAGAGCCATGCGGCCGGCCACACCCCAGCGGACCTCGCCCTTCGGGCCGGTCAGGCCGGAACCGAGGATGGAGCCGGTGGCCACGTGGGTGGTGGACAGCGCCATACCCAAGTGCGAGGAGGTGAGGATGATCGCGGCGGAGGAGGTCTCGGCGGCCATGCCCTGCGGCGGGTGGATCTCCACCAGGCCCTTGCCCAGGGTGCGGATCACGCGGAAGCCGCCGGAGTAGGTGCCGATGGCAATCGCCAGGGCGCACGCCAGCTGGATCCAGAACGGCATGGGGTGGTCGGAGCCGAACTGGCCGGCGGCCACCATGGCCAGAAAGATCACGCCCATGGTCTTCTGCGCGTCGGAAGTGCCGTGCGCCAGCGCCACCAGGGAGGCGGTGCCGATCTGGCCCCAGCGGAAGTAGTTGTCGCGGTGGTCCTTTTCCGCATTGGCGGTGAGTTTGTAGACCAGCCAGGTACCGATCGCGGCGATGAGGCCAGCAACAAACGGGGCGAACAGGGCGGGGACGATGATTTTGTCCAGCACGCCCTGCCATACCACGCCGTCGAAGCCGATGGCGGCGATGGCCGCGCCGATCAGGCCGCCGAACAGCGCGTGCGAGGAGGAGGAGGGGATGCCGAACAGCCAGGTAAACAAGTTCCACATGATGCCGCCGGCCAGGCCGGCGAACACCACGAGTAGGAGGCGCTCGGAGTCGAGTGTGTCGTTGAGGTCGAACAGATCGAGCTTCACAATGCCGCCCGCGACCGTCTTGGCCACGGCGACGGAAAGGAACGCGCCGATCAGGTTGAGTATGCCGGCGAGCGCCACAGCCACCTTGGGCTTGAGCGCGCCGGTGGCGATGGAGGTGGCCATCGCGTTGGCAGTGTCATGGAAACCGTTAGTGAAGTCGAAGAACAAAGCGACGACAATGATTAATACGAGGAGAATAGTGATGCTCACGCGGGAGATTATGCACCTGCCGTGGCACAAACGAAACGTTCAGAAGCTAAAGTTCGCGCAAAGTTCACCTGCGCGTCACCGGCCTACCCAACGATGATGTTGCGCACCGCCACGCCCATGATCACCAGGCCCACCACCAGTACGAAGATGGTGTCCGGGCGGCGGGCGTAGTGCTTGAACGCCGTGGCCTTATGGAACAGCAGCGACGGCATGATGTACACCAAAAACGCCACGAACACGCCGCCGACCACGGAGATCATGTCCAGGATCGAGGGGTTCAGCACGGCGACAATCACTGCGGTGACAAACACGAAGATGTTGACTGTGAGGCGAAGCGTGGACGTCGAAAAGCGAGCCGCAAAGTTCGGCGCCACACTGCGCACGAGGTACGCAGTGCCCTCCTCCGTGCCGAGCAGGTGGCCGAAGTAGGAGGTGATGATCGCCGCGATGGCGATGATGGGGCTGATCCACGCCATAAACGGCGCGTGCGTCTCATTGGCCAGGTACGACAGCACCGGCACGTTCTGCTCGCGCGCGGCGTCCATCCCGTCCGCACCCAGGGCGAGGGCGCAGGACCAGACGAAGAACATGGTGAAGGTGACCAGCATGATGGCGGTGACCATCTCCACCTTGGACACCTCGCGCTCAGTCGCGGCGACGTCGCCGTCCGTCTTCTTCTGCACGTCCAGCGCGAACTGGCTCAGCGCCGCCATGTGACTGAAGGAAAACACCAGCACCGGAAGGATCAGCAGCAGGCCCTGCCACACCGGGTAGGAGGACTCGTAAGAGCGGAAGCTGGCGAAATCCCAGCTCGGGATCAGATACAGCGACACCGCCGCCAGCGCGATGATCAGCGGATACACCAGCACGTTGGCCAGCCACAGGGTGAGCTTCTTGCCAAAGGCGTACGCGCCCGTCATCAGCCCCGCCGAGGCCGTGGCCAGCACCCACCGGCTCACCTCGGGCCCGCCCAGCTGGTTCACAACGAAGCTGTCGAGCGTGTTGGTGATGGAAATTGCGTAGATCAACACCGTGGGATAGATGCCCAGCCAGTACACCAGCGCCGACGCGAACCCGCGCTTACGGCCGGTCAGCGCCGTGATCACCTGCAGCACGTCCAGCCCCTTCACCGGCGAGGCGGAGACGATGCGCGCGTAGGTGCGGTGGGAGAAAAACACCATCGGGCCGATCAAAAGCGTGGCAATCACCAGCGGCCAAAACCCGAAACTACCTGCGTTGATGGGCAGGAACAGGATGCCCGCGCCCACACCGGTGCCGAACAGCGTGATCACCCAGCGCATGAACGAGCCGTCGGGTTCGTCGCCCTCGCGCTGCTCCTTGATCTGCTCGATATCGGCGTCCGAGAGGTTTTCCCGGTCGAACTCTTGGCGCGAGAGCTCGAGGTGCTCGTCGCTGTGTTGCTCAGGCAGCTGGGCGTTAGTCATGGTGATCTAGATTACTCATGGTGCCTTTGGGGCCGGTCTTTTGCATTCGCCTATCGACGGGCCTCCGGTTGTGCCCACCCCCACCCAACATCCAGTTGTTTGCCAGGTTTTGGTGATCTAGATTTTTAAATCGTCACCGTTTGGCCTGTGTCTCGAAGGATCGCACCACCATGTCCCGCTCCCGCATCGCAACTGCCACGCTCGCCTGCGCGCTCGCCGTCAGCACTGTTCAAGTCCCCGTCGCTGAGGCGCAGTCGTCAGGGAGTTCTACCAGCACCGTCGACCAGCAAGGCTTCAACAAAGCGAACGCAAAGTGGCAACCGCTTTTCGACGACGCATCCGCCTCCCTCCAACAGGCCGAACGCGAAGCCAAAGCAGCGGAGGCACAGCGCGACGCCGCGAACGCCGCTGTGCGAAACGCGGAAGCAGCAGTCGAGGAGGTGGAGGCTGCGCTGACCGCGGCTGAAGCTGAGCTCGCGCGTGCGGATGTGGAAAAGCGCAAGGCAGAGCTGGACGCCGCCGAGGAAGTGCTGAAGGAGGCGGAGCGGGAGCTCGTCGCAAAGCAAGAGCAGCTCGCTGCGGCGGAGGAAGACACCGCCGCCCTCGCCGAGGACGTCACCTTTGCGGAGGAAACGGCCGCCGCGGCAAACGAAACTGCAACCGCCGCTGCTGCTGTGAACGCCGATATGCAGCAGGCCGCGGACTCCGCGCAGGCCAAGCTCGCCGACGCCCAGGCCCGCGAGGCCGCCGGCGCCGACTACACCCAGGAGGACTGGGAGCGCCTAGTCGCGGATGCGATCGTGGAGATCACCAACGAGTACCGCGAGCGCCACGGCATGCACCCGCTGGTCACCCACGACGTGTTCAACGACAACGCCCGCGACTGGAGCGGCGTGATGTCCGCCGACATGCAGCGCGGCGACGACGACTATTTCCGCCACGCCGCGTTCGAGGACTACGGGCACAGCGGGGAAAACATCGCGTACAACTGGCTCGGCTGGCCAGATGTCTCCCCGGCGACCGCAGACCGCACGCAGTGGGCAAAGCTTCCCGAGGCGCTGTTCACCCAGTGGCGCAACTCCACCTCGGGGCACAACGAAGGCATGCTCAACTCGAGCCAGACCGGCATCGGTGTCGGCGTGCGGGTCGCTCCAAACGGCCAGGCGTTTGCGACGATGCAGTTCTACAAACTTTCCTACCCGACAACGTCCTACACGTTCGGCCCGGACGGCGGCTCCCAAAAGGCCAACGCGAGTGGGGTGCCGTACTACGTCTCCACCGGAGCGCGCGAGGCGCTGCGCACCCCGGACCTTACGGTGGACCTGGGCGATCGCAGGCAAGCGAACCCGACCTACGACGGGCTGAAACGCGACGAGATCCGTGCCATCCCGGCGCGCACGACCAGCAGACTCGGCGTGGCGGTCTCGCACGACTACGCCGCTGAGCTCTCCATCAACGAGGCCGGAGTTTCCACCGCGCAGCTGGATCTCGACGCCGCCGAGCAGCGCGACGCCAACGCGCAGGACGCGTTGGCGCAGGCCACGGGCGTGCTCGAGGCGGCGCAGAAGCGGTGGCAGGATGCCGCTGATAGGCAAGGGCTCCTGGAGGGCGAGCGGGATGCACTCGCGCGCGACGAGGCGGAGGCCCAGGCTGCGCTGGACGCGGCCGAGGCCGAGCTCGCGTGGGCGCAGGCCGCGGACCAGGACGCGCTAGCGGCGGCGGTGGAGTCCGCGCAGGAGCGCCTGACCGAGGCGGAGCAAAGTGTCGAGGACGCGTACGAGCTTTCCGCCGCCGAGCAGATGACCCTCGACGAGGCCGAGGACGACGTCGCCGAAGCCGAAGCCGAGCTGGCGCGGGTCAACGCGCAGCGCCCGACGCTGGCGCAGTACACCACCACCGAAACCAACACCGCAGCTGTCGTGCTGGGTGTGCTGGCCGCACTGGCGGTCGTGGGCATCGGCGTGGTGGCGCTGGCGCCGCAACTCGGCATCGAGTTGCCCTGGCAGTAGCGGCTCAGCCCCGGCGGCAACCGCCAAACTTACGCCGCTATCTTTGGTGGTTGCCCGCGAATGCCAAACTTATCGACGGCTAAAGTTGTCCCTAGTTCACCTAGCCGCCCGGCTGCAGAAAAGGACCCAACTATGCGTAACAAACTGATCGGTACGTCAATTGCTGCCGCCCTGTCGCTGAGTACGCTTGCCGTCGCGACTCCCGTGGAAGCGGAGCCGAGGTACGAGTTAGTCCAGCCCGTGGCGGTTACACCCTGGACCGAGGAAGTTCCAGTCCCCGTCACCGCTGAACGGGCGGCCCCGCCGAAGCAGGCGGCGGCACCGAAGCAGGCTACAGATACCGACGATGAAAGCCTGAGCAGCAAAGTCGGCAGCTTCATCGGCATGTTGGCGCTAGTACTTCTCTTCCTCGGCTGGTACGGGTGGAACAGCGTGTACAACCCGAACGGCCGCCACGCAGACATGCACCGTCAGTAGTTCGCCCCTACGCCGGCCTCACGCGCGCCCGCTCTAGCCGGTGCGCCTGCAAAACCTTCTCCACGGCGTAAACGATCTCCCGCAGCGCGCCGAACCCGGAACGCTTCGTGGTCAGATCCACCGTCACTTGCACGTCGCCGACCCACATCTCCAGCACCACGTCCGGCTCCGCCTTGTTGGGTCCGAACAGCGGCAACGGAAAGTAGATGGTGCTGGGCTCGGGCATGATCTCGACTCCGCGAACTTCTTCGCACTCGAAATCCATGCGCATGCCCGCAAGACCTGCGCGCTTCGGGCCTCCAAGTGTCGGAAGCGTCACTTCACTAATCTCGACCCGCATTGCATTGGCTACTGCGCCAAGACGCACCGGCTGGGGCAGAGCCCACGAGATGCTGGTGCACAGTACCGGCATGAATTCCATGATCCCCTGTTCAGCCTGCTCACGTGCCGTGACAGCAAGCGAGTAGATGGCAGTGAACCTCGGTTCAAGCGACATCGCTTCCCTACACATCTCCGCGAGCATCCCCGCAGCACGCACCGCCCTGTTCGCCGTCATCGCGTCGCGCAGCATCATCAACGGAACGCCCGCCATCACGGTGTAGCTGACCAGCTCTTCGGCGCGCTCACCAGTGACCGGCTGCCTATCATCCACAGGCCGCCACTGCTTCGCCGTGCGGTTCACCGCATCCACGACTTCCTGCCCGAGCGCCCGCGCAGTCGCGTTCAGCTCGCGCCCCGGATTCGCAACAATTACCCGGCCCCCAACGTGCGTTCCCGCCGCCTTGGCCCCAATTTTCCAAGTTTTCATCCCCATGCCCGGCAGCCTACGTCGCACCCCGCGCGAGCACAGCCCCTCACGTGCTCATTTCAGTGGACATCCGCCTATCGACGCACCAAAGGTTGCCACCTCAAACAGTTGGTGCGCACCCAATTGTCCGCAATGCGGAGTTGTTAGAGCCAGTCTGCGCCCTTGTCATCGAGATCGACCAATGGCGGCCCACCGCAGTCGTACGCTGGTAGCTCATCTGCAGCATTTGACCCCGCCGATTCCCCAGACCGCCCCAGCGCCTGACAAAGGTCGCTCTTTACAGCCGCCACCTTGGCTGCCTCGAGAATGTTCGAGAAGGGATTGATGGAGGTGCTCATGCCGAAGAGACTTTTAAGCGTCAACGCTTCAGGCAATAGCTCCATGTCCGGCAGTTTCAAAACTTGGCGGCCTCAAACAGTTGCTGCGTACCCACTTGTCCGCAATGCGGAGTGCGCAAGGGGCGACGCTCAAAATCGCCCCAACTCGTCAGCTCTATGCACGACGGGTTCAAGGTCGTACCCGAGCACGGCAAGAACGTCGATCACCTTGCCGATCTCGGCCGTCGGCTTACCGTACTCCAGCTCCCGAAGGAACCGGTCCGACACGTCGGCAAGCTCGGCGACCTCCAGTTGGGTCAGCCTCCGCTCCTTACGCTGGGCGCGCACAAAGCTGCCGAGTGCCTCTATGTCCACGTGTCTCGTCTCCTCGCTGACCGTATGCTGCTACGGAACGTTCGCACCGAATCTGTTCCTATAGGCCGTGGGGTTAGCGCAAAACAGCGCATTTCGGTGTGTTCGCTCCGACTTGGAGGCACGCGCCCTCAATTTCAGATCGGCACGTTCGTTCCGCCGAGGGCAAGCTGGCAGGGTGGTCTCGGCCGCATACACGCAGCGATCTGCCTATCTACGCACCGGCTTAGCCCAGCGGCGCGTAGCCAAAGTCACCGCGCTGCACCTGACTGCGGGCATTCGGGTCGAAGGTTGCGCACAGGGCTGCCGCCACGTAGCGCACACCGCCTGCCGGCGAAGAGGAGCCGACGCGCTCGGCGCAGTTCTCCAGGGCTGGCAGGCCGATACTCTCCCCGGGCGAAGTCATGGAGAAGAAGGACGCGGCCATCATGGTGTTGCCATCGGCGCGCACGTATTCCGAAGAGCCCTTAATGGCTTGCCAAGCAATCGCCCCGACGGGATCGGTGCGGAACTGGTCCCGCTCAGTTGGGGTCAGCTCGGCGTTAGCAGCAGGCGCGGACAGTGTTGTGATGAGTAGTGCTGCTGTTGCAGCAAGGAGAGGAAACTTTTTCATAGGAACACTCTATCTCCCGCGCCACAGTTTTCCTCGGCATTGCCGACCCCGGCTTAACTGATGGCGCTGCGCAACTGTCGAATCTCGGCAGGCCCCACACGGCGCAATGCGGAGTCCGCAAGGGCCGACGCAGCGGCAACCTCCGTCACCTCAAGCTGAGTCGGTTTGGGTTTCGGATTACGCTCAACCACATGGGTTCCCCGAAGACGCTGCAGCTTTTCATGATGGACGGCACCGCCGCCGGGCCAATCAAGGCTTCAATTCGAAATTGGGTCGGGCGGGTGTATTCGATTCCGCGAACCGAGCTCAATTCGGAAGAGTTGCGCCGCCGCCCTGAGCTCAACCACCCGGCGGTGTACTTTCTGGTGGGCACAAACCCGGAGACGGATAAGCCACGGATCTACATTGGGCAGACCGCACCACGGCAGAACGGGGTAGCGTTCGCCCGCGCCGCCGAGCACGCGCGCAGTGAAGACAAGGACTTCTTCAACCGCATCATCTACGTAGTTGTTGTGGATGACTCCTGGGGTGCCACCGAGATCACCTTCCTGGAAAACGCGTTCCACCAGCGCGCTATCAGAGCAGACCGATATGAGGTAGCGAACGGCAACACCCCGTCCGCCGGCAGTGTCAGCGAGGAGACGCAGGCAGAGCTCGACGAGTTCATCGAGAACACCAACCTGATCATCAGCGCATTGGGTATCTCCGCGTTTCAACCGAAGGCGACCGCGGGGAAGTCGTCGGCTGTGCACTCCTCAGGCACAACCCTGAATCAACAAGCAAAAGAGGAAGAACCGACGTTTGAACTCACCGTTCCACGGCATGGAGTACAGGGCCTGGGCCAACGCACCGCAGACGGCTTTTTAGTGCTGGCAGGTTCGACGCTCCGGAAAGAGCTTCTGCCCAGCGCCGCGCGAGGTGTCCACGCAACCCGGGACCGCTATGCGGACCAGATTCAAAACGGCACGTTGCTCTCAGATCTCGAATTCACAAGCCCATCGGCAGCTGCATCGTTTCTCGTCGGCGGTGCTGCGAATGGGCGAAGGCTTTGGCACCTCCAAGAGGAGCCAACCACCACGCTGGCGGATTGGGAGGACCGCGAAGGCGACGAGGCAGACCACCAGGCAGCGCAGCCCCAAACCCTCTAACCCTCCGGCAGCAGCTCCGACCGCTCGCCGACCGTGGTCACCACCAGCGCGTCGCGGGCGCGCGAGGCCGCCACGTACAGCAGCGAACGCTCGCGCTGCAGAGCGGCGCGGGCGTCTTCCTCGGATAGGTTCTTCAGGCGGAAGCGCAGCGGCATAATCTCCATGACTACGCCCATGAGGATCACGTGGGTGAACTCCATGCATTTGGCGCCGTGCATGTTCATCACGGAAACCTGCTCGTGGGAGGGCGACTCTGCGTTTTGGTTCATGCGCTTTGTCGATGAGAAGGGCTCATCCCCGCGTGTGCGAGGCAGACTGGCGTCTCGGCACGATCATGCTCATTGCCCGCGGCTCATCCCCGCGTGTGCGGGGCAGACTCTTCGATGACCTTCTCGCGGTCGCCTTTGGTGGGCTCATCCCCGCGTGTGCGGGGCAGACGGTGATACCACCGTTGGCGAACGTGCCGACCACGGCTCATCCCCGCGTGTGCGGGGCAGACGTGATGGGCCCCATCAACGTCGCGATGGACTACGGCTCATCCCCGCGTGTGCGGGGCAGACAGTACCGCGAGTTCGGGAGTTGAGTACCGCGAGGGCTCATCCCCGCGTGTGCGGGGCAGACCGGTTCGCCGTCGCCTTGCGCGACACATCCGGGGGCTCATCCCCGCGTGTGCGGGGCAGACAGCACCGTCGTTCTTGAGCGCGCCCTGCAGGGTGGGCTCATCCCCGCGTGTGCGGGGCAGACCACGATCACGTCAAGGAGCTGGTCGCCGACTGGGGCTCATCCCCGCGTGTGCGGGGCAGACCTACTTGCGAGCGGTTCATTAGCTTCGGCATGGGGCTCATCCCCGCGTGTGCGGGGCAGACCCCGAATACGACGTGCAACGACGCTCCGACATCGGCTCATCCCCGCGTGTGCGGGGCAGACACCCGTGCGGTAAGGGGTCCATCCAGGGGTCGGGGCTCATCCCCGCGTGTGCGGGGCAGACTTGCCGGTGACGACAATGCGGGTTTCGGTCATGGGTTCATCCCCGCGTGTGCGGGGCAGACTACGGGGCACCCCGCGCCGACGCGGAACGCCTGGCTCATCCCCGCGTGTGCGGGGCAGACTTCGTCAGGAGCGTAGCAAGGGGCTTGTGGCGCGGCTCATCCCCGCGTGTGCGGGGCAGACGGTGGCGGTGGCCTCGTCTGGCATGGCTATTCCGGCTCATCCCCGCGTGTGCGGGGCAGACGTCTCGGGTCTGCTTTATGAGACTGCGTCGTTGGGCTCATCCCCGCGTGTGCGGGGCAGACTCATTGGCGGCAAGGAAACCGACAGGCCGGCAGGGCTCATCCCCGCGTGTGCGGGGCAGACATCCACCAAGCAAGCGCCGTGGTGCTGGGGCCGGGCTCATCCCCGCGTGTGCGGGGCAAACGGCCCGGGGCGCGCCGAATACGTGACTGGTGCCGGCTCATCCCCGCGTGTGCGGGGCAGACTCGGCACTACGCACCCACCCCGCCAACTTCTCGGGCTCATCCCCGCGTGTGCGGGGCAGACGCAATGCAGATCGCGCGTAGCCATGGCTACAAGGGCTCATCCCCGCGTGTGCGGGGCAGACTTGCCGAACGCAATCAGTTGCACCAGGCAATCGGGCTCATCCCCGCGTGTGCGGGGCAGACCAACAGGATGAAGAACCCATACCAAGCGGAACTGGGCTCATCCCCGCGTGTGCGGGGCAGACACGGGTAACAGGCTTCCCGTCCTCGCCGAGCAGGGCTCATCCCCGCGTGTGCGGGGCAGACCCGTTGGACTCGCCCAACGTGTTTGCCCAGCTGGGCTCATCCCCGCGTGTGCGGGGCAGACTGGCCATTACCGCGGCCACCGCCCATCTCCACGGGCTCATCCCCGCGTGTGCGGGGCAGACGAGGGTGAGCAGCGCACCCAGTTCGAGATTGAGGGGCTCATCCCCGCGTGTGCGGGGCAGACGAACCGGCTTGCACGTACAGCCAGCGCGCCTTGGGCTCATCCCCGCGTGTGCGGGGCAGACACGGCCAGGGTGGGGGTCTTTTTTCATGCCTACGGCTCATCCCCGCGTGTGCGGGGCAGACCGTCACCGCCCTCATCGGCGGGCTGATCTACTTCGGCTCATCCCCGCGTGTGCGGGGCAGACGAGTTCAACGTCGAGGAGCGCCTGCGCGGCCGGGGCTCATCCCCGCGTGTGCGGGGCAGACGATTCGGGCGGCTTGTAGCTCTACCGGGGTGCGGGCTCATCCCCGCGTGTGCGGGGCAGACGCGACCACCTGCAGCCATGACTGCACCAGCGGGGGCTCATCCCCGCGTGTGCGGGGCAGACTGCAGACCCTCGCGGTTGAGCAAGCCGGTCAGGGGCTCATCCCCGCGTGTGCGGGGCAGACGGTACGCCACGGCTTCTTCGAGGGTGATCTGCACGGCTCATCCCCGCGTGTGCGGGGCAGACTGCGGCCCCGTCAAAGGTGGTGACGTTTTCCCGGGCTCATCCCCGCGTGTGCGGGGCAGACTTGGTGGTGGGATGAATGAAGGCCCGCGCAGTCGGGCTCATCCCCGCGTGTGCGGGGCAGACACCGGCACCTCGGATAACGGCGCGTCGCTGTCGGGCTCATCCCCGCGTGTGCGGGGCAGACATCGGTGAGCCGGAGAACTACGAGCACAACCCGGGCTCATCCCCGCGTGTGCGGGGCAGACATGCCCTTCCAGGCCTGGTCCATCTCCTTCTTGGGCTCATCCCCGCGTGTGCGGGGCAGACTATGCCGAGAGTGTGCAGCATTCCGCGGGCCCGGGCTCATCCCCGCGTGTGCGGGGCAGACGCGTTTGCGAGCGCTGCTTCGACCAGGCCAGGGAGGCTCATCCCCGCGTGTGCGGGGCAGACCCGTTCTCCCCCAGCTTCGCTGTGTAATCATCAGGCTCATCCCCGCGTGTGCGGGGCAGACGGCTGCACTGGCGATGGAAGGAGACCGGACTTGGGCTCATCCCCGCGTGTGCGGGGCAGACGACTTCCACGCCTTGTCCATCTCTGGACGATTGGGCTCATCCCCGCGTGTGCGGGGCAGACGTATAACAGCAAGGGCAAAAGCGCGCCAGTCGGGGCTCATCCCCGCGTGTGCGGGGCAGACTCTTGCCGTCGGCGGACTCTTCCCACTTGATGTGGCTCATCCCCGCGTGTGCGGGGCAGACTTTCAACATTGGCGGCGACTTCGAGCCGCTCGAGGGCTCATCCCCGCGTGTGCGGGGCAGACCTGGCACTAACCCCTACACAGAAGGTGTGGGGGGGCTCATCCCCGCGTGTGCGGGGCAGACTGGACATCGCTGTGCCGTCCACGATGATCAGCGGGCTCATCCCCGCGTGTGCGGGGCAGACGACCGCCGAGCTGCTTGTCGATCACGTCGACCTGGGCTCATCCCCGCGTGTGCGGGGCAGACTTCGTCCGTCTGCTCGGGCTCATGGTCGGCGAGGGCTCATCCCCGCGTGTGCGGGGCAGACGAAGCCGCCGAATCGCTCGGCGTTCGCTGGCAGGGCTCATCCCCGCGTGTGCGGGGCAGACCTGCCATGGCCGAGAAACTCCGACGTCTGGACGGGCTCATCCCCGCGTGTGCGGGGCAGACGTGGTTTTCCAGGCGTCCATGATGGAGGTGGCGGGCTCATCCCCGCGTGTGCGGGGCAGACGGTGCGTTGCAGGTCCTTGGTCTGCTCATCCAGGGCTCATCCCCGCGTGTGCGGGGCAGACCACGGCCTGCTCAAGCGTAGGAAGATCGCGGGGGGGCTCATCCCCGCGTGTGCGGGGCAGACGGCTTATCGTCGTCCACGTCGTTGTGCGGCTGGGGCTCATCCCCGCGTGTGCGGGGCAGACGGTGCCCAGTTTGTCCTTGGTGCCGCGCCACAGGGCTCATCCCCGCGTGTGCGGGGCAGACGTGCCGAGGTGGCGGGCCAGGTCTGCACGCTTGGGCTCATCCCCGCGTGTGCGGGGCAGACGGATTGGTCGGTGAAGTTCTCGCCGAGCGCGCGGGCTCATCCCCGCGTGTGCGGGGCAGACACACGCACCGACACCACGGTCGCGGGCACGCTGGGCTCATCCCCGCGTGTGCGGGGCAGACGCCAGAAATCTGGGCTGGTCAGAACCGGGCCTGGGCTCATCCCCGCGTGTGCGGGGCAGACAACTATCGCGACCAGGCCGGCACCGTCCACCCGGGCTCATCCCCGCGTGTGCGGGGCAGACTAAACGCCCATCCCAAACACTGGTGGACTTCACGGCTCATCCCCGCGTGTGCGGGGCAGACACGTCGGTTTCGCGGACGTCTTCGGGTTCGGTGGGCTCATCCCCGCGTGTGCGGGGCAGACGAGTCCAGCTGTCATCGCTTCGCGCTGCCGCACGGCTCATCCCCGCGTGTGCGGGGCAGACTCAGCCATGGTGCCTCCTTCGCCCCCACGGGGGGCTCATCCCCGCGTGTGCGGGGCAGACTCGTACAGCGGTATTCCGTCGTCGTGGTTTGGGGGCTCATCCCCGCGTGTGCGGGGCAGACAGCATGGCGTCGTATTTGAGCCATTGGGCGCGGGGGCTCATCCCCGCGTGTGCGGGGCAGACGCTGCTGTCCGCCGGCCGGAACATCATTTCTGGGGCTCATCCCCGCGTGTGCGGGGCAGACTGGCGCGTTCGACCTCATCAAGCTGGGGTTCCAGGGCTCATCCCCGCGTGTGCGGGGCAGACCGCAAGGAAGAACGTGTTAATTTCCGGCCGTAGGGGCTCATCCCCGCGTGTGCGGGGCAGACGGATCGCCTTCTTGTCTCCGTCGTAGTCGTCGACGGCTCATCCCCGCGTGTGCGGGGCAGACTGAGACGTTGCCATCGTTCGTCCACGGTGAGCGGGGCTCATCCCCGCGTGTGCGGGGCAGACGTGTTCTCCGGGATGACGCGCTCGGCCACGCCGGGCTCATCCCCGCGTGTGCGGGGCAGACATACCCGTCGTATCTCGACGGCCGCGAGCTCCGGGCTCATCCCCGCGTGTGCGGGGCAGACGTTAGTAAGCACAGCTTTAAACGGTGTTGGGTAGGGCTCATCCCCGCGTGTGCGGGGCAGACACCGACAACGGCGAAGCCGACGACTACGCACCGGGCTCATCCCCGCGTGTGCGGGGCAGACACTTGGCGACCAGCGATGTTGCATAGG
>ERZ1030944.93-NODE-93-length-26359-cov-8.887470_pt1 | contig 26359 bp, 22 predicted proteins | sample MGYA00518599_ERZ1030944 | MGnify/ENA primary metagenome ERZ1030944 (study PRJEB33718, sample SAMN03159697) | human skin metagenome | collected 2014-05-20 | study: EMG produced TPA metagenomics assembly of the PRJNA266117 data set (Human skin bacterial metagenome and... | reverse complement strand
ATCTACACAAGGAGTATCGTCGGCAGCGTCAGATGTGTATAAGAGACAGGGTGTCCTTCGCCGCCCTCATCCAGGTCTTCGGTGCTTCCTTTAACCCCTCCGTCATCTTCGGCACGATCTTCCTCATCGTCGCCATCATGAGCGTCCCGCTGTGGGTGCTGTGGCACCACGGTGTGGGCGATCCACAGCGCTGGATAAAGCAGGACGCATCCTAGGGTTTCTTGGATGAGCGTGTGCACGCATACGCTCATCCGCACGCAATCACGTCGGCCCCTCCCACTTCTTGGTGAGGGCCGACTTTATGTTTGCGCGCGAGGCGCTATCGCTATGCGAGCACTACTAGCTACGACCTGGCGTAACGGGCGATGAGCGCATCAATATCGAGGTGTTTTTCAACGGCATCGGCGAGAAGATCAACCTGCTTCATGCGCTCACCGGCAGACGAAGCCGTCGAGCGTGGAATGCCAAACACCTCGCTGAGGAAGTCTTTGCGACGCTCATCGTCATCCATCACGCCATGCCGGTGGGTGCCCCACAGGTTTCGCTCGCGCGAGCCCTCGCCGTCGAGCCACGTCGGATCGCCACTGCGGACAACCCTGCCGTGGTGAATCTCATAGGTACCATCCGGCCACCGCTTTAGAGTCTTGTCCGGGTGGAAGGCAATGTCCATATCGAAGAGTCCGAGGCCACGCGCCGTACCCCTATGGGACTCCACCTCATCCTCGATCGTCTTGCCCAGCATCTGGTAGCCACCGCAAATGGCAAGAATCGGACCGGTGCGTTGGAGAAGGGCATCGGCAATCCCATTGCCCCGCATCCATTCCAGATCCGTGACGGTGGACTTGGAGCCGGGGACCACAACAAGGTCTGCCGAGCGCACGAGTCCGGGATCGCTCGTCCACGTCACCGTTGTTGAAGGTTCAGCGGCGAGCGCTTCCACATCGGTGGCATTGCTCACCCGTGGCAAGCGGATGGCTGCGACGGTGATCGTCTTTTGCCCGCTATCCACCTGTGCAGCACGGCCGACGACACGGCCTTCCGCCGATTGGAGGCTGTCCTCCGCGTCGATCCACAGTCCGTTGATGAACGGGAGGATGCCAATGGTCGGCACCCCGGTGCGCTCGTAGAGATCGTCGAGCCCTGGCTGCAGAATATCTGGGTCACCACGGAATTTGTTGATGATGAAGCCCTTGATCCGGGCGCGATCGGCCTCATCCACGATGTGGTAGGTGCCAAAGAGATGAGCGAGCACCCCACCCCTATCGATGTCGCCCACAATGTAGACGTCAAGGTCGCAGGCTTCCGCAAGCCCGAAGTTAGCGACATCGGTGGCCCGCAGATTGGTTTCTGCCGGTGACCCTGCCCCCTCGCAGACAACGATGTCGTACTCCTGCTCGAGCTCGCGAAGCGTATCGGCTGCTACTTCCCGCATGCGGGTGCGACGCGTGAAGTAGTCCTTTGCACCGACATCGCCTTCGACGCGCCCAAGCACGACAACCTGTGAGCGCCTATCAGACCCCGGTTTGAGCAGTACCGGGTTAAACCGCACCTCGGGTTCCAGACCACAGGCAAAGGCCTGCAAGGCTTGCGCCCGTCCAATCTCTCCCCCGGTAGGACACACGGCGGAGTTGTTAGACATGTTCTGAGCTTTAAACGGCGCGACGGATATTCCCCGGCGCGCCAGCGCACGACACAGCCCAGCGACAAGGACGGACTTCCCCGCATCAGAGGTGGTCCCACAGATGAGTACGGCGCTCACAAAAATCCTTTCTTAGCTTGTCAGCACACCTCTAGTTTCGGTCGGTGCTGAGAAAACGGTTTAGTCCGGGATGGTGAGGATCTCGTTGCCGTCTTCGGTAATCACGAGGGTGTGCTCGAACTGTGCGGAGTAGCTGAGATCCGTGTTCTGCACGGTCCAGCCATCGTCCCAAATGCGGTAGTCGAGCCCACCGAGGTTCAGCATCGGCTCGATGGTCAGCGTCATGCCGGGTTCCAGAATGTCGCGGTAGGCCGAGGAATCGTAGTGCAGGACGACAAGACCGTTGTGGAAGGTGGGGCCAACACCGTGGCCAGTGAAGTCGGTGACCACCGAGTAGCCAAAGCGGTGAGCATACATCTCGATGACGCGTCCGATGACGTTTACCTCACGGCCGGGCTTAGCTACCTTGATGCCGCGCATCATAGCTTCCTTGGTGCGCTCCACGAGGTCCTTCACCTCAGGGGCGACCTCGCCGACGAGAAAGGTGGCGTTTGTATCGCCGTGGACACCATTCTTGTAGGCGGTGACATCGATGTTGCAAATATCGCCTTCCTGCAGCACGGTGGAGTCCGGGATGCCATGGCAGACGATCTCGTTGACAGACGTGCACACCGACTTTTTAAAGCCTCGGTACCCCAGGCAGCTGGGGTATGCGCCGTGGTCACACATGTATTCGTGAGCGATCCGGTCAAGCTCATCGGTTGTCACGCCCGGCTTCACAGCCTCGCCGGCAGCCTTAAGAGCGTTAGCGGCGATCTTGGAGGATTCCCGCATGGCTTCGATAACCTCAGGGGTCTGAACGTACGGTTCCCCGATCGCTTCCTGCACCTCGTCCTTCCACACGTACTCGGGCCGCTCAATGGACTCCGGAACCTTGCGGATAGGGCCGATTTTTCCTCGTTTTTGTGCACGTTTTTCCATGTCCATCATGGTACGCGGTTAATCAAATTGTTGATACTTGCCCATCGCGCGTAGCTGTTGCACGAGGCATGAACCCTGCGCTTCTCGACGGAGACCGCGCACCCCAGAGTTCATCTGTCGCTTAACTTGTCGTTACTTTGCGGCAATATCCAGGCTATGTCCGCTCACTACGGTGATTCCGGTGAGACGACTCGATCGTCTCGTTTCGTGCCCATTTACACAGTAACTTGTACAACTTGTACGACTTCTGGAGAGCCGTGGATGACCTCCACACCAGCTCAGCTGCGAAGCCTACAACAATGAGACGGAGAAACAGATGCGTAAAAACCAGCGTTCACGGTTTTTGTCCCTTGTAACAACCACAGCCCTCGTGTGCGGGCTCGTCCCGGCAGTGGCTTCCGCTGAGCCTACCGCAGGCGACCTCGGTTCCCGCTTTACTCTGGCTGTCCTCCCGGATACCCAGTTCTATTCCCGTTACGATGCCCCATCTGGCGGTTCGATGTTCGCGGATCGCTACGGTTCGAACCCGTACGACTCCCAGGCACACTTTGTTGTCGACAATGCTGAGGCGCTCAATATCCCGTTCACCTCCCACCTCGGAGATGTCGTTGATGAAGCTGATGTGGCCGACCAGTGGGACATTGCCAACCACGCGATGTCGATCCTGGAGGACAGCGGAATGAACTACGCCATCCTGCCTGGCAACCACGATCTGTACATGGATGGAGCGAACAGCGTCTTCTCCACCCACTTCGACACCGCGCGTGCGGAGAAGAACGACACCTTCGGGGAACGGACATCGGCCACGGTCAACGGCCAGGCCGTCGAGTCCGAATACCACATTTTCGAGGCGGAGGGACAGAAGTACCTGCTCCTGGCACTCGGCTTCCGCGCCCCCGATGAGACCCTTGATTGGGCACAGAAGGTTATCGATGCGCACCCCGAGCTTCCTGTCATCCTCACCTCCCACGAGATCTCCAACATTGATGGTGAGGGCAACATCGGGCTGACCCCCGAGTACGGCCAGCACCTGTGGGATGCCCTCATTGCCAAGAATGACCAGATCTTCCTCACCATTGCCGGCCACCACCACGGTGCTGGCTACTCCGTGTTGCAGAACAACTACGGCAATGACGTCGTCACCATCCTGCAGGACTACCAGATGGCTTACCTCGGCGGTAACGGCCTCATGGGACTGCTGGAGTTCGACCTCACCGGCAACGAGCTGGACATGACTGCCCTGTCCCCGTGGGTGAAGGAAAAGAAGCAGGAAGAACTCACCCAGTTCGATCACCTGCTGCCGGAGGGCGATGGTGACAGCTACACCGTGCCCATGGACTTCAAGGATCGCTTCGCCAGCTTCGCTCCTGAATGGACCGAAGGCGACAAGAACGACCCCGATTACTCCGCCAAGGCCAAGGAGATCATCTCCGCAGGCTACACCCCGTACGCCATCACCGATGCAGATAAGCCGAAGGACTCCGAGGACTACGTTCACGTCGAGGGAACGGCTGTCCACTGGCGCCCGGGCGAGGCTACGTTCAAGGATGAACAGCTTACTGCCGGTGCCGTTGCCCCTGTGGGCACGGTTGTTCCGGATGTCGCTGGTGACTCCGATATGACTCGCGCGCCTTTGCAGGGTGGCGTGACCGACGATGTCACCTACGAGGAGGACACGCATCCGCTGTCTTCCGACAAGGGGTCCCTCCGCTGGACAAAGCCGATCAGCAAGCTGGACGTCAACTTCTTCGAGACGGCAACGGGTGCCAACATCAACAAGGAGAACTTCCCCAACGGCTACACTCTTGAGTCCTTCATCAAGCTGGACGAGGACTTCAACGGTGACGACAACGGCTGGTCCAATGCGCTTGTACGCCGTGGCCGCGTCACCGATGCGGATCCCTCCAACGGCGACACCGATCCGGCACAGATGCTCGGCGTGTCCAATCTTCGTGAGATCCGCTACTGGTCCCACGGTGCCAACAACAAGGGATTTTCCAACTGGTCCCACGAGGTCCCGAAGGGCCAGTGGATGCACGTTGCCATCGTCAATGATCCGGAAAACCAGTCGGTGAACATGTTCATCGATGGCGCGCCGATCCTTCGCGACGGCTACGGCCCGGTCGGCCTGGGCGGCGAGTCCACCTGGATGATGGGCACCTCCATGGATGATGGTAAGCCCGTCGATCCGTGGTTTGGTTCCATTGGTGAAACCCGCATCGTCGATCACCCGATCGGCCCCGACGAGTGGCTCACCGCGCGTGCTGCCGGTAATACCACTCCCGGCGACGATAACGGCAAGCCTGGTAATAACGGCACCGGTAATAACGGCAGCTCTTCCAGCGATGCAGGTGCCATTGTTGGCGCTACCTTCGGAGGCTTCCTCCTCGGCGTGCTGGCCACCCTCGGTGGCATTGCAGCGCTCCTGGGCAATGCTGCCAACCAGGTCATGGCGTGGCTGAAGGACACCTTCAATATTCAGCTCCCATAAGACGCGCACGGCGTGCGCGTTGACGGTGTGCATGCACCTAAACGCGCGTTGCCCCGCCCATCGTTATGTGGGCGGGGCTTTCTTTTTCTCTCTGCTTTTGAACTTGCTTACTGGCGACTTACTGGCGGTCCAGTTCGTTGAAGAACACGTCGGTAATGGCGGTCGCAGCTTCTGACCCGCCACCGGCGACGATGAGGGTAGCGAAGGCGAGGTCACCGCGGTAGCCCGCAAACCATGCGTGCGAACCGCCGGCGAACTCGGCCTCACCGGTCTTGGCGTAAATCTCGCCACCGGCGCTCATGCCACGCGCGGTACCTTGGGTGACCACCGCTCGCATCATGGATTGCAACTGCGAAATCTGCTCGGGTGACGGTGGTTCCGCGGGGTTTTCCACCTCCGTCGTCAGACCGTCGATAAGCCACGGAACCGGGGTGGAACCATGCGCAGCAGTGGATGCAACCAGGGCCATACCAAACGGACTGACCAGGTCATCTCCCTGGCCGTACCCGGCATCAATCCTGTCGAGGGGCTCCTCCCCCTCCGGCACAGATCCGGTCACCGTGCTCAGCCCCGGAATGCTGTAATCCACACCCAGACCGAAACGCTGTGCCATAGAGTGCAGCTCACCTGGGTTAAGCTGGTAGGAAATATCGGCAAAGGTGGTGTTACACGAGGACGCGAACGCGTCAGTAAGGCTCGTCATTCCGCGAGAAAAACCGTTGTAGTTAGTAACGATGCGGGTGCCCAGCTCCATCGTGCCGGGGCACGGAACGGTTGACCCCGGTACCAAACCTTGACTATTCAGACCGGTCATCGCCGTAATGATCTTGAACACCGAACCAGGCGGATACATGCCCATGAGCGCGACGTTGCCGTCCTCGTCCGCCTTACGGGTCTGAGCGATGCCCAAAATGGCACCATCCGACGGCCGAATGGCCACAAGCATGACCTTCATCTCTGGCCGGCGATCGACTGCCAACTGGGCTGCTTCCTGCACCTTGTGGTCGAGAGACACGGGGATGGCAGACTGCAGCTGCGGCTGTGTCATGGTGAGCGTGTCGATGACCGCACCGTCATTATTGGCGGTCACCACCTTCCACCCGTTTTCCCCCTCGACCTTTTCCGTCACCTCATTTTCGATGGCACTGACAAGCTCGGGCGCAAATTCAGGGTTCGGGCGGACCAGCGCGGACTCGTCGTTGACGGTAACACCGGATACCCCTTCCACGCCCTTCTTCACTGCCTCGCCCTTGTCCTGCCCCACGGTAGTGACGGAGTAAACACCGTCTGTCTCAGCGATCGCCCGTGACACTGCGGGAACGTCCAGCGGATCTTCGCCATTATCGGTGAGGACCTGGCTGATCTTCGTCACCGTTCCAGGAATACTGGTGGTTTGCTGCTTATCGACGATCACCCGGTGCCGCACGCCAGGTTTAAGGATTTCTACGCCGTCCTGTGTAACTACCGAGGCGCGCTGCGCCTGAATGGCGCGGAGTTCCAGGTGCTGGTTGTTTCCCAGCGTGGGGTGAATAATGGTGGGGTTCCACCTGATCACCCAGGAGTCATTTATCTTGTTGAGGTTGACGGTGCCGTCGTAGGAAAATTCGCGATCCCGCGGGAGGTCCCACGTCATGTTCAGATGACCGGTTGCGAGCGTGTCACCGTTATCGACCCCGGACACAGCGGCGTCGAGCCCCTCGGCCTGGAGTCCCGAGGCGGATTGTTCAAACTCGGCACGCGCGCTATCGGGGTCATCGGTCAGCGCTGCTGCTGCTTCGTAGTCTTCCTCGCTCAACGCCTGCGCAAATTCCTCGACCACGGGATTGGCGGTCTTCGGCTGAGGAGTGCATGCCGAAATCCCCGTAGCTGTCAGCATCGCTACTGTGCATGCTGCAATGATCCGCCTGTTCATACCCCTACAATCTAGTGCACGTCAGCTCTACTGCGGGGCTCCCCCGCCGAGCCACCGCCACACACGTGTGACTCGTTGGTTCCCAGCCTCAAGTAATGAGCTGACAGGTCGCCATCCACGCGGTACCCTGGGCGCATGTCAAAGCAACCTCTCTCCGTGGGAAAGTCGGTCACCGCTGTCGGCGCTGCAGCTCTCGTCGCAGCGCTCGGATTCGGTGGCTTCGGGTGGCAGCAGGCCACCCCGCCCGAATCAGTGAGCCTGGATGTGAACTCGGCTGAGTTGCAGCCAGCGGCCACCTACGATGTTCAGGTTCATGATCCGGATGATGTGCTGACGGTCGATGATGAGAATGTCATGCACAGGGATGCCGAGCGTCTCGACGTTCCCGCCGTCGTATCCACCGTGCACTACATGGTGTTCGGTACCAACCGGGACAATGCCCTCGACACTGTCGAGGAGTATTCACGAGAGAACCTGCCCGAGATCTTCACCGAGGACGGCAAGGAGTTCGTCCCGGGGACTCTCATCATCGGCGTGGGGCTGGATCCGCGGCAGTCTTTCATTACGGGTTCCGACGATGTCACCGCTGCCCTGGGAATTGAGAGCAGAACTCCGCATCGCCAGCGCGCACTGGACGCTGTGAAGCCAGGTGTCATGGCAAACAACATTCCGGCGGGGCTGTTCGCAGGTGCCCAATCAGTTTTCGATTTGGAAAGCCTCAATGCCGACATGGAAGAGGAAGCATCAGACAACCGCCTTGTATCCACTATTACCGCAGGTGGTGTTGCTGGCGGCTTGACGGCATTGGCTGGAGGGATACTCGTAGCACGAGCAAATCGGCGCCGCCGTAATGCAAAGAAGGCACGAGAAAGCTACGACGAGGTGGTTCGTTCCTATGCGGATGTGGCTCAGCGATTGGATGCCATCAACATCCGCGCGCATTCGCTTACCTCCGCTCTGGCAGATAACCGACTGCGTGAGCAGTGGGACGAGGTACAGAGTAAGTTTGTGGCCACCAATAAGTCCGTGGACCGGCTAGGGAATCTGTCTCCTAGCAGCCCAGATAGCGACTTTGCAGACGCAAAGAAGGACATTGATAAAGCCGCTGAGATCACCAAAGATATCGAGACGGCAGAAGCCAACATCGACACGCTGTATGCGATGGAGCACGGCGACAAACTGGTTCGTCAGGACCAACTCATGGCGCTTCGCCACGATGTGGAGGATGCCCGCATCCAGGTTCCGTCTGGGTCGCTCACCGAACAACTCCGGGATCTGCGGGACCGCATCGTCGACCTTGAGGGCCTCGTAGAGTCCCCACAGTTTATCGATGAATATGTGCGTCTCATCGACGATTACAGCCACACGCTGGCGACGGTGCGCGAGCAAGAGTTCTCGGATGTGAAGACGAAGAAGGAGCCGGAGATTCCGTCGCTTACCAGCAGCGACTACCGCCCCGGCTACGGCCGGAACAACTTCGTCCCCTTCTGGGTCATGAGCTCGTGGCATTCCAACGCTGTTGCAGAACAGCAAGCAAGCTCCTCGAGTTCCAGCAGCGGCGGTTATTCCGGGTTCTCCTCGGGGTTCTCCGCCTCCGGCGGAACGTCCTCGTTCTAGGTCGGGCGCACAGGATTCACCCCCTAAAAATGCATACCCAATAACGAAAAGAGTGGCGACGGGATGTCCCGTCGCCACTCTTTTTTGTTGAAAAACGAGCAGAAAGCCGAAAACTATTGGCTATGCTTCCGCGCGCATCTGCGCATCGAGCTTCTTTGCTTCCTCGATGAGTGTCTCTACGATGTCTTCCTCCGGCACGGTCTTGATTACTTCGCCCTTGATGAAGATTTGGCCCTTTCCGTTACCGGAGGCCACGCCAAGATCTGCGTCGCGTGCTTCACCCGGGCCGTTGACAACGCAACCCATAACGGCGACGCGCAACGGAATGTCCATCCCCTGCAGTGATTCGGTGACCTCTTCTGCCAGCTTGTACACGTCCACCTGGGCGCGACCACAGGACGGGCAGGAAACGATGTCCAGCTTGCGGGGGCGCAAGTTGAGCGACTGAAGAATCTGATCGCCGACGCGAATCTCCTCAACAGGCTCGGTGGACAGCGACACACGGATCGTGTCACCGATACCCTCAGCCAGCAGCGCACCAAAGGCAACAGAGGACTTCACTGTGCCCTGGAATGCCGGGCCAGCCTCCGTCACGCCGAGATGCAGCGGGTAGTCGGTCTTCGCGGCCAGCTGGCGGTAGGCCTCCACCATGATGACCGGGTCGTGGTGCTTCACGGAGATGGCAATGTCACCGTAGCCGCACTCCTCGAAGAGACCGGCTTCCCAAATAGCGGATTCCACGAGAGCCTCCGGAGTAGCCTTGCCGTATTTCTCCATAATCCGCTTATCGAGGGAACCAGCGTTCACGCCGATGCGAATTGGAATTCCCGCATCACCGGCAGCCTTGGCTACTTCCTTCACGCGACCATCGAACTCACGGATATTGCCGGGGTTCACACGAACTGCGGCACATCCTGCTTCGATTGCCTGGAAGATGTACTTCGGCTGGAAGTGAATATCGGCGATGACGGGGATCGGAGACTTCTCCGCGATGATCGGCAGAGCGTCCGCGTCGACCGTCTTCGGACATGCAACACGCACGATGTCACAGCCGGATGCGGTCAGCTCCGCAATCTGCTGCAGCGTGGCGTTGATGTCGTGGGTCTTAGTGTTGGTCATCGACTGCACGGAGACCGGGTAATCGGAGCCAACCCCGACATTACCGACCATGAGCTGACGCGTCTTTCGACGCGGGTGCAGAACTGGTGGTACTTCAGGCATTCCAAGTCCGATTGGTGCTGGCATTCGCAAACCTATTCTCTAGCTGGGAAAACTTTCGTTGCCCTAGTTTACACTGCCACCTATAGACGGCGCTTGTTGCCGTCAGTGTGTGCAGCTTAGAACAGCTTAATGGGGTTGACCACATCGGCGACGATCACAAGCCCACCGATAACGAGAAGGGCAAGACTGGCCGCGTACGTGATAGGCATAAGCTTCGTGTAATCTGCAGGGCCGGCAGGAGCGAGCCCCCGAAGCCGCCGGAACGCGTCGCGGATCTTCTCGTAGATAACCACCGCAATGTGCCCACCGTCGAGGGGTGGCAGCGGGATGAGGTTAAACATGGCTAGGAAGTAGTTGAGGTTGGACAGCAACATCCAGAACATTGCCCACAGGGAGCGCTCCACAAGCTCGCCGCCTACCCGCGATGCTCCAACGACACTCATTGGTGAAGCCTGATCCCGCTCCCCACCGAAGATGGCAGCAACGACCCCGGGGATCTTGCCCGGGAAGGACTTCAACCCATCCCACGTGGCAACGAACAGGTCACCTGCGTAAGAGGCTGTTGCCCCGACAGCGGAAAGCGGGGTGTAGGTGAGGTAGAGATCCTTGATGGGTGCACTAGACACGCCGATGACGCCGACCGTTTGGGTGCTGCCATCGGTGAGCGTGGCCTCCACTCCTTGTACGTGGACAGGGAAGGTGAGCTGCTTGCCGTCTCGCTCAACTGCGATGTCTACCGTCTCGTTTGGGTGCGTAAACACCTCGTTGCGCACGTCTACGAAGGAGGGGGTGTCTACTCCCCCGACTTGTCTAATAGCATCACCTGGTCGGATACCAGCTTCATACGCTGGCCCCTCGCCCTGGCATGCCTCGCCGATGCAGGTTATCTCCTCCACTACGGGAGTCACATCCGGGTTGGGGTTGGGAAGGCCGGTGGTCACGGCAAGACCATAAAGGATAACCGTGCCGACGATGATGTTCATAAGAATGCCACCGGACATAACAGCAATGCGTCGCCATGCAGGCTTCTTATACATTGCGTGTGGTTCTTCCTCCGGGGTCATTTCATCCAGAGCAGTCATTCCCGCGATATCGCAGAAACCACCAAGCGGAATGGCTTTAAACCCGTAGTCTGTGTGCCCCTTCGTCGTCTTCCACACGGTTGGGCCGAAGCCCACGAAGAATCGCCGAACGCGCATGCCGGAAAGTCGCGCGATTGCGTAGTGACCGAACTCGTGGAGAGCGATCGTTGCTGCAATGCCTACGGCAAACAGAACGACTCCCAGGACGTAACTCATGCGACGGCTTTCCTTCTTTCTTGGTATGAGGGGCGCACACTACACGCGCGGGAATAGTAACCCGATTGTGCCATGCACTGCTAATCAACGACACACGCTCGCACCTTGATGGTGGTCACGTGTGCCGTTCGTGTTGTCCAGTGGCTAGTTAGGCTTGCAGCGTGTGCAAGACATCGTGCGCACAGCGCCGGGCAGCATCCTGCGTCGCCATGACATCGTCGAAGTCCCGCGGGGATCCGGCAAAGGCATCAGCCTTGCTCAAGACAGTTTCCACAACATCGACGATTTGCGGGAACTTGAGGCGGCGGGCGAGGAACTCAGCGGCGGCTTCCTCGTTGGCTGCGTTAAATACTGCCGGCCAGGTTCCGCCCCTGGTGACAACTTCTCGGGCAAGACGCACGGCGGGGAAATTTATCTCGTCGACAGGCTCGAATGTCCACTCCAGGTGCTGCGAGAAGTCCAGGTGAGGTTGCGCATCAGGGACGCGATCGGGCCAGTTCAGTGCCAGGGAGATGGGAAGCTTCATCGATGGTGGCGATGCCTGGGCGATGGTTGCGCCGTCGACGAAGGTGATGGCCGAGTGAACGATAGATTGCGGGTGAACGGTGACCTCAATTTTCTCTGCAGGGACGTCGAAGAGGAGGCTCGCCTCAATGAGCTCCAAGCCCTTATTTACAAGCGTTGCTGAGTTCAGCGTGTTCATCTGCCCCATAGACCAGGTCGGGTGCTTGGCAGCCTGCTCCGGGGTGACGTCCCCCATCTCCTCGCGGGTCCACCCGCGGAACGGCCCACCGGACGCTGTGAGCACGAGGGAGCGAATTTCCCCGTGGGTTCCTGACCGCAGGGCCTGCGCCATCGCGGAATGCTCCGAATCGACGGGAACGATCTGCCCGGGCTTTGCCTTCTTCATCACCAACTCGCCACCGGCAACAAGTGACTCCTTGTTGGCTAGGGCCAACACTTCACCCTCGTCCAAGACAGCAAGAGTCGCAGCAAGCCCCATGGCACCGACCAAGCCGTTAAGAACCGTCTCTGCCTTGACTGTGCGGACGAGCTTCTCGGCAGCATCGGGGCCAGAAATGACTGTTCCTCCCAATGCTTCCTCGACCACATCGTGGTTGTGGGCCACAGCAACCTGCGATGCTGAGAGACCAAGTTCCTTGGCCTGTTGGATGAGGAGATCTGTGTGGGATCCTCCGGCGGCGATGCCCACCACATCGAACTTATCCGGGTTGGCTGCAATAACTTCGAGCGCCTGGGTGCCGATGGACCCCGTCGATCCCAAAATCAAAATTGTGCGTGGCATCAAAACCTGCCTTACCTATGTACCTCTGTACCTGTCTGTATCCCTGCTGAGCCCGATTACCGCTCTGCGGGAAGAGCTACCTCAGATTTTAACGTCCTGCACCCCACCTAGGTTGGGAGACCCCGACGTTCTCTGTGTCCCTCGGAGCAACGAGGAGTGTCTACTACCTTCACGGGAAGTGGGGTGCCTCAGAGAGGATTCGAACCTCCGACACAAGGGTCTACCCCCTACCCGGGAAATAGGGTACGTCGAAAGGCGGATATTTGGGTGATACGCGGTCGGTTGTTCGACGAAGTGGGGAAAGTGTGGAAAGATTTAATCTGTCTAGATAAAAGTGCATGTGCTGCGTTTCGCACGCCACAGTAGCTGCTTATTTGTGCAAAGTACCTTCACGGTTTGTGCGTAGAGCTACAGGTGACCACGGACGCACACGTAGAAGGAATAAGGAGTTACCGTGGCTGGTTCCCACACTGTGAATGCCGATGATGCCAAGGCTGGCAAGAAGGTAAAGAAGGCTCGCAAGAACCGCAAGCCCGCTGTGCAGGCTGGACAGGGCGGCGAAATTTACAACGGAGTGAACACGCTCGACGAGCCGTCCGCCAAGTGGGGCTGGCACCGCATCGGTAACGGTGTCATCCAGATCTGTGGCTGGCTCGGTGTCATTCTCCTCGTTGCTTTCAACTTTGGTAACCACCGTGGCCACGTTGAGACCATTTGGCTGGTCACGCTTGCTGTCGTGATCGCACTTGGCCTTATCATCTTCGCTATCAAGCCTGATCTCAACCAGGTTCGCACGGTCACGGCCAACAACCAGCCACAGGGCTACCAGGAGAAGGACTGGAACTACGACCAGAAGCACCTCACTGGTGTCTACGCTAACCTTACGGATTCCCAGCTGCGTAGCCTCAACTACGACCCGGAGCTCGTGCGTCGTACTCAAGCTCAGCAGCAGCACATTGCTGCACCGAACACGCACACCGCAGTCATCGACGAAAAGTAAATCCGTACCTATTGTGCACTTGCGCGTCGCGTGACGCACGAGACAGTGAACGTTCACTGCTACCAGGTGGTGGTCACATTATTTCCACCGCTTGTGTAAGTCACTAAAGCGCCACAGACCTCCTTTTTCGGAGTAGTAGGGTAACAAGAACGCCTTCCACGTTTTCGTGGAAGGCGTTCTTGTATTCTTCTGCCAGCTACGCGGCTACTTGTCCTTGCTGTTTCGTGCGGCCTCGTCGGTAAGCCGTGCAGCCTCTGCCGTTGCCTTTGCTGCCCGGCGAGCGGCTGCCCCGGTACGCTCTTCTGCTGCTAGCTGGCCGCACGCTGCTGCGATCTCCTGGCCTCGGGTATCGCGCACGGTGCAGGTGACGCCACGAGCGATGACACGCTTTTGGAATTCATCCTGCACATGCTTCGGGCTCGCATCCCATTTGGACCCCGGTGTCGGGTTGAGCGGGATGAGGTTGACGTGCACCTTGGAGCCCAATGCGCCGTGCAGCTTCTTGCCCAGGAGGTCTGCGCGCCAGGGCTGATCGTTGATGTCACGAATAAGCGCGTACTCGATGGAAACACGGCGCCCGGAGGCTTCTGCGTACTCGCGCGCGGCGTCGAGAACCTCAGAGACCGACCACCGGTTGTTGGCGGGAACGAGCGAGTCGCGGAGCTCGTCGTCAGGCGTGTGCAAACTCACCGCAAGCCGACAGGACAAACCTTCGGCAGCGAAGCGTCGAATAGCGGGAGCCAGACCCACAGTAGACAGGGTGATCCCTCGCTGCGAGATCCCGAACCCCTCAGGCGACGGCTGCGTGATCTGCCGGATGGCGCTCAACACACGGTTGTAATTGGCAAGTGGCTCGCCCATACCCATGAACACGATGTTGGACAGGCGACCACCTTTCGCCTGCATAGTCGCTGCTGCGGCGCGAACCTGATCGACGATCTCACCCGTGGACAAGTTACGATCCAAACCACCCTGACCCGTCGCACAGAACGGGCATGCCATTCCGCAACCGGCCTGGGAAGAGATGCACAGGGTCGCGCGATCCGGGTACTCCATGAGCACCGACTCGAGGAGCGTGCCATCGTGCAACTTCCACAACATCTTCTGTGTTTGCCCATCATCGGCAGACGTCTCGCGGACGGGAGACATGAGCTGCGGGAAAAGCTTGTCCCCCACAACCATTCGCACCGACTCCGGCAGATCCGTCATGAGCTCGGGATCGGCTTCGAAGCGGCCATAGTAGTGGCGAGCGATCTGGTTGTCTCGGAACTTGGGAAGGCCCAACTCCTTGAGGATCTCGACGCGCTCGTCTTTGGTGTAATCAGCAAAGTGCTTCGGCGGCATGGAGCGCCGGGCGCGGTTAAAGTTCAAAACAACAGGTTCAGCCATAATAACCCTCATTGTGCCAGAAACAGCGCCGTTTCCCCCAACTCGCCAATAGGCTCCCCCAAAACATCTACGCCAGGCTCCTGCCCACGCCCTGAAAACCGCCCCACAGCAGGGACAACATTCTATCGACGGATGGTGCAAAACTCAGTGCTTCTCCCCTGCTGGCAGCACAGAGAAGGCTGCACCCGGCAGCGCGCTCGCTATGTCTGAAGGATCGAGAGGATCAGCCACGTGACAACGCCCGCGGGGAGCATGCCATCCAACCGGTCCATGAGACCCCCGTGGCCGGGGAGCATCCGCGACATGTCTTTGATTCCCAGCTCACGCTTGAGCTGGCTTTCAACAAGATCCCCAAGGGTCGCAGCGATGACGAGAAGCGCACCAAGAACTACGCCCAGGAGTGGGTTCGCGTGGAGGAGGAAGCGCACCGTCAGCGCGCCGACGATCATCCCCAAGGCGAGCGAACCAGCAAACCCCTCCCACGACTTGTTAGGGCTTACCGCCGGTGCCATAGAGTGGGAACCAAACCCGACTCCGGCGAGGAAACCGCCTGTATCGCTGGCGATGACGCACAGCATGAACGTCAGGATGAACATCGGACCTGGAATGTCGTGCCGCGTAATGTTTGACAGCATGGCGATAAAGGAGCCAAATAGCGCAATCCATGTGAGTACGAAGACCGACATGGACATGTCACGCCAGTAGTTACGCGGTGGCGTATGCCGACCGTTTCTAAACAGCCGACTAAACATCACGAGAAGGATACTGCTCACATAGCCGGCCATGAGTCCCCACAATCCCCACGGCCACGACGACCAGACCATGATCTGCCCGCCGAAAAGAAGTATGGAGAGGCTCATTGCATAGCCCCCCTCTGTCAGACGGCGGTGGACCTCCCACGTCGCCAGCGCGACTGCGGTTGCCACAATCGGGTACCAGGCAACTGGTCCGACGAAGATTCCGACGAGGACGATTGCAATGAGGATGGCACCCGTAGTGATAGCTGCGGGCATGTTGCGCCCGGATTCATTCTTGGGGCGCGGCATGTGCGCCTCAAGCTGTTCCCAGCTGAACCGTGAAAAATCTGGACGGGCCATAATGTTTCTTGTGATTCCTTGGTGGTTCGTGCGAAGCGGAATGTGCAATCCCGTCGCTGTACTGTGCGAGGTGGAACTACCCTCCACCTGTATCCCCCTAGAGCCTAGTCCACAACTATGCACTATGTAGGCAACAAAGCCGACTGAGCTCTTGCAAGGAGAAAACCTGACCACGGGTGACGAGCCGCCCACTACTGCGTGACTGCACTGGTGCAGCCGGGTCAGAACCGTTTCTCCTCAGAGAAATGCACCCCGTAGTGATCTGCTTCGTCACCTTCCTCCCCTCGCGTCTTAGGTAGACGCTGTGGGAAGCTGTGCGACACCGGCTGTCGCTGTGTGTAGCTGTGGCGAAAAACCAACGGGGTGCACGCGGGGTGCTAGACCTCCATCAGGTCCTTTTCCTTTGCGTCAACGAGCTCTTCCACACGAGTCTCGTTCTTCTTGGTCACCTTGTCCAGTTCCTTCTCGCCGGCCTGGACCTCATCCTCACCAGCGTCGCCGTCCTTTTGGATCTTCTTCAGCTGATCCATCCCCTTACGGCGAATGTTGCGGATGGCAATCTTGCCTTCCTCACCCTTGGACTTGGCAACCTTCACCATCTCACGACGACGCTCCTCGGTGAGCTGTGGAACAGTCACGCGAAGCACCTGGCCGTCGTTCGTGGGGTTCACGCCGAGGTCGGAGTTACGAATTGCACGCTCAATATCGTCCATGGAATTCATGTCATACGGCTTAATGAGCAGCATGCGTGGCTCCGGGACGGAGATGGTCGCCATCTGGTTAATCGGAGTGGGCTGACCGTAGAATTCAGCGATGACGCCGTTGAACATGTTCGGGTTCGCACGACCGGTGCGAATGTGCGACAGCTCCTCGCGGGTGTGCTCCACGGTTGCTTCCATCCGCTCGTCGGCTTCAAGAATTACTTCATCAATCATGGTTAGAGTGTACTTCTCCTTCGGGCAGGTGGGGCGGAAAAATCCCACCAACCAGCGTTATAAAAAATTATTCTCTTCGCGTGTCGTAGTTTTTGCAGGCACTACACCGTGCTCCAAAGCCCTATAGTTCTCGTTCTCTGCTCCTGCACAGCGTCGATGGATATCAAGCAACAGTCAGGGGCAGTCAGTCGGCAGCGCGGTGGCTTACCGGCGAACGAGTACAGGCTTGGAGCTCGGGCAGACTACTTGCTCACCAGGGTACCAATCTTCTCGCCGCTGACTGCGCGACGAATGTTTCCTTCCGTGAGAAGGTTGAAAACGAGGATCGGCATTCCGTTGTCTTTGCACAGAGAGAAGGCGGTGGAATCGGCGACCTTGAGGTCTCGGCGAATCACCTCATCGGGAGTGATCGTATCGAATAGCTCGGCATCGGGGTTGGTGCGCGGGTCATCGCTGTAAATGCCATCCACGGCCTTAGCCATGAGCAGCACTTCGCAGTCAATCTCCAGGGCGCGCTGGGCAGCGGTGGTATCCGTAGAGAAGTACGGCATACCCATGCCACAGCCGAAGATGACGACGCGTCCCTTTTCCAGGTGACGCTTGGCGCGCAACGGCAGGTATGGTTCTGCAACCTGTGCCATGTTGATGGAGGTTTGCACGCGTGTTTCCACGCCCTGCTGCTCGAGGAAGTCTTGGAGAGCGAGACAGTTCATCACCGTTCCGAGCATGCCCATGTAGTCACTGCGGGCGCGGTCGAGACCGCGCTTTTGCAGCTCCGCACCACGGAAGAAGTTACCGCCACCGATCACGACGCAGACCTCGGTACCGTTGTTGGACACCTCGGCGATCTGCTTGGCTACATTCTCGACCACGTCGGGATCAATGCCCACCTGGCCACCGCCAAACATTTCTCCGCCCAGTTTGAGCATGACCCGCTTAAATCCATTCCGGCTGGATTGCTCTGCGACCTCGTCGACCACGAATCTGTCCTTCCTTGCTATTCGCTGCTAGTCAATCGGCTTCATCTTACCGTATGACAAAAGCGCACCGCTGTACCCGTGGGGAACGGCGGTGCGCCTAAGAAGAACTGCTACGTGAGCGCAGGCCCACTATGCAAAGACAGAAGTCTTACTTCTGGCCAACCTCGTAGCGAACGAAGTCGGTGATGGTGATGCCAGCCTCTTCAGCAAGCTTGCCGACGGTCTTCTTGTTGTCAGCAACGCTCGGCTGGTCAAGCAGAACGACATCCTTGTAGAAGCCACCGAGGCGGCCTTCCACGATCTTCGGGATAGCCTTCTCGGGCTTGCCCTCTTCGCGGGTGATCTGCTCGGCGATGGAGCGCTCCTTCTGGACGATCTCTTCCGGAACGTCCTCGCGGGTCAGGTACTGAGCCTTGAGGGCTGCAACCTGGAGGCACACCTGGTGAGCTGCTTCCTTAGCAGCGTCGCCCTCGCCCTCGTAGGCAACGAGAACGCCCACGGCCGGCGGCAGGTCAGAAGAACGCTGGTGCAGGTAGGAAGCAACGTTAGCGCCGTCGACGGTAGCAGCGCGACGGAGCTGGAGCTTCTCACCGATCTTGGCGGACATCTCCTGGAGAACATCGGCGGCGGGACGGCCGTCGATGGAAACAGCAGCGAGCTCCTCAGCGGAGTTAGCCTTTGCCTCATCAGCAGCGGCTGCTACGGAATCCACGAACTCGATGAACTCAAGGGTCTTAGCAACGAAATCGGTCTCTGCGTTGACCTCGACGATGGTGTTGCCGGAGATAGCAACGATGCCTTCGGCAGCGTCGCGGTCAGCGCGCTTGCCCACGTCCTTCGCACCCTTGATGCGGAGCAGCTCGACGGCCTTTTCAAAGTCTCCGTCGGTCTCGTTCAGAGCATTCTTGCAAGCCAGCATGCCGGATCCGGTCATCTGACGCAGTTTCTTCACGTCTGCAGCGGTGTAGTTCGCCATTGTTGGGCGATCCTCCTTGAGTTAAATTTTTGTGGATCGTTTTCGCTTAATAAAGCGTACTTGAAGTTTCTCGGTATTGCGCGTTAGCAATCCCAGAATCATCATAGAAAAGCCCTCACGCAAACCTAGTACGTGAGGGCCTAGAGGGGGATAATTCCCCGGGATCATCGACCCCTGGAATTACTTAGCGGACTCCTCGGTAGCCTCAACCTTGGGGGCAACCTCTTCCTTGGACTCCTCAACCTTGGGGGCGACTTCCTCGGTGGAAGCCTCAACCTTCGGTGCGACCTCTTCCTTGTTGTCGTCGCCGGCATTCTTCTTAGCCTCGGCGAGTTCGCGCTCCTTGCGTGCCTTCTGGCCCTCCTCCACAGCGGTGGAGATGACGCGGGTCAAAACGGTGGTGGCGCGGATGGCATCATCGTTGCCCGGCACCGGGTAGTCAACCTCGTCGGGGTCGCAGTTGGTATCGAGGATTGCGACAACCGGGATGTTCAGCTTGTGAGCCTCGGAAACCGCGATGTGCTCCTTGTTGGTATCAACAATCCACATTGCGGACGGAATCTTGTTCATGTCAGCAATACCGCCGAGAACGCGCTCCAGCTTGGTGCGCTCGCGGGTGAGCATGAGGATTTCCTTCTTACCGCGGCCGGCGTAGCCGTCCTCGGCCTGATCCATTGCCTGCAGTTCCTTCATGCGGTGAAGGCGCTTGGAAACGGTCTGGAAGTTGGTCAGCATGCCGCCCAGCCAACGGTGGTTGACGTACGGCATTCCGACGCGCTCAGCCTCGTTCTGGATGGCTTCCTGTGCCTGCTTCTTGGTGCCGACGAACAGAACGGTGCCACCGTGGGCAACGGTCTCCTTGACGAACTCGAAAGCCTTGTCAATGTAGGTCAGCGTCTGCTGCAGGTCGATGATGTAGATGCCGTTACGGTCGGTGAAGATGAAACGCTTCATCTTCGGGTTCCAACGACGGGTCTGGTGACCGAAGTGGACACCAGCGTCGAGGAGCTCTCGCATGGTTACAACTGCCATGGTGGATCCTTTTCTTGTGTGGTTACGTTCTTACTCAACGTGCAGGTTTTTCCTGCACCCTAGCGACTTCCGACCGTCCACACCCCGAAGGGACCACGTGAACGGGCTTGACGGAAAGCCGCGCGTAGTCAGCTGCTCACCTTGGGAATATTCGGTTCCTGCATATGCATTCAAGCTTTCGCCCTATACACATGCCCTATGCGAATTCACAATGTAAATTCCCCAAAGCAGGCACACTGCGTTACCCCACTATACCCGCTACTGGCTAAATCACATAATTTCCGGGCACGCGTTATAACCCCCGTTGGTTAACGTACCACCCTTGGAGCGCACGCGCATGACGAACAAAGCTTTACCCACGCACCAGCACTCATCTTCTGCCCCACGACGGGCGAGAATGTACAAGACGACACTCGCCAGTGATTGCCTGCTTTACCATTGGTTTTCTCATGCCACAACGCTTCCTGTGGATAGGTTCCGGAGCGCATCTTCTGGATTCGCCGGATTATCCACAAAATGCTCAGGGGAGGTTCCCACGGTCGCGGTTTTGACCAACACTAATGGCATGTATTCATGTTTGCGTTTCCCACCTATTGACACCTCCCGGCTGGAAGCGGATGGAGGAGCTGTTAACCACTCTCGCCGGAGCGGACTAACGCGCCATCGTGCCGATCCGCTCATCACACTCGTGGTTGTGGTGTCGCTGTTCTTATCGGCTTTCTCCCCACCACCGGCCTCAGCAATAACGTATCCGGGCGAACACGTCAGCCCCTCAACAGGGACACCAATGAAACCTATAGTTACTCGCCCCTTTGAAAATCCCACTAGGAAGTTTGGACCCGGGCACCGAGGAATCGATGTCTATGCGCCCGTCGGCTCCATTGTCCGTGCATCAGGCGATGGCCTTGTCCGCTTTGCTGGTGTTGTGGTTACCCAGCCGACAGTTTCCATTTACCATGCTGGTGACATCATCACTACCTATCAGCCAGTGACACCGACGGTCGCCACTGGCCAAGCGGTACATCGCGGGGATCCTATTGGAATGGTGGCTAACGTTCCTTCCTCGCACATCGGTCTTCACTGGGGTGCAAAGACGGGGCCCGATTCCTACATGGATCCCCTCAAGCTCTTGGTCGATCCCCGTATCCGCCTCATCCCTACCCCTGTCGATATCCGGTTGGCTGTGCTCCCGCGCCATGTCCGCACACGGCAGCCTGCGTAGTGATAAAGGCAGCCTGCGAGGTGGTTTCCTCTTAGGCGCGCGGGTGTGCGTTGTTGTAGATCTTTTTCAGGCGCTCCCCCGACACATGGGTGTAAATCTGGGTGGTCTGCAAAGACGAGTGCCCAAGGAACTCCTGCACCGCACGCAGGTCAGCTCCTCCCTCGAGCAGGTGGGTAGCCGCCGTATGGCGCAGCGAGTGCGGAGTGATCCCCTCAACACCTGTGTTTTCGGCTGCGGTCTCCACGATGCGTCGCACCTGCCGAGGGTCGATGCGTCCGCCCCGCACCCCGAGGAAGAGCGCGTCACCACTTGCCTCGGTAGCAAAGTGTCCACGGCCGGAGCCAAGCCACTGGTCGAGCGCGTCACGTGCAGGGGCACCATACGGTACGACCCGCTGTTTGTTACCCTTTCCTGTCACCTTCACGGTGTCTTTGTGCCCGTCAACATCGGCAACGTTAAGGGAACAAAGCTCGGCGACACGCATGCCGGTGGCATAAAGCAGCTCGAGGATCGCGCTATCGCGCAGGAACTCTGGCTCGGAATGCGATCCTGCGTTGCCCATCATTTCGCCTGCCTGCTCACTGGTGAGAACCGTGGGAAGGTGACGCGATTTATACGGCACGCGCAGCCTGCGGGCAACATCATCTGTGAGGTAGCCTTGCTTGTGCGCCCAGATGGAGAAACTCCGGAGGGCAGCGGTGCGCCGGGCAAGCGTTGCACGTGATTTGCCGTCGCGAACGGCCTCCCCCAACCATGTCCGCAGGCCCGACAGCGTAAAGCCGTCAAGGCCTCCCAGATAGTCTCCGGCGAGGATGAGATCGCTGCGATAGCCACGAATCGTCGCGTCACTTTTGCCCTCATTGAATCGAAGATGATCGCAGTAATCCTCAACGAGTTCATGAAAGTCCGGAGTTGTCATACACGTAGTGTAGCTACTCCCCGGCGCGGTGAGCACAGCACAAAGGGCGGATCCTGCTGCGTGTTATCCACACTGTGCAGAACCCGCCACTATCGGAGGCAGAGCCTATCCGCAGTCCTGCGCCCGTGCCCACAGCTTCCCGGAGCGGACGATGAACCCGCGTGAGGCGAGGTCAACGAGGACATGCATGGCGAGGCCGAGCGGAAGACCCGCGTCGCGAGCAATCTCGGTGCTTGTGTGGAATGAGGAGGAGCAGGCGTCGAAAAGCCTCATTTCCGTGCGTGTCAGGGTGGTGACAGGAGAACCAGAGAAGTCGATCTCGCGCTGACCGTCGGGATCGCACGTACCGACCGGTTCGAGGAGTTCTCGGATGTCATCCGCTGAGGTGACCAGCTGCGCCGAGCCGTTTTTGATGCGGGCGTGACACCCCATGGTGGTATTGGAGGTGATCGGGCCGGGGACGGCCATCGCCACACGCCCCAGTCCCTCCGCCCAGCTCAACGTATTGAGCGCACCGGACCGCCAGCCGGCCTCCACGATTACGGTTCCGCCTGCTAGTGCTGCGACGAGTCGATTCCTTGTAAGGAACCTGTGTCTCGCCGGGTGCGTCCCCGGCGGATACTCGCTCACTAGGCACCCGTGTGTGGCGATTCGGGTGAATAATTCTGTGTTGCTTGCGGGGTAGTTCACATCGAGCCCCGAGGCTGCCACCATCACGGTGTAGCCGCCGGCATCGATAGCCTCCGTATGGGCGGCGGTGTCGATTCCCTTTGCCCCACCGGACACGATCGTCCACTGGTGGGATGCAAGCCCCCGAGAAAGGAGGCGAGCAGCAGACAGCCCGTACGTGCTTGTGCCCCTCGTTCCGACGAGTGCGACAGAACGCGACACCAATCCGCTGAGCGGACCGCCTCCACGCACCCACAGTGCATGGGGTGGTACCGCGTCATCTTGGTAGGATCGGCAGTGTTCGCTCATTCCGGAGGCCGCAAAGCCAAACGCCTCGGAGAAGATCTCCGTCGGCCATTCTACATCCTCCGGGGTGATAAGCCGTCCGCCGATCTGCTCCATCGCCTCGAGGTCTTCGGCTGGACGCATCCACTCATGGCGGGTTGCTGTTTGTTTGCGTAGCTCTCCCAACCAGTCCTGCTGTTCCCGGACACCACGAGCGATGTCCTCGACATCGACGCCGTGGGAGAGCAACTCATTGAGACGCCTGCTTGGTCCCTCCACAACGCGGGAGAGGTAGGCCCACGCTTCTCTCCGCTGCGTGGGCATCGAATCCGTGCTGCTTTTAGTTGTCGAGTCCTCTCCAGGAGAGGCGTAATCATGGCTGCTGTCAGGCAAACCACGCTCAGGAAAACTCTGGTTGACACTCATGCTGCTGCCTCCGTTCCGCCGTAGTCGTGGAATCCCAACGCCTGCGCGACGTGGTCGATGTCTGGCCGGGCATCGCCTGCCAGATCAGCAATGGTCCACGCCAGTTTGAGCGTGCGATCAACACCGCGTTGGCTGATGTCTCCTCGTGCCAAGTACACGGCCAGATACTCCATGGCCTCCTCGTCTGCCGGGAATTCGCGCCTCAACCAGGCCCCATCGATATCCGCGTTCGTGCCCCCCGGGTGATACGCACGCGCCCACCTGTGCCCTGCCCTACCACGAGCTTCGATGACGCGTTCGCGGATGGTGGCCGTGGATTCTTGCTCTTCGGAGCGAATAACGGATCCCTGTGCGTGCGTCCGCACCACCATATCCAAGCGGTCCCGCAACGGCCCGGACACGTTGTTGAGGTAGCGTGCCCGCGCGTTGGCTGAACACCGGCATGCCGATGGTTCCTCCGCCCCACAGCGACAGGGGTTCGCCGCCATCACCAGTTGGAACTTCGCCGGGAAGTAGACATCCCTGCGTGACCGAATGAGTCGCACATAACCCTGTTCCAACGGGGTACGCAGGCTATCCAGGATGGACGCGGAGATCTCAGAAACCTCATCGAGGAACAACACTCCCCTGTGCGCCAGTGACACCGCGCCGGGCACGGGGTTTCCGGATCCTCCACCGATGAGCGCCGCTCGTGTGACGGAGTGGTGTGGTGCAACAAACGGTGGCTGGGTGATGGGACCAGTAAATGTCCGCCCGGCGATGGAGTGGACAGCGGTTGCCTCCAGTTTGTGGTCTGGGGTGAGATCTGGAAGCAGACCGGGGAGTCGGGCAGCGATCATGGACTTTCCGCTTCCTGGCGGCCCAATCATGAGGAAGTTGTGGCCACCGGCGGCTGCTATTTCTGCCGCCCGGCGCGCCTCTGGTTGGCCGGCGACATCTCGCATGTCACGTGTGGCTGAGCTGTCTGTTCCTGGCTCGCTCGCTGCATCATCGGCGTGGTCCAGCTCTTCCTCCCCACAGACAAAACGCACGACTTCTGCCAGCGACGAGGCCACCCGAATGTCCATGTCTTGGCACAGTGTCGCCTCTGCTGCGTTGCCCGTGGGGATGACGACGCGAACGAATCCCGCCTGCTTTGCTGCAAGGATGGCAGGGATGACCCCGGTAACCGGTTTGATAGCCCCGTCGAGGCTCAGTTCCCCTAGGAACACGGTGGTGGACAAGACGTGTTCCTCATACGTGCCGGTATCACTAGCGAACAGGATGGATAAGACCATCGGGAGGTCGAAGTGTGATCCGGACTTGCGCAGCGATGCCGGCGACAGGCTCACGATGATTTTTGTTTTGGGCCACGGCAAGTGAGAGTTTTGCGCCGCGATTTTGATGCGGTCACGGGATTCGGCGACTGCCTTATCGGCAAGCCCCACAATGTAGGTGCCCGGAAGTCCCGGCCCAACGTTTGCTTCAACATCGACGATCCGTGCTGTGACCCCCTCAAAAGCGACGGAGTTTGTTCTAGCTAGCGCCACGGTCCACTCCTTCGTAGCAGGTGAGGTTCTTGCCGACGATTTCCACAACATCGAAGCGGATGGGCCGAAACGGTTTGTCTTCCAGCCACCGCATGGCCGCGCGCTGGACGCGCCGAAGCTTGGCAGGTGTCACAGCTTCAGCACCACCCATTGCGTTGTTGGTGCGTGTCTTGACCTCGACAAAAACGGTGGTGTCTCCTTGTTGCATGATGAGGTCAATCTCGCCACAGGTGTAGCGGACGTTCGCTGCTACGAATCCATATCCGTTGTCCTGGTAGTACCTGCGGGCCATAGTTTCGCCGCGCTTTCCCAGGAGTAGGTTTTTAGTGCACATAGTTCCCCGATCGGTTGATCTGTGGTGCTGAAATACCGGTGCATTCGGAACTTCAGCATTGGTGTTTTTGTTCGTCCCGGTCGCTTTTCGCAACCGAAGCATCACCAGTATGTGGCGTGCCACCCCGCCTGGCTAGAGCACTAACAATTTCTGTGGATAACTTTCGCTGTTCGGATCAATGATTCCGTTTGTTATCCACAGGCCCAGCGAGATTGTCCATGTGGCGTCTACTTTGCCGCCTCCGCTTTACCCCCACCGGTACAACCTCTCCCCTTCCCTTGGCACGCAGCGTCTCTTTGACACGCCGTGGCCCCCTTGGCACGCTATGGCGATTTGTCCCCTCGAAGATGGATGGAAAAGAGACTCCTGCCGAGGGGCTTTTCCTGCCGGGGGCTTCGCAGGAGTGCCGATTATGCAGACAAATAAAAAAGCTGCACATCCTTCAGCGATGTGCAGCACGACGATGCCGACTAATCGGGGATGACCATCTCCGGTTTATCCAGCTCCTCGATATTGACATCCTTGTAGGTGATGACGCGGACGTAGCGGACGAAGCGGGCGGCGCGGTACATGTCCCACACCCATGCATCCGACATGCGCACCTCGTAGTACACCTCGCCGTTTTCGGTATGCGGAATGAGTTCTACCGCGTTAGCCAGGTAGAAGCGTCGCTCGGTTTCCACGACATAGGAAAATTGGCTTACGACATCGCGGTACTCGCGGTAGAGGCTGAGCTCAACCTCAGCCTCGTAGTTTTCTAGATCTTCTGCACTCATGATTCCGCTCCCATCCAGTCCCTGTGAGCATTTCTTACGTTGGAATAACTATATCTGTGGATTGGCGATGCGCCGTGGTGGCGCACCGCATCCATGTGTGAAGCTGTTCCGTACCCCTTGTGACCGCCAAACCCGTAACCGGGGTACTGCGCGTCATATGCCACCATGAGTTGGTCACGCGAGTACTTGGCCAGCACGCTCGCCGCCGCGATGCAGCGCGCTGTTGCGTCTGTCTCTTATACACATCTGACGCTGCCGACGATAC
>ERZ1030944.92-NODE-92-length-26389-cov-8.696058_pt1 | contig 26389 bp, 28 predicted proteins | sample MGYA00518599_ERZ1030944 | MGnify/ENA primary metagenome ERZ1030944 (study PRJEB33718, sample SAMN03159697) | human skin metagenome | collected 2014-05-20 | study: EMG produced TPA metagenomics assembly of the PRJNA266117 data set (Human skin bacterial metagenome and... | reverse complement strand
GGCACGCTTCCCCTGGCTTAACAAACGAAGTCGAAACCAAAAGTCAGCCCCGTTTAACTTGCAGCGGGATTGTGCATCTTCTGCAAGAAGTACAACGATACCCTTTGACGGCTTATTCCTCAAGCCATTCCTCAAGCCACTTTTTCAACACGACGGCGTGGTTAATCTCCCGATCCTTTGCTGCAAACACGAGTGTGACATCACCGTCGGAGACGAGCTTTTGAAGCTTTTCGACGTCCTCTTCCTCCGACGCGTTCAACTCCTTACGGTAGCGGGTGGAGAACTCCTCAAACTTTTCCTCGTCGTGGTTGAACCACTTCCGCAGCTCCGGGCTTGGGGCAACGTTTTTCAGCCAATAATCCAACCGGACGGAGTCCTTTTTCACCCCGCGCGGCCACAGGCGATCCACGAGCACGGTGGTGCCACGGGCTAGTTCTGGGTCTTTACGTAGGTCATGAATTTTGACGCAGGTGATCATCTGCTATGCCTTGATTCCCTTCACTCGACGGCCGAGTTCACGAACAACTTCGCGCTCTTCCGTACGCCGCTTGATGTCTTCACGCTTGTCGTAGTCTTGCTTACCTTGTGCCAGGGCGAGTTCCGCCTTGAGCAGGCCGTCCTTGAAATACAGCTTGAGGGGCACGAGGGTCTTGTTGCCGTCGCGAACCTTGCCTTCAAGGGAGTCAATTTCCTTGCGGTGAAGCAGCAGCTTACGGTGCCTCATTGGCCGGTGGTTCGTCCACGTCCCCAGGCTGTACTCCGGGATGTTGAGGTTACGGAGCCATACTTCGCCGTGTTCGATGATGGCGAAGGCATCGGCGAGGTTGACGTGCCCTTCGCGAATCGCCTTGATCTCCGTGCCTACGAGCGAGATTCCGCACTCGTAGGTTTCCAGGATGTTGTAATCGTGGCGGGCACGACGGTTGGTGGCTACGACGTTACCGCCAGCGTTCTTCTTCTTTTTCTTGCCCATAATGGTTACCCATCCTACGCGCAGGAAGACTACTTCCGTACGTAGAGTCGGAGTGCCACATAGGCGGTCACGCCCGAGGCGATAAGCCCCACGAGGGTGACAAGTGGCCACACAGTCCACAAGTCGGATGCGGTGATCGGCGCGACAAGGCGCGAGTCATACAGGGGTTGTAGCGCCGGATCCACCACGAGGTTCTTGCCGAGGAAGAGTCCGCCAATAGCGACAATGCCACCAATGAGCGTGGAAAGCACTGCTTCCAGAACAAACGGTGCCTGCGTGTACCAGCGGGACGCACCGACCATGCGCATGATGGAGACTTCTTCGCGACGGTGGAAGGCGGCGATTTGCACCATGTTACCGATGAGGAACAGGGCGGCCAGCGCCTGCACGAAGGCGACGACGAAGGTGGCGTTGCGCACGGCATCGAGGTTCTTCGTGGCAGCCTGCAGGTCGTCGGCCTGGTCAACGACGTCGGTCACCTGTGGCATGTCGCGTACGGCATCCAGCGGAGACGGGTCGAGCGGGTCGGTCAGTCGGACGTAGATGGTCGCTGGAAGGGCATCAGGTGAGGTCTCCTCCACGAGCACCGGGTCCGTCTTCTCAAACATTTCCTTGAAACGCTCGAAGCTTTGGGCACGGTTGCGGTACGTCACGGAGTCCACACCATCTTTGCCATCCAGTGCGGTGAGGACCTCACGGCACGCAGGCGAGGAACAGTTTTCGTCTCCTGCGGAGATCTCTTCGTCGAGAAGCACCATGACCTCGACGCGTTCGAGATAGATGTCCTTGGTGTCGCTTGTCACGTTGGTGACAAGGAATCCAGTGGCCAACAGTGCCAGCGAGATCGCTGTCGTGATGATAAGGGCAAGGGTCATCGTAATGTTGCGACCCAGGCCTTTGAAGCCTTCTTTAAATACGTATCCCATGTTTAATGCCCCTGTCCGTAAACACCGTGTGCATCATCGCGCACGAGGACGCCGTTGTGCAGCTCGATAACGCGCCGGCGCATGGAGTCCACAGCCTGCGCGTTGTGTGTACTCATGACCACCGTTGTACCCAGCTGGTTAATGCGGTTGAGCACGACCATGATGTCGTTTGCTGTGTCCGGGTCGAGGTTGCCGGTGGGCTCGTCAGCGAGGAGCACCAAAGGACGGTTAACAAAGGCGCGGGCGACGGCCACGCGCTGCTGCTCGCCTCCGGAAAGTTCCTGCGGGTAACGGTTGTCTTTGCCAGCAAGGCCAACAAGTTCGAGTGTTTCCTCAACCTTGTCGGGGATGGCAGATTTACGCTTGCCGATCACCTCAAGTGCGAAGGCGACATTTTCAAACACGGTCTTTCCCGGAAGAAGCCGGAAATCCTGGAATACGTAGCCAAGATGCTGGCGCAGCTGGTTCACGGCCTTCCCGCGCAGCTTGTTTACGTGGTAGTCCCCCACGTAGACATCACCCGATGTGGGGTCGACTTCCTTCAGCATGAGCTCGAGGAAGGTGGATTTGCCGGAACCCGACGGGCCGATAAGGAAGACGAACTCTCCCTTATCGATTTCCACGCTCACGTTGTCCAGCGCAGGCCGAGTCGACGTCTTGTACGTTTTTGTAACTGCGTCAAATGTGATCACACAGGCAACTTTAGCCCATAATCGTCACATCCACCCCATCTGTTGCTGTGGGTTTGGTGGGAATTCGGGACTCCCCGCCCACGCTAGAAGCAGGCGAGCTTACACTTCGGACCATTGATCACGGTGATCGGCGTACCGAAAAGCTCCGTCAGCGTCGTGTCCACCATGACGTCATCGACAGACCCCTGGGCAAACACCTGGCCATTTTTCACCGCACAGATGCAATCAGCGTACTGCGCTGCAAAGTTCAGATCATGGAGCACGACGACGATCGTGCGCCCGAACTCGTCGGCCGCGCGTCGCAGCATCCGCATCATCTGCACAGAGTGGGCGATATCCAAGTTATTCAGTGGCTCATCCAAGAGGACATATTCCGTTTCCTGGGTTAGTACCATTGCCACGTAGGCGCGCTGGCGCTGGCCACCAGAAAGCTCGTCGAGGTAGCGGTCTTGCAAGTCCTCGAGCTCAAAGAAGCGAATGTAGCGGTCAATAACGTCCTCATCCTCAACCGTCGGGCGCCCCTTGTTGTAGGGGAAGCGACCAAAGCCCACGAGCTGGCGCACGGTCAGACGTGTGATGAAGTGGTTTTCCTGTCGCAGGATGCTGAGCACTTTGGCAAGGTCAGCAGACTTGGCGGTGGAGACATCCATGCCACCGACGGTGATGACACCCTCGTCCATCTTCAACAGGCGCCCAATCATGGTGAGCAGGGTAGATTTCCCTGCACCGTTTGGCCCGACGAGCGCTGTCACACCGTGGGATGGGATATCAAGCGTTACGGGGCCCACATTGGTATCAGAGCCGTAGATCTTGTGTACTTTTTCGAGGGTGATCATAGGCGTCCTTTCTTCATAATGACCCAGAGGAATGCGAGCCCGCCGACAAGCTCAATAACGACCGACACTACGCCCTGCGCATGGAACACATGGTTCATAAAGAAGTACGAGCCGGTAAGCACGGCGTAGCACATGAACACGGACAGAGGCAGGATTCGGCGGTGATCGTAGGTGTCGCAGGCCTGGTAGGTGAGCGTGGCGACGAGGAATCCGAGGAACGTCATCGGTCCGACAAGCGATGTCGATACCGCCATGAGCACGGATACCAACGCCAGTACCGCGATGACCACGCGTTTGTGATTCACGCCGAGGTTGATGGCGATGTCCTCGCCCAGGCTGACGAGGTTCAGCTTGCCGGACAGAGCAAACAGCCCGGCCGCTGCGAGCACGACGAGCGGGATGGCAACGGGGAACAGATCAGCGTCGGCGTTATTAACGGAACCGAACAGGCGCGCTGCCAGCACGTCGAACTCGGACGGGTACAGCATGCGCTGCATGAAGGTGGCAACGGAACCAAGGCCACCGCCGATGACGATGCCGACCAGCAGCATGAGGTGAAGGTTTTTCACCCCGCCGACAAACAGCCACCCGTACAGCGCCAGGGACAGGCCGATCATCAAGGCCACTTGGAAGAGGAACAGCCCCACACCCTCAAAGTTGACGAGCGCCGAGGATCCGAAGAAGAACACGGTCGCCGTCGCAATCAGTCGGTACAGTGACTCAAACCCCATGATAGAGGGGGTGAGAATGCGGTTAGATGTCACGGTGTGGAAGCAGACGGTGGCGAGCGACTGGCACACAGCGACGATCGCCATGGCACCGAGGGAAATAGCACGGCGCTTGGCGATGAGCCAGAATCCCGCCGTTCCGAACTCCATCGGATTCTTGTACAGCAATAGTCCGGCAGTAAAAAGCACACAGCACACGACTACGCCGAGGAATGTGATTCCGTACATACGCTTGCCACGTTCCGTGCCAAATGCCCCACGCTTGCGTCGTGCAGTATGCGCACCCGTGGGTTCACGGTCTGAGGCTACGGGATCTGCAGAAGGAACTGCGGGCTCGATGCTCATCGGTGCATTAAACGGCTTGATTTCCACGTCTTGCGTCACCTTTTCTTACCCTGCCTTCTTCGTGGTACGGACAAGCAGTGCAATGAACACGGCGGCACCGACGACACCCAGCACCACTGAGACAGGGATTTCAAACGGCATGATGATCGTGCGGCCGATGAGGTCACATGCTGTGACGGTACCAACGCCCAAAAGCGCCACCCACGGCAGATTCTTGCGCAGGTTATCGCCGCGGATAAGAGAAACGATATTGGGAACGATAAGCCCCAGGAACGGGAGGTTGCCCACTACCACGGTGACCACGCCGGTGGCGACAGCAATGAGGAGCGTGCCTACAAGCATGACGTTCTTGTAATTGATGCCCAGGTTGGTAGCAACATCCTCGCCGAGTCCTGCTGCTGTCAGCCGGTCGGCGATAAACCACACCACGACGAGGACGATGGTGACAATCCAGAGGACCTCGTATTGTCCTTTAATGACAGAAGTGAACGAGCCCGCGAACCAAACACCGAGGGATTGCAACATATCGAATTGCAGCGCAACGAACGTCGACAAGGCTCCGACAACCGCACCGAGCATGATTCCCACGATGGGTACCACGAGTGAGCTGCGGAGGGAGACGCGTCGCAGGAAGAGGAAAAAGATGGTCGTACCGACCGTGGCGGCAACGACTGCTGCGACCATACGCACAAGGATCGGTGCCGTGGGCCAGACGATCATGATGCCAATGAGGCCGAGACCGGCCCACTCTGTTGTCCCTGTTGTCGTCGGTTCGACGAAGCGGTTTTGTGTGATGAGCTGCATCACGAGACCACTCATGGCCATCACTGCCCCGGACAAGATAAGCGCGACGGTGCGCGGGACGCGGGTGGTAAAGAACATCTCGAGCCCGTCCTCATTGGACAGGTCGTAAACCCCCGTAAAAAGTGAAGCAACGAGGAGCACTGCGACGACGATGACTGCTGCAGCTAGTGGCCAGGCCTTTTCTTTTTTCGGTTGCCTGGTGTCCACAGGTGCGCTCATCGAGTCGCCCTCCTCGTTGCTTGTTTGTGCCCCTCCCGCCGACAAAGCGTCGAATTCGGGAGGGGCATTCGTTACAGGTTTTTAAAACTTGCTAGCGAGCTCATTCAGGAATTCGATGTAAGTCTGAATCGACTCGTTAGTGTACGTATCGGCGGGCATGTACACAACGTGGCCGTTCTTAACTGCATCAACGTTCTTCAGAGCGTCGTTGTTCTCCAGAACTTCCTTCGCCGGGGTGGCGTTGTCGTCGACGGCTGCGTCGCGGTCGAGGACGAGGATCCACTGCGGGTTGGCGGCAACAATTGCCTCGACGGAAACCTCGTCGCCCTTGTGGTTATCGGAGGAGTTTTCAATCTCCAGTGCCGGGGTCAGGCCGAGGACTGGGTACAGAGGGCCAATGGCGCGGCCCTTCTCCGGGGCGATAAACCCGATCTTGCCACCGGAGACGTTCACTGCGAGGACCTTTTCCTCCGGGTTGTAGGCTTCCTTAGCCTTTGCGACGGCGTCGTCAAGCTCCTTGTTCAGAGCCTCGGCTTCCTTGTTCTTATCGAAGATCTTGCCAAGCTCGGTGGTCTGGCGCTTGAGCTCCGAGTCAATCGGCTGGCCTTCGCGGACGTTGAGGTCAACGAAGGGCGCGTCGCCGGAGAGTTCCTTCAGGTCATCGGCGTACTTGGTGAAGCGCTGGCCCTGGATGATGACATCCGGGTTGGCTGCAACGATGGCCTCGAGGTTCGGCTCACGGTGGTTTCCGACATCGACGATGGACTCGTCGTTCTTGTAGGCGATGGTGTCCGGCATCAGCTCACGCGGGGCGGCCTTGAGCTTTACTCCCCAGTCGTACAGCGTCTCGAAGGTGCGGTTATCCAGGCTCACAACGGACTCGGGGTTGACCGGAACCTCGACGGGGCCGTTATCCGTGTCGACGGTAACGGTGGATGCTTCTGCAGCCTGCGTGCCGGTTTCAGAGGTGGTTGTTGTGTCCGAGCAACCGGTCAGGACTAGTCCGGTCGCAATGAAGCCAGCGATGAGGCCGCCAATTTTCTTGTGAGCCATGAAGTCACCTTTCTACGCCGTGTTTCGCGACAACGTGTGGTTTCCGTACTTCGGAAATCCACGTTTCTCGTTACTTCGACACATCGTGCCTTGTGCAGAAACACGCGATGCCGTCATATATATTTACGCAACTGTTTAGTTGCGCAATTAAATACACCATAACCTTTTCGCAAAAAGTAAGTCAACCCTAACATAGGGCGAGCTAACTAAAAACTTGACCTATTTACCCCTCACAGGTGTTTCACAGCTTGATGGCACTTTTCTGGTAGTATTTTTCTACATCAATACATTCCCCCGAAAGGATTATCGTGACTCGTTTCCGTTTCGCTTCCGCGATCACCGCATCTGTCCTTGCAACAGGCCTGGTCACCGCTGCCCCTGCACTCGCAGATCCTGACCCGACCACCGGCGTTGAGCTCAACGTGTCAACATCGCAGTTTAAGGCTGTCCCTGTGACGTTCGACTTCTCCGATTCGCGCACTAAAGGCATTCCTGCACTCAAGGATTACCGCGCCCGGGCCTGGGATCTGAATTTGCCCTACGACGGAATGTCGATCCGACAACAGGCAGCAAAGCACGGGCTGAACTCGAAGGAAGCTTACGTCAACGCTGTTCAAGCCGACGGTGGCTTCGCCCGTATCGCGATCCAGCGTGCTGCGGAAAATTCAGACAAGGGTGCAATTTCTCACTCCCGTCCTACAAACTCCACCTGCCAGCTCAGCGACCGTTCTAAGTGTGCTCACGTTTCCTCAGCCACGTACCAAGGCAAAGGAAGTTGGGCTGAAATCCTCGCTAAGCATTCCAATAATGTCGGGATTCGCTCCATGATCATCGACCAGTGGGGTAAAGGCGAGGAAAAGGCACTCCGTGCCAGCAGCGGACAGTGGACCCAACAGAACGGCCACGTGCACACCCTGATCAATCCTGAACTCCGCTATTTCGGCTTCGGATACGTGAAGGGAAGTGATGGCTGGTTTACCGGTGCCGGCTTTGGCTCTAATTCTCCCATCACGTCGGATAACCTCCCTGGAGGAAACCGAACAGTGAACCTTCACCGCGCCGCACTTGCGAACGAAACCCCCACCGGCATCGTTTCAGGAACGCCTAAGCCGAAGCCTTCGAAGAATCCTGGAGGCTCCGACAATGAACCAGGCGGTCAAAACAACCCCGGTGGGCTCGGTGTCCAGGGCAGCTTTGACTACAACAACATGAGTGCAAACTCCGACATTTTGTCCTCGGAGGACGCGACCGACGGTCAGAAGGCTGCGGCGGGCATTGGTCTTGCGGTAGCTATCCTCGGCATTGTCAGCGCGCTTGTGAACTGGGCACGCCAGGCCGGCATCATCCAGATCTAACTAGACCCCCGCATCGGGGAGAGAGGTCGCATATAAGGATCGGCAGGTTTTCCTGCCGGTCCTTTTTTCGTTGTTTTCCGAAGTCCTACTCGGCCCAAACCGCAATAATGTGATCCGTGTGGTGGTGCGCACCGGCACCGTGCGTGACATCTTTCTCATGTGTTTCGTTGAGGATGACGCGCCCCGGGGACATCTTTGCGACATCATCTGGAGTCAAGATGTCTGAGCATCCCTCATGGTGGACAAATAGCAGCACTCCCCCAGGTGCGACGAGGCTCCACAGGCGTGAGACTGTGTCGTCGGTGGCATCGAGGACAGGGTACATCACCGTCACGAGGCCGAAGGTACCCTCCACGTCGACGTCTTCGAGACGACCGACGAGCCAGGTGACCGCACCTTTCGCATCGGCTGCGCGGGCTCGAGTAATGGCGACGGAGGAGGGATCGAAGGCTGTGACGTGCCACCCAGCGTCGGAAAGCCAGAGGGCGTCAGCGCCTTCCCCACACCCCACATCGACGGCAAAGCCGGGCCTAAGCCCCAAGGACGCGACGGCGTGAAGAAGTGCACTGTTGGGATTGCCACTCCACATGCGGTCGAACTGACGATAGCGCTCGTCCCATTCCTCAGCTATGGACATTTACTTGTTATTCTCCGCCATGCGCCAGCGAATGCCCGCCTCAAGGAACCCGTCGATGTCGCCGTCGAGTACCTTCGACGGGTCACCCACCTCGTAGTTGGTCCGCAAATCCTTCACCATCTGGTACGGGTGAAGGACATAGGAGCGCATCTGGTTACCCCAGCTGGCCTCCCCGCCAGCGCCGAGCGCGTCCATCGCCGCCTGCTCCTCCTGGCGCTTCCGCTCCAGCAGCCGGGACTGGAGGACGGCCATGGCTGAGGCCCTGTTTTGGATCTGCGATTTTTCGTTCTGGCAGGTCACCACGATGCCCGTGGGGATGTGCGTGATACGCACGGCGGAGTCCGTCGTGTTCACCGACTGGCCACCGGGGCCAGACGAACGGTAAACATCCACGCGGACATCCGAATCGGGGATGTCAATGTGGTCCGTCTTTTCCACGACTGGGAGCACCTCCACCTCCGCAAAGGAGGTCTGGCGACGCGCCTGGTTATCAAAGGGGCTGATACGGACGAGACGGTGCGTGCCCTGCTCCACCGACAGCGTGCCGTACATATAGGGATCCGAAACCTGGAACGTCGCGGACTTGATGCCCGCCTCCTCGGCGTAGGACGTATCGAAGACCTGGACCTTGTGGCCTTCCTTTTCCGCCCACCGGATGTACATGCGCATGAGCATCTCCGCCCAGTCTGCCGCATCGACACCGCCGGCACCGGAGCGAATGGTGACCACCGCGTCGCGCTCGTCATACTCGCCAGAGAGCATGGTCTGCACCTCCATGGACTCGATGGCCTGGCGGAGATCGGCACGTTCGTCATCGGCAAGCTCCGTGCCCTCGTTTTCCTCCTCGGCGAGCTCGTACATGACCGGGAGATCCTCGACGCGCTGGCGCAGGGCGCGAACCTTCTTCAGCGTGGACTGCGTGTGGCTGAGATCGGAGGTAACCTTCTGTGCGTTCGTTGGGTCATCCCACAGCAACGGGTCGGCGGCCTTGAGTTCTAGCTCACGTGCGCGCTCAGACAATGCGTTGAGGTCAAGCACCTTCTCAATGGTGGTTAACGTGTCGGACAGGGACTCAATATCAGAAGCTACATCGGGTTGCACAATGGATAAGCCTACCCATGTAGGGCACAATAGGGTGGTATGAGCACCTCTAACGAGAAGATTACGAAGGACATGGTGCAGAGCATCGCCAAGACGTTCTGCGTACAACACCAAGGGGATGACGACGCGCGTATCGCCCAGTCGCTCGTCTTTAATGCCGGACGCCTCGCCTGGCGGATGCGCGAGACGGGGGTGTCTACCAGGCAGAAAACATCGGTCTCCGACGTTGTTACTGAGGCCGACGAGGCGGCGGAGTTCTTCGTCTCCCACGTGCTGCACACCCTTCGGCCCGACGACGGCATCTTGGGAGAGGAGGGCACCTCACAGGCGTCGACAAGCGGAAAGACCTGGGTGATCGACCCCGTCGACGGAACATACAACTTCGCCTCCGGCTCGGATTACTGGTGTTCGGCCCTCGCCCTCGTCACCGGCGACCCGTCCGCACCGGAAACCGTGCACCTCGGCGCCGTCCACCGCCCGGCGATGGGCTACACCTGGTTCGGCGGCCCCGGCATCCCCACCACCCGCGACGGCAAGCAAGTAGAGGGCATCCAGGATGCCGAAGCCTCTCAGATTTGCCTCAGCACCTACGTGCATCCCTCGTGGATCGGCGACGACGAACTTCTCAACTGCTGGCGTCGCGTCGCCGGCCAGTTCGCCACGATCCGCATGTTTGGTGCAGGCTCTGTTGACCTGTCCAGCGTGGCTGATGGTTCCCTCGGCTGCTGGATGCAGCACTCCGTGAAGGACTGGGACTGGCTGCCCGGCAAGGCTCTGGTGGAGGCAGCCGACGGTGTCACGGCCGAGGTGCCCGCCGGTGGTGTTGTGTGGAAGATCGCCGGCCCGAAGACCGCCGTCGCCCAGATGGAGGAGGCTTTGACATGTTAGAGGACGATCTTGAGCTGGCCACACGCCTCGCCGATACAGCCGATGAGATCACGCTCGCGCGCTTCAAGGCCCGCGATCTGAAGGTCAACTCCAAGCCGGATCTCACACCTGTTTCCGATGCCGACCTGTCTGTGGAGAAGACCCTGCGGGAAATCATTACCCGGGAGCGCCCAGACGACGAGGTCCTCGGCGAGGAATTCGGCGGCACGCCCGCAGAGACCGGTCGCCAGTGGGTCATCGATCCGATTGATGGCACGAAGAACTTCGTCCGTGGCGTTCCCATCTGGGCGACCCTCATCGCCCTGTGTGACGGTCACACGCCGGTGATGGGCATGGTCTCCGCCCCCGCGCTGTCCCGCCGCTGGTGGGCGGCAGCAGGCCACGGGGCGTTCCTCGATGGCTCCCCCATCCACGTCTCTGAAGTCTCTCAGCTTTCCGACGCCTCACTCGGCTTCTCCTCCCTCAGCGGGTGGGCCGACCGGGGCATCCGAGAACAGTTCATCAAGCTGACAGATGCCACATGGCGCCTGCGCGGGTACGGCGACTTTTGGTCCTATTGCCTTGTGGCCGAAGGGGCTATCGATATCGCCACCGAGCCAGAGGTAAACCTGTGGGATCTCGCAGCCCTCGATATCCTCGTCCGCGAAGCCGGTGGTACTTTCACCTCGCTGGAGGGTGAGCCGGGACCGTACGGTGGCAGCGCCGTGGCCACCAACGGATTGCTCCACCAGGCGGTGCTCGACACACTCCGCTAGAAACGAAAAAGGATCGTGGCCGGTATCCAGCCACAATCCCTTTCTTGTTGTTTATCTACGGCAGGCGGAGGCCGTATCCCGGGTACTCCTCGTGCTCGTTGAGGTCAGCCATGACCTGCTCACTCGTGGTCACAATCGCCGGCGAGTGGACGAAGCCCTGGAGCGGGGTGCGACAGGAGGTGTCGAACCCTGGTGCAATATCCATACCACCGGACATGAAGCCCACGAGCTGATCCCCGCGCAGGATGGGTGCGCCGGAATCGCCACGGGTGGCGCACACGTGGGAGAAGCTCACCGATTCTGACGTGATGAGGTTGAGGCCACAGGTCATGCCCGTGCCCACGCCCTTCTTACAGATTCGCTCGCCATCGTTGGCCTTGCCGGACAGGCTGTTGACGGTCACCCCGTCATAGGTGCGGGACAGTTCGGCCTTCTTCGTGTCGAAGACGATGACCGAGTAGTCGCGGGACTTGTTGCCGCCGACAATCGTGCCCGTCGGCGCGATGGACTGGGCATCGGCGGAGGACACCTTCTGTCCGAATTCACCGCAGTGGGCGGCAGTAATGCCAATGCCACGGCCCTTAGCGTCGTAGCCAACAATGCCGAGGGTGCACAGGTTCAGTGGCGTACCATCAAAGCCATGCACGAAGATCGGCGTGCCGGGGCCAAAGAGAGCCTTACCACGGGCTTCTGCGTCCCGTGCCTCCTGAGGGATATCGGGCGCATTGAAGTAGGAGCTCGGTGCTCGGTGCAGAACACCGCCCTGCTTCAGTGCCATAATCTGGGACCCAATATCGTATTTCCACTCGTAGTTGAGCAGTTGTTCTTCCTGCTCAGGCTCTGCGGAAGCGGTGGGGACGACGGCAAAAGCCGATGTTGCAATTAGGGAAACGGCAGCGAGGCTAACTCGCGCCAGAGTGGAAACAAGGCGCATTCTTCCAACATAACAGTCTTCACATGAACCTCATGAGATAACACCTGGTCGCGTTTGCCCGGAATCCAATTGTTATCAACATGTTGTCGTTTTGTAACACCTCACGCCCGTTTTCGGCGCGAAAAACTCCCCGCGGTAGACCGCGGAGAGTTGAGCTTATCGCTTGTGGATTAAGCGAGGTCGAGCAGCACCTGGCCGCCCTGGACTGCGTCGCCCTGGGCAACGTGGATCTTGCCCACGGTGCCATCTGCAGGCGAGGTGATCTCGGTTTCCATCTTCATGGCCTCCAGGACCATGACGACCTGGCCGGCCTTCACTTCGTCCCCCTCAGCCACGAGGATCTTAAACACGGAGCCTGCCAGCGGTGCGGTGACACCGTCGCCGGAGGCTGCCGGTGCGGAGCCGGCGGCGGATGCGCCAGCAGCTGCAGTGCTGGAGCCACCAATGGTGATGGATCCGAGAGTGCGGCGCTCCTCCTCGACTTCGACGTCGACATCGTAGGCGATGCCGTTGACTGTTACCTTCAGTTTCATGGGTTTCTTCTCTACCTTCTACGATGCTTAGACGTTGAGTGCGTGTCGTTGTTGGAACTTGCGCCCCTGGGAAGCCCAGGAATCGGTGCGCGCGAAGCGAACCGCCCTTACTGTGCCCCTGTTGCCCATGTAGGCAGACACAGCAGCGGAAATCGCCATGAGCGTGTCCTCCGGAATGTCGTCGTTCAGGCGCTTTTCCGCCTCTGCGAGGCGACGCTCTGCCTGACCGAGGCGGTGCTGGAGGTCACGCACCATCTCAAATAGTTCAGCTTGTGTGGGCTCATTCATGTATCTTCACAGCCTTCTTACATCGGGGTAAGGCCGTGCTTCTTAAACGGCCTGGTTTCACGCTTGTTCGCAAGAACCTCGAGGGCCATTGCGATTTCAGCGCGCGTATCGGCAGGATCAATGATGTCGTCCACGAGGCCACGGGAAGCAGCCATGAACGGCGTGGAGAAGGTGTCCTTGTACATCTGCGTCAGTTCCTCACGGCGAGCCGCGGGATCTTCTGCTGCGGCGATTTCCTTGCGGAACACCACGTTGACGGCACCCTCTGCACCCATGACGGCGACCTCTGCGGTCGGCCACGCGAACACGCGGTCGGCGCCCAGGTCCTTCGAGCACATAGCCAGGTGGGAACCACCGTAGGACTTACGCAGCTCGACTGTCACCAGCGGAACAGTGGCGTGGGAGTAGGCGTACAGCATCTTTGCGCCGTGGCGGATGATGCCACCGTGCTCCTGTGCGACGCCGGGCAGGAATCCGGGGACGTCGACAAGCGTCACGATCGGGATGTTGAAGCCGTTGCAGAAGCGGACGAACTCCGCACCCTTATCGGAGGAGTCGATGTCCAGAACACCGGACATGATCGACGGGTTGTTGGCAACGAAGCCGACGGTGCGGCCTGTGATGCGACCGAAGCCAACCACGAGGTTGCGGGCGAAGCCAGCCTTGACTTCTAGGAAGTCGCCCCAGTCGGCGATCTTGCGGATGATGTCGCGGACGTCGTAGCCCTTCTTGCCTTCCACCGGAACAATATCGCGGAGCTCCGGATCAGGCTCAACGTTGAAGTCCGGATCGACGATCGGGGGCTCCTCGGTGTTGTTCTGCGGGAGGAAGCTCAAAAGCTTCTGCGCAATGAGGATGGCCTGCTCGTCGTCGTCGGCAACGAAGTGGATGTTGCCGGACTTGGTCATGTGAGCATCTGCGCCACCCAGTTCGTCCTGGGTGACTTCCTCACCGGTGACCTGCTTGATCACGCCCGGGCCCGTAATGAACATGTGGGCCTTGCGGGTCTGGATGATGAAGTCGGTCAGCGCCGGGGAGTATGCAGCACCACCGGCGCACGGGCCGGCAATGATGGAGATCTGCGGCACGAGGCCACTGAGCATGACGTTCTGGTAGAACACCTTGCCGTAGCCGGACAGGGAGTCAATACCTTCCTGCACACGAGCTCCGCCGGAGTCGTTGAAGAAGATGAACGGCGTGCCCGTGGTGGCCGAGCTCTTCATCGTGTTGGCCACCTTGTTGGACTGCATCTCACCAGCGGAACCACCCATGACGGTGAAGTCCTGGGAGGCGATGTGAACCGGGCGACCGAGGACGGCCGCGGAGCCGGTGACCACGCCATCGGCGGGGGCATCAGCCTTGTCCATGCCGAAGTGGGTGGTGCGGTGCTTGGCAAACATGCCAACTTCCGCGAAGGTGCCCTCATCGACAAACTTCTCGATCCGCTCGCGGGCGGTCAGCTTGCCACGATCGTGCTGCTTATCGATGCGCTTCTGTCCGCCACCGAGGCGAACGCGCTCTTTCTCTTTAATGAGGTGCTCGAGTCGCTCTTGCATTGAGCGTTCTTCAGCCATTTCTTTACTTCCCCTCCTTTACGCGGGCTCGACCTTGACGGACTCTTCGCGGCCACCGACCGACACGCGGTAGGTAATGGGTTCGCGGATCGCGTTGGCGGCGCCAGAGGCAGCGTCTGCCTCGCGCTTGAGCTGCTCTTCGGTCTTGCCAACGTTCTTCGGGCCGTCCGGACGCTCCTGGAAGAACTTCGGTGCGACACCGGGGAACATGGCGTTGGTAAGAACGTCCTCGTCGGTGCCGTCGAAGCCCTCGAGCTTCTTGGTCTCTTCAACAAGGTTGTCCCACTCGGGCTCGAGCAGGTCTGCCGGGCGGCAGGTGATGGGCTCCTTCTTGGTCTGCTCCTGAGCCTGCTTGACCAGCTCAGGGTTACGCTCGCCGGGGCACTCGCCGTAGTAGCCGAGCATGAGGTCGGCGAACTCAGCGGTGAGCACCTTGTAGCGGCCCATGAGGACGTTGAACACGGCCTGCGTACCAACGATCTGGGAGGACGGGGTAACCAGCGGCGGGTACCCGGCATCCTTGCGCACCAGCGGCACTTCCTTCATCACTTCTTCGATGCGGTCGCCGGCGCCCTGGGCCTTCAGCTGGCTTTCCATGTTGGAGAGCATGCCGCCAGGGATCTGGGACTGGAAGATGTTCGTGTTGACCAGGGTCTTGGACTCGAACTCTGCGTACTTCGGGCGGACTGCCTTGAAGTGATCGCGGATCTTGAGGAGCTTTTCCATGTCCAGGCCGGTCTCGTAGCCGGTGCCCTCGAGCATTTCGACGAGGGACTCGGTCGGGTTGTGGCCAGGTCCAAGAGACATGGAGGAGATGGCGGTATCGACAACGTCGGCGCCTGCCTCGATGGCCTTCATGAGGGTGACCATCGTGACACCCGTGGTGGAGTGGCAGTGGACGTTGATCTGGGTATCCTCACCGTACTTTTCCTTGATGCCCTTGACAATGTCATAGGCGGGCTGCGGCTTGAGGAGAGCAGCCATGTCCTTCAGGGCGATGGAATCAGCGCCCAGGTCCAGCAGTCGGCCGGCCAGGTCAATGTAGCCCTGGACGTCGTGCAGCGGGGAGACCGTGTAGCAGATGGTGCCCTGTGCGTGGCCCCCCACCTTCTTCACGGCGTTCATTGCGTGCTCGAGGTTACGGGGATCGTTGAGGGCATCAAAGACACGGAATACGTCCATGCCGTTCTCGCGGGACTTCTCTACGAACTTGTCCACCACCATGTCTTCGTAGTGGCGGTAGCCCAGGAGGTTCTGTCCGCGGAGCAGCATCTGGAGGCGGGAGTTAGGCATCAGCTTGCGGAAGGTCCGCAGCCTCTCCCAGGGATCCTCATTGAGGAAGCGGATGCAGGAGTCGTAGGTTGCCCCGCCCCAGCACTCGACGGACCAGTATCCCGCCTGGTCCATTTCCTCACAGATACCCACCATGTCTTCCATGGCCATTCGCGTTGCCATGAGAGACTGGTGCGCATCGCGCATTGCCAATTCTGTGACACCGATTTTCCTTGTGGCGTTAGAACTCATACCTACAAACCTAGGCGAGTGACGAGAATCCTGCATATCAGTTTGGTGTGACGTATGACGCTTTTCGCCCACTTCACCACAAACCATTGCTCAACAATGCCCGAATGATGCAAAACCCCAGTTCGTCAGACCAATCTTAAACGCCGTTTACTAAATGTGAAGTTACTCACATACCCCTTTTAATGTGACCACTTTGAGAGTTTTGCCAACTTTTATATCAAGACAACCGCTCCCGCCGAAGCTACAGTTACAAGAAATATGTCACTAGTTTGAGGAGCTACACCCACGCCATGAAAAAGACGCTCTGCGCAATTCTAACCATTTCCGCGATCACTTTCAGCGGCTGCGCATCACCAAACAAGAGCGAGGACGCCACGGATGTCACGGAGACGGCTATTTCCACCAGAACCACTCAGGTCACAGCCTCCCCGGAGAGCTCCGCACCCACCTCCCCCACGGAGACGAGTGGAAAGAAGAAAGCAAAATCAAAATCCTCAGCGCAGAAGACAACGCGCACAGTGGTCAAGGATGGATCCACGGTTGTCGTGACTGAGCGCAACTCTGGCGACTCTGATGACAACGAGCCCACCGCACGCAGAACGGGACGACAGCAACCAGAGCGGTCTGCAGACAAGCCCGACACCACCAGGCGCGAGGGTGGACAGATCGCCCCCGCAATCACCGATGACGATTTCGAGGCCCCGAATGGTGACTCCGCGGGCACTGCTGACGATGCCCGCTCGGACGAAAACAAACAGGAACAAAATAGTGCGGGGGTAACCTGCTACAACGAGAATGGTTATGTTTTTATCTCGCGCAACAACGGCAGGACCGGGTTTTCCGCCCAGGTAACCGAGGGCGATTCCCCCGAGGTGGCAAGCCTCGGCGCGACAACTGACAGTGGCTCCATTTCCTACGATTCCTCCGTGGGCAACGGCGACATTGAGGTAACCAAGGACGGCTCCACCTATCGCTTCTCCGGCGATGCCTACCTCGACGGCGACGGCGGTGGCGATTCCTCTATCGATTTCTCCGCTACATGCCCGCAGTAGTGGATATCAGCACACTGGCCACACCTTTCGGCGAGGTCGCAGTAGCGACAAGCGACGCACTGATCGTGCGGGTGTACCTCCCCGGCGCGACTGTTCCCCCGGGCACCCCGAGTGCGAACAGCAGGCGCGCTGCCGAGGAGATTGCTCAATTCCTCGACGGCACGCGCACGCACTGGGGCGTGGAGTTTGCAATACCGGAGGCGACACCGTTCCGCACAGCGGTGTGGCGCGCTTTGAGTGAGATTCCGTATGGGCAGACGCGCACGTACGGCGAGTTGGCCGCGCACATCGGCAGGCCGGGGGCTGCGCGCGCCGTAGGAACGGCTTGCGCCACCAATCCCCTCCCCCTCCTTGTGCCCTGCCACCGCGTCGTGCCAGCGACGGGAGGCACGGGTAGCTACGCGGGAGGCACCGAGATGAAGAAGGTGCTCCTTGAGATGGAGCGCACTGTGAGCGCACGTGCCACGTCGTAGCCTCCGCCAGCACGATGACGAGCGGATGGGCGCTCTGAATGGCGGATCTTAGCGAACGTGACCGCCGTGTTCAGCGATTTCTGCAAGCGCCTTCTCGCCAGCTTCCTCGTCGACGGCTGCGACGAGACTCTTCAAAACGCTGACATCGAAGCCTTCCTTCAGCCCATCCAGCGCGGTGGCGCGAACGCAGAAGTCCGTGGCGATGCCGCACACATGCAGGTGGGTGATGCCTCGCTCTCGCAGCCAAGCGCCGAGGCCCTCACCGTCGCAGGCTCCCTCAAACCCGGAGTAAGCAGCGGAGTATTCGCCCTTGGTAAACACCGCGTCGATGTATTGTTCGGCGGGTGCAAGATGCGGGTGAAAGGCCGCCCCCTCGGTGTCTTTCACGCAGTGGACGGGCCAGGAATCGACGAAGTCGGGGTTCTCGGAGAAGTGCGAGCCCGGATCGATGTGCCAATCCTTGGTGGCGACGATGTGTCCGTAGTAGCCGTGATGACCACCCGCGAAGCGAGCAATTGCCTGGGCAACGTCGGCGCCACGCGCTGTTGCCAACGAGCCACCGGGGCAGAAGTCGTTTTGTACGTCGACGATGATGAGAGCGGTCTTCTCACCTGCCGGCGCGTTGCCGGTGTGTGCGTTTGTCTCAGCAGATCCCATAGTCATTCTCCTCGTACTGTGGTGATGGTTTTGGTCTCAACAGTAGTCTACTGTGTGTAACAATGGGCACGGCAAAGGCGGATTCAACCCCGCAGACATGGAAATGAAAGGAACGGTGCGCCGATCGTGCGACACTCCCTGACAGCACTGGCTGTCCTTGCAGCTCTCAGTATTCCTGCCACAGGTGGTGCACAGCAGCTCCCCGGCGGCGTGAGTGTGCAGGACGTGCAGGCAGCTATCGCGCAGCCGATTTCGGTTCCTGCCGGTGAGACGATCACGGTGGATCTCGGTGTGCCGGTGCAAGCCGGCTACTCCGGTGAGGGCTGGCAGGTGAGCACATCCGGCTCGCAGGTGACCGTCACCGCACCAGCCGAGGGCGGGTCGACCATTTCTGTTCCCGCACAGGCTGCGGGCTATTCTGCAACAATCACGCTCGTCAGTGACCCCGTCGCCGAAGCACCAGCACCGGCACCTTCCCCGGCACCCGATACGAACGACGGTGACACCTCCACTGGCTCCGGCGATGCAGGCAACGCCGGTGGTTCCGGCGCGGACGGTAGTACGGCTCCAGCTACACACCCCGACCGCCAGCAGGCATCACCTGTGTCGGACACAGAAGCACGCCGCATCGACCTCACGGCTGAAATCTCCGGGAACACGCTCACCGCGCAGCTCGGCATGCTGGAGGCAGCACGGCTGTACAACGAGTTTTCTGGAGTCGACCAACAGGGCCTCAAAATCCGGTATGTGGATGCCAACGGTCAGATTATCGAGGGCGTGAAGCGGAACATCGACAAAGCCAGTCGCACCCTGACCCTGACGTACCCGGACGGCGAGACCCCGGATAACCCGTTCATCATCCAGGTGGTGCGTGATAGCGAAACGGCCATCGCCATCGTCACCCTCACCGACCCGAACGCCCCCGGGGAAGACGCCTCCCCGACTGCCGGCGAGGACACCGTCGCCGGTGGCGATGCTGCACAGGATGAGTCTCACGACGATGGTTCCGGATCCTCCGTCACCTCCCTCATCGGCATCGCCACGCTTGCCGGTGTAGGTGTGCTCGTCCTTCTCGCGGTCATCCTGACGGTGGGAAGGAAACGCGACTAGCATGGCCTCGCTGTTTTCTCGGCTGTCCGGCCTCGATGGGAAGGGCTACGGCGCGTACAAGTCGCTCACCGGCCGGTACGACATGGGGTCCATGACGCTCGTCATCGATCGCGTGCAGTCCGACCCGTACGCCCCACCGTCGAAGTTCCATGTGGAGGTGCCAAACCCCACGCCCGAGCTGCACCCGGTACCGGTGTGTGACCACCTCGCGCGTCGTGTAGCGGAGGCTTTTCGTGGGCACCGCGATCTCAGTATCGACGCGCCGGGACAGGAGGTGCTCCCCACGGCGGCCTGCGTCGACCGTGGTGGGACGCTGCACATCCGATTTTTCGTCCACCTCCCGGCGCGCGGGCGCCGGATTCTTGGCCGCACAGCGGCCCATCTCGTCTGCGATGACCTGCCGGAGGCGATAGAAGAGGCTCTTGCTGGGGTCGCTCCGCAGCCCGCGGTGGAGTTGTACAACCAGCAGGAGAAGATGCGTGCACAGCTCGGCGACCTCGTTGCTTTCGTCGCCGACGGGGCAATCCTTCCCCGTGCCACGGGGACAGCGACCCTGCCACTTGCTTCCGCTGTCTCCTTCCGCTCCCCTGCCTCCCTGCGCACGAACCTTGCCGGGGTGCTGGGGATGGGTATTCCCCGCGGTGTCACCGTCATCGTCGGTGGCGGTTTTCACGGCAAGTCCACGCTGCTCAATGCTCTTTCGCTTGGGGTGTACAACCATACGCTTGCCGACGGTCGGGAGTACGCCATCACAAACCCCACCGCTGTGCACGTGCGGGCGGAGGATGGTCGTGCGGTGGCCGGGGTGGATATTTCGGAGTTCGTCTCCTCTCTTCCAACAGGTGCGGATACCACCCGCTTCACCACGGCTAACGCCTCCGGCTCGACTTCCCAGGCAGCCTCCGTCATGGAGACTCTCGAGGCCGGGGCTGAGGTGTTGCTTATCGACGAGGACACCTCTGCCACTAACTTCATGATTCGCGACGCGCGGATGAAGAAGCTCGTCACGGCGGAACCTATTACCCCACTAGTCGACCGCGTTCGAGCCCTCTGGCGCGATCACGGGGTGTCCACCATTATTGTCGCCGGCGGTTCCTCTGCGTTTATCGATGTCGCCGACACAGTTATTGCGATGGAGGACTACCAGCCACACGACGTGACGGAGAAGGCACGCGCGCTTGCCGAGGATGTCGACGAGCAAGCGGAATTCACCTCTCCGCGGGCGCGCGTCGTCACAGATCTGCGCGTCAACCACGGCACGCGAAAGAAGAGTCCGCAGGCTAAGGGCAAGGGCGAGATTCGCCACGGTAAGGATTCCGTGGATATTTCCGCAGTGGAGCAGGTCGTTTCCGGTTCGCAAGCAGCGGGTATTGCCCGCGCTCTGGGGTGGGTGGAAGATCACCTTGATGGACACACCACCCTCGCAGAGCTCGCGTCTGAATCTGCAGACCACACCGCTGACCTTGTCCACGGCTCATCCCACCCCGGCGCACTCGTGCAGCCTCGCGCCCTCGAGGTTGCTTTCGCGCTGAGCAGGCACCGCGGGCTAAAAATATAAAATAATTCCACTTCAAAGACGTGTTACCTTGCTGTGTTACGGTATGAAAAAAGCAAGTGACCTCTGGGGGTTTAACATCATGACCAACTCGAAGAAGCCGTTCACTTCTGTTGAAATATGCGCAGGTGGCGGCGGTCAAGCTCTTGGCTTAGAGCAAGCAGGATTCGAGCACCTAGCGGTAGTAGAGATCGACTCTGATGCCTGCGAGACTCTTCGACTCAACCGTGGGGATCAATGGAACATCCTCGAACAAGATGTCCATTCCTTTGATGGATCCCCCTACGAAGGTGTGGATCTGTTCGCAGGTGGAGTGCCGTGCCCCCCATTCTCAATTGCAGGAAAGCAACGCGGCCCAGATGATGAACGCGACCTTTTCCCACGAGCGCTCGATCTCATTGAGCAGATTCATCCACGAGCCGTGCTTTTAGAGAATGTAAAAGGACTCGGGCAAAAGCGATTCGATGCTTATCGCTCCAGTATTATTCATCGGTTAAATGACATAGGATATGAAGTCTCCTGGGAACTTATCCAGTCCGCGGACTATGGAGTCCCCCAATTGCGCCCTCGCTTCATTCTCGTGGCATTACAAAAAGAATTTGTACCTTTCTTCGAATTTCCAGCCCCCGTTTCCCACTGGCTCACAGTTGGAGAAGCGCTGCATGATCTCATGGCAGAAAACGGCTGGCCTGGTGCAGACCTTTGGGCGAAGCGCGCAAATACCGTTGCCCCGACGCTCGTAGGTGGCTCCAAAAAACATGGCGGACCAGATGTAGGACCTACCAGAGCACGGGCTGCCTGGGCAAAATTAGGGGTGAAAGGCAGCTCTATCGCAGAAGAGGCACCTAGTTTCGATTTCACAACCGATGCCGAGGTCGACATGCCAAGGCTGACTGTCCGTATGGGAGCAGTCATCCAAGGATTCCCTCAAGACTGGAAGTGGTCGGGTGGAAAGACTGCACAGTGGCGTCAGGTGGGGAATGCTTTTCCCCCACCCGTCGCGGAAGCTATCGGAAAAGCGATTAGTCGCGCACTGCGACAGATTGAAGTATTTCCATATCAAGAATCCATGGCGTTTTAGATACTTTCCCAAAGATAGAAGATTGTTACGATGAACGACGGTATTATTTCTAAGGCTCGGGCAGACTTTCACTCCGCTCTTACTGCACCCAATGGTCCACTATGCCTGCTCAAGGAAGATAACAAAATTTGTATGGCAAGTAATGCTGATCGTTCACAAGCAACTTCGCGAGCCATCTCGCTTTCGATTGCGGAACAGCTGGGGGCTTTACCTCGAGATAAGAAACCCAGCGGGCAGACGATGGGAAAACAATTTGAACAGGCAGTTACTGATTTCCTAGAAGAATGTCTTCCACATCTTCAGCATGTGCGCCCTGGCCCGTGGCGCGTTTTTAATGTCGGAGGTAGCCGGAGAGAAGACCAACTAGCTAAGTATTACCCCTACCGTCATCTCGATGACCTTGCTGTCGCCGTAGAAGAAGACCCTGATCTCCTTTCGGTACTAGGCAATCTCTACGCCGTGAGTCCAGACGTTCTTGTGATTAGAAAATCGCAAACTGACGAATTCATTAATAATTCAGAGTTTGTCGTGGACAAAACGTCGGCGACGCTAACTCCTGTGAGGGCCTCGAATATCAGCAAGAGTGTGAACGCTGATCCTGCATTCATTCACGCTGTCATTTCCTGTAAGTGGACAATGCGGTCCGATAGGGCACAGAACACACGATCCGAAGCTCTCAACTTAATTAGAAACAGAAAAGGAAGAGCTCCTCACATAATCGCCGTGACTGCAGAGCCGTCACTATCAAGGATCGCTTCTATTGCTCTTGGAACGGGCGACATTGATACTACTTACCATTTCGCCCTCCCCGAGCTTCAACAGGCTGTCGAAGAAATAGGCAACGACGAGTCTGCCTTGATGCTTCACACCCTTATTAAGGGTGACCGCTTACGAGACATCTCGGATCTGCCTTTAGATCTTGCAGTTTAAACGTCATTGCAACGGCCCCATCAACATGATGTTCTGCCACAGATTCCACTGGTCGAGAAGCTGGTGGATGGTGTCCGGAGAATCTGCAGAGGCGTTCAGCTCACCGTCTTTCAGGTGCGCATCGACGGTAATGACTTCCTTGTTGTCGTAGAAAAGCGCGCGGTGCCCGGCCGCACCGTAGCGGATCACGGGTGTCAGGTTCATGCCGTCGACAGACAGGGGTGCATTGGGGCGGGTATCAACGCCTGTGATAGCGGCGATGGTCGGCACAATGTCGAGGGTGGAGACCAGCTCGGTGCAGGTGCTTCCCGGAGTGGTCACTCCCGGCCAGCGGATCACGAGCGGGGTGGAGTAATCATCGCCAACGGGATTCGGGCTGACGGCAACGATTACGGCTTCCGGGTTGAGATCGGCCACGTCGGTATCGAAGCGCCGACATTCGATGAGCTGTAGGCCTCCTTCTCCCAGGTACTCCGTTGAGGTCAGCGGAATGATCTCTTCAATCCGGGTTTTGGGTTTGCGCTGCTGGTACTGGCCGGTCAACAAAGCCAACCGGCTCTGAGCGAAGTCGGCAGAGGTCGTGTGAGCATTAGTGAAGCGCAAGCCACAGTCAAGTGGCAGGCCCTCATGTTCGGCAGCTGAGATCAAGATGACATCCATACCCGTAACTTAACCACACACATTCGCGGTGACCAGAACAAGCCGGAGTTTTCTTCCCTACAATGGCGAGAAGGATAGCCGGCAGCTGACAACTGATGGCCGGTGTCCGTTAGCCAATGGCTGATAGCCGATGGCTGGTAGACGAAGGCACGGAAAATTGGTGTTATAGCGCCTCGCACGGCGCTACCGAGAAGACCAAAGAGAAGACTGAAAGGACGACTCGTGACTGACCCTGGTCTTTCTGCCAAACAGGAGGGACACGAGGATCCCTACGACGTTCTCATCATCGGCGGTGGCCAGTCTGGACTCGCCACGGCCTATTACGTGCGGAAGAAAACGGATAACTTCCTCATCCTGGATAACCAGGAAAAGCCTGGTGGTGCGTGGCTTCACGTGTGGGACTCCATGACCTTGTTCTCCGCGTCCAGCTTCTCCAACCTGCCGGGTCTTCCCATGCCGTCCACACCCGGTTACCCCACGAAGGACCACGTCATCAGCTACCTCACCACCTACGAGGAGCGCTATCACCTCCCGATACGTAGGCCTGTCACTGTGACAGATATTGCGTACGACGGCGAGTATTTCCTTGTAAATAAGACGTGGAAAGCACGGGAGATCATCGGCGCGACGGGGACATGGTCGTCCCCATTCATCCCCTCCTACCCCGGCATTTTCCAGGGAAGGCAGTGGCATTCGGCGCACTACCCCGGGCCGGGTCCCTTTCATGAACACTCCGTTGCCGTTGTGGGCGGAGGCAATTCTGCCGCGCAAATCGCCGCAGAGCTGTCCGCTGTCGCGACTGTCACATGGTTTACACGCAGACCTCCTCGCTTCATGCCCGACGATGTCGATGGCGTGGCGCTGTTTCGCAGGAACCGGCAGCGCATGCTGGCAATTCTGCGGGGCGAGGGCGACCCCGGCCCCGATTCTGATTTGGGAGATATTGTCGTTCTTCCCCAGGTAAAGGAAGCCCGCGATGCCGGGGTCTTGACTGCTACTCCCATGTTTTCCACCCTCGATGACCTGCCCCACGATGACCTCATCTGGTGTACGGGATTTCGCCCGGCGCTGGGGCCACTTCGTCCCCACCTCGATAACCCGCACGTGCACCTCGTCGGGTACGGCGATTGGGTCGGTCCGGGTGCTGCGACTATCACCGGCGTCGGCCCGTATGCCAAACAGGCCGCAGCAGCTGCAACAGTGGACCTGTAGTTTGGGCACGCCAGTGTATGAAAAGGCACGCTCCGTCCTTGTGCATGCCACCCCACCTTGTGTACTCCGCCTCGGGCACTCCGGTCTTCCCCGTCCTCCAGCTTTCAAAAAAACTACTAACGCCACCAGACAGGGGCTTCTTCTCGAGGGTACGCGCATGCCCGAATCCGGCCACGGTGAACGTGGGTTACCCACATCCACTTTTCTAAGATTTTCTTATTTACCTACGTCATACACCGTTCAGTTTTATTTGCGTGAAAAACTTTCATTACTGCCCACATGCAGGTCTTTTGCTACACACATTTACGTTTTTGGCGTGCTAATGTCGTCTAAGTGATTTTTAAGAAAACTCTCGTCGCCACTGCGATGGCAGTGGGACTCATCGCGGGCGCAACACCCGCCATCGCGCAGCCGTACTATTCCGTCACCCAGGGAGACAAGGCCATCCTCCTGCCGCCCGGATCCAACAGTGGTAGCAAATGCACCGTTGGCTACAACGGCAACGGATTCAGTTACGTGTCTGCTCACTGCGGCAAGGACGGCTACGCTGTGCACCTCGAACTGCCCAGCGGTTACACCAGCCCTCGCGTTGGTACTTTCCACCGCTCACCGGCTGCATCGGTAGAAAATGGCGCAGCAAACTTCAACGACTGGGGTGTCATCGAATGGGATAACACCGTCAACATCGGCCCCAACCGGTACTCCGGCGACAGTCTTATTGATCCCGATACCGTCACATCCGGCGAAACTGCATGCATCTACGGCGACACGACGACGAAGATCTTCTGCGGCCCATTTGTCGGCAACCTCGGCAAGACATTCTTCCTCGACCGCGTCACCACCAACCCCGGCGATTCCGGTGGCCCCATGTGGATCCCTGGTCGTGGTCTAATTGGCCTTATCTCCGGCCCAGATATGGCCAGCATGCAGAGCTGGAATGACTCGTGGTCCGTCAACCTCACCCGTGGCGCCCACCCCGGCGTCAACGATGCCGACCACAACGCTGAACAGCGTGTGAAGATGTTCTCCACGTGGGTACACCAAGGGTTCGTCCCCAAGGCAACACCCGTCGTACCCCAGCCATCAACGTCGGAGCCCGTACCCGCAACAACGACCGTGGAGCAGCCAGCGCCCGTTGAGCCGACAACGGAACTACTTCAGCCCGTTCCGTCCACGCCGGAACAGCCCGCGCCAGCTCCCACGACGATAGCGCCCGAGCCCACGCCGACCCGCCCCAGCAATACGTGGACACCGGAACCCCTCATGACTTTTTCAGACCGGGTGAAGATGCGCATATCCGCATCACGATTGGACCGGATAGCAACGACCCTGACACCACGCGCCTCGATCCAGTGATGGACGAGTACGTAGATGGCTCGCTCTTCAAGAAGAAGAAAGCTAAGGCCGTTTCCGAAGTGGAACCCGCCGACATCAACACTCCCCCCTGTCTCTTATACACATCTGACGCTGCCGACGATACTCCTTGTGTAGATC
>ERZ1030944.88-NODE-88-length-26650-cov-7.999887_pt1 | contig 26650 bp, 21 predicted proteins | sample MGYA00518599_ERZ1030944 | MGnify/ENA primary metagenome ERZ1030944 (study PRJEB33718, sample SAMN03159697) | human skin metagenome | collected 2014-05-20 | study: EMG produced TPA metagenomics assembly of the PRJNA266117 data set (Human skin bacterial metagenome and... | reverse complement strand
CTTCATTTTGCCATACTGTACAAATGCAGTATACGAGCGTCGACCTGGCTTTTCATGGCGACGAGGAGAAGGGGACCAGGCTTAACTTCGCGGTTAACGTCCGCGGTCTCACACCCCCGAAGGGGCTTCTTCGCGCCCTGACCTCCGAACTTGCAACCCTCGGTGCATACCCCTCGGCCGCCCGTGAGGCCGCGATCGTGGCGGAGCTCGCCCGCCGGCACGGCGTCTCACCCGACCAGGTGGTGCTCCTTGCCGGTGCCGCCGAGGGCTTCACCTTCATCGCCAACCTCGGCTGGCGCGACGCCACCGTCATCCACCCGGGTTTCACCGAACCCGAGCACGCACTCCGCCTCGCCGGAGTCCCCGTCACCCGCGCCATCATGCGCCCGCCGTTTACCGCGCTGCCTGCCATCGCACCCACGCACCTCGCGGTCCTCGGCTGCCCCATCAATCCGACGGGGACGGTCGTTGCACCCAAGCTGCCCGCCGATTTTTTGCTTGTCGACGAAGCGTTCGCCGATGTCACCGATGTGTCTCTTACTCACCCTCCGCACGCCTTTGTCACCCGCAGCCTGACCAAGACGTGGAACCTCGCAGGCCTTCGCGCAGGCTACATGATCGTCCCCGACGGCGTGGACGTGGAGCGTTTCCGCCCCCACTGGGCAACCGGCTCGCTGCAGCTCGCCGCCTTCGAGTGGGTGCTGGACCAGGACCCCACTCCGATAAAGGAGGAGATCGCCGCGGAGCGCGAAGAAATGAAGACGCTGCTCACGCAGGCTGGTTTCCGTCTCGCCTCGGATTCGCGCGCCCCGTACCTCCTCGTCCAACCGCCGGGGGAGGCAGAGCCCCTGCGTCAGCAGCTTGCCGGGCGGGGGATTGCCATCCGCCGCTGCGATACGTTCCCCGGGCTAGACTTGAGCTATTGGCGGCTGGCTGTCAGGCCCGCCGAAGATGTGCGAGAACTGGTGAGAGAGGCAGAACAATGCCAACAGTAGGAGACATTGTCCAGGTGATGGAATCCCACTACCCGCCGGAACTGGCGGAATCGTGGGACAAGGTGGGCCTGAGCGTCGGCGACCCCGATGCTGCCGTAAAGAAGATCGCCTTCGCCCTGGACCCCACGCTCGATGTTGTGCGCGAGGCCATCGATGCGGGTGCCCAGATGCTCATCACCCACCACCCGCTCCTGCTCAAGGGCATCAACTACGTTGCTACCACGAGTCCGAAGGGGCGCATCATCCACACGGCGATTAGCAATGGCCTGGCGATTTTCTCCGCACACACCAATGCCGACGCAGCCCGCCCCGGTGTCAACGATGAACTTGCCCGGCTCGTTGGGCTGACGGGGAAAACCCGCGCCCTCGACGTGCAAAAAGACTGCCTGGACAAGTGGGGCGTGCAGTTCCCTGAGGGCGCGGACATGGACGCGTTTAAACGTGCGCTATTCGACACCGGTGCCGGCAACGTCGGTGAGTACAGCGACTGCGCCTTCAACATCCAGGGCAAAGGGCAGTTCCTTCCCGGCGACACCTCGTCGCCGGCGATCGGCACCCACGGTGAGCTGGAAACGGTGGACGAGGTGCGCATCGAATTCGTCGGCAAGCAAAAGGACCGGGAACGCATCCGGACGGCGATCTACCGCGCACACCCGTACGAACAGCCAGGCTATGACTGCGTGGAAACCACACCGGAACCCACGGGGACGGGAATCGGACGCATTGGGACGCTGGATGCCCCCGTGCCGTTTGCCGAGTTCGCCCAGCGCGTCGCGGACGCCCTACCGGAAACGGCCTGGGGTATCCGCGCCGCAGGCGACCCCGACCGCCCCATCACCACCGTCGCCGTAGCCAGCGGTTCCGGGGGATCCTTCCTTCCCGTAGCCGCCGCGGCCGGCGCCGACGTCCTCGTCACCAGCGACCTCAAACACCATGTTGTCGACGACCACCTCGCAGCCAGCGACATGTGCGTCATCGACACCGCCCACTGGGCCAGCGAATTCCCCTGGGTGTACCAGGCGGAAAGGGTAATCGCAGCCGAACTTGACGTGGATACTACAATTATCACGCTTGTTACAGACCCGTGGAACATAGGCATTCGAAAGGAACAATAGTGCTCACACTCGACCAGGATAAGCAGCACCTTCTCGTCGACCTCGCCGCCGCCGAACTCGGCGGGGCCAGCGGGCCCACCCCAGAAGACCGCGAGGTGGAAAATCTCACCGCCGAGCTCACCGAGGAACGCGAGGCGCACTCTCGCGCCGTCCTCGCCGCCAGCGACGTCGACCTGGAAATCCGCCGCATCCAGCAGGACCTGGTGAAACTGCAGAGGCGTGAGCAGGCCGATCGACGCGAACTGGGCGCTGCCACCGACCGCGAGGCCCGCAAGGACCTCGAGCACGACCTTGCCTCCGCATCCCGTCGCGCCGACGACCTCACCGGCGAGCTCAAGGAATGCCACGACGAAATCGCTGCCCAGCGAGCAAACCGGGACCTCCATGCTCAGCGTGTGCAGGAACTCGAGGAGCGACTCGGTGCCGCCCAGCGCGCCGCCGACGCCGCCCACACGCCTGCCGACGATGCCACCCGGGCCGAGGACATCCGCTCCCAGCTGCCGGCCGACGTCCTCGCCGCCTACGACAAGCAGAAGGTCATCTCCGAATTCGGGGCCGCCTCCTTCACCGGCCGCGCCTGCGGTGGCTGCAACCTCATCCTCCCCGCCGCCGATATCCAGGAGATCCGCTCCGCGCCCGCCAACGTCGTCCCCCAGTGCCCCGAGTGCGGCACCTACCTGGTGCGTTAATGCTCGGCGTCACAGTTTTTGCCGACGGTGGCTCCCGTGGCAATCCCGGCATCGCCGGCTCCGGCAGCGTCGTTTTAGACTCCCGTGGCGAGGAGCTGCGGGCGATCTCCCACTTTGTGGGCAAGACCACGAACAACGTCGCCGAATACCAGGCGCTCATCAACGGGCTCACGGCGGCGCTGGAGCTCGGTGCCACGCACTGCCAGGTGTTCATGGACTCCCAGCTCGTTGTCGAACAGATGTCCGGCCGCTGGAAAATCAAGCATCCCGACATGCAAGCCAAGGCGAAAATCGCCCACGAACTCATCGGCAAATTCCAGCAGTTCTCCATCCTGTGGGTGCCCCGCAAGAAGAATGCCCGCGCCGACGAGCTCGCCAACATTGCCATGGACGCGGGGGAAAAGGGTGCCGAGCCGGGGTTTGTGGGCGAGCCTGAGCCTGCCGAGCAACGTGTGCAGCCTGAGCCTGCCGAGCAACGTGTGCAGCCTGAGCCTGCGAAGGCTGCACATGCACCGGCGAACAAGGACTGGGTCGGTGCCACCACGGAGGGCCTCACCATCTACCTCGTGCGCCATGGGCAAACCGAGATGAGCGTGAAAAAGCAGTACTCAGGATTAAGCGACCCGGCGCTCACCGAACTGGGGCGCACGCAAGCCTCACGCGTGGCAACCTTCTTTGAAGGCACACACATTGATGCCGTCATCTCCTCACCCCAGAAGCGGGCGCAGGAGACGGCCAGGGGTATTGCCGACGTTGCAGGGGTTGCCGTCCACACGGATGACGCGCTCCGCGAGGTTGATTTCGGGGCCTGGGAGGGTCTCACCTTTGCCGAGGCCCACGAGCGTGACCCCGAACTCCACGCCGACTGGCTGGGTGACCCGACCATCGCACCACCAGACGGCGAATCCCTTGATGCCGTCTACCGACGCTCAAAGCGATTTGTCACCAAGGCGCAAAAGACGTGGGCAGGAAAGACCATCGTCGTGGTCAGCCACGTCAACCCCATCAAGGCCATCGTTCGCCTTGCGCTGCGCGCGCCGGGGAAGTCCGTTTCGTGTATGCACCTCGACCTCGCATCCGTGAGCACCGTGCAGTTCTACGCCGACGGCCCAAGTCTCATGACGCTCTTTAATTCCACGCAGCACCTGTCCTAATTGGCCCCGGGTTGACCCCGGTGGTTGACTTGTTTTGGGGGTGTACGTCGGGGCGTTTTCGTGTCGTATGTTGCGTGTGCGCAGCTTCCCATTCGGTTCCGTTGAATGGTTTTTGGTTTTTTCGTGGGGCTAGTGTTCAGGCCATGAACGTCAGAGCTCAGATCGTGGCTTTGTTGCCGCACACGATGGAAGCTTCTTAGGTGTTTATTAGGGGATGTCGACTGGGGAGATCCGACAACAAGACGGGGTGGATGACCGCTTCGCCAGAATCATGCACGATTTATCCACCACCTACTACGGGAAAAACCACCGCCACACGCCAGCAGTCCACAGCCCGCCAGCAGGCACAGGAAATGGGGCACACGTGGGAAACACTGCGCGCTATTGAGCAGTGTGTGAACAAGCTACAGGACAGGTCGCATGCCTGGCAGGTCCGCGTCGCATTGACCCGGTGTGTGGCTAACTGCCGCACGATTAGGGCCGAGGCGGTGACCGTACTTTCCCGTTTTACTTCGATGCAGGCGGCGAACCCGAAGAATTCCCTTTCGTGTAAGCCGATTCCTGGCACGACGAAGATGCGGATCAGTATTGTTGCCGATCAGCACACTGCCCGCACCGCAATCGACAACGCAAGAAATCAAACCCAGGTGGACGTGGCGACCGTGTTTGTCACTGCCGCGGCGTTGGATGGGCTGGGGGAGGTGCCGGCGGTGGAGCCGGTGATTGTGCTTCCTTCTGATCCCTCTGTTATGGGGGCGACAGGGCATGAGCAGTACAACCACATGTTGTCGATTTTGGGTGGGACATCTGTGACGGCGCGGGAGTGGTCGCAGGTAAAGCTTGCGGAATTCGGGTGGGTGCTGCTGTTGGAGCCTGTGACTGGTAAAGAGTTGGGGTTCTTCCGGTTTAAAACAGACTCGGCGTGGTTTGCCGGTGTGCTGGAGAGAAAAATCCAGAAAGCGAAAACACCGGTGTGTGCAGTGGAGGGGTGTGCGTGTGGGGCAGATAAGTGCCAGATGCACCACATTGAATCCAGGTCAAGCGGTGGCCCCACCACCTTGGAGAACATGACGATGCTGTGCCCGTTCCACAACGGCCACAACGATGACAATCCGGCGCGTCCCCACTGCGGCCGGGTGGAAAGGATCAACGGCTTGGACTATTTTGTGCCACCGTTTGGTGGCCGGCCGAGCCTCAACATGAGCGCGTGTGCCCAAGGCGAGGCCACACGACTCGCCCAAAGACAAGCCGGCATCACACCCCAACCCGCGCTTTAAAAGCCCTATTCGTAGCGCAGTGCCTCGATGGGGTTCAATCGGGCTGCCTTGCCGGCGGGGTAGTAGCCGAAGAACAGGCCGATGGCGAGGGAGAAGCCGAGGGCGAAGATCGCGCCGCCGAGTGGCGGGAACACGAATTGTCCCATGAGTTTGGAACCGACCATGCCGATGCTGCCGCCGATGATAAGGCCGATGATGCCGCCGATGACGCAGACGATCATGGACTCGATGACGAACTGGGTGCGGATATCCTTGCGGGTGGCACCGAGAGCCATGCGCACGCCGATTTCGCGGGTGCGCTCCGTCACGGAGACGAGCATGATGTTCATCACGCCGATGCCACCGACGAGGAGGGAAATACCGGCGATGGTGGAGAGGATCGCCGAGATCGCGGTGAAGAAGCCACCGATGGATTCCAGCATGGCCTTGTTGTCCGTCACCTGGACCGAGTAGTCCTGGGAGGCATCGAAGAAGTCGGTGATGCGCTTCTTGAGACCTTCCATATCCGCGTCCTGGGCGGGGCGAACGGTGAAGCTCGTGATGCCGCCAACGGATTTGTCCATCTTCTTGGCCACGGGGTAGGGCACGTAGACGGTGGGCGGGCCGCTGAAGTCGATGGCGCCACCACCCTTGTCTGAGTTGTACACTCCGACGACGATGAAGCTTTGGAGTTCGCCCTGATATTCGACGGCGATTTCGCTGCCGAGCGCTGCGTTGGCATCGCCCTTGAAGAGCTCTTGGACGAGCTTTTCGGGGATGACGGCTACGTTGCGGTTACCGGAGACGTCGTCGGCGCTGAAGAGGTAGCCGGCGATGGGCTCAACACTGCTGGTCCGCAGAGCATCGGCGTTGACGCCCTGCACGTAGCCTTGCTCGCGCTTTTTCTCGTGGGTGACGGTGGCGTTCCACATCGATCCGGCGCTGATGGAGATGTATTCGGCGGAGTCGCCGAGGCGTGCCCGGAGTTGTTCGATGGCGTCGTCGCTGATGCGGTCGGCTTCGTTGGACGGGTCTGCGGGGCCGAACATGGCGTTGTCCTCGGAGGCATCCGGGTCGTCTTCATCTTCGGCTTCGTCGCTTTTTTGTTGCAGGGCGACGTTGAGGTCGGTGGAGCCGATCTCGGAGAAGGTCTGTTGGGATTGCACGGTCAGCGAGTGGCCGAGCGTCATGATGGCGACGACGGAGGCGATGCCGATGACAACGCCGAGGAGTGTGAGTGCCGAGCGCATTTTGTTGGCCCGGAGGCTGGTGAGCGCTAGGCGGATTGCTTCGCGGAGGTTCATCGTGTGGTGACCTCCTCCTCCGCGCGTGGCGCCCGGCCGAGGCCGGGTGCGCCGTTGGGGTTGTCGATGCGGCCGTCAGTAAGCGTGACGATGCGGTCGGTTTCCTGCGCGAGCTCGGGGTTGTGGGTAATAAACACGATGGTTTTGCCCTCTTCCTTGTTGAGCTTGTGGAACATGTCCATAACCATGCGTCCGGTGTGCGAGTCGAGGGCGCCGGTGGGCTCGTCGGCAAGCAAAAGCTTGGGCTCGTTGGCGAGCGCGCGGGCGATGGCCACGCGTTGTTTCTGGCCACCGGAGAGCTCGCTGGGCTCGTGGTCGACGCGGTCACCCATGCCAACGAGGTCGAGGAGCTCGCGGGCGCGGGCAGCGCGTTTCTTCGGCGAGACGCCGGCGTACATCATCGGCATCTCGACGTTTTTCTGTGCGTTCATGCGTCCGATGAGGTTGAAGTTCTGGAACACGAAGCCAATAGATTCGCTGCGGTAGCGGGCGAGCTCGTCGGGTTGTGCGTTGAGCACGTTGACACCGCCGAGTACGTACTTTCCGCTGGTGGGTGCGTCGAGAAGCCCAATGATGTTCATGAGCGTCGACTTACCGGAGCCGGATTGGCCCACAACGGAGACGAATTCGCCGTCTTTGACGTAAAAATTGCACTTGTGCAAAACCGTCAACTCACCGGGTTGTCCGATGTTGAAGGTTTTGACAATATCTTTCATTTTGATGAGCAAGCTCATTTACATGCCCTTCGGGCTCATCTGCACCTTTGCTGTGGTACCCACCTTGTCGCGGTACTTTTCTGCACTGGTGATCACACGGTCGCCTTCCTCAAGGCCCTTGCTAATCGACGTATCGAAGTCGTTGCTACTGCCGGTTTCGACCTCACGCTCTTCGATGGTCCCCGAGCCCCCGTCACCGGTAAGAACGAGGACGGCGGGCTTGCCGGCATCATTGGTGTAGACGGCGTCGCGAGGTACGGCGATGGTGTCGCGGGTTTCCGAACGAATGATCTGTGCCTTGGCGGACGAGCCGAGTCGCAGCTCGTCACCACCGGTGATCTCAATTTCTACGGGGAAGGTGACATCGGTGGAGCCGGCTGCAGCGCCACCTCCGGAGCTGGAATCGCTGCCCGTGGCGGCGGGCATGCTGGCCATCGGGTCGTTGGCGATGGGGGAGACCTTGACCACCTTGCCGGTGAACTCCTTATCGCCTGTCGACGGCGTGGTGAAGCGCACCTTGGAATCCTTCGTCACCTTCGGCAGATCCACTTCCTTCACCTGAACGACAATCTTCTTCCGGGAATCATCGGCCACGGTGACAATCGGGCCGGATACCGGGGCGCCCTCCTGCGCGGGAAGCGAGGTAATGATGCCGTCGAAGGGGCTGTTCACATCGGCGGAATCAATATCGATCATGAGCTTGTTATTGGCCAGATCGCTGGCCGCATTGGCAGCAGCAGCGGAGTTCACGGCCTGATCGAGGGCAGAAGCGGAGGTCTCCAGTCCCTGCTTCGCGCCGAGCTTGGCGGCCTCCACGCCGACGGTGGCGTCGGAGACAGCGTTTTCCGCTGCATTGACCTTGCGCTGCAGCTGGCCGAGCTCTTGGTCGCTGGCGGCAAGTGCGTCGGCGTAGCGGTCTTCGGCTTTGGTGCGGGCGTCCTTGGCATCGGCGGCAGCATTCTTGGCCTGCTCGACTGCGGCCACAGCCTCAGCAACGGACTGATCGCGCCGTGCACGCTCGCCGTTTTCGCCATCGATGGCTTCCTGCAGAGTAGAAATCTGGCCCTGGACTGCTTCCTTTTCCATGGGATCCAGAGCGGAAAGATCCTGGCTCTTCAGCTGTGCCAGCCGTTCGCGGTTGAGATCCATCTGGTGCTCGGCGGCACCATTGGTGCGCTGTACGGTGGCGAGGCCGAAATCGGCCTGGTAACGCATAAGATCAGCGTCGCGGGAAGCCTTGCGGGCCTCGTCCAGTGCATCTTTTTGCTGCTGCAGTGCCGGATCGTTGCTGTTTTCCACCTGCTTGGCGCGGGTGTCGAAGTCCTCCTTGGCACCGTCCAACTGCAGGTTGGCATCGCGCAGGGCGGAGTTAGCGGAATTGATCTCGGCGTTCAGCCCGCGGTTGAGGGCCTCTTGCTGCTGGGCCAACTGTTGCTGTGCCTGCTTGATAGCGTTTTGTGATTCCGAGCTGGAGGCCGCCTGCTGTTGGCGCTGGCTGTCCAGTTCGCGCTCGAGGGAGGACGTGTCCATGCGTGCCAGCAGCTGGTTGGCCTTCACGCGGTCGCCAACGGCGATGGGAAGATCCTGAACCGGGGTGGTGAGCTTGGTGGAAAGCGTGGCCGTGCGGATCGGTTGAATCGTGCCCTTCACGCTGACGCGGTCGATGACATCCTTCTTAGCCACCGTGCGGAAATCGGTGGAGGCCACCGTTTCCTTCGGGCTGAAGGCCGTCAGGACGGCGCTACCGATGCCGAAGGCGGCTGCGAGGAGTGCGGCGATGACGAGGGGGATAATGATCCACTTGCGGCGCTGGAAAAAGCTGCCCTGCTGTTCGTCATCGTATTTCTCACTGAGAGACATGGGTTCGCCGTCTTCACTGGCGAATTCATCGTCGTCCCAGAAGGTATCGTTTTCCTCTACCGGGTCGTTAGGTTCTTTGGGGAATTTTTCAGTTTCTTCAGCCATAAATTTCCGAGCATCTGTAGGTTGAATCTATGTGTATTAACACATAGAGAGTTAACACAAACCTACTCCAATTTACCGTATATGGCACGTGTTTCCAACAGTGTTCGTTGGAAACACACTGAAAATTTCCTCCAAATGGGAGGTAAGGTCTACAATCTCTTCTCGCGAGTGAGTCGGCCATGGCGATCGCGTCGGCGCGAACGAGGAGACTAGTTCCCCCACGCGCGCTGCCGAGGAAAGTCTGGACTCTATAGAGCACGGTGGTTGTTAACGGCAACCCGGGGCGACCCGAGGGACAGTGCCACAGAAACGAGACCGCCGGCACCTTGTGGTGCAGGTAAGGGTGAAAGGGTGCGGTAAGAGCGCACCAGCACGGAAGGTGACTTTCGTGGCTTGGTAAACCCCACCGAGAGCAAGGCAAAAGGCCGCATCCTTTTGTGGTGTGGCTGCGCAGACGTTACGAGGGCTGCTCGTCCAAGTCTGCGGGTAGCTGCTATGTAGAAGGCCGTCAGCAATGGCGGTAGCGAGATGGATGGTCGCCACACGACAGAATCCGGCTTACGGTCGGCTCACTCGCCCACACATTTCAGGGCACAATGGATAGGTATGAAGCTGTATGCCGCTGAATTGGACTTCTCTGATGTCGCCCGCGAGTTTAAGGTTGAGCGCGGTTTCGCCCCTGAGCTCGTCGAGGAGGCGCGAACTGCCACGGATCAGTTTGCTGAAAACCGCCGTGATCTTCGCGATATTCCCTTCGTAACGATCGATCCGGTGGGGTCCAAGGACCTGGACCAGGCCGTGTACATCACCAGAAAAGGTGAGGACCTGGAGGTCTGGTATGCGATCGCCGATGTGGGTGCCTTTGTTCGGCCGGGCATGGGGCTCTACGATGAGGCCCTCAAACGCGGGCAGACGATCTACCTTCCGGGTGCGCCGGCGCGGTTGTATCCGCCGGAGTTGTCCGAGGGGTCGGCTTCGCTCCTGTCCGAGGTTGATCGTCCCGCTGTGTGCTGGCATATGCTTGTCGACGCCACGGGAGAGGTGCGCTCGACCGAGCTCTCGCGTGCCACCATCCGGTCCCGGGCGCAGCTGGATTACAGCAACGTCCACCACCCGTCCATCGATCTTCTCCCGCAGCTGGGGGAGGCGCGTCGCGCGAGCTCCCTGCGCCGCAAGGCCGTCAACCTGTCTCTGCCGGATACGCGCGTGCACAAGCTTGACGACGGCCAGTACGAGCTCGTCCTCGAACCCCGCAACCAAGCCATGGATGACAACTCCGAGGTCTCCCTCATGACAGGGATGGTCGCGGGAACGATGATGGCGGACAGTGGTCACGGCTACCTCCGCACGCTGCGGCCGGCACCACCGGAGGCACTCGAGGCCTTTGCCACCGAGGTGGAAAACCTGGGTCTCCACTTCGACCCCAGCTCCGAGGTCGGCGTGTTCCTCGCATCAGTCGACCCCACGACGGTGACCGGAATGGCGGTGCACAAGGAAGCCTCCAAGCTGCTGCGTGGCGCCGATTACCTCTTCCTCGATGCTGATGAGCCGGTTGTCCATGCCGGCGTGGGTGGCATGTATTCGCACGTGACGGCACCGCTGCGCCGTCTTGTCGACCGCTACGCCACGGAATACTGCTTGGCACAGGCGGAGGGGCGGGAACCCGAGTCCTGGGCATGCGACGACGCGGAGGCCGTCATCGACACCATGCGTCGCACATCTCAGCTGGCCAACACAGTGGACAACGCGTGCATCCGCCTGACGGAGGCAACCGTCCTGCAACCATGGGTGGGCACGACATTCGAGGCACTCGTGCTCAAGGCCAATGAGGAAAAGAACACCGCGAAGATCATGCTCTTCCAGCCACCGATCATCTCCACCGACCTGGTGGGAACCCCACCCGAGGGTGAGAAAGCAGAGGTAACGCTCGTGACGGCGGATCCTTCGGAGCGCGCGATTACCTTTGCCTGGCCTGCGGACTAGTGTGCCCGCTCGCCCGGGGCGAGCAGAATAACCGTGGCGCCTGCAACCTCCGGCAGCTCAGCTGTGGATGCCACGCACACTGTGGCATCGGAGCGGCCGATTGCAGCCGGGCGGGAGGGCACACCGGCAACCTCGTCGGTGGCCGACTCGTCAAGGGCGAAGTGGTGCAGGGGGCCTGCAGAAAGGGTGAACATGTCGCAGGCCTCCGGCAAGCGCCGGGAGCGCAGGAGCTGAATAAACTCCCCGGTGCGCTTCGCCTCGTCGTCGAGGTAGGTGAGCCACTCCACCACAGCCCCAGGCGTCGGCAAGCCCTCGCTACCTTTCACCGAGATCAGCGTGCGGAGCCACTCACCGATGCGCGCGGAGGCGTCGGGAAGCTGTTGCAGCGTGGTGACCCCGAAGTTTTCCAGAGCCCGAAGGACAAAGGCGCGTCGCGCGGCAAGCCGATCGCTGTTGGCGCGGGCCGCGGGCAGCCGCGTCAGTGACGGGGCGATGATCGTGCACTCGGGCATCCGTGGCGCGACAGTGAGGGAACCGTCGCCGAAGTCCACGAGGTTCACCCCCTTGCCCGTACCGCGAAGGCAACCGACGAAGCGAGCTCGCGGGTGCGTCAGCGCGGTGAACACCTCGGCGGTGCAGTGGGCGACGGTTGCCAGCTTCGCCCGCGTCGGGGCGTCGTCACGCTCGTCAGGCTCACCATTGAGAGCCAACGCCAGCGCCGACATGACGGCGGTGGTGCGGCCGAGGCCCGCATGTGGCGGAATGTCGCACACGACCGTCACGTTCACACCGGGGGTGTCGCGCGTCAACATCTGACGGTGAATCATCGTGTGATGACCACCCCGCCAAGACGCACCGCCCAGTCATCCGTGGGGAGGCTGTCCGCCACATTCCACCGCTGCGGTTTCTCGAATTCGCGCACCGGCGGATCGAGGATCTCTGCGGCAGCCTTCTCCAGCTCATCGGCATCGGCGGTAAAGGATTTTTCGCCCACACCTGACTGGATAAAACGCACGTGGACGGCACGATCAGCACGGTAGGAAAAGGCCACCGCTGCCTCCAGCGAGTGGATCGTCACCGCGCTCATCCCGCCGGTGAAATCCGTGAACTCGCCCATGAGACAGCTCGTTGCGGGCGCGCACGCCACCCCATCAGGATCGCCCCACTGCTGCTGATGCTCGCGAGCCACACTGTCTGCGATGTTTTCCTGCGGGCCAGGCCACTGTTTCATCTTTAGCTACCGCTCCTTTTATGCCTTTGTCGCGCCAACCGTTTACCGTCCCAGGGTACACGGGCGCACGCTTTTCCCCGGCAGACTGCGTCGCAAACCGGGTAACCTGGGGAACACACTCAGATGAAAGGATGAATCCACCATGAGCGATAAGTGGTACTACGACGTGGAAACCGGTGACGTACAGCAGGGCAAGCAGGCCAGCTGGGATAACCGCATGGGTCCCTACGACACCGAAGAGGAAGCCCGCCAGGCCCTTACCACTGCAGCGGAGCGCAACAAGAGCGCAGACAAACAAGAAGAGGCCGACGACAACTGGGGGAAACCGCCGGCCTGGGAGAAGTAACTCCTACCACTCCTCGCGTGAGGAGGTCTCCTCCTCCCGCTTGCGGGCCTCCCGTGCCTGACGCTGGCGGCTGGACTTTTTCACCTGCTTATCCAGCTTGCGGTAGGCCTTGCGGATGTCCTTTTCGGCATCCTTGTATTCCTTCAATGCGGTAAGTCCGTTAGCCATCTCCAGGTGGTAAAGCACGCCGTAGCCGAACGTATCGCGGCCGCGTTCCCGTGCCTCCTGAGCCTTCTCCGCGATAACGTCACGGGAGGTCACGCAGTCCTGGAAATCGCCGAGAACCGATTGCATCTGCTTGCACGCATCGTATAGTTTCCGCGTCTTCAGATCAGTGGCCTTGCCCACGGCCTCCGCCGAGTAGCGCAGCTTCTTGGCGGCTTTTCTCATGTTGTGGAAGTTTGCCTCACGGTGGGCCAATGGCAGGGTGTCGTCTTCCCATTCCTCCACGGCCTTGAGGTGACGGCGGTGCAGCTTGTCATACGCCTTGGACAGGTGGCCAGCCAGCACCGCTTCGGGGGATTCGTCCGCAGGCTCCTGCTCTTTTTCCGTCTCCTGTGGGATGTCCTCGCCCGTGTCCTCGGTCGTCTCCGACACTGTCTCATCCGGTGCTGCGGTTTCTTCCGCCTCTTCTGGCTCCTCCACCTCGACGGTTTCCGGTGTGGGCGGATCCTTGATGATCTCGTCCAGGGAGCGCAGCAGGGTGAAGTAACGGTCGGAGTCGAGGTAAGCAAGAATCTCGTCATGGGCGGTGCGGTAGGCCTCCGACATGGATGAAGTGAGATGGGCGCGGGTTTCCCTGCCGATCACCTCGATAGGAACCTGATCGACAAGATCGGTGAAGCGAGCCTCCACAACCTCTGCATCGCGGGCGACACCAAGAAGGCCTGCGAGGTACTTGAGTTCCTTCTCCAGTTCCTTGACACGTGGGCCAACGATGATGCCCTCGAAGGTCTGCATATGGCTGCGCAGCTCACGGGTGGCTACACGCATCTGGTGGACGGAATCCCATTCATCGCGGCGCACCTGCGGATCCATCTCGATGATCCGGTCGCGGCCTTCCGTCAGGGCGATGATGACAGCATGCAGGGGCGAGTCCTCGTCCACCTCTGCAGCCTGCACAGGCTTGGCAACGTTGTCTACAGAATCGCCGAGCGCCATTACAAGCTTCGAGGGGCTGTGCGAGACGGATGCCCCATTTACGATGAGTAGCCGGGTAGCGGAGGTGAGAATCTCTTGCCCTTTTTCTGTCCGGGAAACATCGTTACCAAGCTCAACCTCCCACTCGCGCCACGCGGTGCGGTTGCCGCCGGGAAGAAGTGACCATGCCGTGACGTGGTCATCGCAGAACTCTGCCATTTCCGTCCCGTTGAAGGCGCGCAGGATGGTCTCGTGGCGTTCGTTATCCACCTGGGCGATCGGTACGAGATCCCGGTTCCGGGTCAGTACCTTTACTGGGTGGAGAACCTCTTCCGGTGGGGTCAGGGGACCCTCCTGCTCAGGATCGAAGTCGGCGTGGACCTCCACGCGCCCCAAATCAGATGGCAGCTTGAGATGCCAGCCGGAATCCTTGCCACCTGTCCGCCGGCGCAGCGTCACCTTCGCGCGGGTGAGCGCGAGGTCTTCCGTGTCGTAGTAAATAGCGGACAGGTGGTAGACGTTGGTCTCATCGACCGAGTCAACGTGCGCGATTTTCTTAAAATCGGGAACGTGCAGCGTGTCAGAGACCGCGAACTTGGCTTCAACCTCAAGGAAATTCTGTGTGCCCATACACCCTTTTGTATCAGGTTCTGAGCGGGCGCGTGGGGCGGGGGGCAATTTACGCTCCTAAGCTACGGCGACCGCCGACACCGGAAGAGTCACCACCAAAGTGGGAGGACTGCGCGGAACGCGTCCCCTCCTCATACCCTGCAGCATTATGAGCGCGTACCTGTGATGTTGTGACCTCGGGGTAGAGGGTGCTGAACGTGTCTTCCACTGCAGCGGAGGTTTCCATCAGAGCCTGACTTGTGCCGTCGTCTCCATCTGTGGCACCACGGGTGGCGGAGGCGAGGATATCGGCGATTTCCCGCGCGTAGGCGATGATGAAACTCCGGCGGAAGGATGTAGTCGAGCCGTTTTCTCGTGCCCGGTCAGCGCGGGGAGAGTGCACCATGAAGTACATGCACTGTCGCTCGAGGCTGGCGTACATGTCTTTGATGTAGGCAAGATCGGCCGGGTAGCCCACCACACACATGATCCCTGTGTTGGTCAGTGCGATGACCCGTGCGCCGCAGTTACGTGCAATGGCAGTGAGAAGAAGCGCCTTCTCCCTTACATATGGTGCATCGATGAGGAGCCGAGTGGTGCGGACGCTGCGTGGAGTCTCCTGCCGGATGGCGGAGACGTTGTACTTCGTCTGCAAAGCTGCGGCCTTTTGGATGTACGTTGCCGCTTCTTCCTCGTAGGGAGTCGATTCAGCCTTGCGGAGAAGGGCTGTGATCTTGCGTTGAGCTTTCACCTGCTCCGGCGGAAGATCGGAGGCGCCCTCCTGCTCCTCGGTCAGACGGAGATCCTCGCTGGAGATATAAGGAATGGTGCGCAGCTTTTCCCACAGGGTGTGGAACTGCGAGGAGGAAAATGATTCCTTCGGTGCGAAGCCGGCTTCCACATGCCAGTGGTAGCGCACCTCGGAGGAGACGCGCTCGGGCAGTTTTTCCTTGGCCAGGAACATGCAGTAGTCGAGGAGGGGCAAGGCCTTGGTCTTTGTCAGGTGGTGGCGGAGTGCCGCAGGAGTCCAACCACATGCTGCGACCCTGACAAGGAGATCGGTGGTGTAGGTGACAAAAGTGGTGGGTGTCATGTTAGTGATCCTTTTCTGGAGACAGTGGGTAGTGGGGGAAGTCGTAGGTGGGGATGTCTGGTGAGGGTTGATTGTTGGTGGATGGTGGGTCGCACATAGTGGGCTCCTTTCGAACATGTGGTTGCTTCGGTTGACATTCCAACACCTGGCATCCACGCCGACTACCCCCGTTTAATCGAACAAATATGCTAGCCAGTGCCTATGCTGAGAAAAATTACCCCCGTTTCCGGTCCGCGGTGTGGAGGGGAAAAGCTAGATTGGTAAGCATGACAAGCTCGCAGGAATTTGTGCTCCGCACACTGGAAGAACAAGACATTCGCTATGTTCGTCTCTGGTTCACCGACATGTGGGGCATGCTGAAGTCCGTCGTCGTCGTGCCGGCGGAGATTGAAAGCGCTTTTGCAGAAGGCATTGGCTTCGACGGCTCAGCAATCGAGGGCTACTCGCGTGTTGCTGAGGCCGATACGCTGGCTCGTCCTGATCCCTCTACATTCCAGCTGCTCCCGCTTGAGGAGGACGATGGGGCAGGACTAACTGCGCGGATGTTCTGCGACATCACCACGCCAGATGGTCAGCCGAGCTGGATTGACCCGAGGCAGATTCTCCGCTTCCAAACGGAAAAGGCCGAGGAGCAGGGCTTTACCTTCCACGTCCACCCAGAGGTTGAGTTCTACCTCCTCAAGACCATCTATACGCATGGGCAACGTCCGGAGCCCACGGATCTGGGTGGCTTTTTCGACCAGGCGCAAAACGACCAGGCACCAAACTTCCGCAGGGAAGCGATGAGTGCGTTGGAATCGATGGGTATCTCTGTGGAGTTTTCCCACCATGAAACCGCGCCAGGCCAGCAGGAAATCGATCTGCGCCACACGGATGTCCTCACCATGAGCGACAACATCATGACGCTTCGCTACCTCGTCAAACAGGTCGCTCTGCGCAACGGTGTCCACGCGTCATTCATGCCCAAGCCTTTCAAGGAATATGCAGGCAGCGGGCTGCACTCCCACCTGTCGCTCTTCGAGGGCGAGTACAACGCTTTCCATGATCCCGATGACGAGTTTTACCTCTCCACCACTGCAAAGCAGTTCATTGCGGGGATTTTGCAGCACGCGCCGGAGATTTCCGCGGTGACGAACCAGTGGGTGAACTCCTACAAGCGCATCATGTTCGGCGCAGAGGCACCGACTTCCGCCACCTGGGGAATGTCTAACCGGTCCGCGCTCATCCGTGTGCCCGGTTACTCTCCGCAGAAGGCGAAGACGCGACGCATTGAGGTGCGCTCCGTCGACTCGGCTTGCAATCCGTACCTGGCGTACGCCGTGCTGCTCGCCGCTGGGTTGAAGGGCATCGAAGAAGGCTATGAGCTTGCCGAACCGGCTGAAGAGGACATCGCCGCACTGACGAGGCGGGAGCGGCATGCGTTGGGGTACGTCGACCTGCCGCAGACGTTGGATCAAGCGCTGCGCAAGATGGAGAAGTCCGAGCTGGTGGCAAATACGTTGGGGGAGAAGGTGTTCGAGTTCTTCCTCCGCACCAAGTGGGCGGAAATGCGTGAATACCAGGCGCAGATCACCTCCTGGGAGCTGGAGTCGAACCTTCCGCTTTAACCGCAGTTAACGAGTTTTGTAAAGGACGCTAAAAGTGCACACACCACGGACAACGAGGAAAGCCGTTCCCACCCCGGCAGCTCTTGGGTTTGAGCGGCCGTCGGCGGAGTTCGAGCTGGAAGAGTTGGGGTGGTACCAGGCCGAACATGGGGATCTCCTGCGGGACATGTCGGGCGCTGCCGATCCGGATCAGGTGCTCCTCGGCCTGTTGCGGTTTAAGGATGCCGTTTCTGCAGACGAGTGGCGGGTGTTCAACCACAGTATGCACATCAATCCCGAGCTGCGCCTGCGGATTTTTGGGCTGCTCGGTGCGTCCACGGTGCTTGCCGATCACCTCATTGCTAACCCAGAGCTGTGGCAGGAGGTGGGTAAGCCCGCGCCGTCACAGGGGGAAATGATGCATTTCATGTTGGAGGCGGTGGAGGCGCGCCCGGACTGTGCAGAAGACGGCTGCGGTGCCACAGAGACGCTAGACAAACCGGGAATGTACCGCTCGCCCCTGCGTGGGAAGGAGGCTGTTCGGACCATCAAGCACGCCTACCGCACCCTCCTCATGCGCATCGCGGCGGTTGATCTTGCCGGTACGTTCCTCGTTCGCTCGACATCGGGGGCTGTCGCCATTCCTGTTCCGTACACGCGGGTGACAGAGATGTTGTCTACGCTTGCCGACGCCGCCCTCACCGCAACTCTTGCCTGTGCGCAGGGCTCGGTGTGGGGTGAGGAGCCTGCCGACGCCAGGTTGGCAGTCATTGCGCTCGGCAAGTGCGGTGCGCGAGAGCTCAACTACATCTCCGATGTCGATGTCATCTTCGTCGCCGATCCTGCATCACCCAAGGCGACGAGGGTGGCCAGCGAGTTTATTCGCATGGGGTCACAGGCTCTTTTTGAGGTCGATGCAGGACTGCGTCCGGAGGGAAAAAACGGTGCTCTTGTGCGTACTCTCGAGTCCCACAAGGCGTACTACTCACGGTGGGCAGAGACGTGGGAGTTCCAGGCTCTGCTCAAGTCTCGCCCGCAAACAGGAGACATGGCCCTCGGCCAGGACTACGTGGATGCACTTCACCCGCTCGTATGGGAGGCCTCGCGAAGGGATTCGTTTGTTCCCGATGTGCAGGCGATGCGCAGCAGGGTGATTCGCAATGTTCCGGAGAATCTGAAGGAGCGGGAGCTCAAGCTGGGACGGGGCGGGCTGCGCGACGTCGAGTTCGCCGTGCAGCTGCTCCAAATGGTGCACGGGCGTGTCGATGCTGACCTGCGGGTAAGTTCCACCGTCGATGCCCTTAATGCCCTCATCGCCGGCGGGTATATCGGGCGCGAGGACGGCCACGTGCTCATTGAAAACTACGAGTTCATGCGTCTTCTGGAACACCGGCTGCAACTGCAGAGGCTGAGGCGCACTCACACGATGCCGAAGGAAAAAGACGTGGACGCACTGCGCCGGATCGCCCGGGCTGCGGGGATCACCGGCACCGGCGGGCACAGTTCGGCGACGGAGCTCGTGGAGCGGTATCGCAAGACGCAGCACTCCATTGCGGATATCCACACCAAGCTGTTCTATCGTCCGCTTCTGAATTCAGTGGTCAACCTGGATACGGGCACGCTAGCCCTGACACCCGAGGCGGCGAAGCTGCAGCTGAGCGCGTTGAACTACAACTTCCCAGACCGCGCCTATCAGCACCTCCAAGTTCTGGCATCGGGCTCGTCACGCAAGCACAAGCTGCAACAGCTTCTTCTTCCCAGCCTCATGACGTGGCTGGGGTCGACATCGGACCCCGATGCCGGTCTGCTCAACTACCGTAAGCTCTCGGAAACACTGGAGGATCGCAGCTGGTTTTTGCGTTTGCTTCGCGACGAGGGCGCTGTGGGCAAGCGCCTCATGCACATCCTTGGTACCTCGCCGTACGTGTCGGAGCTCCTCTTGTCCTCGCCCGATACCGTCAAACTGCTGAGGGACGGTGCGAATAGCCCCAAGCTTATTTCCACCAACCCGGATAAGGTCCGCACCGCTCTTGTTGCTGCAGCCGGCAGGCAGTCCAGCCCTGAACAGGCCATTGCCGTCGCGCGCTCGCTGCGGCGTGCAGAGCTCGCCCGGATTGGTGCTGCTGACCTGCTCGGCATGATGGGGGTGCGTGACGTGTGTCGCTCTCTTTCCATCGTCTGGGATGCCGTGCTGCACGCGGCGCTGGACGCAGAGATCCGCGCTTCCGACGAGCCGAAGGCCCGCATCGCCGTCATCGGCATGGGGCGACTCGGCGGTGCGGAGCTCGGCTACGGATCAGACGCGGATGTCTTGTTCGTGTGTGAACCGTTACCGGGGTTCAGCGATAACGATGCCGTGACCTGGTCCATCGGGGTGTGTGACAGGATGCGACGCCGGCTGTCCAAGCCGTCGGGAGACCCACCGCTCGATGTCGACCTGGGATTGCGACCAGAGGGGCGTTCCGGCCCGGTCGTACGAACGCTGACAAGCTACGCCAGCTACTACGAAAAGTGGGCGGAGACCTGGGAAATACAGTCCCTTCTCCGCGCCACCTATATTGCCGGGGATAAGGACGTGGGAGAGGCGTTCATCGAGATCATTGATCCGCTTCGGTACCCCGCAGGCGGAATCGACGAATCCGCCATCCGTGAGGTACGGCGTATGAAGGCGCGCGTGGATAAGGAACGCCTGCCTAAGGGCGCCGATAAGACCACCCACACGAAGCTTGGGCGTGGCGCGCTCACGGACATCGAGTGGACTGTGCAGCTACTGACGATGATGCACGCCCACGAGTACCCGGCGCTCCACACCGCCTCCGCACTGGAAGGCCTCGATGCCATTGAAGAAGCAGGCATCCTCGATGCGACAAGCGTCGGCCGGCTCCGCAACGCCTGGCTTACCGCCACCGGTGCCCGCAACGCGCTCGTCCTCGTTCGTGGCAAGCGGACAGATCAGCTTCCCCCACCGGGGCCGGCCCTGTCGCATGTCGCTGGTGCCGCCGGCTGGAACCCTGACGATTCCCGTGGCTTCTTGGAGCACTACCTCAAGGCGACCCGCCGGGCGCGCCGGGTGGTGGACAACGTGTTCTGGGGCGAGGCCGAATCGGAGTTCTCTTTCGAACCCTAGTTGCCGTGGTAGTGGCCGTTTTCGTCCACGTCGTGTGCCCATTGCACCACGAGTTCCTGGCCTCGCTCTTCCACGCGCCGAGTGAGTTCGGGAAGGTGCTCCTCGAGAACGCCACCGTGCCACAAGGTCGTGCGAATCTGTAGATCGAGTAGCCCCGTCCGTGCCTTTTCAGCAAGGTAGTCGAAGGATTGCCATGCCCGCCGAGCGCCGGCCGGGGTGCACCGAACGATATCCGGGAGGTCGTCGGTAAGCCCCTTGACGTCGAGCCCGATCCAATCCGGGCGGGTCGTGGAATCCTCAACGAGATCGCGGAGCCGGCCGGGGAGGTAACCGCACGTGTGCAGGCCGATGCCGAGCGACGGCTCCGTGGCGCGGACCACTCGGATGGCATCGGGGAGCCCACGGTGCATGGTTGGCTCACCACCGGAAAAGACAACCCCGTCGAGGAGACCGCGACGCGAGGCCGCTAACTCCAGCAGCTCACTGAGCGTGGATGTCGTCGTACCGAGGGGATCCTGCAGCGCAGGGTTGTGGCAGTACACGCACGCCCACGGGCAGCCGGTGGTAAACACCGTGGCGGTGAGCTTCCCGGGCCAATCCGTCGCCGAAAACGGGATGAGACCGGCGATGGGCAGATCAGGCATGGGACGGGGCGGCCAGCTTCTCGGAAAAGTAGGTGCGCTCGTGGAATTCGCCCTTCTTACCTGTGTTGAAGGAGCTCACAGGGCGGAAGTAGCCCATGACGCGGGTCCACATTTCCGTCTGCTCGCCGCACTGCTCGCACGTGGGGTGCTCACCGGACAGGTAGCCGTGGGTGGGGCAGATGGAAAATGTCGGGGTGATGGTGATGTACGGCAGGCGGAAGGTGGTGAGTGCCCGGCGCACGAGGCTGGAGCAGGCCTCGCCGCTGCTCATGGCCGCACCCATGTAGAGGTGCAACACCGTGCCACCCGTGTACTTCGTCTGCAGGTCCTCCTGGGCAGCAAGCGCTGCGAACGGGTCGGGGGTGTGTGAGACGGGCAGCTGCGAGGAGTTGGTGTAGTACGGCTCCTCCGAGGTTCCGGCATGGATGATGTCGGGGTAGCGGGCGACGTCCTCGCGGGCGAAGCGGTGGGTCGCGCCCTCCGCAGGAGTCGCCTCGAGGTTGAACAGGTGCCCGGTGGATTCCTGCGCGGCGACGAGAGCCTCGTTAATGTGGTTGAGGATGCGCAGTGCCATCTCGTGGCCACTCGGGTCGGTGATGTCGTAGGCATCGCCGACGAAGTTGCGCACCATCTCGTTCATGCCGTTGACACCGATGGTGGAGAAGTGGTTGTCCAGGCTTGGCATCCAGCGTCGGGTGTAGGGGAACAGGCCGTCGTCGAGAAGCTTGGCGATGGTCCCACGGCGACGTTCCAGCGTGTCCACACCAATGGCGATGAGCTCGTCGAGCTCCTTCATGAGCCCGTCCTCGTCGCCGGCGTGCAGGTAGCCGAGGCGTGCGCAGTTGATGGTGACCACACCGATGGAGCCGGTGAGCTCGGCCGAGCCGAACAGCCCGTTGCCGCGCTTGAGCAGCTCGCGGAGGTCGAGCTGGAGGCGGCAGCACATGGAGCGGATCATGCCGGGGTCCAGTTCGGAGTTGATGAAGTTCTGGAAGTAGGGCAGACCGTACTTCGCCGTCATTTCGAAGAGGAGCGTGGCGTTTTCAGACTCCCAGGGGAAGTCCTTGGTGATGTTGTACGTGGGGATGGGGAACGTGAACGGCCGCCCGTCGGCATCGCCTCGCATCATGACCGAGATGAAGGCGCGGTTGAGCATATCCATCTCTTCCTGCAGTTCACCGTAGGTGAAGCCGCACACCTCCTCGCCGATGTACGGGTAGTTATCGGCGATATCTGCCGGGCACACCCAGTCGAAGGTGAGGTTGGTAAATGGCGTCTGCGTGCCCCAGCGGCTGGGAACGTTGAGGTTGAAGACGAATTCTTGCACGGCCTGTTCAACCTCGTCGTAGCTCAGGTTGTCGAGGCGAACGAACGGTGCCAGGTAGGTGTCGAAGCTGGAAAAGGCCTGGGCACCGGCCCATTCGTTTTGTAGAGTGCCGAGGAAGTTGACCATCTGGCCGAGCGCGCTGGACAGGTGGCGGGGCGGTAGCGAGCTGATGGCACCGGGAACACCGCCAAAGCCCTGCTCGAGGAGTTGGCGCAGTGACCAACCGGCGCAGTAGCCGGAGAGCATATCGAGGTCGTGAATGTGGACGGCACCTTCGCGGTGTGCCTTGTTGGCCTCAGGCGAGAAGACCTGGGTGAGCCAGTAGTTGGCGACGACCTTGCCGGAGGTGTTGAGCATCATGCCACCGAGGGAGAAATCCTGGTTGGCGTTGGCGTTGACGCGCCAGTCAGAGCGGTCGAGGTATTCGTTAATCGTGGAGATAGCGTCAATTGTCACGTGGTCAGGTGTGGAGGTCATACCTAGGAATCCTAAGCCAGTAATTACATGAGTGTAAGTCCAACCATTGGTTGAGGTGACACCAAATATGGGTAAATGGAAAACGATAAACACTACATGTAGTAGGTCGTTGGACGATTGTGCTGGTGTGTTTTGAGATATATTGATTTATTAGTGTTACCTTGGACTCATTAATCGGTGCCCCCTTTTTGGGGGCTGTATACTCGGAATCATGGCACTGACATTCTCGATCAACCTCGATGACGCAACGTTTGCGGATCTGTCTTCGCTTGTCGACGCCGCCCGCTCGTCTGGGGTCGCCGCCGATGCGCGCGTACGGCTCCAGGGTTCGACCCTCACCCTCACTGTCGAACCGCGCTCTACTGCCCCCGTACGGCATGCTCACCACGCTCAGCCGCATGATGTGGGGGAGGGGGAACCGGTTCCGTCACCCCTGCAGTTCGATGCCGGCCCGCTGAAGGATGCCGTGCGTCAGGTCATCACCGACACGATTTTGAATAACAACAGTAAATAGGTGTTCGTCCGGAAAATTCAGATCGAAACCGCAGCGGGGCCAGAGGTCGATCTAGGGTATGTCGCTCGTCTCCCCGTATTCCGGGCGCTGAGCAGCAGCCCACTGGAGTTTTCCCGGCCGGTTACAATCCTTGTGGGGAACAACGGGGCGGGGAAGTCAACGCTTTTGGAAGCGCTCGCCTTGGCGATGCGCTTCAATCCCGACGGTGGTTTTTTAGGGGCGCGGAAGTTCGGTGAAACGGGTACACAGACGCACTCCGCTCTCCATGAGCTTCTGCGCGTCAGCCGCTCGGAGAATCCGCGAGCTGGCTATTTCCTCCGTGCAGAGACGCACTACAACCAGATCACAAAAATGGATCGGAGCCTAACCTATGCCGGGGCGCACCGACACTCCCATGGGGAGACGGTGCTGAATGTGTTGGAGGAAGCTCTTAAAGAACGCGGACTGTTCATCTTTGACGAGCCGGAAGCAGGGCTATCTCCCGTCAGCCAGATGGCAGTCATGGGAATGATCGCGCTGGCCGCCCGCGACGGCAGTCAGTTTATTGTTGCCACCCACTCGCCGATTATCGCTGGCGTACCGGGCGCAAACATCGTCTCCGTGGAGGAAGAGGGGATTGTGTCCACCGACTACGAGGACACGGAGATGGTGCAGGCGATGCGGGAGTTTCTTGCTGATCCAGTCGGGTCAGCTGACATCATTATTGAAGGCCTCTAGATCGACCTTGTGGGAGCCCGAGGGCTCTTCTTCCTCGTGGCCAATGACCTTGTAATGCTTGTACAAGGAGTTCTGGTAGTCCGTGGATAGCGACTTGCCGATCTTTTCTACCGGCGCAGAATCGATCAATTCGAGGGGGTAGTTCACTGTCAGCTTCTTGCCCTCCAGGCGGTAGCCCAGGAGGGGGATGAATGCGGAATCCATTTGGAGGAAGCCACGGAAGGCCTCGACGAAGCTGGGCTCCTTGGTGTCATCGTCGACGTAGACCTCGCGGACTTTGCCCACCTTCTTGCCCTGGCTATCGACGACAGTTGCGCGCAAAAGCTGCTGAAGTACGTCGGGTTTGCCCACGAAGAGTCCTTTCCATCACAGGGGGTTTATCTACCTGGCATTGTACCGTTGTTGCGGTGCCCGATGAGGACGACGTTGTAATCCACGTCTTTATCTGCCGTTATCGCGCATGTGATGAGAACGACCCGCCCCGGCGGGGCTGGATCGAAGATGTCGCCATCGTGCTCCATGTCCTGCTTGGCGATGAGGAAGGCTGTGTCGACTGTCCAGCTGACGGTGACCTCAGAATCGTCGACAAGCGTGAGCGTGGAGCCCTGAACGCCGCGAGACGGCAGGCGGGTTGTGGGCGCGGAGAAGTCGGTCCGCGCGGTGACAAACTGCGACAGCGTGTTGAGTGCGTAGCCGGTGCCGGACCATGAATGGCCGACGAGAAACATCGTCCCCGTGGCGGAACGCGAAGGGGGAACCCCGAGACCATCGACCCACTGGACGTCGTTGAGGCCGTCGGCCTGCGGCTCAAGCGGGTCGGATATGGGGGTGGGGGAGTAGACGGCGGTGGACACAGGCGCGGGGCCGTCGAGGAACAGGCGCCCGGTGTCAGCCAGTGTGGTGGGCGGTGGCGGAGAGGGGGCAGACGGTGATGCATCCTGTACCACCGGAGCTGGAGGTGGAGAGAACGCATGATTTTTTACCGTGGACAATGACAGCACGGCATAGGAAAGGATGATGACAAGCAGGACGAGACCTGCCTCGCGGGCGTAGGCGCGGATTTTTCTTTTGCGGGCCTTTGGCCCGAGTCTTCTGAACCCCCGTAACACACCTTGTAGTGTAGCCCCGGAGGCCACGGTGTGCAGGACAAGAAAAGGTGGCTGCACAATGTGCAGCCACCTAGCTAGAAGTAGAGGTTAATCCTACTTGTCAGCCTTCGGGTCGGTGAGGCCGTCAACACCCTTGGTATCAATCTCGTCGTGCTTGACGGTGTCGGTCACGGTGCGGGTCTCCTGGACCTGCTCGGTGCCGAGGGACACGCGCTCGACCGGGACGGACTCCTTGGTCACGTTGACCTTGTCCTCGTGGAGGGTAACGGTGGCCTCGGTGGCATCAGAACCGACGTAGTTCTTAGCCTCCTCGGGGGAGATCGGGGTGCGCTCGATGCGAACCTCCTCGCGGGTGACCGGAACCTCTACGGTCTCGGTTTCCTCAACCTGGTACTTGCGCAGGCGAGCCTCGCCGGAAGCGACGCGCTCGGTGCCAACGTTGAGCCTTTCCTTCTCGAGGATGATGTCGTTGGACTGACCAGCAACCGGCTCGCGAACCTCGCGCTCGTTGCGGTCGATGACGTCCTTCTCGGTGGTGCCAGCAGCGGCACCCGCACCGGCAGCGCCTGCGCCAGCTGCACCGGCGAAGCCAGCGAGGTTGGAATCATCAGCGGCCGGGCGGTCGGTGACGTAGGTCTCGACATCCTGGACATCGGTGAGGTGGTAGTGCTCGTAGATCGTGTCCTGATCAGCAGCGGTGAGCTGATTCTCGAAGTCGATGTCCGGAGCATCCTTAATAAGATCCTTGTCGAAGGCGAGCTTCAGCTCGTCACCGTTGAGACGGTGGCCACGGAGCGGAACCAGGCTGGAGCTCATGCCGAACAGACCGTGGTTGACCTCAATGAAGGTGGGCTGACCGGTCTTGTCATCAACGAAAAGGTTGTTGATCTTGCCGAGCTTCTCGCCCTGAGCGTCGAAAGCGGTGGCGTTCAGGAGATCCTGGATATTCCTCTTGTCCGTCATGTTCTACTAATCCTTTCTTAGGCACCTTTCCCGTTAAAGGGAGTGCAAAACTGCCACTAACCGGTGAAAAATGCCGATCACGATAATTTTTGGAAGAAAACCGGCGGGTGGTGAAAATGCCGATTGTCTTAAATGATGTCCCGCAACCTGTGCGACACTACGGCCGATTGTAAGGAAAAATGTGAAAGCCAGTCGGTGGGAGGGGCGTGGTACCTACCGGTGAAGCGCGGTAGTTAACCTTCTTGTAATAAAGAATCTCACTCTATAGGAAACAATCTAAATAAAAAAGGTAGTTAGTTTAATGATGATAATAAGAAGACCGTGCTTGCTGAGGAAAAGGCCAGCTAGGGGATCGTTTGCGTAGGTGTGACGGGTGCAATATGAAGTATGTTGATTAAAATTTTCGTTGGAAAACCTTTAAATGTAACGATTTGATAAAGACCGGACGGAAGATTCCAATAACCCCGTTTGGTCGCTTTTCTGAGAAGGTCTGATGTCGTTTTCTCGCCAACCGGGCACAACGTGGGTAGAAGAAAAGGAGAGACAGAACCAGGTCTGTCTCTTATACACATCTGACGCTGCCGACGATA
>ERZ1030944.86-NODE-86-length-26874-cov-44.063239_pt1 | contig 26874 bp, 23 predicted proteins | sample MGYA00518599_ERZ1030944 | MGnify/ENA primary metagenome ERZ1030944 (study PRJEB33718, sample SAMN03159697) | human skin metagenome | collected 2014-05-20 | study: EMG produced TPA metagenomics assembly of the PRJNA266117 data set (Human skin bacterial metagenome... | reverse complement strand
ACTTCATACCGAGCCGAAAGCACAAACGGCTACACCACTACACAGGACTTGACCGTTACTTCGGCGAAGTCGGTGCCCTTTTTGTAGAAGCGGCGCCGGATCTCACCGTTGGTGTTTTCGTTGGTCGGCCGCTGCCACGGCGAGTGCGGATCGCAAAAGTACACCTCGCAGCCGTCTTTGATGCGCACACGTGCGGTTTCAGCCATTTCCACGCCTTGGTCCCAGGTGATGGTCTTGAGCTGTTCAGCGTTGAGGTCTTTGACCATCTGCTGGATCGTTGCAATTACCGTCATCGATGTGTGTTCGGTGGGCAGATGACCAAGCAGGGTGTAGCGGCTGGTGCGCTCTACTAGGGTAATCAGCGCGCTTTTGCCGCCTTTGCCGATGACAAGATCGCCTTCCCAGTGCCCGGGGATTGCCCGGTCGTCGGCTTCTGGGCTGCGCTTGGTGATTTCAGCGCCTTTGATCCACGGCTTACCGGTGAGCAGACCCGCATTACGGGGCCGGGCTTTTCGGCGCTTGCCGCCGCGGATGAGCACATCTTGGGTCTTCATCACCGCTTCAAGCTCGGCGCGCAGGCTGCCTTTGCCCTGGATGTACAAGGCGCTGTAGATCGCTTCGTGGGAAATACGCATGCTTTCATCATCGGCGAAAGCGTACTGAAGCCACACACTGATGCGCCCGGGCGACCACCGGCGGGCAAGACATTCCACCACCACAGCGCGAAGCTGCGGGTTGTCGTCAAGCTTGCGCACCTTCGGCCGGCACGCACGCGCCTTAGCGCCCGTGTGGGCACGCCGGGCGTTGTAAAACACCTTGACCTCACCGCTGTCATCGTCGATGATTTCCCATCCGTTGCGGGCAATTTCCCGGCTGATCACGCTGTGGTGGCGCCCCAGAAGTGTCGCGATCTGTCTGGCTGACAATCCCTGGCTGCACCCATGTTGGATCGTCAGGCGGTCTTCAAACGACAGTTGGACCCCGCGGCCGACGTTCACACGGTCCTCGGCATAGTCGGCAGGCGCGTGGCCTGCCTGTGTTTTCATTGGTGCTGGCACGCCATCAACTCTGCTGTGTGCAGGGGTCGTTACCGTGCAAGCATCCGGTGTTGCGTGGTCGCATCTAGTAACACCGTGGTGAGTATCGAGTAACGCGATGGTGAGCATCCAGTAACAGTCCGGAACAGGGTACTGGTGACGCGCCCCGTCAGTGCGCCGACGTTGTCAGAGGCACTGCAACGTGCAAGATGCCCGTGAGCTCTCGCAGCACAAAACATCACCCTCTGCGCATAGGGTCGTGGTGTGGTTGTTCACATGGGCCCAGCTGGGCGCGGTCAATACTCAGCCGCTACCAGGCCCCTCCTTTTGGCCCGGGCCGGCGGTTCCGCTGTACGTGCTGCTTCGCTAGCTCGTAGCTCAACACGTCGAATCGGCTGAGCGGACAGCTAGGAGAACCCATGGCATACGTTCAAGGCGCACTGGCCCGGCTGTTACTCGATACCCACCCGAGCGTTACCCGAAACCCACCACACCGTTACTAAATACGTGGTCTAAACACATCCGGCGTGTCCGCGCGCTGTGTCGCATCACGGTTTCCGCCCGCTTTCTCCTGGCGTGCTTGCTGCACCCAGCGATACACCGAATTCACAGACCGGTCGAACGCCGCCGCGACCTTGTCAACCGGTTCACCCGCTAGTACTCGCTCGACCGCGTCAGCTTTCTGCTGCGGGGTGATGCGGGGCTTTTGCTGCAGTTCGGTCCGCACACCCGCTTTCGCCAACCGCTGGTACAACGCCCCTGGTGACATGCCTAACGCCGCAGCCGCATCCGGTACCGACATACCTGAAGCCACCAGCGCCACCGCGTCGCCGATAAGTTTGTCGCGCTCACGCGCCAACGCCTTCATCGGTGGGAGCGCGCCAGCTTGCTTGACCCATTCATAAACCGTGCCCTCTGCCACACCGGCATCACACGCAATCTCGCCGACATCATCGCCTGCAACAAGCCGCGCCACAGACGCAGCCTTCACATCCTTCGGAGTCCAACGACCAGCCACAACAACCTCCAAGTCGAGGTGGCGCATTCACCCACTGACAACTCCCCAGGATCCAATTTGTACAACGTGGCACTAGCTCATTATGGCAAGCCCTAAAAGGCATCCTTCCCACAGAGCACTGTGGGTGTGAAACACTCCCCGCATGAAACAGCAGGGTCAGAAAAGCAAAAAGCTACATAACTTTAAAATGAAATGGGGAGGAATTGAACGGTCCTAGCCGCCCAATGACCTGTTTTACATCTCCGCCTGAGACAGTGCATGAAGTCTCCGCCAACCGCTGCTCATGATTGAACCAATACGAAAATCCAGCAGAGATTGTTTCCCCGTCTTGGAGATCGAAGATGTTCGTCGCTCCCCATTTGGTATGGGTAACCTGGCTACCAATTTTCACATAGGGAATCGTGAATATTTTATGGAACGGCCAAGCAATCAGCGAGGGAATCAGTTGGATTTTTACTTTCATCTAGTTTGCTCTTTCAAAAACAACGATACGAAGACCCCGAAGAATGTTAACCCAGCTATAAGCAAACACCATGTAAGCCCGCTCGCATCGGTCAGTAAGCAAAAACCAACAAGAACCATTGCGAAAAGTGCAGAGGCTGTAGAAAGGATTCGCCCAGTCTTGGTTACTTTCCTCTCCGTGAACCCACCCCTTGAGGATAGAAGTAACGAAATGAAAACAAACGCAAGGGTCAAAAGTAAAAACCCGCGATGGTACTCGCCTAACATGGCTGAGGCACAAGCGAAGAAAGTTGCCGCAGCCACGGATAGAGAAGTTAGTATTTTCATAAATGAATCCACCTGAGTCCTCTGAAGTCTCATTTTTTTACGCTTTCGTGAGCAAAGTAGCTTCCAGTGACTCCTCCGCGCATCGGGTTAGCCGCTAGCGCTGCCGCCCCTATCATGACCAGTGCAAAGCTCCAAAGCCCAATCGTAATTATGATCCCCACATGGAATGCCACATCCAGGATAAAAGCAGCCAAACGAGCTTTCTTGCCAAGCAGAAGCCCTACACCAACAAAAAGGCCTCCGCATATAGCTGCCCAAGTAAGTAACAAGCTCCCCCAGGGATTGTGGCTAATTGCCAAAAAAGCTGTGTCAAAGGGAGGTGAGACGCCAAAACCCCCATCGCGAAGCACGTAATACTCGGCTGAGCCATTTTGCCAATCTTCTACCCCCATTTTCGCGATGGAGGAATTTAAATAAATGAAAGCAAGCTGGATTCGGAGACCGAGGCTAAACGCAGCAGAAATCCCTTTCTTCCACGAGGGATAGACACTCAATGGATCGGGTGATTTCCAGTGGTTTCTTCGGTCATCTATCAGACATAAAGGGAGAACAAGGAGGGACACGATGAAAGCAATGGCTTCTCCTCCATCCGGCAGGGTAAAACTGACAGACATAGAAAAAGTGGCCCATACATGCAAAATGCCCGTATACCTCGGGTATATGCCAGCTACGACAGCTGCGAGGATGAGAATTAAGATCCACCGCTTAATGAGAAGATGGTCGGAAGGTGACCCCACGCATAACAGGGAGACCTTACGCAGCGAGTCACATTTCGCGCCATCATATTCTCCCACTGGCACTATAAAAGCAATGAAGGGCGTAGCCACTAGTGTCATCAATTGACCTAGCGCAAGCAGGCTCCGCCCCCAAGCAAACCACCGAGTCCGAGGGTCGCTGTCAGCTATCTTTTCTGCAAGCTCCCACCATGCTTCAGAAAAATACTCTCTAAGCTTAGGCATGGGAACCATTACATTTTAAGTCGACATGTAAAGCAGCTTGACTTTTTAACGAAGTGCTCATCTGATTCCTGTATTTGAAGGGGACGGGATCTACGATCATCATCACAATGTCCCCACACAAAGTGGGTATAGGAGATTCGTTGTCGATTGCGATAGCGGGTTCCATTGCAGCTTTGCGAAAGCAATCATTGACATCTGGCTCGCAAGTAATCTTTTTATTGATGAGCTGGTTTCCGATATTTGCCATTTCTGGGCCTTGCGCCCTTTGATCTCGCCGTATGCCAAACCAATTCGATTGCCTCCCCTGTGGGGTGACAAGAAGCGACTTTCCTCTATCTCCGGGATTATTCGATAGAGGTAGAAAGTCTGTTGACTTTGGATCTTTCGTGAAGAACCCAAAAGTCTGACTAGTGAAGATATTAACCTGTTGGCGGGGACCGAAATCTCGGCCATAAACAATGGTAGAGGGCATACTCATTAACAATGTAATGAGGAAAAAGGTTGCGAACACTGTGAATGAAACTAAAAAAGGGACGATCCCAGCCCTATTCTTCTGCATTTCGAATCTAGTTTACCCCAATTTAAAGCTTTACTCACCTGCGGCAGCCTGGGTGACGGCGGATACCATTGCTTGACGGTCAACACTAGAGCTTTTGTTCATCTCGAATTGGTATGTAATCGCAACGGGGACAATCGCAACTACCCAAGCGGCGACGTGTGCCACAGCCGCAGCTTCGAAAGCTGCAACCTCAATCGCCGCAAGCACATCTGCTTCTGCCACTGCGTGGGCATCATGCCATGCCCACGTAGTCACTCCTCTTTCCTGATAAGGACTACTTTCCAAGGCATAAATCTTTCCCAGATCTTCACTCAAACGGATCATGCCCGCTTCAGCTGCGATAGGGTCATTCTTTTGAACCCCTTCAGTTACGACGGCATGATAATCGGGGTCTACAATTTTAAGTTGCCTAACGACGTCTTCAATAACCTCATCGCTCGGCATGTCTGGTTTAGGCCTACCCTGAAGCAGTTTTGTCGCAACCTCGGGATGTTCATCCGCGATGGGGCCCTGGGCAAACAAAAGGAGTTTCAAGACATCGCTGTCGCTGTATCTATACGAGCTGGGTGCAGGGCTTTTCGCTGACGAGGGGTTAACCCCGCTACGCGCTGGATTAGATGACTCAGCAGCGGAAGAAGTGGGCTCAACCGCCCATACCGCTGCCGATAGGCTTACAACCGTTAACAACCCCACCAATGGCTTGTATTTCACTTTGACCCCACCTTAAAATTAATGGTCGATTTCCAATCGGCTTCGGCCAACCCCCTTTGAATGGGGGGCCCGTTCTGTGCCGTTGACATTAAACTAGCAGACGATTGATCTTCAGCTGACTATATGCCATGAGGGAGCTGTCGAGACCTCGTCTTTCAGAGATTATATAGGATCAACTGGCCCCAGGGGAGATCTTGACGTATTTATAGTCATCTTTTGGCGACTTCGCTGTCGAAGCAGATTATGGCTGCCCGGAGGGTGAGGTCACGCAACTCATTGCTGACGGGTGCGGCTTCGACGAGTGCGACGACAACGAAGTCTTTGCGTTGCTCGTCCACCCACTCACTTTCGGCGTGGGGGCAGGCATATTCCAGTGCCATGCGCCGCAGACCGTGTTGCGACCCGTAGATCTTGTAGAACATCTATTTTCGTTTTCAAATCAGAGGGCGCCCGGGTGTCTTGAGTTTCCCATTGACCCTCTAGGGTTCATTGCCAGGAAGGAAGTACGCCCGAACCCGACCTAAAGTCATTGAATTCAGGAAGATGCACATGGATCCCCTGGTGACTTCTTCAGAACGGACTGAAACGCTGTCCCCCTCATCGAAGGTAAGAAGATCAGAGATGGTGGCCGAAATGGTCACCCGTAGCTTTTTGTGAGGTACTTGTACAAGGTGGTCCGCCCAATCCCGAGCCGGCGGGCCACCTCCGACGAATCGATCGAGCTCTCCGCGTGGTGCCGAAACCTGTTCAGCCGAAACGGCGAAACCCATGAAAGCCTCGAGGTCATGTTTGAGCACGCGATGGCGCTGGGAAATGCGGGGCGCAGCGAAGATGCAGCGCTAGTGTTCGAGTCGCTGCTCCAGCGCTCACACGAGTTTGGAGCGCCTGATCTTGTTGGAAAGACCGTAGGCCACCTCTCTATGTTTGCGGAGAGAGAGGACTTGGGTTCCACCGAGCCTTACGCCGAAGTCCTGTCCCGCCTCTGAGGTTACTTCCACCTGCCGCGGTAGTGGAGCCCGCCGGGCAGCTTCACGTACACGCCGCCGCGGGAGTTGAAAGTGACCGGCCCGATCTTCCTTGATGCGGACACGCCGGACTTGGAGTAGTTGAGCCAGCTGCCGTCGCTGATCTTTTGGCGCTTGCGGTACTGAATTCCCATGGATGGGAGCTTACACTGCTACTCATGCGTAAACGGTGGTGTCTTTTTGCTGTCCCGCTCCTGATTTGTCCCTCTGCGCACGCTGAGGATTTGAGCGCGGAGTCCCTGTCGTCGTTGTCGTCGGTTGGCTCGTCCACGATGGATGTGGTCCGCGACGCGTCGTCGTTGTCGTCCATACCGGAGCTGTCTTCGCAATCGCTTGACGGCGCGGCGGGTAACACTCCTGGAAAGCTCGACGCGAAGAAGCGGGTGCCGGGCACCAACGGCAAGCGCATCCGCTACACCTCCGTCAACGAGCGCGGCGAGAAAGTGCCGGTCACCGGCGCGTTGTACGACCGTCCGTTTGCGAAGGGCCTGGTTGTTCTCGCTCCGGGCACGCGCGGCCTGGGCGACCAGTGCGCGCCGTCGGCGGCGTCGTCGATGCTGTCCTCGCTCGGCCCGGGCGGCACGGTGAACATCAACTACGAGGCACCGATGGTGCAAATGCTTCTCGACGACGGCTACCGCGTGGTCGTCACCGACTACATGGGGCTGGGCACAGACGGTCTGCACACCTACCTCAACCGCGTCGACCAGGGCCGGGCAGTGATTGACGCCGCCCGCGCCGTGTCCAAAGACGGTGAGAAGGTGGCGTTCTGGGGCTACTCACAGGGCGGCGGCGCGGCTGCGGCGGCCGCGGAGCTCGTCGGCGACTACGCCCCGGAGCTCAACGTGGTGGGGACGTTTGCCGGCGCTCCCCCGGCCGACCCACTTGGGGTGCTGCAGCAGGCGTCCGCACCGATGCTCACCGCAGTGGCGGGTTTCGCCGCCGCGAGTTTTTCGGAGACCTACCCCGAATTCCACGAGGCTCTCGACGGGTATCTCACCGACGACGGCAAGGCCCTGCTGGAGGACCTGAAAACCTCGTGCGTGGTGGACGCCTCAAGGAACGCCCCGAAGATCACCGGCGACATCTTCGTCGACGGCAAGACCTTCGCCGACATCGCGGAGGAAGACGAGCGCATCGGCAAATACCTCGAGCACAACAAGCTGGGCAAGGTGAAGCCGAACGCGCCGATCATGGTGCTGACTAACCCGGACGACGACCTTGTGCCGGAGCCGCAGGCCACCCAGCTGGCCGAGGACTACTGCGCAATCGGCGCGGACGTGGAGTACCGCCGCGTGGTGGTGCCGGGGTCGCCCACGCAGCCTTTGTCGTCCGGCCGCCGCGAGCTCACCCCGCGCGCCCCGGGTTCCGGTCACGCGCTGCCACTCGTGCTGCAGACCGGCAACGTCTCGGACTGGCTGTCCGACCGTTTCAAGGGCAGGCCCATGAAACAGGTGTGCCCCTCCGACCACCCCGAGTATGAGGTGGTGGAGGGGCTCAACGCCGTGGAGATCACCGCGATCGTGTTCTCCGTGCTGGGCACTCTCGGCGCCCTGGGCTTGTGGGCTTACGCTTACACCGGCTCGGGGCCGTTGCCCTCGTTGCCGTCGCCGCCTTCCTTGCCGTCGCTGCCCTTCTGATCTTCGCGCTCATCCGGGAACTCTGAGGCCTCGGACTCCGGCTGGGTGCGCTCCGGCTCGATGTCGCGGACTTCGTCCTCCGGCTCCACGTCGAAGGCCTCTGCCGGCAGCGGGCGCGGACGCGGGGTGAAGGTGAACGTCGCGTCCGGCGCGGCCTTGCCGCGCTCCTTGCGCGCCGCCTCGACGTCGCCGTCCCAGCCCTCGACGTCCACGGTGATGATCTCGCCGGCACCAATCTCGCCGAACAGGATCTTCTCCGACAGGATGTCCTCGATCTCGCGCTGAATCGTGCGGCGCAGCGGGCGCGCACCCAGCACCGGGTCGAAGCCGCGGACCGCGAGCAGGTTCTTCGCGTTCTCGGTCAGCTCGATGCCCATGTCCTGCGCGGCCAGGTTCTTGTCCACGCGGCCGATGAGCAGGTCCACCATCTTGACAATCTCGTCCTGGTTGAGCTGCTTGAACACCACGATCTCGTCGATGCGGTTCAGGAACTCGGGGCGGAAGTGCTTCTTCAGCTCGTCGTGGACCTTGCCCTTCATGCGCTCGTACTGCGCCTCGGAATCCGTGGCGGTGTCGCCTGTGAAGCCCAGGCCGACAGGCTTGGAGATGTCGGAGGTGCCCAGGTTGGAGGTGAAGATCAGCACCGTGTTCTTGAAGTCCACATTGCGGCCCTGGCCGTCGGTGACGTGGCCTTCTTCGAGCACCTGGAGGAGCGTGTTGTAGATCTCCTTGTGCGCCTTCTCGATCTCGTCGAAAAGCACCACGCTAAACGGCTTGCGGCGCACCTTCTCGGTGAGCTGGCCGCCCTCTTCGTAGCCGACGTATCCCGGAGGGGCGCCGAAGAGGCGCGAGGCGGTGAAGCGGTCGTGGAACTCGCCCATGTCCACCTGGATCAGGGAGTCGTCGTCGCCGAAGAGGAACTCGGCGAGCGCCTTGGACAGCTCCGTCTTACCCACACCGGACGGGCCGGCGAAGATGAAGGAGCCGGACGGACGGTTCGGGTCCTTCAGGCCGGCGCGGGTGCGGCGGATGGAGCGGGAGACTGCCTTGACCGCCTCGTCCTGGCCGATGATGCGCTTGTGCAGCTCATCTTCCATGTTGAGCAGGCGGTTCGACTCGCTCTCGGTGAGCTTGAACACCGGGATGCCGGTCCAGTTGGCTAGCACGTCCGCGATCTGGTCCTCGCCCACCTCGGCGATCTCCTCCAGGTCGTCGGAGCGCCACTTCTTTTCCTTGGCGGAGCGCTCCTCCCCCAGCTTGCGCTCGGTGTCGCGCAGGCCGGCGGCCTTTTCGAAGTCCTGGGCGTCGATCGCCGCTTCCTTTTCCTTGCGTACCTCGGAGATGCGGTCGTCCACCTCGCGGAGGTCCTCCGGGGCGGTCATGCGCTTGATGCGCATGCGGGCACCGGCCTCGTCAAGAAGATCGACGGCCTTGTCCGGCAGGAAACGGTCGTTGATGTAGCGGTCCGACAGCGTCGCTGCCGCCTTGAGGGCGTCGTCGGTGTAGGACACGCGGTGGTGCGCCTCGTAGCGGTCGCGCAGGCCCTTGAGGATCTGCACGGTGTCTTCCACGGACGGCTCGTCCACCTGCACCGGCTGGAAGCGGCGCTCAAGCGCGGCGTCCTTCTCGATGTGCTTGCGGTACTCGTCCAGCGTGGTCGCACCGATGGTCTGAAGCTCGCCGCGCGCCAGCTTCGGCTTCAGCAGCGAAGCCGCGTCGATGGCGCCCTCTGCAGCGCCTGCGCCGACGAGCGTGTGAATCTCGTCGATGAACAGGATGATGTCGCCGCGCTGGTTAATCTCCTTGAGCACCTTCTTCAGGCGTTCCTCGAAGTCGCCGCGGTAGCGGGAACCGGCGACCAGGGAGCCCAGGTCTAGGGAGTAGACCTGCTTGTCCTTCAGCGTCTCCGGGACCTTGCCGTTGGCGATGTCCAGGGCGAGACCCTCCACCACGGCGGTCTTACCCACACCGGGTTCACCGATGAGCACCGGGTTGTTCTTGGTGCGGCGCGACAGCACCTGCATGACGCGCTCGATCTCCTTGTCGCGGCCGACAACTGGGTCGAGCTTGCCTTCCTTCGCGGCTGCGGTGAGGTTGCGACCGAACTGGTCCAGCACCAGCGAGTTGGAGCGCTCGCCGCCCTGCGGGCCGCCGCCAGCGCGCGGACCCGCGCCCGCACCCGCGAAGCCCGGCTGGTTCTGCTGCGGGGACTCCGGGTTCTGGCCCTCGCCGCCCTCGTAGCCGGACAGCAGCTGGATAACCTGCTGGCGCACGCGCGGAAGATCCGCGCCGAGCTTGATCAGCACCTGTGCTGCCACGCCGTCGCCCTCACGGATGAGGCCGAGCAGCAGGAACTCGGTGCCGATGTATTTGTGGCCCATCTGCAGGCCCTCGCGCAGGGAAAGCTCCAGCACCTTCTTCGCGCGCGGGGTGAACGGGATGTGGCCGGTCACCGGCTGGGTGCCGTGGCCGATAATGTCGATGACCTCGCGGCGCACGTCGTCGAGGTTGATGCCCATGGACTCGAGCGCCTTCGCTGCGACGCCCTCGCCCTCCTTGATCAGGCCGAGCAGGATGTGCTCGGTGCCCATGTAGTTGTGGTTGAGCTCGCGCGCCTCCTCCTGTGCAAGGACGATGACGCGACGGGCCCGGTCGGTAAACCGCTCGAACATGTGGCTGACCCCTTCTTTCCTAAATCAGTTGTCCACCACCATAACGCCGGGGTCCGACATCACTTCCCTGCTTTGTGCGCGGATACCCGCATGGTCGTCGATAAGCGCAGGTGAGAGGCGATGTTCACCCTTAGCGAACAGGCCGGAAATACACGTCCTCGTGCGCCTTGCAGCCAGGGTTGAAAGGGTGCCCGCAGGAGGGGCAGGACGCGCCGTATTCGGCATACGTCATCATGCGCCCGCACGCGCCGCACATCACGGAGGGCAGTTGCCTATCGACGGGCACGAACCCGTGATCGGCCAACTCATCGTGGCACAGCGAACAGGCCCACAATTTTTCGCATTCGCCGCACGTGTTGGCAACGACGTCGCGCTCGGAGTGCCAGTGAGCGCAACGCCCTTGCCCATCGACGGCGATTCCGTGGATCAGAGCAGATCCTTCAGCACCGGATCGGCGAGGTTCAGCACGGCCTCGCGGGCGCCCGTGGCGGTGCGGGCGTCGACGGCGAAATTGGCCATCTGGCGGCAGGTGTCGAAGTCGTGCAGGCGCAGCGCCGCGCGCACGGCGTTGACTTTGCCCGGGGCCATCGACAGGGACTTCACGCCGAGGCCCACCAACACGAGCGCCATGAGCGGGTCGCCGCCCGCCTCGCCGCACACGCCGACCGGCTTGCCGGTGGCTTCGCCGCCGCGGCAGGTCTCGCGGATCATGGACAGCACCGCCGGCTGCCACGGGGAGAGCAGCTCAGCCAGCTCGCCCTGCATGCGGTCCGCGGCCATCGTGTACTGCGACAGGTCGTTGGTGCCGATGGAAGCGAAGTCCACCTCTTCCAGCACCTGGCCGGCGCGGATGGCGGCCGCCGGGGTTTCCACCATCACGCCGACCTTTTTCAGTCCGGCGCCGCGAGCGCGCTCGGCGAACCACTTGGCTTCCTCGACGGTGGCGACCATCGGCGCCATGACCCACAGCTCGGAGTCGGGGACGTTGCGAGCTGCGCTTGCAAGCGCCTCCAGCTGCGTGGCAAGGAGGTCTTCGCGCGCCTGCGACAGGCGCAGGCCGCGGCGGCCCAGGGCGGGGTTTTCTTCTTCGCCGAGGTCCGCGAACGACAGCGGCTTGTCCGCGCCGGCGTCCAGGGTGCGCACCACAACGCGGCGGTTGCCGAAGGCCTCGAGCACCTTCGTGTAGGTCTCGGTCTGCTCATCCAGGCTGGGCGCTGCGTCGCGGTCGAGGAAGAGGAACTCGGAGCGGAACAGGCCGGAGCCCTCGAGGTCGTAGTCGGCCGCCTTCTCCGCGTCATCTGCGGTGCCGATGTTGGCCAGCAGCTTCACCTTGTAGCCGTCGCGGGTCGCGCCCTCGCCGGAGGAACCGGCCAGGGCAGCCGCGCGGCGGCGGGAGCGTTCCTCGAGCTCATCCACGTCGGAGGCGTTCGGCGCGACGATCACTTCGCCGACGCCGCCGTCGAGGGCGACCAGCGGTGCGTCCACAGTCGCCTCCGCGATGCCCTTGACCTGCACGGCACACGGGATGCCCAGCTGCGCCGCCAGGATTGCGGTGTGCGAGGTCGCGCCGCCCGCCTCGGTGACGATGCCGAGCACCAGGTTCTTGTCCAGCGTCGCCGTCTCCGCCGGCGCGAGGTCGTGCGCGATCAGGATGGACGGCTCGGTCAGATCCGGGATGCCCGGCTCCGGCAGGCCCCGCAGGCGCGCGGTGGCGCGGTCGCGGATGTCGTAGAGGTCGGTGACGCGCTCGGCCATGTAGCCGCCGATTTTGCGCAGCTTGTTGGCGTAGAGCTCCACCGCGTCGTGGATCGCCTTCGTCGGGCCGGTGCCCTTCTTCAGCTCCTTGTCAATGCCGCGGATTAAGCCCTTGTCGGTTGCCAAGGAAGCCGTCGCATCCATCACGGCTTTCGCCGAGTCCGAGTTGGCGTGCTCGGCGCGTGCGGAAAGCGACGCCGCGACGTCGTGAAGCACAGCGCGAATGCGCTCGCTGTCGGCCTCCGGATCGGTGGAGGCGGGCTCGTGCTCGTCGATGCCCACTGCGGGCGTGACCACGGCGATAGGTCCGGACGCGGTGCCGGCCGAAACGCCGATGCCGTGCAGGACGGTGCGGTTAGACATTCGTGTTCACCTCAGTTGTGACCTCGAGAATAGGATCGCCGGCGACGACCGTGCCGTCCGCAACGTCATTGACGCCGCCAAGCTTCTTCGAGTTCACCACTGTAGTGATAACCGTCGTGTCCACGCCGTGACCGGCGATTGCGGCGAAGTCAACCTCCGCCAGCGGGTCGCCCGCGTTGACCATCTGCTTCTTCTCCGCCAGCGGGGTGAAACCCTCGCCGCCGAGCTTGACGGTGTCCACGCCGATGTGGACCAGCAGCTCCACACCGTTATCGGTCTTGATGCCGTAGGCATGGCCGGTCTTGGCCACAGAAATCACCTTGCCGGCCGCCGGGGCGACCACGGTGAGCTTGGTGTTTTCGGGTGTGATGCCGACGGCCTGGCCGAGGGCGCCGGAGGCAAACGCGGCGTCCGAAAGCGCTTCCATCGCAACAACCTCGCCCGCAACGGGCGCGAGCACAGTGGCATCCGCATCGCTTGCCGACGTCAGCTTCGCCGGGTCATCCGTGGCCGTGACCTCGTCCTCGACCAGCTCAGCCTCCTCGGCCTCGTCGGCATTGCGAGCGGCAGCGGCGCGGGCGAGCGCCTCCGCCTTCTCCTCCGGGGTGCGGTAGTCCGTGATCAGGATGATGAAGAACGCGGTGAAGAAGGCCACCGCGATGGCGAGCATGTAGACCCACTTCGGGTCGAACACGAACATGGTCGGCAGCGAAGTGAACACGAACGCGTTCGTCTTCACGCCACCGAACGGGGTACCCAGGATCGCGATGGTCAGGCCGCCGGCGAAGCAGCCCACGAGCATGCGCGGGTAGATCTTCTTGTAACGCAGGTGGATGCCGTAGAGCGACGGCTCGGAGATTCCGCCGAGCAGGCCGGCCGCGAGCGCGGAACCGGACGTCTGGCGCATGAGCGGGTCGTGGTCGCGGATGGACAGCGCGAGCACCGCGGCGGTGGCGCCGAAGCAGGCGAAGTTCCACGCACCCATCGGACCCTGGATGAAGTCGTAGCCGAGCGTGTCAATGTTGACCAGCATCAGCGCGTTGAGCGGCCAGTGCAGCCCCAGCGGCACGAGGAACGGGTACAGCATCGGAATCAGCAGGGCGAATACGAACGGCGCGTTGCCGTTCATCCAGGCCAGACCGGTGCCGATCCAGGCGCCGAGCAGGTAGCCGAACGGACCGATGAGGAACGCGGTGACCGGGATCATCACCAGCAGCGTCAAAAACGGCACGAAGACCATGTGCACCGCGGAGGGGATGATTTTCTGCAGCCCCTTATAAAGCAACGCAGCGACCGCGGCCATGATCAGCGGCACGAAGACGTTGCCGTCGTAGCCGTTATGGATCATGGGCATGCCGAAAACGTCGACAACATCGGTCGGCTCGCCGAAGAGCTCCACCACGCGCGCTTCGGGGTGGTCGGCCAGTTCCATGAAGTTCGGGGTGAACAGCGCCAGCATGATCGCGGCCGGCACCCACGGGTCGATGTCCAGCTTCTTGCCCGCGTTGTAGGCCACCGCCACCGGCAGGAAGAAGAACACGGAGTTCCACATGGCATCCACGAACTGCCAGCCCGGGCTCTTCACTTCCGCGTGGAAGTTCACCAGTTCGAACGCGTCCAGCACCGCGGCGAACGCGATGATCAGCGACGCACCGAGCAGCACACCCAGAATAGGGCGGAAGGAGTCGGAGAGGTACTCGAAGAACGCGTCCAGCCAAGGGACCTTGCCCTTGGCCTTGTCGCGCTGCTGGGCCTTCAAGTCCTCGTTGGACACGTCGCGCCCGGCCAGCTCCGGCAGCTTGTTCATCGCGTTGTAAACGCTGGCCACGTCGCCGCCGACGATCACCTGGTAGTGGTTGCCGCCCTGCGGGACAGCACCCATGACCTTGGGGTTTGCTTCTAGTCGGTCCTTGTCGGCCAGGGAAGCGTCGTAAAGCTCGAAGCGCAAACGTGTCGCGCAGTGCGTCATGGACGCGATGTTTTCCGCCCCGCCGATGCCGGCGAGGATGTCGGCGGCCTGATCCTGCAGGCTCGCCTTGGTGGTTGCCATGCTGATGCTCCTTTCAACCACAAAAATTGATCGCATCAAACGTTAGTTGGTTATAACCACCACGCACAACTGCGGATAATTGTTACTTCAGCGGGATACCCCGGCTGTCTTTGTCATAGCCCTCCACGCCGACAAGCACGAAAATAAATTCCACTAGCACCCACGTGCTTGAGACAAACAAAATGAGCTGCCCGACAAACATCCACGCCAGCGGCAAAGCAAGCAGAAGCAGGAACACCTTGCACGCGCCGCGCGCGTACTGGTTGAGGTAGAAATTGCCCGCCCCAAAGATTCCGAGGAAGAAAAACAGCAGCGCCGCGGTGGTCTTGCTCTTGTGCGGCTCGATGAGCGGTTTCCCACCCTGGTCTCCCGGGTAGTTGGGGTACGGGGTCACACTCACGGCGTATCCGCTTCTATGCTTCCGGCTTCACCATCGGGAAGAGGACCGTCTCGCGGATACCCAGGCCGGTCAGGGCCATCAGCAGGCGGTCCACGCCCATGCCGCAGCCGGCTGTCGGCGGCATGCCCTGCTCCATCGCGGCGAGGAAGTCCTCGTCAAGCTGCATCGCTTCGTCGTCGCCGGCGCTGGCCAGGCGCGCCTGATCCTCGAAGCGCTCGCGCTGGATCACCGGGTCCACCAGCTCGGAGTAGCCGGTGGCCAGCTCGAAGCCGCGCACGTACAGGTCGAACTTCTCGGTCACGCCCTTTTGGCTTCGGTGGTCGCGAGTCAGCGGCGAGGTCTCCACCGGGAAGTTGACCACGAAGGTCGGCTCGTAGAGCTGGTCGGAGCACAGCTCCTCCCAGATCTCCTCCACCAGCTTGCCGTGCAGCCAGCCGGCGTTCTCCGGCACCTTCAGGCCGATGGTTTCCGCAATGCCCTTAAGCGTGTCCACGTCGGTGTCGATGGTCACTTCCGGCTGGCCCGGGAACTTACGCTGCAGCGCCTCGTTCAGGCTCGGGTACATCTCCAGAACCTTCCACTCGCCGCCGAAGTCGTACTCCGTGCCGTCCGCGAGCGTGACCTTCTGAGAGCCGAAAACTTCCTCGGCGCAGAACTGCACAAGGCCCTTCATGGTGGCCGCGCCGTCCTTGTAGGTGCCCCACGCCTGGTAGGTCTCCAGCATGGTGAACTCCGGGGAGTGGGAGGAATCCACGCCCTCGTTGCGGAAGTTCCTGTTGATCTCGAAGACGCGCTCGATGCCGCCGACCACAGCCCTCTTGAGGTAGAGCTCCGGCGCGATGCGCAGGTACAGGTCGATGTCCAGCGCGTTGGAGCGGGTGACAAACGGACGTGCCGCGGCGCCGCCGTGCAGCGTCTGCAGCATCGGCGTCTCAATCTCCACGAAGTCCAGGCCCGTGAGGTACTTGCGCACCGCCGCGATGACCTTGATGCGGGTCATGGCGTTGGTGCGCGCGTCCTCACGCATGATCAGGTCGGTGTAGCGGCGGCGCACCCGCTGCTCCTCGTTCATGTCCGCGAACGCCACCGGAAGCGGGTTGAGCGCCTTCGACGCCATATGCCAGGACTTCGCCATCACGGACAGCTCGCCGCGCTTGGAGGCGATGACGCGGCCGCGCACGGAGACGATGTCGCCCAGGTCGGTGTCGGCCTTCCACTGCGCCAGCGCTTCTTCGCCGACCTCAGCCAGGGAGAGCATGACCTGCAGCTGGGTGCCGTCGCCTTCCTGCAGGGTGGCAAAGCACAGCTTGCCGGTGTTGCGCTGGAACATGATGCGGCCAGCGACGGCGACCTCGTCCTGGGTTTCCTCGCCGGGCTCCAGCGTGCCGTCGTACTTGGCGCGCAAGTCTTTCAGAGACGTCGTGCGATCGACTTCGACGGGGTAGGCGTCCCGCCCTTCGTCGATAAGCCTCTGCCTCTTCTCCCGGCGGATTTGCTGCTGCTCTGAAAAGTCCTGCGTAGTCACGGCGAATAATCGTAGCTTATTCGCACACGGGGAGGTCCAGTCGCTGGTTCTCCGCGTCGAAACCGTTGACGATGAACAGGTACTCCGGCTTGTCCTGCGGCGTCATCACGTACGCCGGCGGGTTCGCGTCCGGCAGCTCGTAGGAGTAAATCGTGCACTCGCCGGAGCCCAGGACCACGGCTTCGCTCGGGTCCGGCACCGCATCATCGCGGTCGGACTCGGAGGCGTACTGGGCGACGGAAACGCCGAGCTCATCGTTTGCGCAGCGGATCTTGCCCACCTGGTCGATGTCCAGCGAGCCCGGCTCGCAGACTAGATCCTTCCAGCCCTTCTGGCCCGAACGCTCGGAGACGACCTTCGGGTAGTCCTGCGCGATCTGCGCTTCCGCGCCGGCCCAGTCCTCGCCGCGGTGGGTGCTCCAGTACCACAGCGCCGCCAGCGCGATGAGCAGCAGCGCGAGGATGGCGATGATCCACGGCCACGGCGCAGTCTTCTTCTGCTTCGTCGGGACCGTGCGCACGTAGTTGCCGTCGGTGCCGTAGGCGTAGGGCTCCGGCGGCTTGCGGTAGCCGTCCTGCGGGCGCGGCGCCACGGACTGGTCGGGGGATTCAATAGCCACATGCTCGGCAGGGGCGGTCTCCAGCACGCCAGCGCAGGTCCGCGCACCGGAGCGCGGTTCGTCGCCAGTCATCAGCGCGACCACGTTGGCGAACTTTTCCACGTTGCCCTTCGCGGCCGCCTCGTCGCTTTGCGCCGGGTCGGTGCTCGGCCCTACCAGGGTGAGCTTGACCGGGGTGGTGGACCACTGCGGCTGCACCAAGAGGCGCTCCGGAGTGATGGAGCGCGAGACGAATCCGGCCAGGCCCTTCAGGTCGTAGTCGTCGATCGCCTCCGCCACCGGCGCGAGCAGGTCGCGCACCTCCTGCGGGGTGAACGTCGCGCCCTTCTCCGCGATCAAGTCCGACAGCGGGGTGCCGGTGGGTGCCTCGCGCAGGACGAACAGCTTGCCGTCCTCGGTGGTGCCCACGCTGCGCGGCTGGAACGCGCCCGGGTGCGCCGCCAGCGCAAGGCGCGAGTTGAGGGTGTTGACTTCATCGCCGATCGCGGAATCCACGGCGGTGTCGAAGACTTCTACTTCCACACCGTGGCCTGTGTCGTCGGTGGCGGTGTAGAGCGTGGACGTCTCGGTGCTCCCGGTCTGTTCAACCTGCTCCGGGGTGAAGGTGAACCCGAAGCGTTCTGCGAGCATTCCGGCGATGGTGGCGTTGGACATGCGCGTGAGTCTACCGGGTGTCATGCTTCGACGTGTTTGAAGCCGACCCCCAGCGGCAGACCCACATTGTCCGTCAGGTGCACCCCGCCCAAATCCACAGCGCCCAACAGCCGCGCGTCACCCTCCTCGGGCGCCTCGCGCATGGCCAGGTCGCGCAGCTCAAGGTACGTCGGTGTGACGCCCGCGGCCTTGAGGACACCGCGGGCGGTTTCCAGCACGGTGGTCTTTCCATGCTCCGCGGCGTGCGCCCCGGCTGTGAGCGCGGCCGAGAGCGCGAGAGCAGCATCCCGCTTATCGACGGCAACAAGCGCGTTCCTGTTCGACAGCGCCAGCCCATCGGGGGTTCGCACCGTGGGTACGCTGTGGAGCTTGCACTCCATGCGCAGCCCGGACACCGCGTACTGGGTTGCCACCAGCACCTCGAAGTCCTTCTCCCCCAGCACCACGTCCGTGGCGTGGGTGGCGTTGATCGCGGCGAGGATCCGCGCGACCTCCTTCTGGGTGAGTTGCGGGTCTTCCAGCGGTTCCACGCCGGAATCCACCCGTACGGTCGTGGCCAGCTCGCCGTGGAAGACCACGTCCACCTTCTCCCGGGCGAAGACCCCGGGCACTTCGTCCCCTGAGAATGTGACCACCACGTAGGAGCCGAGCAGCGACTTCGCCGCGCGGATGAGCTCCACGTGCCCGCCGTGGATGTCCGCGCCCAGCGGCACCACAACCACCGACTTGCCGATCTTGCGGAACGCGCGGCCGTAGGTAGCGAGCATCCGTTCGTCGGTGACCACCACTGCCTGGCCTGGTTCAAAAGCCATTTATCCTCCCTCGTATTTCTGAATCACCCACAACTCGGTGTCGGCGTCCTGGTCCACCTCGCCGCGCCTGCGCGCAAGATCCACGAACAGGCGGCGCACGCCCGGATCCGGCAGCGCGTGGACGAGCCGGTCCAGCTGCTGCGTGTCGTGGGCGTGCCGTGGCGCCGGCGGAGCGAGAAGGAACTGCTGCGCCACGGCGTCGAACCCCGGCACGGCCTCGGCGAGGATCGCCTGTGCGTCGTCGCGGATGACGGCCTCCATCGCCCGCAGCTCCTGGGCGGCGGCGATCGCGGGGCGTGCGTCGTCGTTAATGCGCAAGCTCACCCCGCCGATCTCCGCAATGAGCAGCCCCACCACCGTCTCGCCGAGTTCGTCGGCGGCCGAGGTCACCCACACGTTGTCGAAGATGTTGTGGGCGCACATGGTGATCGCCTGGGCGACCTCCACGTCGTCGAGCAGCTGCTGGCCTTCGTCCAGCGCGGTGTGCAGGAACATCTGCCGCGGGCGGGCGTGGTCGGCGAGGGTTTCGCAGGCGGTGCGGATGTCGGCCGCAGGGGCGTCGAGAAGCACGAGATCCACGTGCGCGATCGCGCCGGGGTCATTGGCGATGTCCAGCGGGCGCACCGTGTGGCCGGCGCGCTCGAAGCGCTCCGCAAGCGGCGAGACGCCGAACACCGCCCCCACCAACAGGCGAGGCGGCATCTACTTCCCCTGGCGGGCGAGCAGCTCAGCCACGGAAACCGCGCCGTCTCCACGCTCATCGGCGCGGCGGCGGCCAGAACGGCGCTCAGACTGCGGCTCTGGGGTTGGTTCCGGGGTTTGCTCTGCCTTCGCCTTTTCGGCTTCCCGCTCGCTGATCAGGTCCGACAGCGGGTTGCGCGCCGGGCGGGCGGACGGCTGGGTGCCGATACGGCCCGCGATCGCGTCCGAGCTCGGCGCGCCGGTCGGACGGGAGGATCGCACGCGACTGATTACGACGGTGTCGTCCGTGGACGGGCTGTGCGCCGGCTGCGGCTGCGGCTTCGGGGCAGGCTCCGGAGTCGACTCTTGTTCCGGTTCTGGTTCTGGCTTCGACTCCAACTCGCTGATGCGGCGGGCGCGGGCCTGCACAGCGGCGGGCTCGTACTCGAAGACTCGGCCGTTGAGCTCCTCCAACTGGGCGCGCAGCGCCTGGATCTGCTCCTGCAGCTCGCGCAGCGTCTTCACGTCCACGGACGGCGCGGTCTTGGCCTCCAGCTCTTCCTGGTGGCGCCGCTCCTGTTCCTGGATGCGCTGCTCGGCGGCCGCAGCCTCGGAGGTGGCGGCGTCGCGGTCCCGGCGCACCTTGGAGTTGATCAGGATCCCGGCGGCGCCAGCCCACAGCGCGAAGATCAGCGCGATCTTCAGCGCGTTAGCGGAGTTGGTGAACAGCATGACCACGGTGCCGATGACAGCGACCACAAAAGGCACGATGACCCACAGGCTCGCGCGGTCTGGGGACGCATTCTGGGCACTCATGCCCAACACTCTAGCTAACGCCTTGGCCCTCGTTGGGCGGCGACACCTCGCAGTTTTTCTCCAGCCAAATTCCGGCCGCGCACAGGGCTAGTCCGCCCAGGGTGCCGGCGACCAGCGGCGGGACGTCGCCAGGCGCTGCCTCAAGCACGCCGAGTTTGGTCACCACGTAGCTCAGCGTGCCGCCGTAGAGCCCGCCGAACACCGCACCGGCCCAGGCGCTCGCCTTGCCGAAGACCATGAAGTTCGCCGCCTGCATGGGGTTGAGCTGGCTGCGGTCGAGCCCGACCTTGCCCTCCTTGCGTCGCTTGCGCACCACGAGCGCGAGCCACGCGGCGATCACGGCCATCACCCACAGCGACAGCGGCACCACCATGCTCAAGGACTCCAGCAGGTTGTAGAACCTGCGCACCAAGATCACCGCAGCAGCAGCGCAGAACCCGGCGACCGCGATCAACCCCTCGTACGGCGTGCGCTTCATAGCTTTCGCACCCCCTGGTCTTCGAGGTTTTCGAGCAGCTCGCTTATCGACGCTCCGTTAAGCTCCGCACCCGGATCCACCTCGAGCCAGGGCTCGAGCACGAACTGGCGCAGGTGCGCCCGCGGGTGCGGCACGGTCAGCTTTGGGTCGTCAGAGGAATAGCCCTCAATCCAGATGATGTCCACGTCCAACGTGCGCGGACCCCACCGCTCCTCGCGGACGCGGTGCGCCCGCTGCTCCAGCTTTTGGCAGCGCGCCAGTAATTGCTGCGGGGTGTCGTCCACGTCCACAAGCAGGGACTGGTTGAGGAAGTCCGGCTGGTTTGTGTTTCCCCACGGCGCGGTGGCGTAGATGGAGCTCGCGGCGAGGGTTTCGCGGGCGAACTCCTCAGCCACCGTCTGCAGGTGGGCGCGCGCGTCACCCATGTTGGACCCGGAGGACAGCACGGCACGCATGCGCTACATCCGCTTCCGGGAGCGGCGGGCCACCACCGCGACATCGTCGAACACGGCCGGGATCGGCGCGTGCGGCTTGTGCAGGGTGACCTCCACGGCGTGCAGCGCGTCGTAGCTGCGCATGGCGGTCTCTGCGATCTCCACTGCCACCGTCTCAATCAGCTGGCGCGGGGTGCCGGTGGCGATGCGCAACGCCGTTTCCGCCAGCTCCGCGTAGTTGACGGTCTGCGTCAGGTCGTCGTCACGCGCCGCGCCAGCGAAATCCAGCCAGCAGGTGATGTCCAGCGAAAACGCCTGCCCGAACTCGGTTTCGTGCTCGAGCACGCCGTGGTTGGCGTGGAACTGCAGGCCTTTGAGCTCGATCCGGTCAGCCATTTTTCCACCTTTCCGCCACGTCCACCGCGTCGCGCGAGACCGCCACCTCGTGCACCCGCACGCACCAGGCACCAGCCTGGGCGGCGAGGGCGGTGACTGCCGCGGTGGCGGGGTCGGCGTCGATAGGCGAATGCTCCAGGCCGCGCTGTTGGCGGATTTCCATGAGGAAGCGCTTGCGCGACGCGCCGACGAGGATGGGGAACCCGCTGGCGATGAACTCCGGCAGCGAGTTCAGCAGCGCCCAGTTGTCCGCGGCCGTCTTGGCAAAGCCCAGGCCCGGGTCCAGGGTGATCTGGCTTTCGTCCACGCCGGCGGCGGTTGCCTTCTCGACGAGCTCCGCCAGCACCTCGTGCACATCCCCCACCACGTCGCCGCCGTGGTCGGCTGCGCCGGAGGCGTTGACGAAGGCGTCCGCGCGCCAGTGCATCAGGCACACCGGGAGCTTGGTCTCCGCCATCACGCGGTACATATCGGCGTCGGCGAGGCCGCCGGAGACGTCGTTGATCAAATCCACGCCCTCCTCGGCCGCGGCCAGCGCGGTCGCGGCGCGCATGGTGTCCACGGAGGTGCGGATCCCGTCCGCGCGCAGCGCGCGGATCACGGGCCGGACGCGCTGCGCCTCCACCTCGGCGGGGACACGGGTGGCGCCAGGGCGGGTGGATTCCGCGCCGACGTCGATGATGTCCGCGCCCAGGCGCACCAGCTCGTGGGCGTGCGCGATGGCGTCATCCGTGGCCAGCCACTTGCCGCCGTCCGAAAACGAATCCTCCGTGACGTTGACAATGCCCATCACGCTCGTGCGCCCCGGCACGGTCAGATCGGCAACGGTAGTCATCTTCTATCCCCTAATCAGGCTCAGCACTTCCGCGCGCGAGGCCGCGTTGTTCTGGAAGCCGCCGCGCACCGCCGAGGTGGTGGTGGTCGCGCCCGGCTTGCGGATCCCGCGCATGGCCATGCACAGGTGCTCGCACTCGATGACAACGATAACCGCAGAAGCATGAAGCTTTTCGACGATCGCGTCCGCGATCTGCTGCGTCAACCGCTCCTGCACCTGCGGTCGCTTCGCGTACATGTCCGCCACCCGCGCCAGCTTGGACAGGCCGGTGACCTTGCCCTCCGGGCCCGGGATGTAGCCGATGTGCGCCACGCCGTAGAACGGCACCAGGTGGTGCTCGCAGGTGGAGTAGATCGGTATGTCGCGCACCAGCACCAGCTCGCGGTGGTTTTCGGAGAACGACTTCTCCAGGTGCACCTTCGGGTCCTCGCGCAGGCCCGCGAAGACCTCCTCGTAGGCGCGCGCGACGCGGGCCGGGGTTTCCACCAGGCCCTCGCGGTCCGGGTCCTCGCCGACCGCGATCAGCAGCTCGCGCACGGCGGCCTCGGCGCGCTCGCGGTCGAACTTCGGGTTAGTCATCGTCCCTCCTGTGCTTCGGCGCGCGCTCCTCGCGCGGCAGCTGGGTGGTCTCCGCATCCGGCGTCGTCTCCGGCTCCGGGCCGCGGGCGGGGTGATCCGGGCGCTCGTTCTCCGGCAGGCGGAAGCCGATCTGCTCTGTGTTTTCCGCCGGGTAGTTGCGGGTGCCCGGGTGCTGTTCCTTCGGCGCTCCCTTGTAGGTCCAGCCCTCCGGCGGCTTCGGACCGCCGTACTGCGGCTCCTTGTGTTTCGGCTGCTGCCAGCGGGTCGAGCCCTTCTTCGGCGCGGGGTTCTGCTCCGCCTCGTGTTCCTTGCGGCGGCGCTCGCGGGTGGCCTTGGACGCCTCCAGGATGGAGAAGCGCTTCGGCGGCTCCTCGCCGCGCTCCTTGGCAAGCTCCACCGGGGTCTTCACCGGCTCGCGGTCAGACTGGCGCCCGAAGCGCGCGTCGTGGGCAGGCAGCGGCGGGCGGACCGGCTCGACGGTGTCGAAGATGGCCTCCAAATCGCCGCGGCGCAGCGTCTCCTTCTCCAGGAGCTTCGAGGCCAGGGTGTCCAGCTCGTCGCGGTAGCGCTCGAGGGTGGCGTAGGCGACCTTGTGCGCTTCGTCGAGAAGCAACTGCATCTCCTCGTCGATCTTCGCGGCAACCGCCGGCGAGTACTCCAGCGAGCCGCCGGAGCCGCGGCCGGAGAAGGGATCGCCCTGCTCCTGGCCGTACTTCACCGCGCCGAGCGCGGAGGTCATGCCGTACTCGGTGACCATCGCACGCGCGATCTTGGTCGCCTGCTCGATGTCGTTCGACGCGCCAGTGGTCGGCGCGCCGAAGACCAGCTCCTCGGCGGAGCGGCCGCCCATGGCAAAGACCATGCGGGCGAACAGCTCGTCGCGGGTGTACATGCCCTTGTCGTCCTCGTCGGCAGTCATGGCAAAGCCGCCGGTGCGGCCGCGGGCGAGGATAGTCACCTTGTACACGCGCTCAATGTCTTTCAGCGCCCAGGCGGCCAGGGTGTGTCCGCCCTCGTGGTAGGCGGTGACCTTCTTCTCGTGCTCGGAGATGACCTTGCTGGAGCGGCGCGGGCCGCCGATGACGCGGTCCGTGGCCTCCTCCAGGGCGTCCGCGGTAATCACGTTGCCGCCGATGCGGGCGGTCAGCAGCGCGGCCTCGTTGAGCACGTTGGCCAAATCCGCACCCGACATGCCGGCGGTGCGCTTGGCCAAGGCATCGAGCGAGACGTCGTCTGCAAGCGGCTTGTTCTTGGCGTGCACCTTGAGAATCTGGGCGCGGCCGGCCAGGTCCGGGTTCGTCACCGGGATCTGGCGGTCGAAGCGGCCGGGGCGCAGCAGCGCCGGGTCCAGGATGTCCGGGCGGTTCGTCGCCGCGATGAGGATGACGCCCTCGCGGCCGGAGAAGCCGTCCATCTCCACCAGCAGCTGGTTCAGGGTCTGCTCGCGCTCGTCGTGGCCGCCGCCCATGCCGGAGCCGCGCTGGCGGCCCACCGCGTCGATCTCGTCGACGAAGATGATGCACGGGCTGTTCTCGCGCGCCTGCTTGAACAGGTCGCGTACGCGGGAGGCGCCCACGCCGACGAACATTTCCACGAAGTCGGAGCCGGAGATGGTGTAGAACGGCACGCCAGCCTCGCCGGCGACGGCGCGGGCGAGCAGCGTCTTACCGGTGCCGGGCGGGCCGTAGAGCAGCACGCCGCGCGGGATCTTCGCGCCGAGTTCCTCGTACACGGTCGGGTCGGTGAGGAAGTCCACCACCTCGTGCAGCTCGTCCACCGCCTCGTCGGCGCCGGCGACGTCCGCGAAGGTGTTGGTCGGGTTGTCCTTGGTCAGCTGCTTCGCCTTCGAGCCGCCGATGCCGAACGGCCCGCCGCCGCCCGCCTGCATGCGGTACATGAAGTAGAAGATCAGCCCGAACACCAGGACCATCGGCAGCATGAAGCCGAGCATGGACATCAGGAAGGATTCCTGCGTCACGTTCGTCTCGTACTTGTCCGCGCCGGATTCGCGCACCGCGCCGAAGATCTCCGGGGTGGTGCGTGCCGGGTACTGCGCGGAGATCGCTTCGACGCCCTCGCGCTCGTCCACGGTGATCGGCTCGCGCAGGTCGATGCGCACGCGCTGCTCGCGGTCGTCGATCTGCACTTCTTCCGCGTTGTGGTTCTGCAGCTGCTCGATGGCAACAGAGGTGTCCACACGCTGGTAGGCGCGGGAATCGTCCCCGATCAGCGTGAGCAGGTAGAGGACGATCAACGCGATGGCGCCGATGATGCCCCACCGCAAAACCTTGTTATTTTTGCTCATAAACCTTTGTTCTAGTCAGCGTCTGAGTACACGCGCGGGTGCAGCGTGCCCACATACGGCAGGTCCCTGTAACGCTCGGCGTAATCCAGGCCGTAGCCGATGACGAACTCGTTGGGAATGTCGAAGCCGATGTCCAGCAGATCAATCTTCGCCGTCTGCACATCGGGCTTGCGCAGAAGAGTAACGACTTCGAGGCTCTTCGGGTTCCTGTTACGCAGATTGCGCAGTAGCCAGGACAGGGTCAGGCCGGAGTCGATGATGTCTTCCACCACGAGCACGTCGCGGCCGGCGATCTCCTTGTCCAGGTCCTTCAAGATGCGCACCACGCCGGAGCTGGTGGTGGAGTTGCCGTACGAGGACACGGCCATGAACTCCATCTCCGCCGGGATGGACAGCTTGCGCGCGAAGTCGGTGAGGAAGAACACCGCGCCCTTGAGCACGCAGACCAAAATCAGGTCTTCTTCCGAGTCGCGGTACTTCTCCGAGACCATGTCCGCCAGCTCCTGGATGCGCTCCTGGAGCACGTCTTCCGGGATCAGGATCGCCTCGACGTCATCGCCGTAGCGGTTCGCTGGGACGTTGAAGTCCTTTTTGTCGTGCAACTCGGTCATGGGCTGGCCCTTCCCTCTCGCGGTTCTAGCGCTTCAGTTTGCGTTTACGTGCGCGTAACTTCCACATCTTGCCACCTGCCAGGCGGTAGGTACAACCATCTGCGGGGTTCGGGTCAGCCGAGACTTTCCAATCAGTTCAGCTCGGCCTCGTCGCGGCTTAGCACCGCGTCATCGAAGAGCCCATCGCAGTCTTCAAGGATGCCGCCTTCGATGCCACGCGCAGCTTGAAATTCCCGGAGACGGCGAACCGCATCGCTATTTCCCGAATCAAAGACCTGCGTTGCCACCTTGTTCATGCAGCACCTCCTGTATGCAAGCAGACCATATACACGGCGGGGTTAATCCACAATGATCAATTTTCACTTTGCCCCGGGAGCCGACCAGCTATTGCAAACTTCGTAATAACATGCGATGATCGCCCACAGGAACTCCGAGAGAGACTCCGTTGGTTCACGACCAAGATTTCCACGAAAGAGGGAGACTCGGGTTCGATTCCCGGCCCACCTTGGTGGTGTAGCTCAGTGGCAGAGCCCCTCTTTACTTATCTCCACTGTGGATTTCCCCCAAAATAGCCAGCTGTCCACCCTCGCGCACGACCGCGCGCCCGCCCGAGACAGCCACGGGCCCTTGCCCGTGCCAATCGACGACCAAGGCTTCCACCGCGTCGAGCTGGTCCCCTTGCACCGGCACGCCCTCGCCCAGAAGCCATGCAGCTAATCGACGCCTCCGGACCGGCCCCGCATCGTCAGCCAACTCCACACAAGAGGTCGTCGGCGCGAGGTCGGTCAGCGACGCGATCAGGGCCTGGTCCGCCGCGATCCGGTCGGCGGTTGCCGCGAGCGCGGGGACGGCGTCACCGCCGAGGAGCTCGCTGAGCAGGGGCAACACCTGGTTGCGCATGGCCACGCGGCGGAAGGCCGGGTCGGCGTTCATCGGGTCGTGCCAGGGATCGAGGCCCAGCTCCTCGCAGGCCCCGACGGTATCCGCGCGGCGGATACCCAGAAACGGCCGGACGATGCGCCCAACGCGCGGCGCCATCCCGGACGGGTTGCCGCGCAGCGCGCCGAGTAGGAGCGTTTCCGCCTGGTCATCGACTGTGTGGCCGACCCAGACATCACTCCCGTACGCCAGCAGCGCCTCGTACCTGGCGC
>ERZ1030944.84-NODE-84-length-26990-cov-10.608762_pt1 | contig 26990 bp, 22 predicted proteins | sample MGYA00518599_ERZ1030944 | MGnify/ENA primary metagenome ERZ1030944 (study PRJEB33718, sample SAMN03159697) | human skin metagenome | collected 2014-05-20 | study: EMG produced TPA metagenomics assembly of the PRJNA266117 data set (Human skin bacterial metagenome... | reverse complement strand
CGAGATCAGCCTCGGTCTCGTGGGCTCGGAGATGTGTATAAGAGACAGGGGGCGGGAGCTCCGGGAGCGGGTTCCGGTTGCTGCGATTCCGCTGGGCGTGCCTCGTGTTCATCCTTGGGAGCTTCGGACGAGGGACGATTGCCATCGGACGGCTCGGTGAGCGTCGATGGTTCGTGGGTTGCGGTTGTCACCGTCGCTGCTGTTGTTTCGCCAGCAGGAGACTCCTCCGCGGCGGTCTTTCCCGGCGCGGCCTGGGCCGTGGTTGTCTGCGTTCCGGTGGCTGCCGTGTCTTCCTTATCGCCGCCGAGGAAGAAGATGGCCCAGAGGAGGATGAGGATGGCTACGGCGATGGCGATCATCCCGATACCGCGGAGGGGAACGCCCGTCGCTGCCGCTGCCGTGCGCGGACTGTCGGCCGCGTGCACGCCGCGAGATGGGCGATCGTCGTACACCTGGGTTTCATCGTCGTATTGCTCCATGGGTTAGATTTTACGCAACCGTTCTAGCTGGGCAAGCATGACGGGATACTTTTCTCTCGCCCAGGCGGTATCGATGAGCTTGTTGAGGCGTTGATAATAGGCGATCGGGGTGATGCCGTGGTCGCGGATGAGGTCGTTCTTTTTCCCGCTTGGCGTGGGATGTTCCTTCTCAAACGCGAGAAGGGCTTCGTCGTCCATCGTGTCTTCCTTCCTTCATCCCTGGTAACGTAATCGTACTGTGATTATGCCTATTGTTATCTGTGGGGACCCGGTTCTCCACACGCCCACGCAGCCAGTGGAAACTCCCCTTTCCCCCAAGCTTATCGACGACATGTTTGAGACCATGTACGCCGCCAACGGTGTCGGCCTGGCCGCCAACCAGGTGGGGCTGAGCCAGTCCTTCTTCGTCTTCGACTGCGAAGGTGTCAAGGGCGTCGTGGTCAACCCCGTGCTGGAAACGAGCGAGATCCCCGAGACCATGCCCGACGAGGAAGAGGACCTGGAGGGCTGCCTCAGCCTGCCCGGCGAATTCTTCCCCACCGGCCGCGCCTCGTGGGCGAAGGTCACGGGCACGGATGAAAACGGCAACCCCGTGGAGTTCGAGGGCGAAGACTTCCTCGCCCGCTGCTTCCAACACGAGTGTGGACACCTCAAGGGGCAGGTGTACACCGACGTCACGATTGGACGGTATCGTCGAGAAGCCAAAAGAGCCATCCGCGACAACGGTTGGAAGATCCCGGGGCAGACGTGGATGCCCGAGCCGGGCAGCGAGGACGAGTAAACGCTAGGCTGGTCACCATGAGGATAGCCACGTGGAATGTGAACTCGGCGCGGGCGCGCTTCGGCCGCATCACCGAGCTGCTCGCGCGCCACGATATTGATGTTCTCGCCCTCCAGGAAACCAAGATAAAAGAGTTTCCGCCGGTGAAAGGCTACGAGGTGGCACACGTGGGGTACAACCAGTGGAACGGTGTTGCAATCCTCTCCCGTGTAGGGCTCAAGGATGTCCAGACTTCCTTCACCGGTCAGCCCGATTACGAAGGCAAGAAGGAGGGGCGCGCCATTTCCGCAGTGTGCGGCGGGAAACGCATCTGGAGTCTCTACGTTCCCAACGGGCGTGCCGTCGATCACCCGCACTATGATTACAAGCTGCGGTTTTTGTATAACTTCGCCCGCTACGCGGCGCCCGGCGCGGATCTGGCGATGGGTGATTTCAACGTCATCCCCGGAGCCGAGGATGTCTACGATGAATCCCCGTTTGAAACCCACGTCACCGAACCTGAGCGCGCCGCCTTCGAGTACCTCACCGATGTTCTTCCCGTGGTTTCGCCCACGGGGTATACCTACTGGGATTACCAAGCTAGGCGTTTTGACCGTGACCAGGGTATGCGGATTGATTTTCATCTTTCCACCACCCCTGCCACCAGCGGTTTTGTGGACCGCGCCGAGCGGGCAGCAAAAAGTTCCGATCACGCGCCCGTTATCTGCGAGTACGAATAGGAACCAAAACAAGCAGGTAAACATCCCGTAACTTCTCATTTTCATCGCATGACCGCACCTCAAGGAGGAATTTTCTACTGTGTCCAACTGGGAAATTGGCGTCCTTGTGCTCGAGTACGCGATCAAGGTGCTTGCGGTGGGACTCGTCCCAGATGGCCGGAAGCCGGGTTCTGCTAACGCGTGGCTGCTTCTCATTTTGTTCCTGCCGGCGGTGGGGCTCCCCCTCTACCTGCTCATGGGCAGTAATTATGTGGATCGCCGCCGCCACAGGATGCAAAAGCGCGCCAACGAGGCCATCAACGAGGTGTTTAGAGGGTGGCATAACCCTCAGGTCAATCCGGAGCTGGATTCCGTGATGCGACAAAACCGAACGTTGACACATATCCCGGCGCTGCGGTCCTCGGTGGTGGGCTTCTACCACGAGTATGCGGAATCTATCGCGGCGATGGTCGCTGCGGTGGATGCAGCCAAGGAATACGTGTACGTGGAAATTTACACCGTAGCCTGGGATGACACCACCAATCCGTTTTTTCAGGCCCTGGCCAGAGCCACCTCACGCGGGGTGACGGTCAAGCTCCTTTTTGATCACATCGGCACCTTCAAGTACCCCAAGTACCTGCGGTTGGGCAGGCGGCTTTCAGCCATCGGCGTGGAATGGCGCCCGATGCTGCCTCTGCAGCCCTTTAAGTGGCGGTTTAGGAGACCTGACCTCCGCAATCACCGCAAACTCGTTGTGGTGGATAACCGGGTGGCATTCATGGGGTCACAAAACATGATTGAGAGGAGCTACCGCACCGCCCTGAAGAGGCACTCGGATCGCGCCTGGGTGGATGCGATGGTGAAACTCAAGGGGCCAATCGTCTCCACAATGACGATGATCTTTGCCGCCGATTGGTACTCCGAGGCCGACGAGATCGTGCGCTACACCGAGCACTCGGAGCCCGCCGGCGAGGATGTCATGCAGCTGGTGCCCTCGGGCCCGGGCTACACGGCGGATCCCAACCTGCGGTTATTTAACGAGGTCATCCACAACGCGAGGAGGCGCGCGGTGCTGTGTTCCCCGTATTTTATCCCCGATTCCTCGCTTCTTGATGCCATCACCTCGGCCGCCTATAGGGGCGTGAAGGTGCAGCTTCTTGTCAATGAAAAAGCGGACCAGTTCATGGTTCACCACGCGCAGTGCTCGTACTACCAAAACCTGCTGGATGCGGGTGTAGAGATTTACCTCTACCCCATGCCGTACGTCCTCCACACCAAGTTTGTGCTGGTGGATCCGGTGGAAGACGAACCTGATTTTGACCCCGCAGATACGTCTCGCACCAACGTATTTGTGTTTGGTTCATCCAACATGGACATGCGCTCATTTGGCCTGAACTACGAGGTCTCCCTCATGGGAGTGGGCAAGCTATCGCGCGAGCTATACCAGCTCACCGGCCAGTACCTCTCCGCGTCCCGGCGGCTCACGCAATCAGAATGGTCTCAGAGGAGTTTCCCGCGCCGGTGGCTGGACAACGCCCTGCGCCTTACTTCCGCCTTGCAGTAGCGGACCCGTACAGTAGTAGTTATGCCTTCCTCATCCGCGCCCATTGGCACGGTTCAACGCCGCAGCACCGGTCAGGACGTATTATTCACTCCGCTAGGTGCTGGCGTTCGCTGGGCGATAATCCTTGTGGCGACCCTCGCGCTCATCGGCGCGATCTCGCTCATGTCCATGGGGCTTGCCCCGGTGGCCGAGCACATCCTCGTCCAGGGCACGCTGGGAACCGGCATCATCGCCGCTGCGATCACGCAATCCTCCTCGTTTGTCACGCTCATGGGGTCAGGCGCGGTGGTCTTGGGGGCAAACCTCGGCACCTGCTTCACCGCGGGTGTGGTTGCGGTGGTGTTCCGGCATTCCTTCCTCCGCGCATCCACGGCGTTCTTCCTCCATTTCTGGGTGAACGCCGTCGGTGTGTTGTTGTTTATCCCCTTCATCACCGAGCTTCCTACCTCTGACCTCCACCCCATCCCCCCTATTCACTGGGTGTGGTCGATTGTGGGGCTCGTACTGCTCTACGTGGCCATCCGCACCATCACGGTGCAGCTCCGCGTCCTCATGTCCGCCGGTCAGACCGGCCACGTTGGATTTTGGGTGGGCTTTTTCTTGGCCTCGATCCTGCAATCCTCCACGGCCATCACCGCTGCAGCTGTTCCTATGGCTGCAGTGCGGGCCGTTTCCGCACGGCGCCTGCTGCGCCTGATTTCCGGCACCAACCTCGGTACCTGCACTACCGCGTGGCTGTTTGTCGCCCGCACCGGAAACAGTGAGGGCGCCACCCTGCACCTCGTATTCAACCTGGTCATGGTGGCCCTGGTTGCGCTGTTCCCGGACGTATTCCTGGCGCTAGCCCGCACGTGCGCCCGCCACTCCACCCCGCTGAGGCTGGTCATATTCCTCGCGGTGATGTTCTTCGCTCTTCCGCTCGCCTCCATGTTCCTGGTGTAGCTTGTCGACGCCTCGGTGTACGGCCCCGCTTTTTCTTTTCCCCGGACACCCTGCCGAGAGAAGTGGTGGGGATTATCCTTGGTCCGCTCCTACCGGCTAACGTAGTAGAGCTGCTTATTTACAAACTCGTCCATGCCCAGCGGGCCCAGCTCACGGCCGTACCCGGAGCGCTTCACGCCGCCGAAGGGGAGCTCTGCGCCCTCGCCAGCGGGAGTGTTGACGTTGGCCATGCCCACCTCGAGGCGGGAGGCGATCTTCTTGGCCCGCTCCACATTAGTGGAGAACACGGCGCCTCCAAGGCCAAAGTCGGAGGAATTGGCAAGCTCCAACGCCTCCTCATCGCTTGCTACCTTGTACACTGCGGCCACGGGGCCAAACAGCTCCTCGGAATAGGCTTTGGTCCCCGGCGCGATGTCGGTGAGAACGGCGGGAGAAATGTAGGCCCCCGTGTCACTCAGCTCGCCACCCACGCGCAACGTGGCACCCTCCTGAACGGCCGTTTGGATTTGCTCGTACAGGTGCTCGGCTGCCTCGCGGGACGACAGCGCCGAGTAGACATCATCGGCCGAGGCCTCCTTCGGCGTTCCCGGCTTCATGGCTTTGGCGAGCTCCACGAGCCTATCCACAAACTCGTCGTAGATGTCCTCCATAACGATTATCCGCTTATTGGAGTTGCAGGCCTGGCCGGTGTTGTACATGCGGGTGGCCCAGGCGGTATCGGCTGCTTTCTTGACATCGTCGCTATCGAGGATGATGTACGGGTCCGAGCCGCCGAGCTCGAGCACGGCCTTTTTCAGGTTCCTGCCCGCTTGTTCGGCGACGATGGCGCCTGCCCTCTCGGAGCCGGTGAGCGAAACACCCTGCACGCGGGGGTCGGCAATGATCCGGGCGACCTGGTCGTGATCAGCAAACAGGTTGGTGTACACACCCCTCGGCACACCTGCCTCGTCCATGATCTGCTGCACGGCCAGCGCCGAGCGCGGGCAAAGGTTGGCATCCTTGAGCAGAATCGTGTTCCCCAGCACAAGGTTGGGGCCCGCAAAACGGGCGATCTGGTAGTAGGGGAAGTTCCACGGCATGATGCCAAGAAGGACACCGATCGGGCGACGACGGATTATGGCGGTACCGTCAGACTCGGTGGGAATCTCCTGGTCGGCTGCGAACTCGGCGCCGTGGTCGGCGTAGTAGCCGATGATGGCACTGGCGAACTCGGCCTCCTCCACGGCCTCCGAATACGGCTTGCCCATCTCCTGGCCGGCAATGACTGCGAGTTCGTCCTTCTTAGCGTCGAAAAGCCGAGCGACCTTGGACGCGATCTCGGCCCGCTCGGTGATGGGGCGAGCCCCCCACTCAGCGTAGGCGGCGTGGGCGGCGTCGATGGCGGCGGTGACCTCCGCATCGGTCGCGGTGTCAAAAGTCTCCAGGACCTCGCCGGTGGTGGGGTCTTGAACCTTGAATGTAGACATGTTTTCTCTCCTTTTTTTGGGTTAGTTTGATGGTGACGTGGGGCTTACGGTGGGACCGCGTGGCCTTGTCGATTCGCAGCGGGGAAGCGTCTCCCCACGGAAGAACTCGGGGTAGAACGCCCGGGTGGCGAGCATGACCACAACTCCGAGGCCGAGGATGCCCGCACCGAGGATGAAGACGGTGCCGATCCCCATGACGCTGGAGCCGGAGCCGTACGAGGGATCAATGCTGTCCACGGCCGTGATGCAGAACATGACCAGCAACGCACCGCCTCCGACGAGCGGAAAGAGGAAGCGGAAGACGATGCTGCGGGCAGAGGAGAACAACTCCCTGCGGAAGTACCAGAGACACGCGACGGCGGTGATGCCGTAGTAGAAGCAGATCATGAGCCCCAGCGCGGCGATGGTGTCCCACAGTGCGTTTTCTGACAGCACGCGGGTGACGGAGTAGAACAGCCCGGCACCGATGGCGGAGATGATGGTCGCCGTCGACGGGGTGCGGAACTTGGCGCTGACGCGGGCAAAGCTCGGTGGTAACGCGCGGTAGTAGCCCATAGCAAGAAGGGTCCGCGCGGGTCCCACCATGGTGGATTGGAGCGAGGCGAACGAGCTGGACAGCACGGCCACGTAGATGAGGATGGAAAACGGCCCCAAAACCGGCCCGGATAGGACGGCGAAGATGGATTCCTGGTTATCCGGATTTCCTGCACCGAGCCCCTCAGTGCCAATTCCCGCCCAACACACCACGGCAACGGCGGTGAGAACATACAGCACGATGATGATGATCACCGTGACCATGGCGGCCCGCCCCGGCGTGGTCTCCGGGTCTTTTGTCTCCTCGTTCATGGTGAGGGTGACGTCCCACCCCCAGAACATGAAGATGGATAGTGAAATACCCGCGGCGATGACGGATACATCCCCAGCACCAGCCGGGTTGAGCCAAGACCACTCGAAGGGGGTGAAGTCAAACCCCTGGTGGTGGTAGGCCTCCCAGATCGCTACCGTATCAAAGACGATGATGCTTATCACCTGGATGGCTACGAGTACGTTCTGAATCTTCTGCGTGGAACCCATGCCACGGTAAGAAATGTAGGCGGCAAGTGCGAGAAACACGAGGGTGGTGGGGATATTCACCCACAAGTTATCCGTCAGCGCGGCGATGGAATCATTGCCCGCTACCCGTGCGAGGAGGAGGAACAAGAAATCCACGGCAACGGCGGCGAGGTTGGAGATAACCAGCACGGTTGCGGTAATGAGCCCCCAACCGCCCATCCAGCCCACCCACGGGCCGAAGGCACGCGTGGCCCAGGTAAACGAGGTGCCGGAATCCGGGATCGCGTTATTGAGCTCTCGGTACGCAAACGCGACGAGGAGCATGGGGAGAAAGCCCAGCAACAATACTGCGGGGACGTATTGCCCCACCGCCGAGATGGTGGGACCAAGGCCACTGGTCAAGGTGTAGGTGGGTGCGATGCAGCTGATGCCGATGATGACGGCCCCGACAAGCCCCACGGTGCCTGTTGCAAGCCCCTTGGAACTGGAGCCGTCACCGTCTGACGCGGGTGAATCGATGGTATCGCTGGTGACAAGTACGTGGCGGGGGCGCTTTACGGCATGGCGGGCTGAGGCAGGAGACGCACCGGACGACGTTGCAGATCTAAGGGCACTGTGGGCGCTATGGAGTATGGACATCACCCCTCACCCCCTGTGGCTTCCTTACCCGTCATATATCCGGCGGGCACGATCATCAGCGGCACGGGGATACAGTGCAAGAGCTGCGCGCCGGTGGTGCCCAAGAAGATGCGGCCGTGGACTGCAAGGCGGGAGGAACCAATGATCACCATCTCTCCAGGCACAAAGGTGAGTTCCTTGACGGCCTCCGCCACGCTTGCTCCCGCAGCGGTGGCGACCGCAACATCACCCTCCTCGATTGCCTCGGTAGCAAGCTCTGCAAGAAACTCCTCGGTGTATGCACTAAGCGCCGCCACCGTATTTTTTGGTGGGGACTTTCTCAGCCGCTTGAGAAGCCTCTTGTCTTCCTTCACCATGAGCGACACCAACCGGGCGGGAATCCCCCTGCGCTGGGCGCGGTCCATGCATAGCGCCACTACATCATTGCACCCGTGTCTCGGCCCGAACATCGCGGTGATCCGGGTGACTTCCCCGGTGTAGTGGTACCCAGGTGGCGCAATGGCCACCGGCCGCGTGGCGGAATGCAAGAGGGCATCCACGGTGGCCCCCATGGTCACACGGTTCAATACACGATGGGCACGCGACCCGATGATGATGGCGTCGCACGATAATTGTTCGGCCGCCCTGCTAATGGCATCGGCCTCGTTTTCACCCGTGACAATCCGCGCCCGCGCGGGAATGTCCAGGGGTACCTCATCAAGCGCCTGGCGCAACCATTTCTGGAGCTGGTTGGTAATGACAACGTCATAGCCCGAGTCCCCCACCCATACCCCGGAATAGGAATCATCGCGCGGTTCAACCGATACAATTTCAAGCCCAATATCTCTGCCGGCTGCCAGGCTAATGGCGAGTTTCAGGCCCGCTTTCCCAGCCCTGGTGGCCTGGTAAGCAACAAGGAACCGCCCCGTGGTTGGCCGGTAGTGGCCTCGTACGCCCTTCTTCCTCCTCATGGCGTTTGGCCTCCCCCGCGAGATCTAAGCGGGGGCCGAACCGGCATTAGTGGAATACCACCGCGTGCCGCAGCACATAGGCCTCCCGCGCCACGGCCCCCAGTGACACCAGCAGCGCGCCACCTCCATGTGGCCCATGCGGAAAGCTTCGAACGTTCGACGCCGTGCATTGCGACCTCCTTTTCCTTGTGGTTAAAGTCTTAAGAATCCTTTTGACCAGTCCTGTCTTCTTATACGTATCCGTTTCGGGCCTCAACCGGCCCCGTCCGAGCCCCAACGCCGGCTACGGGAACCGCGGCGGGCGTGGACACAACTTTCACTCCATGCAATTTATGCATTATGTAGTTGGTGCCACTCTAACAGAACATCCTCCCCTTCGGGGGAAATTTTCTTCTCTGGGCCGGTGCGTTTATTCCACTCAACATACATATCCCCTGGTAGCTTCGCCTATTTTAGTTTCCCCCACACCCGACCGATGGGGGAGGTTTAAGCCTCCACTCGCGGCGCGACGGACGAGAATTGCCCCTCCACAAACCATCCGTGCATATTTTCGCTCTTTATTAGCCGTTTTATAAATCACTTCCTCGCCCTGTTTTCCATATCCACGATGGATTTTTTCTTCCGCATAATTATCCATATTGTCCACACACATGGGGCCGTCCTCCGCCGTATTCTGTGCCGAGACACTCGCACTCCCCCGGCCGGGCGGGCTGCATTCTCCCACACACAGGTGGATCGGACCCACTGGCTCCTCCGCACCGGAGAAGACGCATGAAGAAAGGAAAAAACAAAAATGCAAGACCTGGACTATCGGCTCCCCCAGACCCGCTCCATCACCACGGAAATACCTGGACCAAAAAGCAAGGAGCTTGACGCCCGCCGCGAAAAGTCCGTGGCCCGGGCCCTCCATCCAGGTCTCCCCGGCTACGTTGTTGATGCCGACGGCGGAGTGCTTGTCGACGCCGACGGAAACTCGTGGATTGACTTTGCCTCCGGCATCGCGGTGACATCCGTCGGCGCCTCCAACAAAGCCGTCACCGAGGCCGTGGCCGAGGCCGCAAAGCACTTTACTCACACCTGCTTTATGACATCCCCCTACGAGGGATACGTGCAGGTGGCGGAGCTCCTGGCGGAGGTCACCCCCGGCGATCACGAGAAGAAGTCCGTGCTGCTCAACTCCGGCGCCGAGGCCGTGGAAAACGCCGTGAAGGTGGCACGCGCCTACACCGGCAAGTTCGGCGTGGTCACCTTTGAAAATTGCTACCACGGCCGCACCAACCTCACCATGGCGATGACCGCCAAGAACAACCCGTACAAGACGGGGTTCGGACCGTTCGCCTCCGATGTGTTCCGCGTTCCCATGTCCTACCCGCTGCGTGACGGGCTCTCCGGCAAAGAGGCCGCAGAGCGCACCATTCGGGTCATGGAAAACGAGCTCGGCGCCGAGAACCTCGCGTGCGTGGTAGTGGAGCCGATCCAGGGCGAAGGCGGATTCATCGTTCCTGCAGAAGGGTTCCTGCCCGCCATTGTGGAGTGGTGCAAGGAAAACAACGTGGTGTTCGTCGCCGACGAGATTCAAGCCGGATTCTGTCGCACGGGCCAGTGGTTCGCCTGCGAGAAGGAGGGCATAGTGCCCGATCTCATCACCACCGCCAAGGGGATCGCCGGCGGCCTGCCGCTGTCGGCTGTCACCGGTCGCGCGGAGATCATGGATGCTGCGGTAGTCGGCGGCCTCGGCGGCACCTACGGCGGTAACCCCATCTCCTGCGCCGCGTCTGTCGCCGCCATCGGCGAAATGAAGCGCCTTAATCTTCCGGCCCGCGCCCAGGAAATGGAGAAGATTATTCGCGAAGAGTTCGAGGCAATCGCAGGCCTGCCGGAAGTAGCTGAGATCCGCGGGCGCGGCGCCATGGTTGCCGTGGAGTTTTCCACCCGGGACGGCGCACCAGGCACTGCACTGTGCAAGGCTGTGGCCGCCGCGTGCAAGCAAAACGGCGTGCTCATCCTCACCTGCGGGCTCGACGGCAATGTCATCCGCCTCTTGCCCCCGCTGGTCATGCCCGAAGATCTTCTCCGCGACGGCCTGCGCGTTCTGGTTGAGGCTGTCAAGAACGAAACCGCCAAATAGAAGCACGAAGGAGGAGACCGAATGCGCCTGCGCGCCACTATCCCCACCGGGATTCGGATCGGTTACACCGAACGCCCTGCATCTGGCGGAACCGAATTTCCCGTAGTTGATCCGGCCACCGAGGAGGTTGTTGCACACGTTGCCAACGCAACCTCCCCCGATTGGAACGAGGCGCTCGACCTCGCCCACGCGGCCGCACCAACGCTTGCTGCCATGCCTGCCAGAGCGCGGTCGCAAGCCCTGCGGGAAATCTTCGAGGCAGTCAAAGAACGCACGGAGGATTTCGCCACCACCATGACAGTGGAGATGGGCAAACCGCTGGCCGAGGCGCGCGGTGAGGTGAGCTACGGCAACGAGTACTTCCGCTGGTTTTCTGAGGAAGCCGCCCGCATCAACGGGCGCGTGACCCCCGCACCGGCAGGTGGTGGAACCATCGCCACCACGAAGCACCCCGTGGGCCCGGTGCTCGCCATCACGCCATGGAACTTCCCGCTGGCCATGGCCACGCGAAAGATCGCTCCCGCCCTTGCCGCCGGCTGCCCCATTCTGGTTAAGCCTGCGGCGGAGACTCCGCTTACCCTCCTCCTTCTTGGTAAGGTCCTAACCGATGTGCTGCGTCGCCTCGATTTTCCGGACGGCACTGTCTCTATTCTCCCCACCACACACGCGGCAGATCTATCAGCCGAACTCATGGCTGACGCCAGGCTGAAAAAGGTCACCTTCACCGGGTCTACCGCCGTGGGGAAAACCCTGGTGCGGCAATCGGCCGACAACCTGCAGCGCACGTCTATGGAACTCGGTGGGAACGCTCCGTTTGTAGTTGCAGGGGATGCCGATCTTGATCTTGTCCTCGAGGCAGCACTTGCCGCCAAGATGCGCAATGGAGGCGAGGCGTGCATCGCCGCCAACAGGTTCTTGGTACACGAGGATCTAGCAAAGGAATTCACCGAACGCCTCACCGCGCGGATGGGTGAATTTGTTGCCGGGCACGGCCTTGATGATTCCACCACGCTTGGTCCCCTCATTACCGCCGAGCAGAGGGATCGCGTGGCCACACTTGTCAAGGATGCCGTTTCTGGCGGAGCCACCGTCCTCATCGGTGGTGAAACTCCGACCGGTGCCGGCTACTTCTACCCGGCGACAGTTCTCACTAACGTTGCACCCACCTCCCGGATCATGCACGAGGAGATATTTGGCCCGGTGGCAGCGGTTACCTCCTTTCATAATCTCGACCAGGCGGTCGCCACCGCCAATGACACCCCCTTTGGGCTCGCAGCCTACGGATTTACTGAGAACATCCACACCGCGAAGTACCTGGCAAGCGCACTCAACGCCGGAATGGTGGGCATCAATAGGGGTGCCATCTCGGATCCGGCGGCGCCATTTGGTGGCATCAAGCAGTCTGGCTTTGGACGCGAGGGGGGAAGTGAGGGCATAGAGGAATACCTGGAAACACGCTACATCGCCCTCCAGTAATTGCTCGCGAGTATCCTCCGAAGAATAGCCAATAAGGAGGACGACCGTGTCTCACTTTCCCACCCCGTACACGCCGCTGGATCTGTCGTGGCTCATGCGCCAGCCAGATCTTCGCCTCACCCCGGTGGTATCCCGCCCGGTGGAGTTTTGGGGCGTGCAGGTCTCCGAGATCGCGCACCCGGAGACCTTCATTGAAAACGGAGCCGTTGTGCTCACGGTGGGGCTCGCGTTCCGTGACGACCTCCCCGGTTTCATTGAGGCTGTGCGCGCTATGGCCCGCTCCGGCGCCGTGGCCATCGGTGTGGGTGTGGGCTACGCGTTCGACCACATTCCGGACGAGCTCATTAAGGCCACGGCCGACCTTCCCCTCGCGCTGTTTGAGGTCCCGCGCGAGGTGTCCTTTGCCTCCATCCTCGCCGCGGTGCAAGCCGAGCGCACCTCCCGCGCGGCTTCCCGCGAGCGGAAGCTTCTCCGCACTCTCATCAGGCTTAACGACGCCGCCAATGCGGGCGATACGGTCGCCTTGGTCCGTGGGGTTGCTCAATCATTAGACGTGACGGCAGCCCTCATTGATAGCGATAACCGCATCATCGCCCACCACGGCGACGATACCCTTATCACCGCAGCCGTGTCGCTTTATTCGGGAACGAGCAAGGCGGTATCCGCCGACGGCGTGAACTATCTCTTTCACAAGATGCGCACCCGGGGAACGGTTCACCGCGCCATGGCCATCGCCTCCCGCGCAGAATTTGGGTTCATCGATCGCGTGGTTATTAGGCACAGCGCGGGGCTCGCCGATCTCTTATTGGGGCGCCCGCAGGAGCTCGCGGGGCAGCGCGCCGCCGTCAACGAAGCCGCCATCCTTGCCCACCTCGGTCGCAGTGGCGACGAATCTGCACTGCATGACCTGTTCCGTGTGGTAGTGGACTCGCGGGGGCTCACGCGTCCGGCGGTGGTGTGCACCCGGACGAGGAAGACGATGCGAGCCATCCGCCAGGCGCTGCTGCAGCGCGCGTGGGAGGATGGCCGGACGCTTTTTGTGGCGGAAGTGGCACCCAACACCACCCTGTACCTCGTGCGTGGATCCACGAGTGAGGCGGAGATTGTGAAGAATTTTCAAAAGTGGCACGACCAAGTAAGACTCGGAATAGGAGCACCGATTCCTTTGGGTGCGCTCACGGGGCACAGCGTGGACAAGCTCATCGCCGAGGCACGCACCAACCCGGCCGGCTATGGCAAGCCGGGCGGACACGCACCGCAATGGCTTTTCTCCCCCACCGTCACCGCCGCCACGCAGGGGCGATTCATGGAGGTGGAGGAGAAACTAGCGAACTCCGCCAAGGCCGACGAGCTCAAGGAAGCGGTGGCGGCCTTTCTTTTTGAAAACGGTAACCTCGGCGCCGCCGCCGACCGCCTCGGCATTCACCGACACACCATGCGCGCCCGGATCGGCGAGGCGGAGGGGCTTTTGTCTACCGACCTATCGCACCCACTCACCCGCGCCGAGCTCACCCTCGTTTTTGCCACCCGCATGCGGGAATTTAACCCACCACTCCAGTAATGCTCAGGGCCGTGTACACAAACGCGAGCCCGTACACTACGATGATTGCGCCGCGGATAAGCGGATGTGCCTGCCACGTGTTCGCCCACGCCGGTGAGACATCACCGAAACGTCGTGCAGCGGTGAGGAGCATGACGGGGACGATGGAGATGATCGCGCCCGCGAAACCACCGGTATAGGTGAGCGCCTGGACAAAACCGTGGAACCCGCAGAAGAAGATGATAAGCGGCGGGAACACCGTCATGGCGATCCCCACATGCCGGTAGAGTCCCTCCTCCGGCCAGTGGAAGATGTCCAGCACGTTTCGCATGGTGGTAAACCCGATGGCGATAAACGATGTCATCATCGCGCACAGCGCAAAGATATTAGCCATGATAAAGGCCGCATGCCCCAAGCGCTCACTCCAGGCAAGCGTAATAACCTCCGTCACCTGCGTTCCCAAAAGGCCCAGTGCGGCAAACGGCACGGCTGCGAGGGTAAACCCGGTGATGCACATGCCCACAACGATGGTGACGGGGATGGCCCCCGCGCGGTGGTCCTTCATCCCGCGGGCGAGTTCCGGCACCACGTACTGCGCGAGAAACGTGAACACGGCGAGGTTAACGATGGGGATGATAAACCCGGGACGAAATACCCACAGGTTACCAAGGGTGATGCCAGGACCGAGAAGCGTCCACCCGATGAGTACTGCAAGTATCACCGCCATCGCGGTGGTGATGGCCCCCTCCACCACGCCGGTGGCTTGGAGGCCCAGCCACATAATTGCCGCGCCCGCCGCGAAGAACACCACCGTGCCCACGGATTCTGGAAGCCCCGTCAAGCTCGCGATAAGTGACCCGGATCCGGAGGCGTAGGCGATGAGTGCGCCTACGCCGTTGATGATGACGGCGGTGAACACTATCCACCGTCCAGCCTGCCCGAGGTACTTTTCCGTCAGCCCCGAAAGCTGCAGCGGCTTATTGGTTCGAAGCGCCACCTCTGCCACGTAGAGCATGGAGAATGTGGTGAGCGTTCCGGCAATAACCAGGGCCAGCACCAGTGACGCGAAGCCCCCGTCCTTGGCCGCGTACGGCAGGCTCAAAATCCCCGCGCCAATGTTGGTACCGAAGATTATCGCCACGCCCTGCAGGGGCGTGATCGAGTTGTGGTGGATGCTCGCATCATGCGCGGTCTGAGCGCTGCTGGTCCCGCCGGGCTCATATACCTGTTCTATTTCCACCTGCTGTTCCCGCGGGGTGGTTCCCGCCACTTCTAACGCCACAGCCGACCTCCTTGTGATGCGCGTCATATTTATTACTGCCAGCGTAGGGGGACAAAACACCGCACCATAGGGCCGTAACGTACATTTCGTAGTTTCTTGTTAGACATCTCGTCCACTGCAGCAGGTCCCAAGTCCCTGCTGAGTCCCCACTTCATCCACAGCTCACTCCCCAAACAATGTGTTCGTCATTCGCTGGTCTTTTCGTGCGAAGCCGAAACAGACCCCTCACTTACCCAGGCTCTCGCCACAAGGCAATTCTGGACTATGCCCACTGCCTATATTTTGATAAATGGCTGGTCGTTTCTTTCTCAAATACTCCCCACGTGCAAAACCTGCGATGCCACAACTCAAAATCACACCAGGGATAACAAACACCAGGTACCAGAGCTCTGCATCACCGATTAGATTTTTGAAATTGAGAAGGACAAGGACAAACATCGCACCGAAACCAACGATGGCAACAACCGGAGAATATGTCGTAATGAAAGACGAATATTTTCTTTCCCTCCGCGTGAAATACCGCAGAACCGAGATACTTGTTACCAAAAATAGGAAGATCAACCCGAATCCGCCGGCGTTACTCGCCCACGAAAACACGATGTCGGAAGGGAACGAATCGTCCATATACAAAGTCTTTTGTGTCAACCACATTGCTATCACGACCACGATGGCTAAACATGATTGAGAGACTGAGGCCGTCCTTGGCACACCATCAGCTGTCACACGCCCCAGAGACTTCCACAACACATGCTCCCTCCCTAAGGCCATGAGGTACCGCGAGATGGAATTGTGAAAGGAAACCACCGCTGCAAACAACGAGGTGACGAGCAAGGCCTGTAGGAACGGTACCAGCGCAGTAAATCCATGACTACCGAGGTAAGTGAAAAATAGCGTTGAACCCTGCTCCTGAGCGGCGGTAATCACGTTGTCTTCCCCTACGCTCTGTGCAATTGCCCACGAGGAGAAGCCATAAAACACCGAAATAACCGCAATGGAAATCAAGGTCGCCCGCGGAATCGTCTTTCCCGGGTCTTCAGTTTCCTCTGCATACATGGAGCTGCTTTCGATTCCCATAAATCCGGCAATGGTGAAAGCAAGGAGCGTCCCTGTACCGCCACCGATAAGAGACATCGGGGAAAAAGTGCCCACGGCGAGATCGTGGCCCCTGTTGATCAGTACGACGATGCAGAAAAACAACACCGTTAAAAATTCGAGTATAAGGAGAAATCCGATAATCCGAGAAGCGAGGTCAGCGGACCTTACTCCCAGAGTCCCAACGAGTATCACCGCCACTATGGAGAATAAAACCCAGGTAACACTACGCCCGGTGACCCTCAGTAAGAGGTCTTCCGCCATGAACCCCAGAAGACACACAAGTGCAGTCTGCATCATGGAGTAGGAGATAATGGCAAGCCAGGATGCCGCCAGACCGTGGCTTTCCCCTAGCCCCGCAGAAACATATGAAAAGAACGCAGCGGTATTCGGGATTTCCTTTGCCATCGCACAAAACCCAAGGGCAAACATCGCCACCAGACCGCCGCAGATGAGGTAACCGAGCGGAACGCCCGCGAGGCCAGAGGCAGCATACGCAGCAGTAACACCAGCGGAAACAACGGTAAGTGGGGCGGCAGCAGCACAGACCAGGAAAACGATGTGGTGTGTTTTCAGGGTCCGCATGTTTACGTAGCCTTTCGCTGGTCACGTGAATTCATGTAGGCATCACGAGCTGCCGTGAGAAACTTTTTCTGCTCTTCGTTTACTTCGGACCTTATCTGTCCTTCCACGATATAGGAATAGCCATCAGCAAATCCAGAATTTTTTTCAGTTAACGCCTCAAGCGTTGCCAATCCACAGAAAGGAACGTAATACTGACAGTAGCCACCTTCCTGAATGAACACTAACTTTCCATCGCACAGCAACTCCGCAGCAGACACCATTTTCCGAGTCAAATTATTGAATCCTTGAGCGGTGACCATCATCCGCCCCAATGGGTCCATCATTGCTGCATCATAGCCGCTGGAAATCACGATCAGGTCGGGGCTGAAATCCTCCAATGCTGGCACCACAATGTCAGTAATGGCATGGCAGTACACCGCATCTCCACTTCCCGGGGGAAGTGGGATATTGATGTTGAAACCGGTACCGGCCCCGCTTCCAATTTCATCAACGAAACCACTATTCACTGGATAGTTCCGATCCTGGTGAATAGATATGGTGAGGACGTTGCTGTTGTCCCACCAGATGTCTTGGGTGCCGTTGCCGTGATGGACATCCCAATCCACAATTGCGACCTTTGAAACGTCATTTCTTTCTAACGCATGCGCAACTGCTACGGAGGAGTTATTGAACATACAAAACCCCATTCCCTTGTCTTTACATGCATGATGACCTGGTGGATTAATAAGCGCGTAGGCGCGGTCCACTTGGCCATCGAGTACGGCATCGACAGCCACCATCGCACCACCGGCCGAAAGTACCGCAATATCGAGAGCATTGTGCCCTAACGGTGAGGCGCCGTCACCACAGTCCCCTCCCTTAGGCAATGCGGACTGTTCTACCATACGGTTCCAATGACCCTCCGTGTGAACGCGAAGAATATCCTCTCGCGTGCAGGGGATTGCCCGCATGTGCTGGATTTCACGGCTGAGCTTAGATACCTGGATGAGCTCATTAAGCCTGCGCTTCGGTTCCGGCGAAGAGTAATGCCTGTACACCGGTTGGAGTCCACGGGCTGGATCGGATGGCATGTCTCCGCCAGTACCCGTGTCATGCCAACCGTAGAGGGTATCCCATACATAGCCCACTTGTATTTCTTTCTCTGACATTTCCCTCTCCTTCTTTCCGGGGTATTCACCGATGTGGGGCGAAAGCCATGACTAAATATTCCTGGGATCTATTTCTTGACCTAAATATCCGCTTGGGAAGTAACAGCACTTGTAGCTGTCAGCGTGTTGGTCGATCCGCTACCGCACCAACGTCAAAGAGTGAGGTATATTCTCCTCCTCCTAACCGGGCCCGGACGCATATGGCGCCGGGGAGTTTTCATCTGCGGTAGCCCCATGATGCGTGAAGTGGGTCACTTTTCACATCGCCACGGTGTCTAAATCAAGGTTGAAGAAAGTACATCGAGCCTATTGCGGGTCTCGCTGACTTGAATTTTTCATTTTCTCAAAAAGTTTTCAACTTCCCAGTCGATCCCCCGCGTCCCCCATTCCCTCCGGTTACAATGACAGCGCACAGTGCACGTTCCAGCGTGACTCCAAACGACGTCCCAAAACCGGAGATTTTTTGGACGATAATCAATAGTTTTTGCGAGGGATCCAGTTCATCTAAACGAACATGCACAGAAAGAAGCCCCATCGGTAGAAATAATCCGATGGGGCTTTAAGAAAGGACGAGTGATGAAGCAGTGACGGGCTACTTTGTTACCTCAGCCAGGAGAGAATCGAACGCATCAACGTAGGCATCGATAGCCTCGTCGGTGTGTGTGACGGAGAGGGTCCATTCCTCCTCACGGCCAGGGGTCATGAAAATGCCGTGGTTCATGTTCCACAGCCAGGCAAGGTCGGTGATGGGACCCGCCTGGAGCCGGGCGTAGGACTCGTAATCCGTGATCTTTTCCGGCGCGAAGGTGACACAACCCTTGGAGCCGATGCCCACGGTGTACGCGGCGATATCGTACTTCTTAATTACGGCGTCGCAGCCAGCGAGGATGCGGTCATTGAGGTGGTCGAGATGCTTGTAGGCATCCGGGGTGAGTACCTTTTCCAGCGACGCACGAGCAGCTGCCATGGATAACGGATTGCCGGAGTAGGTGCCTACCTGATACACGGTGTGATCCTCCACCACGCGCATGACCTCCTCGGACCCGCCGATACCACCGGCCGGGAGTCCGCCGCCGAGAGCCTTGGCAAGCGTGACAAGATCCGGGGTGACGCCGAATTTCTCCGTCGCGCCACCTGCTGCGATACACAGTCCGGTCTTCACCTCGTCGAAGATGAGGACGATACCGTGGCGCTTGGTGATGTCACGAACCGCCTCAAGGTAACCCGGTTCCGGAAGAACCACACCGAGATTCATCATGGCGGCCTCCATAATGACACAGGCAGGCTTGCGGCCTTCCTTATCCAGGTCAATGATGCGCTTCTCCATCGCCTCGGCATCGTTGAACGGCACGGGGACTGTCATATCCACCGTGGCCTGCGGGATGCCGCCACCGTAGGGGAGCTGGTTGTAGTGATCGCGCGGGCCAATGTTGTCGTACGGCATGCCGATGGATACCATGACCGTATCGTGGTGGCCGTGGTAGGAACCGAAAATCTTCATCACCGTATCGCGCTTGGTGTATGCGCGGGCGATGCGGATGGCATCCATCGTCGCCTCCGAACCCGAGTTGGTGAAACGCCACTTGGGGAGGCCGAACCTCTCGGCGAGGAGGGTGGAGACTATGAGGTCATCTTCTGTGGCGGAACCAAAGTGGGATCCCTTGGGCCACCGTTCATTGATAGCCTTGCCTATCTCCGGGTGCCCGTGGCCTTGCACCATAGCCCCGTAGCCATTGTGGAAGTCCCAATATTCGTTGCCGTCCACGTCCCAAATCTTGGCGCCCTGGCCGCGGTCGATGTAGATGGGCCACGGGTCACGGGATTGGTAGCTGGAAGCAACGCCATTGGACAGGTGCTCGGCGCCGTCAAACATCTGCTTTGACTTTTGAGTATTGGCATCGAGGATCTTCTCCTGCTCCTCGATGAGATTAGCAATACGGGATTCATCCAGTGATACAGTCACGGTTTTCTCCTCCTTGGGATGGATTACGAGAGTGTGTACCCCAACGAGCCTAGCGAATTCTTCCGCCAAAAGGAACGGTTTCCGTACTTTTTTATTGTTTTACATACCCTTTACGTACCTAAAACTGCTAGATAACACCCCAATTGTAAATTTGTTTATTTATCTCCAGGTACTGAAAGGTCTCCGTGCTTCGCACCCCATCGGTGGCGCGAACCTTCTTATATATGGCTTCTTTAAGGTGAGCGTCTGACCTGGCGACGATCTCAGCAAGGATGTCATAGCGCCCCGTGGTCACGACAAGGTAGGTGACCTCCTCCAGCTCCCGCAGGTGGGCAAGCACCGGTTCCACGTCGCCATCCACGGTGATACCAACCAATGCCTGCCTAGGAAACCCCATCTGCTTGGGGTCGGTGACCGCGACAATATCAATGACCCCTTCGCTTTCGAGCTTTTTCACGCGTTTTCGCACCGCCGCCTCACTGAGGTTGACATACGCGGCTATATCCGAATACGGCACCCGGCCATCGTTTTGCAGCATCTCGATGATTTTCCGGTTCACACTGTCCATGCAAGCATCGTATCTAAATTTTCCCCTTAGCCCTTGGCATATGTGCAAATTAGCGCACACAATCGACCACACCTAGCCCGGCTATGTCTCCCGATCTAAAAAACCGCAACGCACCAGGCGTTGCGGTTAACCTATCCACACAGTGGTTCTACACGGGCTCTACACGTCCCGTTTTTGCAGCGAGATCATCGAGCAGATGACCAGTACCGCGAGCAGCGCGAGGAAGTACCACAGGGAACCCTCCCAGCCCCACGGCGCCGTCTTGCCCGTCATCATGTGCGTCACGTCGTGCTTGCTCATGAAGGCGTTGAAGTTGGTGAACGGCATGAGGTAGAAGATGTGCTCGCCGATCTTGGGCAGCAGGCCGAGCAGCCCCTCGATCATAGAGGCGAGCAGCACGATGGCGATGGAGCCTGCGGTGCTGCGAGTGAGCCACCCCAGCGCCTGGCCGACGGTGACGTACACGATGGCCTGGAACGGGTAGAGCCACATGAAGCGCTGGGAGCGCTCGTCGCCCCACACGTCGAGGGACTCGCCGATGGCGCCACCGACGATGAACTTGGCCATGTACAGGCACAGCAGCACGGTGATGAAGGTGAGCAGCGCCGCGAACACGGCGTAGATGAGCCACTTAGCCAGCGCCACCAGCGGCCGGTTCGGGGTGGCCAGGAAGGTGGCGGACTGGTAATTGTTGCTGTATTCGTTGGTCACCACGAGCACGGCCTGGATGGCGAGCACGAGGAAGCCTGCCTGGCCGACGAGGACGAGGAGGTTGTCAACGGAAAAACTCAAGGCCTGGTTGGGATCCATCCGCACGAGCAGGGCGGTCAGAGCCGAGAAGCCGACACAGAGAACGAGGTAGACGCCGGTTGTCCAGAAGATGGAGTTCACCGACCAGAGCTTCGTCCATTCGGATTTCAGTGTTTGCGCGAACATGGTCTCTACTGCTCCTTCTCATTCAACGCGTGCTGCGACGGCTTCGGTTTCGCTGCCGCTGAAGCCTCGCCGTGGTACTGCACGGAGTCGGAGGTGGCCTGCATGAAGACGTCCTCAAGCGAATCGTGGACCTCCGTGAGCTCGCCCAACGGAACGCCGGCGGCGAAGGCAACCTCGCCAACCTCGTCGGAGTTCTTGTCCTTCACGAGGACGTACGGACGCTCATCCTCGTCGGTGCCGTCGGTAAACGGGATCGACTTCAGCGCCAAGGCACTGCGGAACTCCTCCAGGCGTGGGGAACGCACGCGGACGGAGACCTTGGAGGAACGCTTGAGGAACTCATGGGTGGTCGTGTCTGCAACAAGCTTGCCCTGGCCGATAACGACGAGGCGGTCGGCGGTCTGCGACATCTCGCTGAGCAAGTGAGAGCTCACCAGAACCGTGCGCCCCTCGGCCGCAAGGTTGCGGAGGAAGCCACGGACCCACCGGATGCCTTCGGGATCAAGGCCGTTGACCGGCTCGTCGAAAAGCAAAACCTCAGGGTCGCCGAGCATTGCGGCGGCGAGCCCCAGACGTTGCCCCATGCCGAGCGAGAACTTGCCGGCCGGGCGCTTGGCAACTTCGGAAAGCCCCACCAAGTCAAGCACCTCATTGACGCGGGAACGAGGAATACCATTAGAATCCGCGATCCAGGAGAGGTGTGCGTATGCTGAGCGCTTGCGGTGCACAGCCTTGGCATCGAGGAGGGCACCCACCGTGCGAAGGGGATTCTTCAACTTGTAGTACGGCTGGCCATTGATAGTGGCGTAACCGTTGGTGGGCTTGTCAAGTCCCAGGATCATGCGCATTGTTGTCGATTTCCCCGCACCGTTCGGCCCAAGAAAGCCAGTCACGACTCCGGGCTTAACAGTAAAAGCTAGGTCATCGACGGCAACGGTGGACCCGTAGACTTTTGTCAATCCGTTGACTTCGATCATGACCACCATTTTTACACGTTAGCTACTTTTGCGCATAACCAATTGTGTGAGTTTAGGCAGACTGTTAGCAAATGGGGACAATAACGGAAGTTTTGACAGGCTATTCACATGCACCCACCGCAGCTCCAAGCTCTCCGCATTCGGCATCACCGGCAGCTCCTCCGCACACCGCGCGACGACGGTGGTGTACGTCCACCCATCCACGCGCGTGGTCACCAGCTCCTCAATCACGTGAACGAGACCCACGTCCATCCCCGTTTCTTCCTCCGCCTCGCGCAGCGCCGCCTCGCGCGCGCTCTCGTGTGAATCCCGCGCGCCCCCGGGCAACGCCCACGTCCCACCCATGTTGGTCCACAGCGCCCGGTGCTGCAGGAGCACCGTATCCGCGCCAGACACCAGGAATAACCCCGCAGATCCGAACCGCCCCCAACGGCGCACGCCATCCGAACCATCCACGAAACCGTTGCCATCACCACGCATAGCCCTCAGCCTACCTTTTTCCGGGTGGCTGCTTTGGGGTTTGCTTGGCGCTTGGTGGCTTGCTTTGGCCTTGGTGGCTGTGGGGGATTTGCTTTGGCCTTGGTGGCTGTGCATGATTCTCGGGAACGCTAACCCCACAATTCCCATCAAAATCAACCCAATTCGCGAGTTAAGGGACCGGGCACACCCGGCACCCGCCACCACACCGCATCCCGGCACCGCGCCGGCACCGCCTCGGGATCGCCCTGGGATCGCCTCGGGATCGCTAACTCCATAAATCCCCTCAAAATCAAGCTAATTCGCGAGTTAAGGGACCGGGCACACCCGGCACCCGCCACCACACCGCATCCCGGCACCGCGCCGGCACCGCCTCGGGATCGCCCTGGGATCGCCTCGGGATCGCTAACTCCATAAATCCCCTCAAAATCAAGCTAATTCGCGAGTTAAGGGACCTGGCACACCCGGCACCCGTCGCCGCCCGCAACCCGGCACCGCGCCGGGAACGCGTCGGCACCACCCCGGGATCGCCTCGGGATCGCTAACTCCATAAATCCCCTCAAAACCAAGCTAATTCGCGAGTTAAGGGACCTGGCACACCCGGCACCCGCCACCACCCGCAACCCGGCACCGCGCCGGGAACGCGTCGGCACCACCCCGGCACCGCCTCGGGATCGCTAACTCCATAAATCCCCCCAAAATCAAGCTAATTCGCGAGTTAAGGGGTCTGGGGAGCGGGAGATCCAACCGCTGGTGCACGCAATACCGCGCAACTTCTTTCGGCCGCCAATGCAACCTATTAGACTGTGGAGAATGGCGAGGATTGTGGGAGCCGACGATAGCTGGCTAGATGTGCCCCGCACACTGGCCGTGCGCAGGCGCGACAAAATCAAGGAGTGGATTGGCCAGCCGATCCAGTGGCTCCGCGGTGCCGGCGACTTCGTCCGCACAACCCCCGGCATCATGGCAGCAATGACCCTCATCATCTCGGTCACCCTCCTCGCCGCCGGAATCGTCACGCTGACCTCCACCGATGCCCGGCGAACCTCGTATCAGGAACTGTCGCAGACGATGGAGCCGGCAAGCTACGCCGCGCACAACCTGTACACATCCCTCGCCCTGACGGACACCCTCGCCGTCACGGGGCTGGCGGAGTTCGGCAGCAATTCGAGGCAGGAGCAGACTGCCTACCTCGAACCGCTCAACCGGGCGGCGCTCGCCGGCAACGAGACCGCCGCCAACGCCAGCGGTGCGGATGAGCTCATGGCCGTCGCCAGGGCGAACCAGAATTTGCCTACGTACGCGGGGCTCGTCATGGCGGCACGGATGAACGTGCGGGCGGGCAATCCCATCGGCTCCGCCTACATGGCCGAGGCCAACGCTCTCATGCGCGAGCAGCTGCTGCCCGCCGCCGGTGATGTGTTCCGCTCCTCTTCCGACCGGGTGCAGGCCCAGCTCCGGAATCTGACGATGCCACAATGGTGGTCGGTGGGGCTGCTTGCGCTCGCCTTCGTTCTTCTCGTTCTGGCCCAGCTGTGGCTGGCGAGACGGACGCGGCGGCGGCTGAATATCGGGTTCCTTGCTGCGAACCTTCTCGTCGCCATCGCGCTCGTGTGGTTCAGTGGCAGCAATGCCGTGGCTTACCACGCGGCGAGCGTCGGCACGCACGAGGCAGCGACCCCTTATACCGCGCTCACCGATGCCCGGATCGTCGCCCAGCAGGCCCGCACGGCCGAGACGCTGGCGCTCGTCCGTCGCGGGGCGTTCAACGAGTCGCAGGTGAGCTTCGATGACGCAACAGTGCAGGTAGAGGATGCGATCAAGCAGTTTGACCACTCGGCATTAAACCCGACCTCGCAGGAGGATGTGGCGACGGCGCGGGCTGCCCTGTACTACTGGGAGAGCGTCCACGCGGACTTCGTTGAGGCTCTGGAAAAGGGCGACTACGAGGCGTCGACAAGGCTCGCTTTGGCGCCGGGGAACTCGACCGGGGAGGCCTTCACGGGCCTCGATGCCGCCCTGACCACGCTTATCGACGCTTCCCGCGCAGGCACTCGCTCCTACATTACGCAGGGCTTGCGGTCCACGACGGGGACGGGAGTGGGCGTACTCACCCTCAGCGTTCTCGCTCTCCTCGCCATCTGGCTGGGGATCCGACCAAGATTGCAGGAGTACTTATGAGTCGCGCCACCCTCACAACCCTGGCTGGCCTCGTCGCCATGGTCGCCTCCGGCTGCAGCTCGGTTACGCCGGCCCCGCCCGCCGACGCCTTGTTCACCGAACCCGCACTCACCCAGCACGATGCTCTGCCACAGGGAGCAAGTTCAATCCCCGCCTCCGAGGTCGATACCGTGGACACCGACTCGGGCCTGCTGGAGCCGAGCCTCAAGCCTGTGTCCACGCCGGCGTCGGAGCTCATTCCCGACATCTACAAGCGGGGCTACATCATCGTCGGTGTGGAGCAATCCCAAAACCTCATGAGCTACCGCGACCTCGCCACCGGCGAACTCATCGGCTTTGAGATCGACCTCGCCCACGAGATCGCCCGCGACATCTTCGGCGACCCGTCCAAGGTGGCCTTCCGCTACGTCGATGCCGCTAACCGGGAGCAGGCGCTATCCGCCCCTCCCACCGAACGCGTCGATGTGGTCATCCGCGCAATGACGATGACCAAGGGACGCGCCGATAACGTCGACTTCTCCGCACCGTATTTCTCCACCTCCGCGGGCTTCCTCACGGACAAGGATTCCCCCGTCACCACCGTCGACGATCTGAACAAGGCGACAGTGTGCGTGGCACAGGGGTCTATTAACCAGTACCGCGTCGCCCGCATCGCCCCGGGCGCTACCCTCATCACCACGCTGAGTTGGTCGGACTGCCTCATGGCGCTGCAGCAACAGCAGGTGGATGCCGTGTTCAGTGATACTGCGCTCCTCGCCGGGATGGCGGCGCAGGATGCCTACACCTCCATGACTGTCATCTCGGAGGAGCGTGACTACTACGGAATCGGCATCAAGCAGGGCAACGATAACCTCACCCGGCAGGTGAACAAGACGATTGAGCGCATCATTGCCGACGGCACGTGGCGGTCACTGTTCGCCGAGTGGTTCGGGCCATATCTCGCCACCCAGGGTCCGCCGACCCCGCTCTACCAGGAAGATCAACAACACCGCCAAGGGAGGTCCTGACATGGCTGAGACCGAAGCTGTCGCCTTCAACCCGTTCGACGACGATGACGACGAGGACGAGTACGGCGGAACGGAGCTGCAGGCGCTCATCGACAATCTCACCGGCACCGACTACCCGGCGACATCGGCGATGGGGCCGTTGCAGGCCTCGGCAGGTACCACCAACGACCCCTCGGCGAAGTACCGGAAGATCGCACTTGAGGAATTTCGGAAGCGGCGCACCGATGACCGTGCCGGGCGCGTCGTCGCCGACGGCATGGTCACGCTCCCCTTCGTCGCGCTCACCGACCCGCTCACCGCGTGCGTTGATCCCACCACGTTTACCGGAGTGGAACCACCGACTCTTTCCACCGGCGATGTCGTGGCCGGTCAGTACGACGTCATGGGTGTGCTCGCTCACGGCGGCCTCGGATGGATCTACCTGGCCAAGGACCGCAACGTGTCCGGCCGCTGGGTGGTGCTCAAAGGCATGCGCGGCGACGTGAAAGCCGAAGACAAGGGCGCTGCCGTCGCCGAGCGGGAATTCCTCGCCGACATCACCCACCCCGAGATCGTCCGCATTTACAACTTCGTCGACGATCCCCGCGTGGAAGACGGCTTCATCGTCATGGAGTACGTCGGCGGCCCCTCCCTCAAGGAACGGCGCAAAGCCTACGAGAACCGGCGCTACCCCGCCGACCTCGCCATCGGCTACATCCTCGAGATCCTCCCCGCGCTCGGCTACCTGCATTCGCGCGGTGTGGTCTACAACGACGTCAAGCCGTCGAACATTATTCTCACCGAGGACCAGGTCAAACTCATTGACCTGGGAGCCGTCTCCGGCATCGGCGCCTACGGATACATCTATGGCACCAAGGGCTTCGCCGCCCCCGAGGTCCCCACCGAGGGGCCGAGTGTAGCCAGCGACATCTACTCCATCGGCCGCACGCTCGCCTGCCTTATCGTCGACTTGCCCAAGGGCGAGGACGGCCGCTACCTGCCGGGCATCCCCTCCCCCAAGGTAGAGCCACTGTTTCGCCGCCACCTTTCCCTCTACCGCCTGCTCTTGCGTGCCACCA
>ERZ1030944.82-NODE-82-length-27324-cov-10.125160_pt1 | contig 27324 bp, 19 predicted proteins | sample MGYA00518599_ERZ1030944 | MGnify/ENA primary metagenome ERZ1030944 (study PRJEB33718, sample SAMN03159697) | human skin metagenome | collected 2014-05-20 | study: EMG produced TPA metagenomics assembly of the PRJNA266117 data set (Human skin bacterial metagenome... | reverse complement strand
TTACCATGCGGTCTATGCTTCTCCGCCCGCCGGTAGAATGCAACCCATGACTGACGCACAGCTTCTCGCTTTTGTTCACGGGCACGTCCAGGGCGTGGGCTTTCGGTGGTGGGTGAAGTCTCAGGCGCTTGCCCTCGGATTGAGGGGGGAGGCTCGCAATAAGTGGGATGGTCGCGTTGAGGTTGTCGCCGAGGGGGACCGCGCAGCGTGTGAGGAGCTCCTCGAACGCTTGCGTGAGCAACCATCCGCTTTTCGACGCCCCGGCCACGTCAAAGTCGTTGTCGAGCAATGGAAAAAACCCCGCGGATTCGCGGGGTTCAAGGAGGCCTAACGGCTATTCCACCGTCACCGACTTGGCGAGGTTACGCGGCTGGTCAATATCCAGCCCCTTTGCACCCGCCAGGGCGCAGGCGAAGATCTGCAGCGGCACCGTCGCCAGGAGGGGCTGCATAAGTGTTGCGCACTGCGGAATCCAGATGACGTGGTCGGCGTGCTCGACAACGGCCTCGTCGCCCTCCTCGGCGATTACCGTCGTAATGGCGCCACGGGCCTTAATCTCCTGAATATTGGACACTACCTTCGCGTGGAGCTCATTCCTACCACGAGGACTCGGCACGATGACGAAGACCGGCTGGCCGGGTTCGACAAGCGCGATCGGGCCGTGCTTCAGCTCGCCGGCAGCAAAACCCTCGGCGTGGATGTAGGCGATTTCCTTGAGCTTGAGGGCTCCCTCGAGCGCGACGGGGAACCCCACATGCCTACCAAGAAAGAGAACGCTCGTGGAATTGGACAGATCACGGCCGAGCTTTTTGATTTCCTCTTCCTTGTCAATGACCTGCTGCACCTTCTCCGGCATCTCCGTCAACGAGTTGAGAATGTCGCTGATCTCGTCGGCGTACATGTTGCCACGCAGCTGAGCCAGGTAGAGGCCCAAGAGATAAGCGGCCGTAATCTGGGCGAGGAACGCCTTCGTCGAGGCGACGGCGACCTCCGGGCCGGCATGCGTGTACAGGTTCGCGTCGGCCTCGCGGGGAATCGAGGAGCCGTTGGTGTTGCAGATGGCAATAACCTTGGCGCCCTGCTCCTTCGCGTGGCGCACGGCCATGAGCGTGTCCATCGTTTCGCCCGACTGGCTGAGCGCAACCACGAGGGTCTTTTCGTTGACAATCGGATCCCGGTAACGGAACTCGTGCGCCAACTCCACTTCGGTGGGGATGCGGCACCAGTGCTCGATCGCGTACCTGGCCACCTGCCCCGCATAGCTCGCCGTACCACAAGCAATCACAACAATCTTGTCGACGCTTCGTAGCACCGATTCGTCAATGTTCAGCTCGTCGAGTTGGATGTGTCCATTCTCATCGAGACGTCCCATGAGAGTGTCGCGCACGGCTGCCGGCTGGTCGTGGATCTCCTTATCCATGAAGGAGTCGAAGCCACCTTTTTCTGCTGCGGCTGCGTCCCACTGGACCTCGAAAAGTTTGCCCTCGGCAGGGTTGCCGTCGAAGTCGGTGATCTCGTAATCGTCGGCAGTGATGGTCACGATCTGATCGTTGCCCATCTCGACACAACGCTTAGTGTGATCGATGAAAGCGGTGACATCCGAGCCGAGGAAGTTCTCGCCGTCGCCAAGCCCAATAACCAGCGGGGAGTTACGACGAGCCGCAACGATCCTATCGGGGTGCTCGGCATGAATGGCCAGGAGAGTGAAAGCACCCTCGAGACGAGCGACAGCGAGCCGCATGGCCTTGGTAAGGTCGCAGTTTGCCTCGGTGTTGTAGTAGTGGGCAATAAGGTTGGCGGCAACCTCGGTATCCGTGTCGGAGTAGAAGTGAACGCCTTCGGCAAGAAGCTCGCGCTTCAACTCAGCGAAGTTTTCGATGATGCCGTTATGCACCAGAGCCAGCCGGCTGTTATCTACAACGTGTGGGTGCGCATTGTTGTCGGTAGGGCCGCCGTGGGTGGCCCAGCGGGTGTGTCCAATTCCGATCGGTGCTTTTGGTAGGGGGGAGGCATCGAGTGCCTTTTCCAGCTCATTAACCTTGCCAGCCTTCTTGCGGAAGGAAATGGCATCATCTGAGATAACGGCGACCCCTGCGGAGTCGTATCCACGGTATTCGAGGCGACGGAGGCCTTCGAGACAAACCTGGAGGGCGTCGTTGACTAAGTTTTCGTTTTCGGGGTTACCGACGTATCCAACAATTCCACACATATGCGAAAGAGTACACGGTGATGTTGGGGGAGCGCAGCACTGCTCGCCCCACAGGCATGCCTGTGGGGCGAGCAGGGTTATTCGCTGTCGTCGTCGCCGTCTGCGCAGCGGTCATCATCGGTGCAGTTGCTGTTGCGCCTGTCATCATCGCGGCCGTCGTCGCGGTGCCCGGCGCGTTTTTCCTCGTCGAGGATCGTGCCGGCGATGTCTCTGCCGGTGTAACCCCGGCATGGGCTGTCGTGGTAGCGGGGCGGCCCACCGTCGGGCGGGACGTAGCGCGGGTCGCCGTTGACGGGGTCGCGTTCGTGACGGCCGTGTTTGGGTTTTGTGGGGTCGTCGTCGTTTTGTCCGTTGTGGTATTTGCAGGCTATGAGGATGTTTTCTGCGGTCGTTTCGCCGCCAGAAGCCCAGGATTTGTCGTGGTGGGCTTGGCTGTACGTGCCGATGCGGTAGCAGCCGGGGTGGGTGCAGAAGATCTGGTCGCAGGCGATACCGGTGCGGAGCGCGCCGTCGGCGAACCGTTGGTTCTTGAGTGGGAGGGTGCAGGAGAGTTTTTTTGTTCCCGTCGTACATGACGGCGAAGCCGTAGGGCTCGAGTCGGCAGTTGGCAAGTTCTTCGGCATCGAGGATATCGCCGTCGGTGGTGGCGAACTTGCCGTCGCCGATGTAGGTGGAGTCCTGGATAGGAAGTATGAACGCTGGTGCTAGTCGTCGGTTCCAGAGCCTTGTCGACGTCGTTCCGCACACCCCATCCTCGTAGTCTTGAACGATGCGGTTGAGGCCTTGCGCCCAGCGGAAGGATTCCGGTAGGTCGCTCGGCGCGGTGGAAGCCTCGGAGATCAGCCCGATGAAGCGGTCCATCTTAAGGGCTTCCAGCTTGATATGCGCGTGCTTCATGCCACAGGCATCGGCGACGGCGGAGACGGTGACCGAGTCGCTTACCTTGCGGGTTTTCACCACCCGGTGGGTGTCGGAGATCTTGGCCTTCAGCTCTTTCCACGTGTGACCTTCGCAGGCGTATGCGAGGAGCATGTCGCGTGTGGTCTCTTTGTCTTCGGCGGCTGTGAGTTCGACCGCCTTGGCGATGAGGATGAGTTGCTGAACGGAGATCGCTTTCGTTTTGCCTTCGGGGTCCTCGTAGGGCACCCAGGTGCGGGCCGCAGCAACGAGCTCTTTGGCAAAGTGCTGCGAAAAGCCAAATTCCTCGGTGAGTTTTTCCACGCGTAATGCGGCCGTATTCGCGAGGGTTGCTACCTCCGCGAATATGGCGGTGCCGTGGAGCGAGTCTGCGAGACTCCCGAGGATTGCTGTCATGGCACTCACGGTATGTCTAAAGATCGGCCGGTGCAGATAAACACCCAAAGTTATCCACAAGTCAAAATATGTGACCGTATTTTCACGACGCTGGGCGCGCTTCCTGTGGATAACTAACGTCGGCTAGAGTACGTGACGTGTATTTGAAATCCCTGACGCTCAAAGGCTTTAAGTCGTTCGCCTCCGCAACGACGATGAAATTTGAGCCAGGGATCTGCGCGGTGGTGGGGCCGAACGGTTCTGGTAAGTCTAATGTCGTCGACGCCCTCGCCTGGGTCATGGGCGAGCAGGGCGCCAAACAACTACGTGGCGGCAAAATGGAGGACGTGATTTTTGCGGGGGCCGGGTCTCGTAAACCATTGGGCCGCGCCGAGGTGACGTTGACCATCAATAACGACGACGGGGCGCTTCCGATTGAGTATTCGGAGGTGTCGATCACGCGGCGCATGTTCCGCGATGGCGCGAGTGAGTATGAAATCAATGGGTCGAAGGCGCGGCTCATGGATATTCAGGAGCTGCTGAGCGACTCTGGTATTGGCCGCGAGATGCACGTCATCGTGGGCCAGGGCAAGATTACGGAGATTTTGGAGTCTCGCCCGGAGGATCGGCGCGCCTATATAGAAGAGGCTGCGGGCGTGTTGAAGCATAAGCGGAGGAAGGAAAAGGCGCAGCGGAAGCTGACAGGGATGCAGGCGAATCTGGATCGCCTGACGGATTTGACGGATGAGCTGAAGCGCCAGTTGAAGCCCCTGGCGCGGCAGGCGGATGCGGCGCGCCGGGCGCAGACGGTGCAGTCTGAGGTGCGTGAGCTGCGGGGGCTGATTGCGGGCTACGAGCTGACGAGGCTGTGGGCGGCCAATGAGGCGTCGGAAAGCGCGAAGGCGGCGGCGAGTGTGGAGCTTGCGGCTGCCAACGCGGGGGTGAGCGAGGCGGAGGACGATCACCGTCTGGCTGAGGAGTCGCTGGCGAAGCAGCAGCCGGAGGCGACGGCGGCGAACCAAGTGTGGTTTGAGCTGTCTGCGTTGAAGGAGAAGGTGGACGCGACGGTGCGCATCGCGACGGATCGGGCATCGCGGAGCGAGGCGGAGCCCTACCAGGGGCCCGATCCGCAGGAAACGCTGCACCAGGCGGAGGATGCACAAGCGCAGGTGGAGGCTTTAGAGGATGCCTCCGATGTGGCGGCGGAGCGCCTGGAGACGATCCTTGACCAGGTGGAAGATGCGCGGGAGGCAGCGCACGCTGCTGATGAGGAGCATATGCGCCGCGTGCGGGCGATTGCGGACCGGCGCGAGGGGATCGTGCGGTTGGTTACCGGGGAGGAGCAGGCACGTGCGGAGGTGACTCGTGCGGAGGCGCGGGTGGCCGAGGCGTCTTCTAATTGTGCGGAGTCCCGCGAGGCCGCGCGGGCAGCCGATGCTGAGGCGACGCGGGCTTCCGAGGACGTGTCTGCGCATGAAAATGCTCGCGGTCCTCTGGAAGAGACGCGCGTGCGGGCGGTTGCTGAGTCCGGTGCTGCGGAGTCGCGCCTCAAGCAGTTGCGGGATGAGGAGCGCGCAGCGGAGCAGAAGGTTGCCTCGTTGACATCCCGGATTGAGACGCTCGAGTCGACGCGGGCGGCGGGGGAGACGGAGGCTGATCTTCCGCCGCTTGCGGATTTATTGACGGTGACTCCTGGTATGGAGAAGGCCGTTGCGGCGGCCCTTGGTCGTTTTTCGGATGCCGTTGTCGGCGAGCCCGGCGCGCACACCGGTGAGGATTGGTCGCGCACGGTTGTTGTGGATGAGACGGTCGGCGCGCCGTGGCACGTGGAAACGGAGGTGCTGCCGGCGGGTGCCCAATGGTTGACCGACCATGTCCAGGCCCCCCAAGCGGTGCGGCGCGTGTTGGCCGATACGGTCTTGGTAAGGGATACGGGCGAGGCGTTTGCTGTTGTGGTGGCGGATCCGCGCCTGCGGGCTGTTACGCCCGAGGGTCTTGTCGTGGGCGAAGGCTGGGCCGAGGTGGGTGAGGGTACCCGCAGCTCACTGGAGGTTTCTGGGCTTATCGACGCTGCTTCTTCCGCCCTTGCCGCCGCCCGCGCGAGGTTGGAGGAAATGTCGGGAACCGTATCTGGTGCCGAGGAGGCCGCTGAGCAGGCTCGTGTGGAGGCGGCGCAGGCGACGGCGGCGATGCGCGAGTTCCAAGCAGAGCATGCTGCGCTGGTGCGCGAAGCAGAAGCGGCGGTGAAGCGCGCTGCGGACCGTAAGCGGATGCACGAGGCGAACGTCGACAAGCTCACCGCTGCGGAGAAGGCGCTGGAGAAGGCGAAGACGGAGGCGGCTGATGCTGCCGACCGCTTGGCGCGTGTGGAGGATACCGAGACCGAGGAGGAGGTGTCCACCGAGGAACGTGACCGCGCAGCGGAGCGGCTGTCGCATATGCAGGCGATGGAGATGGAAGCCAAGATGGCTGCCCGCCAGGCGGCAGATGAGGTCGAGCGAGCCACGCAGCGTGCCGAGGGCCTGCGCAGGAAGGCCGCAGCGGATGCGGAGGCGCAGAAGCGCTACCGAGAGCAGCAGGAAAAGCGTCTGCGGGTGATCGAAAAGGCGCAACTCGTGCGCGACAATGCGGTGCGCGTGGCTACACGGGTTGCTGATGCCCTCGATCGCGCCCACGACGAGCGTGAACGGACCCGCGCCGTCGTAGCCGAGGCGGATGCCACCGTCAAGAAGCTAGCGGTCGCGGTCCACGATGCCAGGCAGCGGCGCTCCCGGGCCCAGGAGGCTTACCATGAGGCGGAGATGGCCGCTGCCCAGGCGGCGGTGCGACTCGAGGAGGCGGAAAGACGAGCCACAGGCGAGACGGGAGTCGCCGCAACGGAGCTGCGGAAGCAGTTTGAGCAACCGGAGGACTTTTCCATCACCGAATACCGCAAGCGTTTGAAGAGCGCCGAGAAAGCACTCGCTGCACTGGGCAAGGTTAACCCGCTGGCGCTGGAGGAGTACGCGGCGCTGGAGGAGCGCTATTCGTTCCTGTCTACGCAGCTTGATGATGTCATCCGTGCCCGTGAGGACCTGCATTCTGTCATTGAGGAAGTAGATGAGAAGATCCTCACCCTGTTCACGGACGCGTGGCACGATGTTGAGGGGGAGTTCCCTGAGGTGTTTGCGACGTTGTTCCCCGGTGGCGAGGGGCGGTTGAAGCTCACGGACCCGGACGACATGTTGACAACGGGAATTGAGGTGGAGGCGCGCCCGCCGGGAAAGAAGGTCAAGCGTTTGAGCCTTCTTTCCGGTGGGGAAAAGACGCTGACGGCACTGGCGATGCTTGTTGCGATTTTCAAGGCGCGGCCGAGCCCGTTCTACGTCATGGATGAGGTGGAGGCAGCCCTCGATGATGTGAACCTTCGTCGTCTCATTGCGCTGTTTGAGAAGCTGCGGGCAACGAGTCAGCTCATTGTCATCACGCACCAGAAGCCGACGATGGATGTGGCTAACGTCCTCTATGGTGTGACGATGCACGGCGACGGCGTCACCCGCGTCATCAGCCAGCGGCTGCACCCCGCAGGGGAGTAGCAACATACCTCGTCTCCGATTCGTCGTGGCTCATCATCCGCGTGGCATCCATGGGACGTGAAGGTACCGACCGCGCATGAGTCCAGCTGCTGGCAGAACCGGGACTGAGCAACCGACTGCGCCGGGACCGAGCAACCAGAAAGTGCGGATTTCCATTTACTTTGCTGGTGCTGACTAATACACTTGGGCTGAGGAGGATCGAGCTGTGAAAATTCGTGCCCTACTGGTCTCTGTTAGCTGTGGACTCGCACTCGTTGCGCCACCTGTAACACCGAACGCTGCACTCTCAGGTGGGGTGATACCGGTGGCGCATGCGGCGGGATTCAGCGGACTTAAAGATATCGCTCTTTCCCCTGGTGGCGCCGTCATTTACTCTTTGCCTGAAGAAGTAACCTCGCTAACAGTGACAACAGGCAGTGACCTCGCATCCTTGAGCCAGACCCAAAAAGGCAACTGGCGGTTGCAGCTCTCGCCCACGACCCGCCCCGGAACCTACACGCTGGGGATCAGGGCAAAGATAGGCGACACTGTTTCCGATAGCACTGTCCGCGTCACCGTTGGTGCTTACGAGCTGAACTACAAGCCGGAAACGGAAATCGAGCTCTTTCCTGGGCAAAAGATTAGGGTCGCGCCAACCGGTTTAGTGCCGGATGGTACAGAAGTCGACGTCGGCGACACGCCCATGACAGTGACCACGAAGGATCCTGGGAAAGAAAAGGGCGCGATCGCGGTTGCCGTTCCCCCCAACGCTCACCCAGGTCACTACGACATTCCGTTGACCGTTCGTTTTCCCGATACCACTGTGCAAACTACGATTCTGCCGCTTACCGTTAAGAAGCGGGAGATTAAATTCCCCACGCTGCTCACGATCAATCGTGGTGCGAAGACGACGATCAAAGCAGGTGGCTACGTTGCCCCATGGCCGTCGGAGGCAACCATCAGAACCGGAGTCTCCGACCGCTACATGACCGCAACGCCGCATGGCTCCACAGTAGACATCTCGGTTGCCGACGATGCCCCACTGGGAGAACACACCGTGACGCTATTCGTTGACACACCAGGACAGACCACGCAGATTAGCACTGTGACGATACAGGTGGGTCCGCACCAGTTCTTCAACTTTGAAGATGCATTCCACGTTCACGCAGGGGCGGTTCTGGAACTTCAAGATCTCCTATTGCCGGAGGGAGCAGAGGTGGTCCGTGTGCAGGCGGATACGGGGATTCGTGTTATCCATCGTCCGCAGCAGCCGATTACCCTGCAGCTAGGTTCCAACCTCGCAGCGGGTGAGTATTCCATTGACTTCTACATCGACTATCCCGGACAAGACCGGGTGAAAAAGACGATGAAGCTCGTCGTTGATGCTGAGGATGGTTCATCGACAAAGCCGGATGAGCAGCCGTCGCCAACGAAACCAGGGGAAAAGTCGGGGACAACCACCGATCCTGGTTCGAGAGATGGCACGAAACCAACGAAACCCGAGGAAAAGCCGGGGCCAACACCTGAGCCCAGCCCGTTGCCTGGTGCACCCGCCGGGGCATGCGTTGCTCCGCCAGCCGGTTACGCCATCCCGCTGGCGTGGGCGCTCCCGCTGTTGGCGCTCTCCGCCGTTCACCTCCCGCTTCCTGGTCTGCCAGAACCCATTGCCCAGTACCAGAAGAACATCGGCGAAAACGTTTCTGGAGCGATCGGGATCGTCACAACTCTCATCGCGGTAGTTTCTGCTATCGGCTACGGGATTGGGTGCTACGGTCAAAAGACCAACTAACCTAACCAACTAAGGTGTTGCCTATCCGGTGAATGTGAACCCCGCAATTGCGGGCGCGGTAGTCTAACTACCTACACGCTAAATTGGTGACTAACTGACTATTTTCCTGACGTAGAAAGGCAACATCGGTGTCCACGGGTGCCCAACAATCCCCCATTGCAGATCCGAATGATTCCCTCCTCGGGTGGGCATCCCAGACGGAGCTTCGCCTGGCAAGCACACTCAAGGATAACGACTGGTTCACCGAGGCTGGCCTAGATCACGATGAGTGCGAAGCTATAGAGAAGTTCTACGGCACATTCCTCGGGCGCCAGCTAGATTTTGGGGCGGATTTCAGCGTCCTCATTGCATCTACCCCTGTACTTACGGTCACGACTCTCGTCTACCGAGCATCCCGGATGGTTGAGGCAGAAAGTCTGTTCACTGAGTACTTCGGTGGACTAGGCATCGTCGGCACCGAGGGAGCCAGTGAAGACTATCTGCGCGAAAATATTTCGGGGCTCGTGGCCAAGGTCGGGCTCACGACGATCCCCGACTGCGACCCGATCACACTTCTGACGCTCCATGCAGGGATCACCAGCGACGAGGTCCCCACACTGCTGGAAGCGATGGATGCTGCTGAAGATAGTTCGGATAACGCTGGAATCACGGCCGAGTGCCCCCAGCTCACCGCCGGTGCCGACGTTGCGCCGCAGCGCGTGGAGGAGATTATTGAGGCCGTTCGTGGGCTCCGTCAGCACACAGTGGACCATCCCGGAACCTGGCAGATGGAAGATGACACCGAAGCGCCGATCCTGGTACAGGAGAAGGTGTTTGCGGAGCTAGCAGAACGCCCCGTGGGCACAGAAAACCGCAGGGACGCGGTGGGAGCGGGCCACCGTGAGGAGCGTCCGCGCCTAGTCCTCAACCTGGAGCAGGGGAAGGTCTGCGTCCGGTTGCCCGAACAGATTTTGGATCCCGGCGACAATGTCATCAGCTGGCGCGTATCCGTTGGTGGCACGACAGAGGTGTTCCGCACCAACCGGCCGTGGGGGAGCACTCGCAACCTGACCGAGTCCCTGGACCTCACCCTCCGGCACCAGGTGCGCGAAATCCAGGTGGCAGACGTAACCAACCAGCACACGTGGGTGGTTCCGGTTGTGAATAACGACGACCCTCTTCTCGTGTTTTCCACGCGTGGGCAAAACCTCACCGCCAAGCAGTCGCTGCATCACGGCGAGCTCGCGTGCGTGTGCCCTGCCGACGGGACGCTCATCGACGTTGTCACAGGCAAGGAACTCCCCGTCGAGGAAGTTTTTGATGTGGAGGGATGGAACGGCTGGGAAGGGCGCATCCTTGACTGCTCTTCCGCCGACTCGATTCAGCTGCTTCGATCCGGCGAAGCACCGAGCCCGATGAAGGCTGTCCGCTCCATCGACCCGCGCCAGCGCGTCGTATTCACCGAGCCCGAGGGCATCCTGCCGGATGTGCACTCGTCCACCGACCTTCCAGTCCACACCGAGTCTTTGGTTGTAGAGTTCCCGCCCACGCAGTCGGGGACGACGGAGCAGTGGTACCTCACGATTTCCGCCTACGCCGGTGCAGATCAGCAGGGCACGGAGATCGCGCCGACTGAGCCTCTTGAGGTGCCGGCCGAGGGCGGTATCTTTGATGTGTTTGACCCCGAGGTTTACGATGCCCCGTGGGTGGGGGAGTTCCTCGTCCGCATCCGTGGGCCGCGTGGTGAAAGCTTCCGTCACGAATATGCGCTTGTGGAAGGTGCGACGGCATTTGTCGAGGGGTCTGGCCCCTCGTTGCGTATCCCCGCCAAGGGTGGGCTGTCCACGGCGAGCCTGCATGTGCAGCCCGGCGAGAAAGATTTCGATGTCACGCCGCAGGTCGTCGACGTTGCCCCCGAAGAGGCAGGAGCTTTCTTCACGGTGGAGACCGACGAGGGGACGACAATGCCGATGCGGTTTTTCCCCTCTCGTCTGCGGTTCCAGCTCCCCATCAAAGAGTGCGGTCCCATCTGGCGGACGACACGGATCGTTACGCCCGCAGCCGATATCGACACGACCGGGCGAATCCGCGTGCGTGCCACCGGCGAGATTGGGAAGCCACAGGTCACGGTCCGTAACCGCACGGGTGCGCCAGTGCGCACGCTGAACCTCAATCCGGAGGATATGCGCACGTATTCAGCCGAGTTGTCGCCACTGGGTACAGGCCTGGTGGGGGTTAACGGCGGGCGGATCGAGTTCGAGTGGACCGATCCGGGAACGGATCGGCGCGTGTCCGTCAACATCGCGATTTTGGACTCCACACCGGTGGCTACAGGTGCGGAGATTCACGGGTCCACCCTAGAGCTCATCGATTTTGCCGCGCAGACGATCAATGAGACCCCGCGACAGCTCGCCGCGTGGGTGTGGCCGGATACAGCACCGTGGGTCAATGCGGTCACGCTTCCTGTTGAAGATGGAAAGGTGGAGCTACCGGAGAGCTACCAGCAGACGGGGCAGCTGTCGGTGTACCTGCACACTCCCGATCCGTTCAATACAGTGCGTCCCCCGCTGACCCCTCCGTCGACAAGCCTGACGGTGACCCAAGAGGGACATTTCCCGTCGAGCCACCCCGGATTCGACGAGCTGTCGGCGTTCCTCGCCGGTGAAACGGATAACCCGCCGGCGGATCCGTCCATCATGCCAGTTCTGTGGGACAGTGCGATTACCGAGGGTGTATCCCGCAAGGCCATCGTCTCGGTGTTTACCGCGCACCCGGCTGCCGCACTTGCGGGCCTGTCCGCCTCGCTCATCCCAGCGGAAAAGCAGCCCTCTCGGATCATCGCGTCTGGGCTTATCACCTCGTTGTTTAACAACGGAGAGGTGGCAACTGAGATGCACCGTGCGCCATGGATCGGTGCGCTGCAGCTCATCGGTCAGCTGCGCGCCAGCATTGCTGTGGACACGGCAGCAGATGGTGACGACGAAGCCACGCAGGAGGAGGCAGAAGCTCCAGCTGTTGGCGCTGAGACGCAGGTGCTCGACCCGAAGGAAAAGAAGAAGGTCATTGCCCGCCTCAAGGAGGTAGGTGGCAAGCGGCTTGTGGAGACTCTTGCCACCGGCCGCGATGCCACGTTGGACACCGCGTGCGTGGATAAGGGCATCGTCCAGATCTCACACATGGATCCGGCGCAACAGGAGACGCTGCTGTCGATGTTCTTCTCCTCCGCGGAGATCGTCCCCGGGCCGATACTGGAGGATTCCACGAGGCTGCTCGCCGTGTACGAAACGTTCAAGCACCGCGAGGAGCTCAACGTTTTGCTCGCCGATCAGCAGATGATTAAGGCTGCCGTGGCGCTGCTACGCGGGCTGCGGGGTGCGAACCGCCAGCTGTACACGTCGGCGCGCATCCGCTTTGACAAGCTCGACGGTGTGGATACGGAAAACCGCGATAACGTGTGGGCTTTGGCCCCCGTTGTGTCGCTTGTGTTCGCCCTCGCCGCACGTATGCACGCGTACGGACTCATCGGCAAGTCGAAGCAGCTGACGCAGGCGTCCCGTGGGTGGGCGAAGCTCGCCACCATTGTGCCGGAGCTCGTCACGGGGGATATCGTGTCGGCAGAGGCGATGGTGTGCGCGGTGACCTACCCGGGAATCGTCGGCTGAGACGGCGGTCGCGTCGGCGTGTGTTTTTTCCAGCTCACCCGCCACATGGGTGGAGGTGGTGAGGCTTGTCGACGCCCCTGAGATCCCCCTTTTATGCGCCGGTTACTGCTAGTGGGACCCAGGGGAGGCGAGTCGGGTCGGTCGCGCGCTCTGCCCGTTAGCCGGTAACCTGGGGAACATGATTGATTCCACAACGTTGCCCTACTGGATTATTGGTATTGTCATCGCGATCATCATTATCGCGTTGGTGATTTACTTCGGCTTGAAGCGCGGGAAATCTAAGCAGGTTTCCTTTGAGAAAAAAGAGGAACCGAAAGAGCTTACCCAGGCTGAGAAGTCCGGCAATTATCGAGCCAAGAGTGGTTTTAACTTCGCCGCCGGTAACAGTGGAGACAAACAACCGGTGGTGAATGGGGGCCAAACCCTGACGACCACACCGGCTAAGAGCGCCACGACGGGTGCCACTGCCGGTGCCGCCGCAGGTGCGTCTGCTGCCGGTGTCAGCGCCGCAGCTGCAGCCACAGCGCAGGCGCGGGAGCTGAAGCGGGAACAGGAGCAAGCAGCCGCGAAGCCTGCTGCTCCCACCGCTTCCACCACTCCCACCGCTTCCACCCAATCGGTCGCATCCGAGGGTGCTGAGGAACCGGTGGCATCCGGTGATACACGCGAATCCGTATATGAAGCAGCAGGCGATGTGGCGCAGGAATCCACACAGGAGTCGGCTCCCACTCCTGAGGAGCAGGTCGCACGCGTCGAGGACGAAGCACAAGGCGAGGTTGTGGAAACTCCTGCCGCAAACGGTGGGGCGACTGCTGCTGAGGAAACCGAGGCTACCGTGACCTCGGCCGAACAAAGCGGTACTCCTGCGGATGCCACCGCGTCTGCGCCTGCTGACGCCTCGGCAGAGCCGGAGATGTCAGAGGAGGCACCCACAACAGAGGTGGCACAGCAAACGGAACAATCAGCTGCCAGTGCAGGTGCTGGTGAACAGCCAACCGTACGAGACAGCGCCGAAAAGCAGGAACCCGTAGTGGACGCACCCGGGGAGGAGACGCTTCCTACCCAGGAGGAAATTGACGAGTCCGCTGCTGCAGCGGCCGAGCAGGTTGAGGCGGCAGGAGCTGCCCGCGCACAAGACGCGCCGGAACCAACCGGTGAAACCATCACGGCAGAGCCTGCACAGCAGGACGTTCAGACCGAGGATATTGCCCCGGCCGAGGGACGCCTCGGACGCCTGCGTGGCCGACTTGCGAAGTCCAACAACGTTATTGGCCAGGGTGTTCTGGGAATTCTTTCCGCTGGTGACCTGGACGAGGATGCCTGGGAGGAAATTGAAGACACGCTCATCATGGCCGATCTGGGCGCTTCCACGACGATGAAGGTTGTGGATTCGCTGCGTGAGAAGATTGCTGCTCGCGGCGTGCACAACGAAGAGGAAGCTCGTGCCATGCTGCGCGAAACCCTGATCGAGGCGGGTCGCCCTGAGCTGGATCGCTCCATCAAGGCTATGCCATATGACAACAAGCCGGCTGTGGTCCTCGTTGTCGGTGTGAACGGCACCGGTAAGACGACGACGGTGGGCAAGCTCGGCCGCGTCCTCGTGTCCATGGGGCACTCGGTGATGTTTGGCGCGGCGGATACCTTCCGTGCAGCGGCTGCCGACCAGCTCGAGGCGTGGGGGCGTCGTGTTGGTGCCTCGACGGTTCGTGGCAAGGAAGGTGCAGACCCTGCATCCGTTGCCTTCGATGCGGTTGCCAAGGGTACTGAGCAAGGCGTGGACGTGGTCCTCGTTGATACGGCTGGGCGTTTGCACACCTCCACAGGCCTCATGGATCAGCTGGGCAAGGTGAAGCGCGTGGTTGAGAAGAAGGCAAAGGTGGACGAGGTCCTCCTTGTTCTCGATGCCACTGTCGGACAGAACGGTATTATCCAGGCTCGCACGTTCCGGGACGTGGTGGATATCACGGGTGTGGTGCTCACCAAGCTCGACGGCACCGCCAAGGGCGGCATCGTCTTCCAGGTGCAGGAAGAGCTCGGCGTGCCGGTGAAGCTTGTCGGCCTCGGCGAGGGCGCGGACGATCTCGCACCGTTCGAGGTGGAAAGCTTCGTCGACGCCTTGCTGTACTAACTCTCCTGAAGGAGGTGCTGGCAGAAAAGCTGCTGGTAGGAAGGTTCCTGGTAGGGACGGCGCTGGTGGAACTATCTGCCGGTAGAACCAACTGGCGTTGGAAATAGCTGCGGGGAGAAATGGCTGCTGGCGCAGTAATGAGATAAATCTTCTGCGCCAATTCCAGCGTTTGCATGTTAGCGCCGTAGTTTTCCGCGCGTAGCCGTCTCCGCAGACAGCGGGCACTGCACGCCGTGACTGCTCGCGAAAACCGAATAAGACTCAAAGCCCCTGTGCACACACCACTGTGCACAGGGGCTTGTGTTTTACAATGGCGCCCATGAACGAGCAGATGAAGCGCATTGAGCTAAACAACGAGCGCCTGAACGAAATCACCGCGTTCAATGCCAAGTATGAGGACATCGGCGATACCTTCGCGGAGGCATGGGAGACGTTGAAACCTCTGATCGCCTACTACGAGAGCCAGTGGTCCACCGATCTCGCGGAAACTGACGCAGCCTACGGGGTGATGAGTGAAGACGGGGTGTGGAACGAAATGGGGACGTTCTACGAAATTATGAAAGATGTAGCGGCGACGAGCCAGCGCATCCTTGCCGAATATGAAGGCGAGGATAGTAACGAAGGCGGAGAATAAAAGAGTCACCAGCGGGCCTCTTTATGGGGGGCCACATCATGGTCCAGGTAGGGGTCACGGTCACGGTTGAGGTGCTGGTCGGCTGCGACGATGGGCTGGTAGGAAGATCATAGGCGCACGCCGAAAGACGCGGGGCGTGACCGTGGAGCACATGGGCCCAGTCCATGTGGGGGAGAGTCGTCAAGGATGAGGAGTGTGCCCCCAAGGCGGGTGAGAAGCGAATGACAACTGTTCGCTACCATGTAAGAAGCTGTGTTACCGTACTGTGTCTACTGCAGTAAGAAGGGATGAAAGACGAGTGTTTGAATCACTGTCAGACCGTTTGAGCGATGCTCTTACCGGGCTTAGAGGAAAAGGCAAGCTAAGCGAAGCCGATATCAATGCCACCGCGCGGGAAATTCGCCTGGCACTGCTCGAAGCCGACGTGTCCCTTCCCGTCGTGCGCGGCTTTATCAAGCGCATCAAGGAGCGTGCGGGTGGCCAGGACGTATCCCAGGCCCTCAACCCGGCGCAGCAGGTAGTCAAAATCGTCAACGAGGAACTCATCGAGATCCTCGGCGGCGAGACGCGCCACCTGCAGATGGCCAAGAACCCACCGACCGTCATCATGCTCGCCGGCCTGCAAGGTGCCGGTAAGACGACGCTTGCCGGCAAGCTTGCCAAGCACCTCGCCTCGCAGGGCCATACGCCGATGCTCGTAGCCTGCGACCTCCAGCGCCCTGGCGCCGTGCAACAGCTGCAGATCGTCGGCGAGCGTGCGGGCGTTCCCACATTCGCACCGGACCCGGGGACAACCCTCGACACCACGGAACACGAGATGGGTACGTCTCACGGTGACCCTGTCCTTGTGGCTAAACAGGGCATCGAGGAAGCCAAACGCCAGCAGCGCGACGTGGTCATCGTTGATACTGCAGGTCGCCTGGGTATCGATGAGGAGCTTATGCGCCAGGCATCCAACATTCGCGATGCTGTTAATCCCGATGAAGTCCTCTTCGTTATCGATGCCATGATCGGTCAGGACGCGGTTCAGACCGCCCAGGCCTTCCGTGACGGCGTCGGGTTCACCGGCGTTGCGCTGACCAAGCTCGACGGCGATGCCCGCGGTGGTGCGGCGCTGTCCATCCGTGAGGTCACTGGCAAGCCGATTATGTTCGCTTCGACGGGTGAGAAGCTCGACGATTTCGATGTCTTCCACCCGGAGCGCATGGCTTCCCGCATCCTCGGCATGGGCGACATCCTGTCTCTCATTGAGCAGGCAGAGGCGACGATGGACCAGGAGAAGGCCTTCGAGTCTGCCGCCAAGCTCGGCTCCGGTGAGCTGACATTGGAGGACTTCCTCGACCAGATGCTCATGGTGCGCCGCATGGGGCCAATCTCCAACATTTTGAAGATGCTCCCCGGTGGCAAGCAGATGAACCAGATGGCAGACATGGTGGACGAGAAGCAGCTCGACCGCATTCAGGCCATCATTCGGGGTATGACACCGGAAGAGCGCGCCAACCCCAAGATTCTTAACGCCTCCCGTCGCAAGCGCATTGCCAACGGCTCGGGCGTGACCGTCCAGGATGTCAATCAGCTTGTGGATCGCTTTAACGAGGCGAAGAAGATGATGGGCAAGATGGCCGGTCAGATGGGTATGCCCGGGCTCGGTGGCCTGAACCGTTCTGCAACGAAGAAGCAGAAGAACAAGCGCAAGGGCAAGAAGGGGAAGAAGGGAAAGAACAAGCGTCAGTTTGGCTCCATGGCGCAGAATAATCAGCAGAAGGCTGCGCCGCAGATGCCGTCGATGGATGAGCTAAAGAAGCTCCAGCAGGAGATGGAGGAAAACGGCGGGATGCCGGATCTTGGCTCTCTGGGCAAGGGGTTCCCCGGCATGGGAGGTAAGGGCTTCCCTGGCATGGGTGGAATCGATCCGACGAAGTTCGGCTTCCCTAAATAAGGGTTTCGCTTTTCGACGCCCGGTACTCGCCGTTTCTTGAACCGTCAGGTCCCTGCCTGCTTTCGCGGGCAGGGATTTGTCATTTACCCCGTATGACAGGTATAGTTCTCCAGGTTGTCTATGGACAACACCCCGCTTTCGCGTGAAAAGTAGGATTCGACGCATCGGTGGCAAGGCTTCAGAATCTCAAGCCACCGCCTGTGCAACCGGCCTGCTGTCACCTCGCGAATGTGGTTGAACTGTACATTTTCAAGGGTTGAAACCGGCCTGCCACGTTGCAGGTGCTGTACTGCCCAGTGACACAAAAAGGAAGTATTCACCATGGCTGTGAAGATCAAGCTCGCCCGTATCGGTCGTCTGCACAACCCCCAGTACCGCATCGTCGTTCAGGACGCTCGCGGTCGTCGCAATGGTCGCGTCATTGAGAACCTCGGCATTTACCAGCCGAAGAACGATCCCTCCATCATTGAGGTCAACTCCGAGCGCGCACAGTACTGGCTGGGCGTCGGCGCACAGCCGACCGAGCCGGTTATGGCCATCCTCAAGGTGACCGGCGACTGGCAGAAGTTCAAGGGCATCGAGGGCGCCGAGGGCACCCTCAAGGTTGCTGAGCCGAAGCCGTCCAAGCTCGACCTCTTCAACAAGGCTCTCGAGGAGGCCAACAACGGCCCGACCGCTGAGGCCATCACCGAAAAGAAGAAGAAGGCCAAGGAAGAGAAGGAAGCTGCTGAGGCTGCTGCCAAGAAGAAGGCAGAGGAAGAGGCCAAGGCTGAGTCTGAGAAGGAAGAGGCTTCCGAGGAGGCTGCTACTGAAGAGGCTCCTGCAGAGGAAGAGAAGTCCGAGTAATCAGGGCTTCCTCGTGGCTAGCGCAGTGGCCAGTGCCTAGCAGTTAGCCATCTCTCAGCTACTTTCGGCACCCACCGATTCGGTGGGTGCCTTTTACATTGGTGAGGCGCAGGAGACCTAACGCGGCTCACGTGTGGGTGATGAGGATCATCCCTGGCACGTTGGCTTGGGGATGTGGTGTTCGTTGGATGAAAATGCACGCACTAAGCGGGTACTCGTCGGGGTAGCAAAAGGTGAACGGCAATCCGGGGAAGCTCCAGATCGGCCAGGTGGTCAAATGTGCTACCACTGTTAGGTTGACTTTTTTCCACGTCGGCACCCCGCCGTCCCATTACACGAAACGGGAACAAGGCAGTAGAGCAACTAGTGAGCTGGGGTGCCCGAAGGCACTAGGTAGAATGGCGACCATGGAATACAGAATCGGTCGTGTGGTGAAGACGCACGGGATCAAAGGGGAAGTCGTCGTCGATCCAACGACAGACGATCTCGATCAGCGGTTTTATGTCGGCGCCGTGCTTACAGGTCGCGCCGGAGGCGGAAAAGAACAACAGTTGACCATCCAGTCCATGCGGCCCCACCAAGGCAGGCTACTAGTTAAGTTCGAGGAAATCCCGGACCGCACAGCAGGGGAGTCACTGCGCGGAATGCAGTTTTTCGCGCCGCCCCTCGAGCACGATCCAGAAGAAGATGGCTACTACGACCACGAGCTGGAAGGTCTTGCAGTGATTCACGAAGGCACACGCGTTGGCGAAGTCACGGATATCACCCATGGACCGGCCGCGACGCTTCTCACCGTAACGATGGATGAGGACGAACGGGATGTGCTCATCCCCCTCGTCGATGCCATCGTTCCGGAGATCAATCTGGGAGAAAAGACAGCAACCATCACCCCGCCTGATGGTCTTCTTGATCTCTAGCGTGGCAGCCAATGACCAACCACACACGAAGCCAATGCGTTGGTGATCCCGTAGGTTATCTACCACGCAGCAGGTAACCTACCGTGCAGCAAGTTACCCACCACGCGGCAGGCTACCTATCACGCAGCACATCCGCCGCAAATCTCACCAGTCAGATATCCACTGTAAAACGCTCCAATTAGCCCGGTAATTTATCTAGAAAGTCAGCCCACCTGTGTCTATGAAAATCGATGTCATCACTATTTTTCCTGAGTACCTTGACCCGCTGAGGCATGCGCTTTTGGGAAAGGCCATCGAGAACGGGCAGTTGTCCGTTGGCGTTCATTACTTACGGGATTGGGCATCGGGGGTTCACCAAGCGGTGGATGACTCGCCCTATGGTGGCGGGCCAGGAATGGTCATGATGCCAACGGTGTGGGGTGCCGCCTTGGAAGACGTTGTCGCAGGGAAAGCGGCCGGCGATGAATTGCAGTCCGCGGAACTGCATAGGGGGCAGGCCCGTCACGACGAGGTGCATGACATCGAATCGCGTGGCTACAGTGCAGAGGCCCTACGGGATGCGAATGATGACCGCCCGCTGCTTATCGTGCCAACCCCGTCGGGCACCCCGTTTACTCAGGAAATGGCTCGGCGGTGGTCCAACGAGGAGCATGTGATCTTCGCCTGTGGCCGCTACGAGGGGATCGATCAACGCGTTATAGATGATGCACATCGCTACGCGCGTGTCGAGGAGGTCTCCATCGGTGATTACGTGCTCATTGGTGGCGAGGTCGCTGTTCTCGTCATGGCAGAAGCGATGGTGCGTCTTATCCCCGGTGTGTTGGGTAATAGCGAGTCTCATGAGGACGATTCCTTCTCCCACGGGCTTCTTGAAGGGCCGAGCTACACCAAACCGCGGGTATGGCGGGGAATGGAAGTTCCGGAGCCGCTGACCAGTGGAAACCACAAGCGGATTGCGAAATTCCATCACGATGAAGCGGTAAAAAAGACTGCCCGGGTACGACCAGATATTTTCCACCACCTCATGGAAACGGGGGAGCTGAGCAAGGAGGACATTCGGCTAGGTGCATCGCAGTACCCGATGCGCACACGTATGCAGGTTCTCGTCCGAGAAAAGGAAATGAACGAGGCGTTAGACCGCCTAGCGGTACACCTCGCGGCATACAACATCTATGTCACGGAGGTGCAATCAAATCCCGTGAGCCTGGCGTGCGACCCGAGTCACTCGCTCCTTGACGAGTTCGAGCGCACCCATGATCGCTCAGCGATCTCCGAAGAGGTGTTTACTCTCGAGATTCTTACCGAATCCCTAGCCCCAGCAAAGAACCTCACTTCGGCAGTCATGGAGCTTTTCGAGCCCGGTACGCCGTGGATGGGGACAACCGTGGCACGAGAGGACGACGAGGGTCTGACCCCCGCCGATCCAAACGCCTGCGCCGTCTCTTTTGACTAAACGTGTGTGGGTCGAGTTCATAGCTAGCCGGTGGGTGCTCGCTGGTGGGTGCTCGCTGGTGGATGCTCGCTGGTGGATGCTCGCTGGTAGGGCGGACAGCGGAGGATGAGAACTGCGTCGCTACAATTGAGCGAATGATTGCAGCAACTATCGCTCAGGAACTAGGCGTTGATATTGCCAAAGTGGAGGCCACGATCAGGCTTCTCGACGAAGGCAACACCGTCCCGTTCATAGCCCGCTACCGCAAGGAAATCACCGGTGGACTCGATGACACGCAGCTTCGCACCCTCGAGGGGCGACTGCAGTACCTGCGCGAATTAGAAGACCGCAAGAAGACCATCCTCGCAGCCATCGAAGAACAAGGCGCGCTCACCGACGACCTGCGGGCGCTCATCGCAGAATGCGATTCCAAAGCACGCCTGGAGGATCTCTACCTGCCGTTCAAGAAGCGTCGTAAGACGAAGGCAGATAAGGCTCGCGAGGCTGGGATCGGCGAGGCCCTGCAGGAGATCGTCGACAAGCCCGACGAGGATCCGGAGGAGATCGCTCAGCGGTACCAGACGGAAGGCTATGAGGATGTCCAAGCCGTCCTCGACGGCGCGCGGGCGATCGTGGCCAGCGATCTGTCCATGAACGCCGACCTCGTCGGCGAGCTGCGCGACGAGCTTGCTTCCAACGCGACCGCCGTCGTCGGCGTCGTCGAGGGCAAGGAAACCGAGGGGGCGAAGTACCGCGACTATTTCGAGTTCAACCAGAAAGTCCAGGACATGCCCTCCCACCGGGTGCTGGCAATCCTGCGCGGTGAGAAGGAAGGGATCCTCCGCCTAGACCTCGACGGCGGAGATGATGCCGTATACGAGGCCATCGCCTTTGAGCACGCCGGCTACCCGCATTCCGCATGGCTAGATAACGCCGTCCACCGGGCGTGGAAGACGAAGCTGGAAGTCTCCGCAGCGCTTGACGTACGCATGCGGATGAGCGAAAAGGCGGAGAAAGACGCGCTCGCGATTTTCGCCGTCAACCTCCGGGACGTGCTCCTGGCTGCCCCGGCAGGGCAAAAGTCCGTCCTCGGACTTGACCCGGGCTACCGTAACGGCGTGAAATGCGCGACCGTGGATGCCACAGGCAAGGTCTTGAATACCACCATCGTCTACCCGCACCAGCCCCAAAATCAATGGAACAAGGCGCTCATGGAGCTGGCATCCATCGCAGCTGAACACCACGTGGAGCTCCTTGCCATCGGCAACGGCACCGCTTCGCGTGAGACGGAGAAACTGGCCCGCGAAGTGGCAGACATGATTGGCAAGGCCGGCGGCAAGAAACCCGTTCCCGTCGTCGTCAGCGAGTCTGGTGCCTCCGTGTACTCAGCGTCGGATCTGGCAGCCAAGGAATTCCCGGACATGGACGTGTCTCTGCGCGGTGCCGTATCCATCGCCCGCAGGTTGCAGGATCCGCTGGCGGAACTGGTGAAAATCGATCCAAAGTCGATCGGTGTGGGGCAATACCAGCATGACGTGAACCAGACAGAACTGGCTAAGACCCTCGACGCGGTGGTTGAGGATGCCGTGAACTCCGTCGGCGTGGACCTCAACTCAGCCTCCGCGCCACTGCTGAACCGCGTCGCCGGAATTACACCAACGCTGGCCAAGAACATCGTCTCCTACCGCGATGAGAAGGGCACTTTCGCGGCCCGCACGGACCTATTGGACGTCCCTCGACTTGGGTCTAAGACGTTCGAGCAGTGCGCCGGCTTCCTCCGCATCCGTGGCGGACAAAACCCGCTCGACGGCTCTGCGGTCCACCCCGAGGCCTACCCCGTGGTGGAAAAGATCGCCATCCGCAGCGGGGTAGGGGTAGAAGAGCTCATCGGCAACACCCGCATCCTGCACAAGCTCAACCCCGCAGACTTCGCCACTGATACCTTCGGCGAACCCACCATCCGCGACATCCTCAGTGAACTGGACAAGCCGGGCCGTGATCCGCGCCCGGATTTCCACACCGCCACCTTCAAAGAGGGGGTGGAGAAGGTTTCCGACCTTACCCCGGGAATGATCCTCGAAGGGACGGTCACCAACGTTGCGGCCTTCGGCGCCTTCGTGGATGTGGGAGTTCACCAGGATGGTCTTGTCCATGTGTCCGCGATGAGTCATTCGTTCGTCTCCGACCCCCACGATGTGGTGAAAAACGGCGACATCGTCAAAGTGAAAGTGCTAGATGTCGATGTGCTGCGGAACCGAATTTCGCTCACGTTGCGGCTCGATGACGAGCCCGGAGACGAGCAGAGCAAGGACAAGAAGCCACGTTCAGGTGCTTCCTCGCGCGGTGGTGACGGTCACCGCGACAGTGCCCACGGGCGCAGAGATCGCGGTGGAAACAGCTCGCGTGGCAATCGGAACGGAAGCGGTCGTGGCCGTGGCCGAGGCGGAAACAATGGCGGCGGGTCGATGGCTGATGCCTTGCGGCGTGCCGGATTTGGGAAATAGCCACGGATGTGGCAGAATCCTCACGGTTGATGTAACGGATACGAACCAGCCGAGCACCGGGAGATCGGGAGCGCCGCTAGGTTCCTCTTTCCTTGAAATTTTGAAAGGGTTCTTTCTATGAACAACATCCTTGACAAGGTTGATGCAGTTTCCCTACGCGACGATATCCCGGAGTTCCGCCCCGGCGACACCGTCAACGTTGGCGTGAAGGTCATCGAGGGTTCCAACACCCGTGTTCAGTACTTCAAGGGCGTCGTTATTCGTCGCCAGAACGGTGGCATCCGTGAGACGTTCACTGTCCGCAAGATGAGCTTCGGCATCGGTGTCGAGCGTACCTTCCCGGTGCACTCCCCGAACCTGGACTCCATCGAGGTTGTCAGCCGCGGTAAGGTCCGCCGTGCCAAGCTGTACTACCTGCGCAACCTGCGCGGTAAGGCTGCTCGCATCAAGGAGCGCCGCTAAGCCTCAAACCCGCCTTTTCTGGCTTGCATGCTTTATGCAGCGTGAGCACGAAAAAGTGATGGTTATCTAGGCACGAGCCGAAACCCGGTATCCCCGCGTAGGGGCTGCCGGGTTTTTTGCTGGTACTATGACCTGTCGTGAGTAAGCAGGACAAGAAAGAACAACCGTGGTACATCGAGATCCCGATTGTGATCATCTCCACGTTGATTATCGTTTTTCTCATCCACACCTTCCTGGGCAGGATTTACCTCATTCCTAGCCAGTCCATGGAGCCGACATTGCACGGCTGCACCGGGTGTACCGGGGATCGGATCGTGGTGGAAAAAGTAAGCTACGCCTTCGGTGATCCCGAGCCAGGCGATGTCGTGGTGTTCAAGGGCACTCCTGCGTGGAACACAAACTTTGTGTCTAACCGTTCGGACAACCCCGTTGTCCGTGGCCTTCAGAATGCGGGCTCTCTCGTTGGGCTCGTCGCACCGGATGAGAATGATCTTGTTAAGCGAATCATTGCCAAGGGTGGGCAAACCGTTCAGTGTTTGGAAGGCGACGAGGGTGTCTCCGTCGACGGGGAACTCATTGATAACTCCTACACGCTGCAGCCACCTGCGTACTCCATCGATCCCTCCAGCGGTTCGGATGCCTGCGGTGGCCCGTACTTCGGCCCCGTGACGGTTCCGGAGGGCAGCTACTTCATGATGGGGGATAACCGCACCAACTCCCTGGATTCCCGCTACCACATGAGCGATGCGCTGCAGGGAACGATTCCGGAGGAAAATATTCGCGGCAAGGTGCAGGCGATCATCCTCCCGCTCAACCGGATTGGATCGGTGGATAATCAACCGATCCAACAGCAACAGCTCGAGGCGGCCAAGTAGCCCCGTGTCCCTCGCCAAGCTGCGCGACCGCGCGCGCCGGAGGATCCGTCAGTTAAAGGGGATGCGCACCCATGAGGTTGCGCTCGCCAAAGCCGGTCTGGGGCCGGTGGCTGGTGTGGATGAGGCCGGTCGCGGTGCCTGCGCCGGGCCGATCACCATCGCTGCGTGTATCCTCCCGGACCGGTTCATCCCTGAGTTGGAGCTTCTTGACGATTCGAAGAAGCTCACCCCCGCGCGGCGCGCTCATCTCTTCCCACTCATCAAGCGCCACGCCATTGCGTGGCACATCGTCCACATTTCGGCTCACGACATTGATGAGCGCGGTATCACCGATGCGAACATCTCAGGCATGCGACGCGCCGTTGGCGGGCTTGCCGTTCGCCCCGGGTACGTGCTTACCGACGCCTGGTGGGTGCCCGGTTTCGCACAGCCCTCGCTCCCCGTCATCGGTGGCGATGCGACTGCTCGCTGTATTGCGGCGGCGAGCGTGCTGGCGAAATACTCGCGTGATCAGATCATGATCGACTACGACGCGCAGTACCCGGGCTATGGCTTCGCTGGTCACAAAGGCTACGGCACAGCCAAACACATGGACGCGGTGCGCCACCACGGTGCGTCGCCGATCCACAGATATAGTTATTCCAACGTGAGAAATGCTCACAGGGACTGGATGGGAGCGGAATCATGAGCGCAGAAGATCTCGAGAACTATGAGGCGGAGGTAGAGCTCAGCCTGTACCGCGAGTACCGCGATGTCGTCAGCCAATTTTCGTATGTGGTGGAGACCGAACGTCGCTTTTATCTCGCCAACGCCGTTGAGCTGATTCCGCACACCGAAAACGGTGAGGTGTACTACGAGGTGCGGATGTCCGATGCCTGGGTGTGGGACATGTACCGCGCCGCGCGGTTTGTCCGGTACGTCCGTGTTATCACTTACAAGGACGTGAACATCGAGGAGTTGGACAAGCCGGACATGGTGATCCCCGACTAGTTTTCGTTTCCAGGCTTGCCGGATGACCCGACGCTGTCGGGTCATTTTTCGTTTTTACGTCATGAGCCATAGTCGGGCCATAGTCGGGTCGGAGCAGTGGCGGACACTGGCTTTCGTGGACATACCACGACAGTCCGCACTGGGTAATCCTCTGAGACCCGCGTTTTTTTTTAAAATGAACCACCTGCACAGCACGCGGCCCGGAAGAGGTTTTTACCGTGCGGAAATACGGATTCGCAAAAAATCAGACTACCGGCTCCCGCAAAATCTCCGCTTGAGTAGCGCCTTTTTGCCCAGCCACGTCGAAACTCTCAGGCCCACGTGTCAAGGATGATCCTCATCACCCACGCGTGATCCAAGGCGGGCTATAGGTCCCCTTCGGTGAGCTCGCGGGCCTTGGCAGGCAACGCTGTGGATAAACTTTCGGCATTGGGGTTCCGAAATGGGGGAGTTATCTACAGGCACAAACGTAAGGCTGGAAGCAGAGGGCGTGCCGCCGGATACTGAGGTGGCTTGGATACCGCTTTGAGGTTGCCGAGCACTCTGAAACAAGATCAACAGATCGGGGAACTATGAACTCAAAGAATTTACTCTTGGGAAGACGCGGCGAAACCATCGCGCGCCGGTACTACCAGGATCGCGGATATGGATTCGTGGCTGCAAATGTGCGCTACACGTGTGGGGAGATTGACCTCATCATGCAGCACGGCGACACAACTGTTTTCGTCGAGGTGAAAACTCGAACGAATAGCGCAATGGGTGGGGCTGAAGCAGTCACACCAGCAAAACTGCGCCGCGTTCAGCGCGCCGCAATGACATGGCTGGAAGGCAAACCCTACCGGCCCATCCGGTTCGACGTGGTCGAGATCATCGGCAACGAAATTACGTGCTTCGAAGGAGTTGACCGTGGCTCTTGCTAGAACAAAATCTGTCGCTTTCGAGGGGGTCACAGCGCGGATTGTGGACGTGGAGGCAAACGTTGGGCCAGGTCTCCCCGGCACCTACATCGTGGGACTCGCGGATAAGGCCGTGGCAGAATCCCGTGACAGGATCAAGCTCGCCGCTCAAAACTCACATCTGCCGTGGCCGAAGACAAAAATTATTGTGAGTCTCTCGCCTGCGTCGCTGCGCAAATCTGGTTCACACTTCGATCTTCCCATGGTGCTGTCCATCCTCTTCGCCGGTGCCTCCGGACCGTACGAAGACCACATCCTATCCACTACGGTATTCCTCGGTGAAGTGAGCCTGGACGGAGGTATCAAGCCCGTCACAGGGATTATCCCCGCCATTCTCGCCGCCAAAAACGCAGGCTACGTGCGCGTTGTCATTCCCGCTGGAAACGCTGCAGAAGCAACGTTGTGCCAGGACATGGACATACGAGTCGCCACCGCTCTGACCGATGTGGTGAGGTTTGTCGCAGGTGAGAGTGATCTGGAGGACGCTCACGGGAGTGCCTCTGATGTCGGAGAAGACAACCCAACGGTGCTGGATATGCGCGATGTTGCTGGGCAACCAGAAGCGCGCCGGGCTGCGGAGATTGCTGCAGCTGGGGGCCATAATTTCCTCATGATCGGGCCACCTGGAAGCGGTAAGTCCATGATCGCCGCCCGGCTGCCCGGCCTCCTTCCGGATCTCACACCGGAGTACAAGCTGGAAGCCACAGCCGTTCATTCTATCGCCGGGCGGACGTTCACCGGTCCGGTTATTCATCCGCCTTTTGTCGCACCGCATCATTCCGTCACTCGAGCCGCCCTCATCGGCGGAGGTGCAGGAAATCCTGTTCCCGGAGCAGTATCACTTGCCCACCGTGGTGTGTTGTTTCTGGACGAAGTTTCGGAAATCTCCGCTTCCATCCTTGATAGCCTCCGCACTCCCTTGGAGCAGGGGTATGTTCGCCTCATTCGTTCGCGCCGCGACGTGTACTTCCCGGCTAAATTCCAGCTGGTTATGGCAGCGAATCCGTGCCGATGCGGTGCGGAAGAGCCGTCGGCGTGCCGGTGCTCGGCGAACGCACGCGCGCGGTATCTCAACAATGTGTCTGGTCCGTTGCGTGACAGGTTGGATATGGTTGTTCGGACCCACGCTCAGGGATCTGTCTCTTATACACATCT
>ERZ1030944.80-NODE-80-length-27727-cov-9.813638_pt1 | contig 27727 bp, 22 predicted proteins | sample MGYA00518599_ERZ1030944 | MGnify/ENA primary metagenome ERZ1030944 (study PRJEB33718, sample SAMN03159697) | human skin metagenome | collected 2014-05-20 | study: EMG produced TPA metagenomics assembly of the PRJNA266117 data set (Human skin bacterial metagenome and... | reverse complement strand
TCCCATGTACCGCTCTTAAGGCCGTTTGCTCGCGAGACGAAGTACATCGCGAACAAACCAGCAAAGAACATTAACTCTTGAGACAGGAACACAACGGTGCCGACGCTGACCATATTCGGACGGTTCAGCGCCGCAACACGCCGTGGTGCTGCCGTATTATTTCCAACTGCGCTTGTCACAACCATTAGTATTGTCGATTCCGGCCCCTAATTCGACCCGCTCCACCCTCCCATATCGGGCCAATCACAACGAAAGTTGCATACCTGGTTGACGCGCAGGACTCCTCCCCTTCATCTTTTTCGGCGGGGAACTTTTTCCTCCCGTCTCCGACCTCTATATTCCCCCTGCTAGACGGAAGAAGTGGAATCTTATTTTTCTCCACCCCACCGCTCTCCCCATCCACCGAGCAAAAAGTCTGCCAAAAACGCCGGGAATTCTCCCAATTTCACTGTGACATTTCTCACACCGTCGAAACCGGCCAAAAGCCGCCTCTCAAACTTTTGTTTACCCCACACCGACCTGCAGTTTTCCCTGGAAAAGCAAGCCGGTTCACCCCCATATAAATTTTTTCGCGCCACGGGGAACTATTTCCTTTTTCATACGACAAAACCCCCGCCGGAGGGCGGGGGTCTGAAACCTAAGGAGTTCGTCCGCTTTTGCGGATTGTACCTAGCCTTCGCTAAGAGGGACTAGTGGCTTTCCTTCGGGATGCCGTACTGCAGGTTCAACTTGAACACCGTGAAGATCAGGAGCACGGCACCAAGAACGATGAGCCAGTAGTGCATGTAGATGATGCCAAGTCCGAGAACGAGGATCGAACCAGACATTGCGATCGGCCAGATGGAGCTCGTGGAGAAGAAGCCGTACAGGCCGGCACCGTCTTCCGTCTCTGCGTCCTCCCAATCCTCCGGGAGAACGTCCTGGCGAGCTTCCGTGAAGTGGAAGTAGGCGCCAAGCATAAGAGTCATCAGTGCGGATACGACCAGAGCAGTGCCACCACCCCATTCGATTCCGGTGTGGTAGCCGGCGTCCTCAACGTACATAACGGCGAGGAAGTAGATGATGGACATAACCACCAGGAAGATGGTCAAACCGTAGAAAATACGTGCTGTGCTTTTCATTTCTTCTACAGACCTTTCCTATTTGTTTGCCGCGTAATCGAAAGTGTTGGACTCAATGCCACGGGTTCCATCGCGCTCAGTGAGGAACGGGCGGGTACTGGTGGAGTACGGATCTTCACCAATCGCCTTAAGAGCCTCGGAGTTCGGAGCCTCGGGGTTCGCAGTGCGGTACTCAAGGTACTGCTTGAACTTCTCGGGACTGACAACGCGAACCTCAAAGTTCATCATGGCGTGGTAGGTACCACACATCTCAGCGCAGCGACCAACGAATGCGCCCTCCTCCTCGATCTTTTCGATCTGGAAGCGGTTCACCGAGTTGTTAGCCTCGGGGTTAGCGTAGACGTCGCGTTTGAACAGGAACTCAGGAACCCAGAAGGAGTGCGATACGTCCGCAGAAGCGAGACGGAACTCGAGCGGGGTCTGGCTCGGGAGCACGAGAACCGGAACCTCGTTGGATGCACCAACGGTCTCGATCTTGTTGAAGTGGAGGTAGGAGCGATCATCGCGGGACTTGCCGTGAACCGGGCCACCCCACTGGTACTCTTCGCCGTTCGGAAGGTGCTTCGTCTTGATGTTGCCGTCGGCGTCGCGCTCGTAAGCGGACTCCTCAGCTGCCTTCGTCCTAGCCTCATCGGTTCCGACGTAGTCCTGACCGGTCGGGGAAAGGTCAGCTGCAACGTTGGCGTAGCCGAACTTCCAGTTCCACTGGAAGCCAGTGATATCCACCGTCACCTTCGGGTTTTTATCCAGAGCGTTGACCTGATCCTGAGCCTGCACCGTGAAGAAGAACAGCACAGAGACGATGGTGATCGGGATAATTGTCAGGACGATTTCCAGCGGGATGTTGTACTGCAGCTGCTTCGGGAGCTCACCCTTACCGGCCTTCTTTGCGCGCTTGGCGGTGTTAAAGAAAACGTTCCACAACATCAACGCCCACATAATGATGCCGATCGTCCAGGCGGTTACCCAAACCCAGACCCAGAAGTTTCCGACCTCGGTCGCCTCCGGCGTAATGCCCTCTGGCCAGCCCATGCGCAGGAATTTTCCTACAGCGCCACCAGGAGGAGTTACATCACAACCAGCGAGCGCAAGGCCGCTGGCACCGAGCATTCCAGCCAGCAGCATGTTGCGGCCAAAACCGCGCTTCTTTCGCTGTTCCACGTGTGTCTGCCTTCCTATGTACAAAACTCATAGAACTCTCAAAGGTTCATTTCTATCTATGCAGCGTATCGCAAATGGAAACAGAATCCACACCGTTTACAGGGTGGATTCGGTATCAATCGAAAGTACGTTTTCGCTCTTCACACGGCACGGCGCTGCATGTTTACCGCCTCCGCCACGGCTACCCGAGCCTCAACCGTGACCCAGGTCACAAATGTCTCGCCGATCGTCTACCCATGAACGGGTGTAGCCCAAAGGTTGAAGGTGTAGCCCCAAGGTTGGTTTTGGCTACCTACAAGCAATTTTGCACCATTCCAACCCCACATTCCAGACATCTGACCCCACTTCGATTCCGCAGCGCCCCCTCCCTCGCGCCGATATCCGGGCACCGTCCCACAGGATCCTTGCCCCTACCTCCCGTAGGCAGAGATCCGTGAGGAGAACCTCGTGGTGCGTAATGTGACGGCGCGGCGTGTGACGGCACGACACGTGACGGCGCGACACTGGCGGCGCGACACTGGCGGCGCGCGTGTAAGGGAATAGTCAGTTGCACGGACGAGCCGGACGCTGAGGAGAGGGAAGCTAAAGCCTCTCCCGCGTCACGGGTAGACTTTCCCTACAGTTCGGCAGCCGGTCCCACAACGTACCGCTGCCACCCCCCTCGCCGGTAAATAGGTGAGGTAAGAAAGCTTCGATTAATTGTTAAAGGAGATCTCAACCGCATGTGTGGACTTTTGGGTTTACTTGTCCCGTCTGGGAACTCAAGCGAGTTAGTGCCGGCGGTAGAGCGGGCGCTTCCCTGCATGTATCACCGTGGGCCCGACGCAGTCGGAACCTGGAACGACGACCACGTGGTATTCGGATTCAACCGGCTCTCCATCATCGATCTCGCACACTCGCACCAGCCGCTGCAGTGGGGCCCAGAAGATAACCCGACGCGGTACACAATGACCTTCAACGGCGAGATCTACAACTACATCGAGTTGCGGGAAGAGCTCTCTGCTTCGGGTTATACCTTTAATACTGAAGGTGACGGAGAACCGATTGTCGTCGGCTACCACCACTGGGGTGAAGATGTTGTCACTCATCTGCGTGGCATGTTCGCCATCGTCATCTGGGATTCGGAAAAGCAGACCGTGTTCGCTGCCCGCGACCAGTTTGGCATCAAGCCGCTGTACATCGCACAGACTGAAGTCGGCACTGTCTTTTCATCTGAGAAGAAATCCATCCTCGAGATGGCTCCGGAGCTGGGACTCGATCTTTCCCTCGATCGGCGAGCCCTGGAACACTACGTTGACCTCCAGTACGTGCCGGAGCCCGAAAGCCTCCATGCCAATATCCGTCGCGTGGAGTCGGGTTGTTCCGTCACCTTGTCGGTTACTGATTCCGCTATCAACCAACAGCGCCACTTCGAGCCGAAGTTCAACGTCACTCCTGTGCCTGCCGGTGAAGAGCAGAAACTTTTTGATTCGATCGCGAAGGCGCTGGAAGACAGTGTCGAGAAGCACATGCGCGCTGACGTTACTGTCGGGTCTTTCCTCTCCGGTGGCATCGACTCCACCGCGATCGCTGCTCTTGCAAAGCGCCACAACCCGAACCTGCTCACCTTTACCACCGGGTTCGAACGGGAAGGCTATTCAGAAGTTGATGTTGCTGCGGAATCTGCCGAAGCGATTGGCGTTGAGCATATCGTCAAGATTGTTTCGCCGGAAGAGTACGCAGAGGCCTTCCCGCGCATCATCTGGTACCTCGATGACCCTGTCGCCGACCCCTCGCTCGTGCCGCTGTATTTTGTTGCAGCCGAGGCTCGCAAGCACGTTAAAGTGGTCCTGTCAGGCGAAGGCTCGGACGAGTTGTTCGGTGGCTACACCATCTACAAGGAGCCCCTTTCTCTCAAGCCATTCGAGTACGTCCCGGGTCCTCTCCTTAAGGGTCTGCGCGCAGTGGGTAAAGCGTTGCCGGATGGAGTCCGTGGCAAGTCACTCCTTCTCCGTGGCACCCAGCCGATGGAGACGCGCTACTACGGCAACGCGCGCTCCTTTAACTTCGAACAGATCAAGCGCGTCATGCCCTGGGCGAAGCCGGAGTGGGATCACCGCGAGGTGACCGCGCCGATTTACGCCAAGTCCCGTGACATGGATCCGGTAGCCCGGATGCAGCACCTTGATTTGTTCACGTGGCTGCGGGGCGACATCCTTGTTAAGGCCGACAAGATCACGATGGCCAATTCGCTGGAGTTGCGTGTCCCGTTCCTTGACCGGGAGGTGTTCCGCGTTGCCGAGCACATTCCGCACACGCTGAAGGTCTCGCACGGAACGACGAAGTATGCGTTGCGCCAGGCACTCAAACAGATCGTTCCTGCGCACGTTCTCAACAGGAAGAAGCTGGGCTTCCCGGTACCGATGAAGTACTGGCTGGCAGGCGACGAGCTGTACGGGTGGGCAAAGGAGCAGATCACGGCATCGCAAACCGATCATCTCTTTGATAAGTCTGCGGTTCTTGCCATGTTGGAGGAGCACCGGCGTGGCGAGGCCGAACACTCCCGCCGTCTCTGGACGATCATTTCCTTCATGATCTGGCACGGAATTTTCGTCGAAAAGCGAATCGACCCAGGTGTAGAGCGCCGCGAGTACCCCGTAGAACTCTAAACAGAATGGAAAATGCCCCTGGTGGACGTACACCAGGGGCATTTTGTTTGGCTACGCGTAACGAGTGGTTTCGTTACCAGAGCGTGGAGTTAGTGGAAGGAGTCACCACATGCACACGTCGAGGTTGCGTTTGGGTTATCGATGGTGAACCCCTGCGCCTCAATCGTATCGGCGTAATCGATAGTGGAACCGGCAAGGTACGGGGCGCTCATACGATCAACAGCAAGCTTCACACCGCCGAACTCGTCGACAGTATCACCATCGAGCTCGCGGTCGTCGAAGAACAGCTGGTAGCGAAGACCCGAGCAGCCACCGGGCTGAACTGCGATGCGGAGGCGGAGATCGTCACGACCTTCCTGGTCGATGAGTGCTTTTGCCTTAGCAGCGGCAGCGTCGGTGAGGGTAACCCCCGTGGTAGACGGTGCAGTCATAGTTTTTCTCCTCTTTAAAAGTCTTGGACTACAGAGCCTGAGCAGCCATAGTGCCGGGCACCAATGTGGCAGGCCCGCAAACCCAAACGTTTTCGTGTCACCTACCGTAACACGTCCGTCAATCCCCCTATTCCGCGCCGTCGGCAATAGAGGCCCTGGAAGACTACCACCGGTACGAGCCCACGTTAGCCTGGACAGGTGTGACCTAGTAGCCTTATGTTTCGTGAGTTCATCGAAGTACCTAAACCTCCTCCGGAACAAGAAGACCAACACGGAGGCTCAGACCGATCTGCCCGCCGACGCGGATAAGCAGAAAGATTCTGCCCCCTCGGATACACCCGCCAAGCCGAAGAAGAAGGGGAAACAGGCCCCGAACCCCAAGGCTTTCACCCCGAAGAAGGGGCACGCAACGCCGAAGCGCAAGGACGTTGAGCGTGAGCGTGGCATCAATACCGGCCCCGTGGACGCGCCTGCCTCCTACTCCGAAATGCGACGCCGCCGTAAGGAAATGAAGGCCTCCATGACTAAGGAGGAGTACAAGGCGTACAAGCAGAAGGAGCGCGATCAGCGCAACGCTCGCAACAAGGAAATCCAGGACAAGATGGATGCCGGCGAGGAACAGTATCTGCTCGAGCGCGACCGCGGCCCCGAGCGTCGTTTCCTGCGCGATTGGGTTGATTCCCGGCATATGCTGAGCTCTTGGCTCATGCCTGTGATGCTCGTTCTCCTGGTATTCATGTTTATCGGCCTGCGCCAGCCGATGATCTCCAACACCGCATCGATCGTCGGCATGATCATCATGCTGATCTTCCTCATCGAGGGCATCTACCAGGGGCGCAAGGCCACCCGCGCGGTGCGGGAGCACTTCCCCAACTCCACGCTGAAGGGCTGGACGCTGGGGTTCTACGCCTGGACTCGCGCCTCGCAGCCTCGCCGCCTACGCACCCCGAAGCCGCAGGTTGAGGCCGGGACCAACATCGACTAATGATCACGCTGGTGCTTGGTGGGGCGCGTTCGGGAAAGTCCGTCTTCGCTGAACGGCTTGCCGCGCAGCGCGCTTCGCGCCCTGACACGGTGACATACGTGGCCACAGCGCGCCCGCTCATCTCGCCGGACCCCGATTTTGACGAGCGAATCCGTGCGCATCGCGCCCGCCGCCCGAGCCCGTGGCACACGGAGGACGAGGAGGATCTCGTCCCCTATCTTGCGCACCCCTCCGGGCTGTCGCTTGTCGACGATCTGGGGACCTGGCTTACTCACCGCTTTGACGTCACCTCGTGGGACGAGCCTCCGCAGCAGGCGATCGATGAACTTATTGCTGCGCTGACGGCTCTGCCCTCCACTTCGGATATCATTCTCGTTTCCCCAGAGGTGGGGCTGTCGGTTGTGCCGGAGCATCGCTCAGCACGATTGTTCCGCGATACCTGCGGGCTGATGAATTCCCGGGTAGCAGAGTGCGCGCACGAGGTTTTCTTCGTTGCTGCCGGTCTGCCGCTCAAACTCAAACCGGCCACCCCACTGACTTAGGATTGATTGCATGGAATCAACGGATTTCTTTTCTCACGTGCCTGATCTGTCCGCCGCTGCCCGCGCGAAGGCGTGGAAAGTACAGAGCCAGCTGACCAAACCACCGGGCTCGCTCGGCCGCCTGGAAGAGATCGGTGCCTGGATGGCCTCAGTACAGGACGCGGTTCCTCCCCGCGCCATTAAGAAGCCCCGCGTCGTGGTGTTTGCTGGTGATCATGGCATTGCCGCTCGCGGTGTGAGCAATTTTGACCCGATCGTGTCGATCCAGACATTCGACAATATCGCGGAGGGCGGTGCCGGCGTGTGCGCGCTGGCTGCAACACACGGGGTGGAAATCCGCCTGGTCGATATCTCCCTCGACCGGGAATCCACGGACCCGCACCACGTACGCCGGTCCAGCGGGGCGATCGACGTGGAGGATGCGATGAGCGAGGACGAACTCGCCGCAGCGTTGAACGCCGGAATAGACATCGCCAACGAGGAAATAGACGGGGGCGCCGACATCCTCATCCCCGGCGACCTCGGCATCGGCAACACGACCATCGCCGCCGCCCTCATCGGCGCGTACACACGAACCGAGCCGGTAAAGGTCACCGGGCGCGGCTCAGGAATTGACGACGCGACCTGGAAGCCCAAGGTCGCCGCCGTCCGCGATGCTATGTTCCGCGCCCGCCCCTTCGGGCGTGATCCGTTTAAGGTGCTGGCGGCCATCGGCTCCCCTGACATCGCTGCTATGGCAGCCTTTATGGCCCAGGCTGCTTCTCGACGCATTCCTGTCATCCTCGACGGTGCAATCGTTACGGCCGCTGGCCTGTGGGCAAACCGCCTGGCTCCCGGCGCGTCATCGTTCTGGATTGCCGGCCACCGCTCTCCCGAACCCGCCCACGGCTACGCACTGCGAGAGCTCGAACTCACGCCCATCCTCGATCTGGGGATGCGCCTGGGCGAGGGTTCCGGTGCAGTGGAGGCACTCCCCCATATTCGCGCCGCAGTCAACATTTTCCACCACATGGCAACGTTCGCCGACGCTGGTGTGAACACGGCCTTCCACAGCTAGGAGGCGTGCATAAAAGGTGAGTGGCAAAGCAGGTCCCGGCGATAACCCCGCGCGTTCAGGTCACGTGTCTGTTGTGTGGGAGGCTATCTCTACGGCACTCAGCTGGATGACGGTCTTCCCCTTCGCTGGGGCGCGGACCTTCGATCGCACGACGGGTGCGCGCGCCATGGCGGCGCTCCCCGTCGCCGGAATTGTTATCGGCGTATGCAGCGCTGTCCTCTTTTTTGCGCTGCGTCACTCACCACTTCTTGCCGCGGCACTTGCGCTTGCCGTTGCTGAGCTCTGCACTCGCTTCATGCATGCCGACGCGCTTGCCGATGTTGCCGACGCACTGGGCTCCTACGCCCAGCCGGACAAGGCTCGCGAGATCCTTCACGATTCGCGTTCTGGTGCCTTCGCCATCGGAGCGCTCGCCATGGTGTACATCGTGCAATTCGCCGCCTTCGCATCGGTGCCGTCGCCGTGGTTCGTCTTCTTCTCGTTATGGGCCGGTCGCATCGCAGGCCAGGTTCCAGCGACCGGTGGCTTTGCACCGTTTTCAGAATCCGGATTCGGTGGCCTCATCATCGGCACAGTCCACTGGTGGTGGATCGCCGTATGGTGGGCGATTCTCAGTGGCTTTTCGCTCGCCGTTGCGGGTCCATGGATTGCTCTGGCATCCGCCATTGCGCTCGCTTTAAGCTACTGGTTCAGTACGCACATGTCCCGGCGTTTCGACGGTCTCAACGGCGACTGCGTGGGCTCCTGTGTTCTCCTTGGCACCACGGCTACTGCCGCCCTCGCTGCTATTTTCAGCTCTCTGTAACACATACATCCCGCCTTCGCTTCCTCCTGGACGCCTACAGGCACACTCCGACCCGCATTTTCGGTGTCGGCACAGATGGCAACTACACTCTGGCACGTGCGATGGTTAGTGGTTGCACCGCTTTCGGTGCTCTTGGGGTACGTGTTGAGCCGCGCATCGGTGCCGGCAGCGTGGATCATTGGACCGCTGGTAGTGTCAGCGGCCTGCGCTTTGCTGACTAAAAAGGAGCTTCCCCTTAACCGCTATCTGTTTCGGTTTTCCCGCGGCACGATCGGAATCCTCGCTGCTCTTCCCCTCGTCACCGTCGGCTGGCGGGAGTTCGTGACGTACCTGCTGCCAGGGCTATTTACCGCTACCTTTACCATCCTGTTGGCCATTATTGGCGGAACCATCATGGGAAAAACGCACAAGCAAATCGGGCTTGAATCCGGCATTATGTCGATGCTCGCAGGGGGTGCATCCGTCATGCCCATCATCGCCAAAGAAGTAGGAGCTGACTACCGCTACGTCGCGCTCAACCAGTACCTCCGCTTGCTTACCGTGTCTGTCTCTTTGCCGCTCGTGGCGGGCTGGCTCATGACAACGGAGAGCGCCCCCGCTGGACACCTTGCTCCACCCGAGCCCGCAGGTTGGGTCGGCCTCGCGATCATTATTGCCGTGGCGATGGGTGCGGAGTCCGTTGCTCGTTTCCTCCATATCCCTTCCCCCTCGATCATTGGGCCGATCCTCGTGATGATCATCGTCGCGTCTGCGATCCCGGATTCGGTCTCCTTGTATCCACCAGAAGTGATGCGGATCATCGCTTTCCTCGTCGTCGGATGGATGTGCGGAGGCAGCCTCTCCCTCACCTCCCTGAAGACGTTCTCTGCTCTCCTCCCGATTACGCTCACATTCGTCGGTGTCCTCATTGGTGCATGTGCTCTCATCGCGTGGCCCCTCACGGAATGGCTAGACATCACGTACTTTGAAGCCTATCTCGCAACCACCCCGGGGGCTCTAGACACGGTTCTGGCGCTTACATCAGAGAGCGGATCCGGTGCGGTCGTCGTCACTATGCAGGTGATTCGGCTGCTCTGCATTGTGGTTTTTGCCGGCTACCTGCCCCAATTTCTCCGTCTCTACCGGCGTTTTGTGCGATAAAAAAGTGGTACCCAAAAACGGGTACCACTTTCATCGCTCTTCGCGTGCAACTAGCTCACTCTCTCCCGGCCAGATCGAACGAGATCGTGTGAGTGGGTGCAACTGCTAGGCGAGCTGATCCATCCATCCGTGGGTATCGTCAATATCGCCATGCTGGATTCCGGTCAGGTGCTCGCGAAGCTGCATCGTGACCTTGCCTGCCTCTCCGTTGTTGACGGTAAAGGAGCCGTGGGCGCTCTTGACCTCGCCGACGGGCGTGATGACAGCAGCCGTGCCGCAGGCGAAGGACTCCACCATGGCACCGGACTTCACGTCGTTTTCCCAATCGTCTTTGGAGATCCGTCGCTCATCGGTGTCGTAGCCAAGGTCGCGGGCGACCTGCAACAGCGAGTCGCGTGTCACGCCGGGCAGCAGCGAACCGGAAAGAGCGGGGGTGACAACGGAGGTCTTGTCGCCATCGGAGTACACGAACATGAGGTTCATGCCGCCCATTTCTTCGATGTATGTACGTTCGGTCGCATCCAACCACACAACCTGATCGCAGCCCTTCTCTTCTGCCTGCGATTGTGCGAGCAGGGAGCCTGCGTAGTTGCCAGCAAACTTGGCGGCTCCAGTCCCGCCGGGGGCGGCGCGGACGTAGTCCTCGCAGAGCCACACGGAGACAGGCTTAACGCCACCGGAGAAGTAGGCGCCAGCGGGTGAGGCGATGAGCACATAGCGGTATGCGTTGGCCGGGTGGACGCCGAGGGAGTTTTGCGTGGAGATCATGAAGGGGCGCAGGTAGAGGGATTCTTCGCCACCTGCGGCGGGTACCCAGCGCTTGTCGATTTCGACGATTTGGCGCAGGGACTCGATGAATACGTCCTCCGGCAGCTCCGGCATGGCCAAACGCTGTGCGGATCGCTGGAACCTGCGTGCGTTCTGCTCAGGACGGAAGGTGTAGACGTGGCCGTCAGCGTGACGGTAGGCCTTGAGGCCCTCAAAGATCGCCTGCCCGTAGTGGAAAACGGTGCAGGCAGGCTCGAGGGAAATCGGCTCGTACGGGCGGACCTGAGCATCGTGCCAACCTTTGTCTTCCGACCAGTCGATGGTGACCATATGATCGGTGAAGAAGTTACCAAATCCGGGCTTTTCCAAGACCTTAGCGATCTCTTCGTCGGTTGCCGGATGAGGGTTCTGGTGAATTGTAAAGGAAAGTGAAGCCATAGCCACACAATACACCCCTTCCCGCCTAATGGGAACCATCCTTCACATAGTGAGACAAAAATCCGGCACGGGTAATGATCCTTCCTGGTAGCCACCGACACTTTGTACACTGGCTACAACCGGACCGGTTCACCCGTCCACTCATTTTCCCATTTTCGCACAAATATTGGAGGAGTACAGATGGCTAAGGTCACTTTCCCACAGGGGCACATTGTTTCCGTCGCGGCAGGAAAGAAGATTCCAAAAGATGTTGAAGTAGTTGTCACCGGCTTATTTGCAGATGACGCAACAAAGACCAAGAAGAGGGACGAAATCACCTCCGCTCTCGTTGCAGTTGGACACGCTGGGAAATGGGGCCGTACCCGCACAGTCGCCACCAAGGAACACCTTGTTGTGGGGGTGGGGCTAGGCAAGCGCGCCGAGTTCACCCAGGACAAACTTCGTCAGGCCGCTGCCATCGGCGCTAAGCACCTAGGAGATGCAACCCGCGCCGCTACCACACTTGCCACTATCCCTGTCGAAGCCTCCGCCGAGGTTTCCAACGCGGCCGCCGTCGCCGAGGGATTCATCCTCGGTTCTTACTCGTTCGACGGGCTAAAGACTGCTCCGGATACGCACACCGACTGTGAAGTCACCATCGTCGGTGGCACCAAGAAGGACATAGCTGCAGCCTCCGTGCGCGCACGCGCCGTCGTACTCACCCGCGACCTGGTGAACACCCCCTCCTCACACCTTTACCCGGAAACCTACGCGGCCAGGGTAAAGAAGCTGGCTAAAAACCTCAGTGTTGAGATCCTCGAACCGGAAGAACTGGAAAAGCGAGGGTTTGGCGGAATCCTCGCCGTCGGCGGTGGCTCCTCACGCTCGCCCCGCATGGTGTCCGTTTCCTATAAGGCAGGAAAAGGTCTCCCGAGCATCGGTCTCATAGGCAAAGGCATCACATTCGACACCGGCGGTATCTCCATCAAGCCGTCGGCGGGAATGGATGACATGATTTCCGACATGGGTGGGTCAGCAGCCGTATTCGCCACGGTTCTCGCGGCAGCAGAGCTGGAGCTCACCATCAACGTCACTGCATACCTCCCCCTGGCAGAAAACATGCCTGGTGGCGCAGCCTACCGCCCCGGCGATGTCATCACCCACTTTGGTGGACTCACCAGCGAGATCCGCAACACCGACGCAGAGGGGCGCCTGGTGCTTGCCGACGGCCTCGCCTACGCCTCCACTAAAGGTCACGATTACCTCATCGACGTTGCTACACTCACCGGCGCGCAGATCGTCGCACTCGGCAACCGCACAGCGGGTGTCATGGGGACGGAGGACTTCCGCGACCTCATTGCAGAAACCGGGCGCGCTGTTGGTGAGGATGCCTGGGCGATGCCGATTACGGAGGAAGTCCGGTCAACGATGGACTCGGATGTCGCCGATGTGCGCAACATGGGTGAACGACCGGGTGGCATGCTCTCAGCGGCCGCCTACCTCGAGCACTTTGTGCCGAAGGACACTCCGTGGGCGCACATTGACATCGCTGGCCCGTCCTACAACACAGGGGCCTCCTGGGGCTACACCCCAAAGCGTGGCACAGGCGTCCCCGTCCGCACGCTTGTAGCGACGCTGGAAAGGCTAGCAAAGAATAAGAAGTAAGTATGCCCGCTCAGGTCGCGCCCGTCTGGGCGCGACCTTTTTTATTCCCCGTCGGGCGAATCTTGTTGGAGCTTCGCCTTCCGTTCGCGGTACTCCAGACGTTTACGGATGAGACGATCCTTTTCAATTCGATCCCGCATCCGCTGCGGATAACCTGCCTCCTCCACATCGTAAATGTCGATCCCCAGCCTTTTCGCAACCACATCGATCCCCTTGGGCCCACCGATCTTTCTCCGAATATGGTCTCCCCCTTCGTCGACAAGCACAATAGACATCTCGTTAACGAACGTCTCGGGTTCGATGAACCCCTCTACATACCCCCTCGGTGCTGCCCATCGCTCGAGAGCGACTAGATCAGGCTCACGAATTGTGCTACCGGGAGCCCGTTTCACGCGCTTATCCGTAGCCTTTTTCTTACCCTTTGAAAGAAAGCCAAACACACTACGACTTTAACCGATACAGGGTCTGACAAACCAGACTGCCGCCAGAACCGCGCAAGCGCTGTGCATAAGCCGAATCCTATGCAGAACAAACCACCGCACTACACCCTCCTAGGGGTAGATGCCGGGTGTATACAAGGGATTTGCACGAACGCCGGTGTGTGCACGGGGTGGGGCTATAGGCTTACAATGGTGAAAACGCGTAGGACTACAGCTCAAGGAGTATGACGAAAATGGCCACTTCTGTGGAGATGCCCGAGCTGGGCGAATCAGTAACCGAAGGCACCATCACCACGTGGTTGAAGGAGGTTGGTGACACCGTCGAGGTAGACGAACCGTTACTCGAGGTCTCCACCGACAAGGTAGACACCGAAATCCCCTCACCCGTTGCAGGCGTACTCATTAAGGTACTCGCCGAAGAAGACGATACCGTCGAGGTAGGCGACATTATTTGCGAGATCGGCGAAGAGGGCGAGGAGCCCGCCGAGAAGGACGATGCGCCCACTGAGGAGCCGGAAGAGGAAGAAGAGCCCGCCAAGGAGGAGAAGAAGGAAGAGCCGGCCGACAAGCCCGCCCCGAAGGCCTCCGGCTCCGCCTCCGACGTGACGATGCCCGAACTCGGCGAATCCGTCACCGAAGGCACCATCACCACGTGGCTCAAGGAAGTCGGCGACGAAGTCGAGGTAGACGAACCACTCCTCGAAGTCTCCACAGACAAGGTCGACACCGAGATCCCCTCACCCGTCGCAGGCACCCTCGTCGAAATCCTTGCCAACGAGGATGACACCGTCGAGGTAGGCGACGTCATCGCCCGCATCGGCGACGCCGACGCAGCACCCGCCGAGAAGGAAGAGAAACCCGCCCAGGAAGAAAAAAAGGAAGAGCCCGCCAAGGAGGAGAAGAAGGAAGAGCCGGCCGACAAGCCCGCCCCGAAGGCCTCCGGCTCCGCCTCCGACGTGACGATGCCCGAACTCGGCGAATCCGTCACCGAAGGCACCATCACCACGTGGCTCAAGGAAGTCGGCGACGAAGTCGAGGTAGACGAACCACTCCTCGAAGTCTCCACAGACAAGGTCGACACCGAGATCCCCTCACCCGTCGCAGGCACCCTCATCGAAATCCTTGCCAACGAGGATGACACCGTCGAGGTCGGCGACGTCATCGCCCGCATCGGCGACGCCGACGCAGCGCCCGCCGAGAAGGAAGAGGAACCCGCCCAGGAAGAAAAGAAGGAAGAGCCGGCCGAGTCTAAGCCTGCAGAGAAGAAGGAAGAGTCGAAGCCCGCAGCGGCATCTTCCTCCGAGGACGATCACGTTCCGTACGTGACGCCGCTGGTTCGCAAGCTCGCTAAAAAGCACAACATCGACCTCAATACTGTTGAAGGAACCGGTGTTGGCGGACGCGTCCGCAAACAGGATATCCTCGCCATCGTCAACGGCGAAGGCTCCACGGACTCTGCGGCTGCACCTGCCACTGCAGAGCAGCGCACGTCCACCAAGTCCGTAGACCCGGACAAGGCAGCACTGCGCGGTACGACGAAGAAAGTCAACCGCATCCGCGCTATCACCGCAGCAAAGACGCTCGAGGCTCTGCAGACCGCCGCACAGCTCACCCAGCTGCACGAGGTGGATATGACCCGGATCGCCGAACTCCGCTCCGCCAACAAGCAGGCGTTCCAGGAGAAGCACGGCGTGAAGCTCACCTACCTGCCGTTCTTTGCCAAGGCTATCGTCGAGGCGCTCGTTGCTCACCCGAACGTCAATGCGTCCTACAACGCAGAGACCAAGGAGATGACGTACCACGAGTCGGTGAACCTGGCCATCGCCGTGGACACCAAGCAGGGTCTTCTCACCCCGGTCATCCACGACGCTCAGGACAAGAGCCTGCCAGAGCTGGCCAAGGAAATCGTCGATATTGCCGATCGCGCCCGCAGCAGCAAGCTGAAGCCCAATGATCTCGCTGGTGCTACGTTCACCATCACGAACATTGGCTCCGAAGGTGCTCTGTCTGACACCCCGATCGTCGTTCCTCCGCAAGCCGCCATGGTCGGCACGGGTGCCATCACCAAGCGCCCCGTCGTTGTGACGGAAAACGGTGTCGACGCCATCGCGGTACGCCAGATGGTGTACCTGCCGATGACCTACGACCACCAGGTCGTTGATGGTGCCGATGCAGGCCGATTCATGACAACTGTTCGTGACCGCCTCGAAAACATCAACTTCGAGGCCGACCTGGAATTGTAATTCCACGGCAACACGAGATCCCCTTCCGGAATGACCGGAAGGGGATTTTTTATCCCCTAACACCCCCACAAACTACCCCATGTTAGGGGTAACATTCCACCTTTTTATGCGCTTGATATGTGGTTATTAAAGGTCACAACCAGTTCGATGTAGCACTATAACTACCAGTGAATATACCCAACGTGACTGCACTCACACTTCCCATCTTTTGGACATCACCGACACCTTTTACCACGTACAATCAATTAGGTAATAACAAATCGGGACCTTTAACCATTAGGAGGAAAACCCACTAATGACGAACCCCATCACCCCCCTGCCGTTTCATAATCGGCACATTGGGCCTGACGCTGATGACCAGAAGGAAATGCTCAAGGATCTGGGCTACGACAGCCTAGAGGAGCTCATGCAGGCTGCTATCCCCGGTGACATCATCGAAGACGAAGCAGTCACGAAGCTCATCGAACCACTGAGCGAGCACGAGGCACAGGAGCTGCTGCGCACCTACGCACGCCAGAACACCGTGCTCAAGTCCTTCTACGGACAGGGCTTCAACGACACGATCACGCCGCCGGTCATCCGCCGCAACGTGGTCGAGAACCCAGCCTGGTACACGGCATACACCCCCTACCAGGCTGAGATCTCCCAGGGTCGCCTGGAAGCACTGCTCAACTTCCAGACCCTGTTCAAGGATCTCAGCGGCCTTGACCTTGCCAACGCATCGCTACTCGACGAGGCAACCGCCGTCGCCGAGGCCGCAGCCCTCATGGTACGCAGCGCCCGCAAGGCCAACAAGGTTGTCTTCGACGAGCGCCTGCACCGCCAGGATCTCACCGTCGCCATGGAGCGCGCCCGCGTCCTCGACTTCGACGTTGAAATCGCCGATGTCACCTCGGGTATCGCCGAGGACGGACTCGCCGGTGTCATCCTCGCCTACCCGGGCACGGAGGGCGATATCGTCGATCTCCGCCCCATCATCGAGCAGGTTCACTCCGTCGGTGGTTACGCAACAGTCGTTGCCGACCCACTGGCACTCATCCACCTCGAGTCCCCCGGTTCCCTCGGCGCGGACATCGCCGTTGGTTCCACGCAGCGCTTCGGCGTTCCGCTCTTCTTCGGTGGCCCGCACGCCGCCTACATGGCCGTCACGAACAAGCTTGTCCGCAAGATGCCTGGCCGCATCGTCGGCGTATCCAAGGATGCTGACGGCAACCCGGCCTACCGCCTCACCCTCCAGACCCGCGAGCAGCACATCCGCCGCGAGCGCGCCACCAGTAACATCTGTACTGCACAGGCACTGCTCGCAACGATGGCCTCGATGTACGCCGTGTGGCACGGACCTGCTGGACTGCGTCGCATCGCTGACCGGATCCACACCTACGCCTCCACGTTCGCAGCTAACATCCGCAAGGCTGGTGGCGATCTGAGTGTCCTTCACGACGACTTCTTCGACACCGTTACCGTGGGCGTATCCGGTCGCGCGGAGCAGATCGTCAAGGCAGCAGAGGAAGCCGACTACCTCATCCGCCACATCGGCGATGACAAGGTATCTGTGGCCTTCGGTGAGTCTGCCAAGGACGAGGACATTACCGCCCTCCTCGAGGCATTCGGTGTCACCCGCGAGGTGGAATCCGAGTACGCCGAGTACCCAGAGTCGCTGCGCCGTACTGACGACCCGGTTCCGCACCCGATCTTCAGCTCGGTCCACTCCGAGACGCAGATGATGCGCTACACGCGTCGCCTCTCGGATCGCGACCTGGCTCTCGACCGCGCCATGATTCCGCTGGGTTCCTGCACCATGAAGCTCAACCCCGCAGCTGCCATGGAACCCATTACCTGGCCGAAGTTCGCAGGTCTGCACCCGTACGCACCGGCTGAGCAAACCAAGGGCTGGCGTGCCATGCTCGAGCAGCTAGAGAACTGGCTCGTCGATATCACCGGCTACGACAAGGTCTCCCTGCAGCCGAACTCCGGCGCTATGGGCGAGCTGTCCGGCCTCCTTGCAATCCGTCGTTACCACGTTGCCAACGGAGACCATGAGCGCGACATTTGCCTCATCCCCGCCTCCGCACACGGCACGAACGCGGCATCCGCAGCCCTTGCCGGCCTGCGCGTAGTCGTTATCGATTCCAACGAGGACGGCTCCATTTCCGTCGATGACCTCGATGCCAAGCTGGAGAAGTACAGCAACCACGTCGCCGCCATCATGATTACCTACCCGTCCACCCACGGCATTTACGAGCCGACGGTTCGCGAGGTGTGCAAGAAGGTTCACGACTACGGCGGCCAGGTCTACATCGACGGTGCCAACATGAACGCACAGTGTGGTTGGTCTCGCCCCGGCCAGTACGGCGGCGATGTCAGCCACCTGAACCTGCACAAGACCTTCGCTATCCCGCACGGTGGCGGCGGCCCTGGTGTTGGCCCAATTGCGGTTCGCGAACACCTCATTCCGTTCCTGCCGGCAGATCCGCTGGCAACGGATCCGCACTCGCCGGTTCCCGAGGGCCAAGGCATCCCCATGGTTGGTACCCTGTTCGGCTCCGCTGGTGTCACCCCGATTACATGGATGTACCTGGCAATGATGGGCTCTGAAGGCCTGAAGCGCGTCACTGCGGTCGCTGTCCTCAACGCCAACTATGTGGCAAAGGAACTGGACGATTCCTTCCCGGTCCTCTACCACGGCCCGAACGGCTTGGTCGGACACGAGACGATCTTCGATATCCGCCCGGTGGAGAAGCTCTCTGGCGTTTCCGCCACCGATGTGGCTAAGCGTCTCATGGACTTCGGCATTCACGCCCCGACTCTTGCCTTCCCGGTTCCCGGCACGCTCATGTTTGAGCCGACGGAGTCCGAGAGCAAGGAGGAGCTGGACCGCTTCATCGAAGCTATGCGCACGATCCGCGCTGAGATCCAGGACGTCATCGACGGCAAGATTGCCCTCGAAGATTCGGTTCTCACCAACAGCCCGTTCACCGCGGCTTCCGCTGCCGCCGACGAATGGAACTACAAGTTCACTCGTAAGGAAGCGGTCTTCCCGGTAGACGGTCTGCTCCGCGACAAGTACTACCCGTCAGTGCGTCGCATCGATGAGGCCTACGGCGATCGCCACCTCTTCTGCGAGTGCCCCTCGCCGGAGACCTTCTCAATCGAGGACTAGGTCCTCCTCCGGCCCCGGGGTGGTTTTCACCCCGGGGTTCCCCAACACGACTTCCCTCATCAGCTTTTCTCAATTAAAGGAGATTTTTGTGACTGAAACTCTGCACAGCCCCCTGCACTCCAAGCACGAGGAACTCGGCGCATCCTTCACCATGTTCGGTGCCTGGGAGATGCCCCTCAAGTACGGCAACGAGCTCGACGAGCACCGCGCTGTACGCGAAGCAGCAGGCCTGTTCGACCTGAGCCACATGGGCGAGATCATCGTCAGTGGCCCGGAGGCAACGGAGTACCTCAACTACGCTTTCATCGCTGACTACTCCAAGCTGGCCGTTGGTCGCGCAAAGTACAACCACATGGTGGAGAAAGACGGCCGGATCATCGACGACCTCATCATCTACCACGTCGAAGACGGTATCTTCTGGGTCGTCCCCAACGCCGGCAACGCCGAGACCGTATGGGACACCATGGTCGAGCGCAAGGGCGATTTCGATGTCACCCTCGAGAACAAGAACCGCGAGATCTCTAACATCGCCTGCCAGGGGCCGAACTCCGAGGCAGTGCTGAAGGAGGTCATCCCGGCTGAAGAGCACGAGAAGCTCGAGAACCTCAAGTACTACGCCGCCGAGTACCACACCGTGGCTGGCGAGAAGGTTCTGGTTGCCCGCACCGGCTACACCGGCGAGGACGGCTTCGAGCTCTACATCGAAAACGAGAAGGCACCGCAGCTGTGGGACGCACTTCTCAAGGCCGGCAAGGATCATGGCCTGCTCCCCTGCGGGCTTGCTGCTCGCGACTCGCTCCGCCTCGAGGCCGGCATGCCCCTCTACGGCCACGAGCTCACCCACGACCTGACCACCGTCGATGCCGGCATGCGCGGCATTACGGGCAAGGAGAAGGAAGGCGACTTCTACGGCAAGATCCTGCTGGACCTTCCGGTTTCCCCCAATAAGCTGACCAACATGGTCGGTGAGGGTCGCCGCGCCGCACGTGAGGGCGCTAAGCTCTTCGACCCCGAAGGCAACGAAGTTGGCTACGTCACCTCCGGCCAGCTCTCCCCCACGCTCGGCTACCCCATCGCGATGGGCTACGTGAAGCGTGAGGCAGCAGGCGAGGGCGCCAAGCTCGAGGCTGACATTCGTGGCAAGCGCTACCCCTACACTGTGGTGAAGGGCGCGTTCTACAAGCGCGACAAGTAAGAATCGGGCATAATAAGTGAGGACTATGTCGAGGCCTCACGCCCGTCACATTCACAAACGAAAGGTTTGAACATGGCTAATCTGCCCGAGAACTACTCCTACTCTGCTGAGCACGAGTGGATCGATGTCCCCGCAGCTGAGGCTGAGGGCAAGACTGTCAAGGTCGGTGTCACTGAGATCGCAACCGATGCCCTGGGCGAGATCGTCTACGTTGACCTCCCCTCTGTTGGCGACGAGGTAACTCACTCCGAGCCCTGTGGCGAGGTTGAGTCCACCAAGTCAGTGTCTGACATCTTCTCCCCTGTTTCCGGCACCATCACTGCCGTGAACGAGGCCCTGGAAGATGACCCGGCGCTCATCAACAACGATCCCTACGGTGAGGGCTGGATCTACGAGGTGCAGGTCTCCGAGGTTGGTCCGGTGAAGGACAAGGCCGGCTACGAGGCTGACAACGCCTAAGGCTCCACAAAAAATCCTCCCTCAGTTTCTGAGGGAGGATTTTTTGGCTTTTCGACGCTTTATACAAGCATGAAGGGAATCACAAGGATCTTGTAAATCAAGGCAATGGCGAAAGTCGCTGAGTAGCCGGACATGACGCGCGAGTCCGTCGTGTTCTGCATGGCGTACTGAAGAACTGCTGGCTGACCCAAAAGGCCTGCGACAGCACCATTGGAGCGTGTTGCCGAGCGCCCCATGAAAAATCCTGCTGCGAGCAGCGAGCCACAGGCAGCAAGGCACACGATAGCGGACAGCAGAATGAGCTTCAGACCTGTCATGCTGAACACTGCGGAAGCGAACGCTTCGCCCGAAGCCAGACCCACTGCAGCCAGGAAGAGCATGAGACCGTACTGGCGCAGCGTGAAGTTCGCGGTTGCGGGCAGCTTCCACGACAGCTTCCCTGTACGGCGCAGAGCGCCAAGAATCAAGCCGACGATGAGCGGACCACCAGCGGCTCCCATCTGGAACTCGTTGCCACCAGGCAGCGGGATCGGAACAATTGCCAGGGCGAAACCAGCGAAGAGACCAAGCGCGGTGGGCACCCAGTCAAGCTCCGCAGACACCTGCGCAGAGTTACCGAAGAACTCTTCCATGGCGTCGCGATCGATCGTTTCGTGCGCAACTTCGACACCATCGCCGGGGTCAAGTGCAGTTTCCGGGGTGGCGAGAATAATCTCGTCGCCACGGATGATGCGCAAAATCTGTGCCTTGCCGCTCTTGTAGATACCAAGCTCACCGATTTCCTTTCCGGTGATATCCGAGTTGGACACCGTGTACCGCTGTACGGTGACATGCGGGCTGCGGATGCGCTGGAGTGGCAGACGCTGCCCCAGGGTGTGCACGAGGTCAGCATGCGTTGCTTTGTTCGTCATGAAGTAGGCTTCATCGCCCTTCTTCAGCTGATAATCAACGCGACCAAAATGGAGTTTGCCATGGCGACGGATGGATGCGAGGATGTAGTCGCCATCGACAGCCTCAGCCAGCTCATCCCGAGTCATAGGGTTGGTGACGCGGATGAGCACGCCTCGCAGGTCATCCGTTCCCTTTTCCAGCTGATCCTTCTTTGCCTTCCACTCTTTGTTGATGGTGATAAGGACGAGAATAATAGCCACGATAATGCCCGTCGGGTAGCCAAGAGAGTAACCCACGGCCGGATCCGACGACCCAGTCTGTGCCTGCGCCAGAGACAGCGACGGTGTCGAGGTCAAGGAGCCTGCGAAAGCACCGACGCTAAACTCGCGGCTCAGTCCCAGGAGCATTCCGGCGAACACAGCGACAACCGCACCGATCGTCACGGCCGCAACGGATGCAGCCATAAGGCCAAACTGAGCCTTGATGTCCTTAAAGAATTCCTCCCCTGCTTCCAAACCGATGAGATACACAAACAACCCCAGCCCCAGGTTCTGCAGCAGGGTGAGATCTGCGCTCTCTGGTACGACGAAGGCACCAATAACAAGGCCGAGGAACAAGGCGCCCGCGGCGCCGAATCTGATGGGCCCGAATTTTACGGTCCCAAACCACGCCCCCAATGCGATGACAAGGAAGACCGCAATGAGGGTGTTAGAACTAAGCAAGTCAACCATAGTATCTAAATTACCTAACTAACGGCTATCCACCACACCCGTGAAGCAAAAGCCCAGCTCCCCCGAGACAATGAAGCTGGGCGATGCAGTAAGATAGTCCCTATAAGTACAGCATGTGACTGGCCACAAAATGTTCCCGGTCACAGCGCTTCTTGTAGCAGGGAAGCGTCAACGGCTACGTAGCGTTGAAAGGTATTATGACAGCACCTCGTCCTCCCTTCACCCCCTCTGATCAACCCATCAGAAAGTCCTCTGATCCGATTGACGTGCGAACACTCGGCAAGCAGCCCTACAAACAAATGTGGGACGAACAAGCAAAACTCGCCCTCCAGCGCCACGATGAGGAAATCCCGGATACGATCCTCGTCCTCGAGCACCCCTCGGTGTATACGGCCGGCAAGCGGACTCAGCCAGAGGATCGCCCGACAATTTCCGATATCGAGACTGTTGACATCGACCGCGGCGGCCGCATCACGTGGCACGGCCCCGGCCAGCTGGTGTGTTACCCCATCATTAAGCTCGACGATCCCGTCGATGTTGTCGACTACGTGCGTCGCCTAGAAGAGGCGATCATCCAAACCGTCCGACACATGGGAATCCACGAAGCCGGACGAATCGACGGCCGGTCAGGTGTCTGGGTCCCCGCTTCAGATGGCAAGCCAGATCGCAAGCTTGCGGCTATCGGAATCCGCATCACCCGTGGCGTGACGATGCACGGAATTGCCGTCAACTGTGACAACACTCTGGAATACTACGACTACATCGTCCCCTGTGGGATTTCCGATGCAGGGGTGACCACGATGAGCGATGAACTGGGGCGCGATGTCACCGTGGAAGAAGTAACCGAACCGCTCGTCCACAATCTCATCGAAGCGTTCGAAGGGCGGCTGCAGGTGGCAGATCACACCTTCGGCTCCGCTCCCGACCCAACCAAGGGTCTCCCCCATCGTCGACACGCACACGACCACAAGTAGACAAGGAAAAACCATGGCTGAAAAGAGAATGCTGCGCGTTGAGCGCCGAAACTCAACCACACCGATCGAAAGCAAGCCGCGGTGGATCCGCACCCAAGTATCCACCGGCCCGGAGCTGCGGGACATGCGCGAACGCGTCGCCGGTGCCTCGCTGCACACGGTGTGCCAGGAAGCCGGCTGCCCCAACCTCCACGAGTGCTGGGAATCCCGCGAAGCGACCTTCCTTATCGGCGGATCACAGTGCTCCCGCAGGTGCGACTTCTGCCAGATCGCATCCGGCAAGCCCGATCCTCTTGACCGCGATGAACCACGTCGCGTCGCCGAGTCCGTCCGCGAGATGGGACTCAACTATGCCACCATCACCGGTGTCACCCGCGATGATCTTGACGACGAAGGAGCGTGGCTTTACGCCGAGGTCGTGCGCAAGATCCACGAACTGAACCCGCACACCGGCGTGGAAAACCTCACCCCTGACTTCTCGGGCAAGCCGGACCTCCTCCGCATCGTTTTCGAGGCACGGCCCGAGGTTTTCGCCCACAACGTGGAGACTGTACCGCGCATCTTCAAGCGCATCCGCCCGGCGTTCCGCTACGACCGCTCCCTTGATGTCATCCAGCAAGCGCACGACTACGGTCTCGTCACCAAGTCCAACCTCATCCTCGGCATGGGCGAAACCCCAGAGGAGATCCGTGAGGCGCTCGACGACCTCCGTTCCGCGCACTGCGACATCATCACCATCACCCAATACCTCCGCCCCGGTCTGCGGTACCACCCGATCGACCGCTGGGTGAAGCCAGAAGAATTCGTCGAGCATGCCGAGTACGCCAAGGAAATTGGGTTTTCCGGTGTCATGTCCGGTCCTCTGGTCCGGTCCTCCTACCGCGCAGGTCGCCTGTACGCGCAGACCATTGCCGCACGCGGTGAGAAACTCCCCGAAAACCTCGCCCACCTGGCCGAAACCTCCCAAGGTTCCACTGCACAGGAGGCATCCACGCTGCTCAAGAAGTACGGGCCGAGCAAGGATACGCCCGTCGGTGTGAAGTAAGGCGGGCCCGCACTGTAAACTACTTCCGGCAGATAAAACGACGACGTAAAGGGTGGTACACATGGCAGATAGCAAGAAAGAACAAATAAAAGCTCAGGAGAAGGAAGCCAAGAAAGCCAAGCGCGAACAGCGCAAGCAGACCCGCAAGCAGGTATGGGAAGCCTTCAACATGCAGCGGAAGCAGGATAAGAAACTTATCCCGCTCATGCTGTCGGCTTTCCTCGGCCTCGGTATCCTCGGGTTCCTTATCGGCCTTGCTTTCTCCGCTCAGTGGTTCGGCCTCATCATCGGCCTCATGCTGGGCGCCATGCTCGCCATGTATATCTTCCCCAAGCGCATGGAGTCTAGCTTCTACGAACGCACCGCAGATCAGCCTGGTGCCGCCGCGTGGGTGGTTGAAAACCTCAAGGACGGCCCCGGTATGCAGTGGCGCTCTAAGACTGCAGTTGCTGCCAACACGCACATGGATGTCGTGCACCGTGTCGTCGGTGCCCCAGGCATCATCCTCGTCGGAGAGGGCGAGCCGCACCGCCTCAAGCCGCTCATGGAGCAGCAGAAGAAGCGTCTTAACCGGATCGCCAAGAAGATCCCCGTGTACGAGTTCATCGTTGGCGACGGCGAAGGCCAGGTGCCGCTGAAGAAGCTGCAGCGTGAGATTATGAAGCTTCCGCGCAATTACAAGAAGAACGCGGTCCCCGGCATGGCCGCTCGCGTGGAGTCCATGGATGCCCAGTCCGGCCCCGGCGCCGGTCTCCCCAAGGGACCACTACCCAAGGGGGCCAAGATGTCTGGCATGAACCGGCGCGCCCGCAGGCACGCAAACCGCTCCAAGTAATCCCCTCTGTCTGCACCACCATCCCCCTCGCCCACGCGGGCGAGGGTTCTTTTTTGCCCCATTTCGGGGGCACTTATAGATAATGTGGGGCAAATTTGGTGGTGTTAATGTATGGAGTTTTTCGTGGACAACCCCCTATTTACCCTCGTGGTAATCATGGCTGTTGGTCTTATCATCGGGAAAATTAACTTCTTTGGCATCAAACTGGGCGTGGCGGCCGTCCTCTTCGTCGGCCTTGGCTTCGCCACACTCGCCCCCGATATCGAGCTCCCACCACTGCTCTACAACATGGGTCTGACGCTTTTCGTGTACACGGTCGGCCTTGAGTTCGGCCCCGGATTCTTCCACACCCTGCGAACGACGGGCTGGAAACTGAACCTCTACCTCGTCATTCTTCTCCTCCTCGCCACGGTGGCAACCGTTGGAGGAGCGCTACTACTCGGCTTCGGACCCGATACGGCGGGTGGCATCTTCACCGGCGCACTCGTGAACACACCCGCGCTAGCCGCAGTGGTGGAATCCATTAACAGCTCGGGGATCGGCAATGCGCAGGTCCCGGTCGTGACCTATTCCCTGACCTACCCGATAGGCGTGCTCGGAGTCATCATCGTGCTCGCCATCTTCCAGAGAGTGTTCCGGGTGGATTACGAAAAGGAAGCAGACGAGGCAGGGTTGACTCCCCACGAGCTTGAGCACTGGCAGATCGAGGTGGAAGTCAATAACCTCCCACCCGTGGATGATATTCCCGAAATCTTCGATCTGGGGATCATCATCACCCGCATTCGTCGCGGCAAGAAGGAAATACTCGCCGGAACCGGAGACCGCCCGAAGATCGGCGATATCCTCACTATTGCCGGATCTCCGGAGGATCTGAAGAAGTCAGAGCGCCTCATCGGTTCCTTTGTCAGTTCCCGTCCAGACCGCAACAAGGGCTTAGACTACGACCGGCTCGTAGTCACAGACGAATCCGCTGTCGGGTACCCCCTGGCGGAACTCAAACCTAAGCTGCCCGGTGTCCTCATCTCGCGCGTCAAGCACGGCGACGACGATCAGGTTGCGCGCCCGGATATGATTCTGCACCTGGGTGATCGCATCCGAATCGTGTCGACACCAGAAAATCGTGAAAAGGCGCGCCGGTTCTTCGGAGATTCCTACACCCAAGCGGCGACCCTCGAAATGCTTCCCCTCCTCAGCGGGCTGCTTCTCGGCCTGCTCCTCGGCATGATCGCTATTCCGCTTCCAGGTGGTGTCTCTCTCAAGCTAGGCTCTGCGGGTGGCCCACTGGTTATGGGCGTCATCCTTGGATCCCTGTCCCGCACGCGACACTTCGTGTGGCATCTACCGTATGCCGCTGGCCGAATTCTCAAGGAGTTTGGTCTCACACTGTTTCTCGCTGGCATTGGCACGACAGCCGGAGCTGGCTTCGCTTCCGCACTCCACGATCCAACGTCCCTCCAGGTTATTGGCTTCGGTGCCATCATTACCATGGGGCTTGCTACGACGGCGGTGGTCGTCGGCCACAAGGTGCTCAAAATACCGTACGGAACGCTCACCGGTTTCATCGCCGCGCTCCATACGCACCCTGCTCTTCTCAGCTACGCATCCGACCAGGCTAGAAATGATATGCCCGGGGCGGGCTACGCCATGGTCTATCCGATGGCGATGATCACCAAGATCATCTGCGCGCAGGCTCTGTTCTTCCTGCTGGTGTGATTAACCGCGAATAACGGCCGTGCCTGTGGCACGGTCGTGGAGACCGCGACCATCGGCGTCGGTAAGAATCGGGGGAAGAATAAAGACCGTGAGAAGCGTGCGTGCCAGGCACCGAAGGAACCCGACGCGCTGCCCCGGCCTATCGATACAGGCGATGCCCATGCCCAAGGCTGCCTGCCCCGGGGTGCGCGCAAACAGCGTGGCAGAAACCACAGAGATAACCGCCCACACAAGGAGTTGGACCGTCGCCTGGCCTCCCAACGCGTGGGTGAAGTGGGTGATGACCGACGCAACAATGGCAGCGATGATCCAGTCGATAAGCAAGCCCCCGATCCGTCGCATCATGGAAGCAAGCGAGCCGGGGCCAGATTCCGCCAAACCGATTTGCTCCCCCGGCCACCGATTCGGCCGCGAGGGGTCCTCATTTTGAGCAGGAATCTGTGGGCCGTTGAGCCAGCTGGAATTCTTGTCGCGCATGCCGATAACCTTACCCGGCAGTTCTGATCTATTAGCGGGGAGGCATGAAGTAGACTCTAAACATCTGTAAGCGACACGCGCGAGGAGAAAAAATGACCTTCAACAATGTGGAGGAAATTCAGAAATTTATCACGGACGAGGAAGTGGAGTTCATTGATATTCGCTTCACAGATGTCCCCGGCACAGAGCATCACTTTTCCATCCCCGCCTCCGAATTCGACGAGGGCGCGGTAGAAGAGGGGCTCGCCTTCGACGGCTCGTCCATCCGCGGATTCACTACCATCGACGAATCCGACATGACGCTTCTTCCAGACCTCTCCACCGCAGTTTTGGATCCTTTCCGTCGGGCGAAGACCCTCAACATCAAGTTCTTCGTCCACGACCCGTTCACCCGCGAGCCGTTCAGCCGCGACCCCCGCAACGTCGCCCGCAAGGCCGAGGAGTACCTGGCTTCCACCGGGATCGCCGATGTGTGCCAGTTCGGCGCGGAGGCCGAGTTCTACATCTTTGACTCGGTGCGCTACTCGACGGACACCAACCAGGGCTTCTTCCACGTTGACTCCGACGAGGGCTGGTGGAACCGCGACAAGGAAATCGACCTGGACGGCTCCTACAACCTGGGCAACAAGACCCCGATCAAGGGTGGCTACTTCCCCGTCGCCCCTGCTGACACCCTCGTTGACCTGCGCGACGATATGACCCGGAATCTCCAGAAGGCCGGCTTCCACATCGAGCGTTTCCACCACGAGGTGGGCACCGGCTCGCAGCATGAGATCAACTACCGCTTCAACACGCTGCTCCACGCCGCCGACGACCTGCAAACA
>ERZ1030944.77-NODE-77-length-28100-cov-40.767053_pt1 | contig 28100 bp, 31 predicted proteins | sample MGYA00518599_ERZ1030944 | MGnify/ENA primary metagenome ERZ1030944 (study PRJEB33718, sample SAMN03159697) | human skin metagenome | collected 2014-05-20 | study: EMG produced TPA metagenomics assembly of the PRJNA266117 data set (Human skin bacterial metagenome... | reverse complement strand
GGAGTCCCCGACTGCGCCATAATGGCCGCGTGACCGATACGCAGCAGTTTATTTCTGACCACCGCAACGATTCCGACGCCGAGCTCGCCGCCGCGCTCGTGCAGCATGCCGGCCAGCTGGCGCTGCGCATGCGCGCGAACGGCCTGGACGCGGAGGTGAAAACCTCCGTCTCCGACGTGGTCACGGAGGCGGACCGCGCGGCCGAGAAGTTCGTGGCAGACGTGCTCGAGGCGCTGCGCGGCGACGACGGCGTGATCGGCGAGGAAGGCGCCTCCCGCGCGTCTTCCACCGGCCGCACGTGGGTGATCGACCCGGTGGACGGCACCTACAACTTCTCTCAGGGCTCGGACTACTTCTGCTCGGCGCTCGCGCTTACCGACGACGCCTCCGCCCACTCCCCCGCCATCGGCGCCGTGCACCGCCCCGCCACGGACACCACGTGGATCGCGGCGGACGGTGTGGCCACGCGCGACGGGGTGGAGCTTGGGGGGTTGGCGGAGTCGTCGCTAGGCGAAAGCGCAGTGGTGACCTACCTGCACCCCACCTTCATGGCCAACGACGACGTGCGTGAGGCGTGGCTGCGCGTGATTTCCGGGGCGGCGACGATGCGCATGATGGGCGCGGGTTCCGTGGACCTGTCGAATCTCGCGTCCGGGCAGATGGGCGCGTGGCTGCAGCACACCGTACCGGATTGGGATTGGCTGCCGGGCAAGGCGCTGGTCGAGGCCGTCGGCGGGCGCTGCATCAAGGTCGACGCCGGTGGCGTGACCTGGTGCGTTGCCGGTAACCCGCGGATCGTGGACGAGATCGCCGAGCGCCTGCGCGGTTAGTTGCCCGGGCTAGGGCAAGCGGAAGCCGCCGGGGATGTCGCCGAGCACGGCGTCCATGCGCAGCGCACCCGTCGGCGCGTGCAGCGGGCCCTGCAGCGGGGTGCGGCACGCCACGTTGAACGGCGGGCCCCAGATGCCGCCGTTGATCATGCCGATCACGCGGTCGCCCACCATCAGCGGCGCGCCCGAGTCGCCCTGCATGGCGCAGACCTGGTTGGTGTTGCGCGCCTCCCAATCGGTGTAGGTGAAACCGCAGGTGGTGCCGGAGGCCACGCCGGTTTTGCACACCACGCCGCCCGGCTTCACCGGTGCGCCGCCCAGGTGGTTGACGGTCACGCCGTTGTAGGAGCGGGTGACCTCGGTGTTGTCGGCGAGCGTGATCACCGCGTAGTCCAGCTCGCGGTTGACGTGTGTGATCGTGCCGGTGCGGCCGAGCTGCCAGGAGTCCGCGGAGCGCACGGCGTCGCCGACGTTGCCGCAGTGGCCGGCGGTGACGGCGATTTTCTCGCCGCGGTCGTTGTAGCCGGCCGCCGTGGTGGTGCACATGACTTCCTTGCCGGGTTCGGAGCCGACATACAGCGGGGTGCTTGGGCCGTAGAGGGCGCGGCCGCGGCGTCGTGCGTCCTCGGATTCCGTTGGGGTGCGCGGGGCGTCGAAGAAGGAGCCGGGGACGCGGTGCAGGACCTTGTCCGCCGTGGGCTTTCCGGCCAGGGCTTTGGACACCGGGTCGGTGCGCCACACGTAGTTGAGCAGGTCGCCCACCGGCGCCTCCGCCTGTTGAGCGTGCGCCGCGGAGCTGCCGATAGCCGCCGAGGTGGCAATCAGAAACGCGGCGGTAAGCAGGCGGGCGGCGGACGAAAGGCGCATAACAACCCCAATCACATTGGCAACATGAGCATCAACAGAGACATTCAACCACATCCCTCACCTCCGCGGGCCAGTAACCGCAAACGTGGCTCATGCGCGCCTGAGGCGGTACCTTGAGCGCATGCACGTAGCCGTCAACGCCGAACAGCATCAACCCCAGCAGCAACACCCCCGCCTGATCGTCCCGGATCTCGCGCGCGGCACCGCCCTGTTGGGCATCGCGATGGCCAACGCCGCCCAGGCGTGGGTAATCAACGATTGGTCAGAGGACCAGTCCCGGGTGGGCTGGTCCGTCGGCGGTGTGCGCCCAGACAGCGTGATCGACCAGATAAGTGCCGTCTTCGCGGCCATGTTCATCCACGTGCGCGGCCTGCCGATGTTCTCCACACTGCTGGGCTTCGGCTTCGGCCTAGTGGCGGCCAGCCTGTACCGCAAGCACTACCCCGCCAAGCAGGCCCGGCGCGTGCTGTACCGCCGCTACGGCGCACTGGCGCTGTTCGGTGTGGCGCACATGTTCTTGCTGTTCTACGGCGACATCATGTTCACCTACGGGCTGGTGGGCATACTGCTCGCCGCGATGCTCACGCTCAGTTCAAAAACGCTGCGCATCATCGCCTACACCCTCCTCGGCCTGTTCACGGCCCTCGGCGTCGCCGGCGGCATCGCGTCGTTCTACTTCGACGCCTCCGGCGGCTTCAACCAGTCCGAACCCACCGCCACCTTCGACACCTTCGGGGCGTATTTTTCCTCCAACCTGGATATGACACTCGGGCTGCTGGTCGCGCAGCCGTTCGCGGTGCTGCAGCTGTTGTCGCTTGCCATCATCGGCTACGTGTGGGCGAGGGAGCAAGTGCTTACCGACGTCCACGCGCACCGCCGCACCCTCATCACCTGGAGCATTATCACCGGGCTGGTCGTCCTCTGCGTCGGCCTGCCCTGGGGCTTAGCCGCCGCGGGCGTGCTTCCGGACGAGTGGGAGCTGCCGCTGTTCGTGTTCAACCAGGCGTTCGGCTACCTCACCGGCCCGGGCATCCTGGCGCTGCTCGCGCTGGCCACAGACGAGCTGAACAACCAGGTCCCGGGTTGGGCGCGCGCGTTTGTGGCGCTGGGCAAGCGCTCGATGTCGGGCTACCTGGCACAGTCGTTCCTCTTCATCGCGATCTGCACCCCGGCGTTTTTGGGCATCGGCCTGGACGCCTCGGTCACCGGCAAACTCATCATCGGTTTCGTAGTCTGGTTGATTACCCTGCTGCTAGCAGTTGCGCTGGACCGGGCGGGCAAGCAAGGCCCGTTCGAGTGGGCGCACCGCCACCTCTCCTACGGAAAGACGGGAAGGATTGAGCCGAAATATGATCAGCCTGAAATCACTGCGTGAGATGACGCCACTCGAGTTACACCAGCTGTACAAGCTGCGTGTGGACGTCTTCGTGGCAGAGCAGAACTGCCCCTTCAACGAGATCGACGACCAGGACGCGAGCCCTGACACCCGCCACATCCTCGCCTTCGACGGCGACACGCTCGCAGGGTGCGCACGCGTCTTCCCCACCGCGGACGGCTCGCGCTTCGGCCGGTTTGTGGTCCACCCCGACCACCGCGGGTCCGGTCTCGGCCCGGAGATCGTGCGCACCGGCATCGCCTACACCGAGCGCTTCCCCGGCGACCTCATCGTCGAGGCGCAGTCCGGCCTGGTGGGCTACTACGAGCGGTTCGGGCTCGTGGCCGAGGGCGAGGAGTTCCTCGACACCGGCATCCCGCACAGGAAAATGCGGCTGGCCCGCTAGGGGCTCAAGCCGCATCGTTGCAGGTTAACCTGCTACTGGTCGGACCTGCGGTCGTCGACAAGCGTGTCGTTCTCGCCGCTGCGATCCAACCTGAAGCCCTCGGGGAGCTTCCAGGAATCGTCCTCCGCGTCGTACTCGAGCTCGGGGCGCTCGACCTCGTTGCCCTCCGCGTCATAGCCCGGGGCCGGCTTGTTCTCACCCTCCTCGAGCTTCTCCGCGGTGTCGGTCTTCTCCCAGGTGCGCGAGCGGGTCTTGCGCGCGGCGGCGGAGTCGTCGTTCATCGCCTTGATCAGCGAGTACATCATGACGAAGTACATGAAGAAGAACGGCAGCGCGATGATGATCACCACTTGCTGCAGGGCTTCAATGCCGGAATCGTTGATAAACAGCAGCGCGCCGGTGACCAGGCCGACGGCCACGACCCAGCCCACGCGGTAAAAGGTGGGCGACTTATTCTCCTCACCGGAGGCGAACATGTCCATCACTAGGGCCGCGGAGTCCATGGAGGTGACAAAGTAGAACACGATCACCACCAGCGCGAGCGTGCCGGTGACGGCGTAGAGCGGGTAGTCCGCGAGCAGCGTGAACAGCGCCTGCGGGGTGTCACCCTCCTCCACCACCGGGGTGGTGAGCACGCCCGGGTCGCGCTCCTCCATGTCGATGGCGGCGCGGCCGAAGATGGAAAACCAGATCAGGTCGAAGGTGGTGGGCAGAAGCAGCGTGCCGCCGATGAACTCGCGCACCGTGCGGCCGCGGGAGATGCGGGCGAAGAACATGCCCACAAACGGCGACCAGCAAATCGTCCACGCCCAGTAGAACGCGGTCCAGGTGGCGTGCCAGCCCGGGTTGTCGTTGTAGGAGTCCACCCAGAACATCAGCTCCGGCAGCGACTGGGCGTAGATGCCCACAGACTCGGTGATCTGGCCCAGCAGCTTCAGCGTGGGGCCGGTGAGCAGCACGAAAATCATCAGCAGGATCGTGCCGGCGATGTTCAGGTTGGACAGGATCTTCACGCCCTTGTCCAGGCCCGTGGCCACGGAGATCGAGGCGGCGATGGTGATCGCGCAGATGATGCCGATTTGTACGGGGGTAACCAGTGGGACGTCCCAAAGAATGTTCATGCCCGCAGAAATCTGCAGCACACCCAGCCCCACAGACACGGCGAGGCCGAAGACGGTGCCGATGATGCCCAGCGCGTCGAGCAGCTTGCCCGGGGTGTCGTACACCTTGCCGCCGAGCAGCGGCGAGAACATCGACGACATGCGCGCGGGCATCTTTCGCTTATAGACGAAGTACCCCACGGCCAGACCCGGCAACGTGAAGATGACCCACATGTGGATGCCGAAGTGGTAATAGGTGAACTGGAACGCCTGGATAATCGCGTCGCGGCTCATGGAGTCGTAGCCCCCGCGCGGCGGGTTGTAGGCGTGGTTGAGCGGCTCGGCCGCGCCCCAGAACATCAGCGTCGCGCCCATGCCGGCGGCGAAGAGCATGGCGAACCAGACGGGGTAGGAATACTCCGGCTCGTCGTCATCATCGCCCAGGCGCAGGTTGCCGTAGCGGGAGACGAACACCACGATGAGGAAGATCAGCGTGGCGGAGACGCCGCCGATGTAGAGCCACGTGAAGTGGTCCATCAGCCAGCCGGAGACGGCCGCGTAGGTTTCGCGGGCTTGGTCGCCGAACGCCAGGGTGGCGGCGACGAACACCAGGATGAAACCCAGCGCGGAGAAGAAAATCAGGGGATCAGATTGCAAACGGCGTGTGCGCGCCATGCGTGGTCCTATCTAGGGTTTTGGTCTGGTTAGCGTCCGGCGTTAGCGGCCGGGCTTGATCAGCGTGCCGGCGAGAGAAGACGTGACAGCTGAGCCCACCAGCACGCCGACGGTGTAGAGGATGCCGGTCACCCCCAGCATCTGCAGCAGCCAACCGAAAAACAGCGCGCCAATGACGGCACCAGCGATTGCGACGACCCAACGGCCCATAGTGAAAAACCTTCCTTAGCTTTATTAAGTGATTTGCGGTGTGTTCGAACCACGGTACCGATTTGCTAGGCTCAGCCTCTGCAACGCGGGCTTGAGAGGGATGACAACCGTGGCGAATACCGTGGCAGATAACGAGCAAAAACTCCTCGAACGATTCATATGGCTTTCCATCGCTGCAGCGGTGCTGACCATTGTGTTGAAGGCGACCGCCGCCTGGGTGACGGGCTCGGTGGGCTTTCTTTCAGACGCCATCGAATCCGGTGTCAACCTCATCGCCGCCGCGGTGGGCCTGTGGGCGCTGAAGCTGTCGGCGAAGCCCGCGGACGCCAACCACCACTTCGGCCACGCCCGCGCCGAGTACTTCTCCGCCCAGGTGGAGGGCTCGCTGATCCTGTTGGCGTCTGTGGCGATCATCGTCACCGCCGTGGACCGGCTGGTCCACCCCGTGCCGGTGGAGCAGCTCGGCATCGGCCTGGTCTTTTCCGTCGTGGCCACCGCGATCAACGGCGCGGTTGGCGTGGTGCTGATCCGCGCGGGCAAAAAGTACCGCTCCACCACCTTGGACGCCGACGGGCACCACCTGCTCACCGACGTCTGGACCACCGTCGGCGTCATCGTCGGCATGGCGCTTGTGTGGCTGACCGGCTGGCAGCCGCTCGACCCGATTGTCGCGCTGGTGGTGGGCGCGAACATCATGTTCACCGGCTACAAGCTGCTCAAGGGCGCGATCCTGGGCCTGCTGGCGGAGTCGCTGCCGAAGGAAGAAAACCAGATCGTCCACGCCTACTTGGACGAGTACGCCGCCGCCAACGGCGTGAAGTTCACTTCGGTGCGCACCACCGCGGCCGGGCGCGAGCGCATGGTCAACCTGGTCATGCAGGTCCCCGGCGACTGGTCCGTTTCCCACGCCCACGACCACGCCGACGCGATCGAGGCCGGAGTGGCCGAAGCCCTCGGCGGCGCGGAAACCATCGTGCACGTGGAGCCGCTGGGACATCCCACCCGCACCGGCCCGATGACGGTCTAGGCTGGCAGCCATGGCTGATTCGATCAAGGATCCCGAGCTCTACGAGGCCCTGCTGCGCGAGGGCAACTCCAAGTCCAAGGCGGCCGCCATCGCCAACGCGGCGGCGCGCGACGGCCGCTCCAAAGTCGGCGAGCGCGGCGGCGAGTCCGGCTCCTACGAGGACTGGACCAAAGACGAGCTGTATAAACGCGCCCAGGAGCTCGACATCGAGGGCCGCTCCGAGATGACCAAGGACGAGCTGATCGAGGCGCTGCGTGACTAAGCCGCTTGACCTGCGCTGCTACTTCGTCACTGGCCAGGGCCCGGACGTCGTGGAGCGCGCCCGCCAGGCCGCCGCCGGCGGCGCGGGTGTGATCCAGGTGCGCTCGAAGCCGATCACCGCGCGCGAGCTCTACGCGCTCTCCCGCGCCGTCGCCGAGGCTGTCCACTCCGTCAACCCGCAAACACATGTGCTTATCGACGACCGCGCCGACGTCGCCGCCGCCCTCCGCCACGAAGGCATTTCCGGCGTCCACGTCGGCCAGGACGACCTGGACGTGCGAGTGGTGCGCGAGTTGCTCGGGCCGGACGCGATCATCGGTCTGACCACCGGAACGTTAGAGCTGGTCCAGGCCGCCAACGAGCACAAAGACGTCATCGATTACATCGGTTGCGGGCCGTTTCGCGCCACGCCCACGAAGGATTCCGGCCGGGCCCCGATCGGGCTGGACGGCTACCCGGAGCTGGTGGCCGCCTCCGAGCTGCCGCTGGTGGCCATCGGCGACGTCACCGCGGACGACGCCTACGACCTAGCGCGGGCAGGCGTAGACGGGCTCGCTATCGTGCGCGGCATCATGCACGCCGGCGACGCGAAGGCGTACTGCGAGCGTGTGATCGCCGAGTTCGACCGAGGTGTGAGGGCATGAACACCCATATCGTCGGCGCAGGAATTATCGGCTTGACCACCGCTCTTACGCTCTCGGACCGCGGCCACACGGTCACGGTCCACGACCCCGAGCCCGCCTCCGGCGCCTCCCATCACGCGGGTGGCATGCTCGCCCCGACTGCGGAGGTGGTGTACAAGCAGGACCCCCTCTTCCCGCTGATGCGCGCCTCCGCCGAGTGGTACCCGGACCTGATCAAGCTCACCGCCAAGTACACGGACCTGCCCACGGGTTACCGCACGGACGGCACCTTCGTCGTCGCCCGCGACACCGCGGACAAGACCCACCTGGACGAGCTGCGCGATTACCAGTCCCGGCACGGCATGGCGGTGGACAAGCTCACCGTGCGCCAGGCCCGGAAGCTCGAGCCGGCGCTCTCCCCCGCCATCAACGGCGCTGTCAGCATCGACGGCGACCACCAGGTGCAGCCCCGCCTGTTTACGCGTGCGCTTATCGACGCCTGCCGGTCCGCCAACGTCACCTTCACCACCAACCGCATCGACCGCCTCGACCAGCTCGACGAGGCCGACCAGGTGGTCGTCGCCAACGGCCTCGGCGCAAGCCAGCTCGTGGAAGGCCTGGATCTGCGCCCGGTGTACGGCGACGTCCTGCACGTGCGGGTCCCGCGGCACCAGTACCCGCTGCTCACTCGCGTGGTCCGCGGGTTCGTGGAGGACCGCCCCGTCTACCTCATCCCCAGAAAAGACGGCACGCTGACCATCGGCGCGACCACCCGCGAGGACGGCCGCGGTCAGCCGCAGGTCCAGGGCATCCACCAGCTGTTGCGCGACGCCATCGAGCTCGTTCCGGCGCTGGAGGAGTGCGATTTCGTCGAGGCCACCGCGGGCGCGCGCCCGGGCACGCCGGACGACTTGCCCTACCTCGGCCGCATCGACGAGCGCACCGTCGTGTCCACTGGGTACTTCCGGCACGGGATTCTGCTTGCGGGGTTGGGGGCGCGGGTTGGGGCGGAGCTCGTCGATAGGCATGAGCCCTCAATAGACTTGTCCGCGTGCGACCCGAGGAGGCATTCATGAACATCACGCTCAACGGAGAAGCGGCCACCACCGCCGCCGCGACGGTGGAGGAACTGGTGGCGGAGGTCGGCGCGCCCGCTGACGGCACCGCGGTGGCCATCGACGGCGAGGTCGTGCCGCGCTCGCAGTGGGGGCGCAAGCTTATCGACGGCTGCTCCGCCGACATCCTCACCGCAGTGCAAGGAGGCTAAACGTGCTGGAGATTGCAGGCAGGCAGTTCGGCTCGCACCTGATCATGGGCACGGGCGGGGCGAGCTCCTTCGACATGCTGGAGCAGGCATTGAAGGCCTCCGGCACAGAGCTGACCACGGTGGCGATGCGCCGCCACAGCGCCACCACCGGCGGCGGCGAGAGCGTGTTCGACCTGCTGAAACGCCTGGACATCGCGCCGCTGCCGAACACCGCCGGCTGTCGCACCGCGCGCGACGCGGTGATCACCGCGAAGCTGGCGCGCGAGGCGCTGGGCACCGACTGGGTAAAACTGGAGGTCATCGCGGACGACCGCACGCTGCTTCCCGACGTGGTGGAGACGGTGGACGCCTGCGAGATGCTCGTCGACGAGGGCTTTACCGTGCTGGCTTACACCTCCGACGACCCGGTGGCCGCCAAGCGCCTGGAGGACCTGGGCGCGGCGGCGGTGATGCCGCTGGGCTCGCCGATCGGCACCGGGCTTGGCATTTTGAACCCGCACAACATCGAGCTGATCTGCTCACGCGCGGAGGTGCCAGTGCTTATCGACGCCGGCGTGGGCACCGCCTCCGACGCCTCGCTCGCCATGGAGCTGGGCTGCTCGGGCGTGCTGCTGGCGAGTGCGGTGAACCGCTGCCAAGACCCGGTGGCGATGGCGCAGGCCATGCGACACGCGGTGGAGGCCGGCAGACTTGCGCGCGCCGCCGGGCGCATCCCGAAGCGCGAGCACGCCGTGGCGTCCTCCACCTTCGACGGCCTGGCCAGCTGGGCGGACGAGGTTCTGTAAGTGCTACCCGAGCGAGAACTCAAGCGCACCGCGCGCCAGATGAACCTGCCCGGCTTCGGGCCGGAGCAGCAACAGCGCCTTTACGACGCCCACGTGCTGGTCATCGGCGCGGGCGGCCTGGGCTGCCCGATCATGCAGACGCTGGCAGCCACCGGCGTCGGGCACATCACGGTGTGGGACGACGACACGGTCGATCTGACCAACATCCACCGCCAGATCCTCTTCGGCGCGCAAGATGTGGGCCGCAAGAAGGTCGACGTGGCCGCCGAGCGCCTACGTGCCCTGCAGCCGGACATCCAGGTCACGGCGGTGAACAACCGGCTCAGCCCCGACAACTTCATCGAGGCGCTCGAGGGCATCGATTTGCTCATCGACGGCTCCGACACCTTCGCCACCAAATTCCTCGCCGCCGACGCCGCCGAGGTCACCGGCACGCCACTGTTGTGGGGATCGGTGCTGCGCTACCGCGGCGACATCGCACTGTGGCACTCCGGCCCCGGCGCGCCCGCGGACGGGGTCGGTCTTCGCGACCTCTACCCCACCCAGCCGGCCGCGGATTCCGTGCCGGACTGCACCACCGCCGGCGTGCTCGGCGTGACCACCTCGGTGGTCGGCTCGCTCATGTCCACTGAAGCGGTGAAGTTCCTCGCCGGCGTCGGCGAGGTTCAGGTCGGCCGGCTGCACATGTACGACGCCCTTTCCGCCACGATCCGCTGCTTCACTGTCACCCGCGACCCGGCGCGCGAGCTCGCCACACACTTAAGCACCTACACCGAGGCGTGCACCGTGAACACCGAAGGGCAAGAGCTTTTCGACGCCCTCACGGCCCACCACCTCCCCTCCCTCGACGTGCGCGAACCGCACGAGAAGGCGATCGCGGATCTACCCGTGCCGGGGATAAACCTCCCGCTCAGCGAGGTGGAACGCGACCCGGAGGCGGTGCCGAGGGCGCTTGAGCAGTTCTCGCCCGGCGACGAGGTTGTCGTGTATTGCGCTGGTGGTGTGCGCTCCGAAGGGTTCGTCGAGAAGCATGGCGCGCTCGCCGAAACATTGGGAATTTCTCTGCAATCTTTGCCCGGAGGCGTGCAACGCTGGACATAAACTGCAATACTTTTGTCATGCATATCACAAAGACCGCCCCCATTGTTACTACCGCCACCCTCATCGCCGCCGCTGCCGTACTCGCACCGGCCGCATCCGCCAACAGCGCCGCCTACTCCAACTCCGCAGGCGACGTCCGCTGCGAGATCTACCAAGTCAACGGCACCACGAAAACCATTTGCATGTCCGACCCCGCACGCAAGGCACAGCCGGAGTGCAACCCGCCGGGGCAGCTCGCCCCGGCCGTGAGCGTCGGTGGCGGATCCGCCGAGGTCCACTGCTGGAACCAGGGCTTTACCAACGTGCCGCAAAAGCTGAACCCCCTGCAGGTCAAGCAGCTCGGCACCGCGTACATCGCCCCGGATTTCTCCGGCAACCTGTACGTGGCGGACATTGCCACCCGCGCAATCATCCGCGCGGGCGCCACCAACCAGGTGCTGTTCAAGCTCTAAGTTACAACCATGCGCATCATCACCCGCGGCATCCTTGCCGCCCTGACTGCCACCGCTGCCCTCGCCGCAGGAACTTCCACCGCGTTCGCCAGCGAGGGCTTCAACCCCCGCAACGTCGAGTGGCCGGCCGCCCACGGCGCGCTGCCGGCGCAGGCACCCTACGCCACCTTTGCCAACCAGCAGGACACCGTGCGCTGCGGCGCGTACAACATCGACGGCCAGGACTTCATCCACTGCATCAGCCTGGTAGACACGATGCCGGGCCACATGTGCGCGGGCCAGGGCAAGGCCAACGCCATGAATCTGGGCAAGTGGGACGCCTGGGACTGCGCCGACACTAACGCCTTCGCCGGCGCGCCGAAGATGGGCAACCTGCAGCTGCGCCGCTTGGGCACCACGTTCGTGGCCAGCGACACGAAAGGCAACTTCTTCATCGGCGACCGGGGGCTCAGCCGCATCATCCGCGTCGGCGAGATCAACGATATTTACGCCGACCGCGGCCGCGTGATTGCGTTCAACTCGAGGCTGCGGGGCTCGTCAATCCCTGCGATGTCCTCCATCTAGAACTCACGCACACCCGTTCGACGAATGCCTCCCCAGACGTCGGGCGGGTTTTTATAATGTCCGGCTAGAACAACCGAGTTCCACCACAACCGCATAAAGGAGGCGCCCTTGGGCGAAATATTGAGAGCCGCCGTCCGCTGCACGCAGCCGCCGTCGCTCTTCCCCCGAGAACTGCATATGTTGGCCGACATCGCACGCTACGCCGACGATCACACAGGGCCTGTCCTGGACACCGGCGGCACCGTGCGCCAGGCGCGCAGGGGCTACGTGCAACGCCTGGGAGACCCGAAGGACCAACTCGGGCTGAAGGCGAACCTTTTGGAAACCCGCCTGTTCGTCTTCACCGCCACCGGCTGGCTCGCACCGGTGGAAGGCCCGGAGCACGACGGCGCGTACCAGCTCAACGTGCCTAGGCTGCAAAGGCTTCTCGACGCCACGGAGGCAGCCATGGCCACCGGCCAGACAGATGCGGACGCAATCGCGGAAGCCGACCGGGAGCTGCCCGGCGACTTCGACGGGCAGCTCCCGGACCTGGCGGAGCAGGTGGACCGGCTGCTGGTTCACAACCCGGCGGCGTAAGGCCAAACAGCCCTAGGCCGCACTCCCCTCCTGCTGGCGGATGCGGCCGCGGCGCGCGAACCACGCCGCCACAAACGAGAGCACGAGCGCGACGAGGACACCGAGGTTCGCGTCCGCCCAGTGCTCGCCGACCAGCGGCAGGAGGTAGCCCTGCCAGTTGTTCCACGCCGCTTCCTCGGCAAACAGGTTCACCACCAGGCCCCAGCCGATGATAGAGGCAACAACCAGGATGCCGATCGAGGTCCAGTCGACGGCGCCGTAGCGACCTTCAGCGCGATAAAGCGAAGGCTCATCGTAATCCTGCGTGCGCGAGTAGATGTCCGCGATGAGGATGCCCGCCCAGCTGGCTAGGGGCACGCCGAGGGTGATCAGGAAGGACTGGAACGGCCCGAGGAAGCTTTCGGCGAAGAAGACCACCCAGATGGTGCCGAGGGTGAGGATGACGCCGTCGATCGCAGCGGCCGCGGGGCGCGGGATGTTGATACCAAGGGTGAGCAGCGTCAGGCCCGAGGAGTAGATGCCCAGCACCGCGCCGGAGACCAGCGCGAGCACCGCGGTGATCAGAAACGGCACGAGCACCCAGGTGGGCAGCACCACGGCGAGCGCGCCGATCGGGTCGTCCGCGATGGCCTCCGCCAGCGCCTCGTCGGACGCGGCGAGCAGCAGGCCGAAGACCACCAGGATGGCGGGCGCGATGGCGCCGCCGAAGGTGTTCCAGAAGATAATGGCGGAATCCGGGGTGTCGCGGCGCTGGTAGCGCGACCAGTCGGCGGCGATGTTGATCCAGCCCAGGCCGAAGCCCGTCATCACCATCACCAGCGCGCCGACCACGCTGCCAGTGGAGCCGGCGGGGATGGCTTGGACCGCGGCCCAGTCGATGCGCGGGATGGTCAGCGCCATGTACAGCACGGTTACCGCGCCGGTGATCCAGGTCAGCACCGACTGCAGCTTCATAATCGTGTGGTAGCCCAGCACCGACGCCGCCACGATCAGCCCGGCCACGATCACGGTCGCGATGACCTTGGTGGCGGTGCCGGGGTTGCCGCCAAGCTCGCGGATCACCGTGGTTGTGGCCAGCACCGCCATAATCGACAGGAACGTCTCCCAGCCGATGGACGTCAGCCACGAGACGATGCCCGGCACCTTCTGCCCCTCCACGCCGAACGCGGCGCGCGAGAGCACCATCGTCGGCGCGGACCCGCGCTTGCCAGCGACGGCGATGAGCCCGCAGAGGAAGAACGAGAACGTCACTCCCAGTGCGGTGACGAGCGCGCCCTGCCAGAACGACAGCCCGAACCAGAGCACGAACGAGCCGTAGGAGATGCCGAAGACCGAGATGTTCGCGGCGAACCACGGCCAGAACAAGTCAGAGGGTTTCGCGGTGCGCTCGGATTCGGGGACGATATCGATGCCCAGGGTCTCCACCACTGGCGCACTATTCGCTGTGAGTGTGCTGTGTGACATACATGGACTATACGTCGCAGCCAAAGCCCCCATAATGGTCTTATGAAGTTTCTTGCGCTTTCCACCAGTGTCCACCGCTACACCGACTCCGGCATCCACACCGGCATGTGGCTGGGCGAGTACACGCACTTCTACGGTGTGCTCACCGAGGCCGGCCACGAAGTCACCCTCGCCAGCGTCGACGGCGGCGCCGTGCCCATCGACCCGGTGAGCCTGAAAACCCCAGTGATCCAGCTCGGCGGCACGAACAAGCGCTACGAGGACCCCGAGTTCATGGACCAGCTCGATGACACCCCAGCAATCACGGATGTAAACCTCGACGATTACGACGGCATCTACCTCATCGGCGGCCACGGCACCATGTTCGACTTCGCCAATGACGAGGTGAAAAAGGCCGTCGCCCACTTCGCCGACGCAGACAAGATCGTTGCCGCCGTCTGCCACGGCCCGTGCGGTCTGCTCGACGTCACCCTCGCCAACGGCACCAAGCTTCTCGACGGCCGCCACGTCACCGGCTACTCCTGGACCGAAGAGAAACTCGCCCGCCGCACCGAGGAAGTCCCCTTCAGCCTGGAAGAGAAACTCCGCGACCAAGCCGGCGAATACACCACCGCGAAGATCCCGATGACCAAGCACGTCGTGGTCGACGGTAAGCTCATCACCGGCCAGAACCCGACGTCGGCTGCAGGTGTCGGCGAAGCGATGCTGGAGGCGCTGGGTTAGTTCCGCTCTTTTGGCTCCAACCGAACTTGCCTCTCGAGATTCCCCATGAAGGTGGCTCTCAAACCCAGTGACACATCCCTGCTCACGCAAGTCCTAAGCGGACTCGTCCAGCTTCCCACGTTGAGCTTCAAGGTATCTATCTAGATTCAAAACGTCCCCGCGATTCGACTCGTCCTTAGGACGTGGCAGCTCAACGCCATTCCGGGAATTCCACTGTTCCATCAGCTGAACTAGAGCTTCTACCAAGCGACTAGGCCGAGCATTCCATTCCTTATTTGATGCATCGTACGCCGCCCATGACTCCTGCAGATCCGCGACAATTTCTGCCGTCAGCTGTCCTTGGCTAGCAGCGTTCATCCACCTCTCGGCTGAAGCACTGAACCGATCCTCAATGCTCGCGCGCTCACGGATCTTGGCTTCCTTTGCTCGCTTGGCCTTAATCGCGCTCAGCAGAACAACACCACCACCGACTGTCGCGGCGGAAATTGCGGATACAGGGTGCGCCTTAACCAAGTCGATCCCCCGTTTCGATGCCACATCCATCGCCGCGCCCACTCGCTGTAGCTTGCCTAAATCTACAGGCACCTCGTCTAGATGTTTCACCTGTTGGCCCAAAGCATTTCTAACGACGTTCCCGTTTCTAGAGAGCTCGCCACTATCAATCCCTGCTTGGATGGGTTCAGGAATGTTTATGGCTACATTCTTGATAGGCATATTCGAACCTTTTGTCGTCGTCCGATTCCCATCTAATTATGAATGACCCACCGAGCAACTCGCGTGTCTTTCAATTATGGGAATTTCAGATGGTGGCTGAATAATGAATCAACGCAAGAGTCTTACACTGACTCGTACACAGCGTCAGTAAGAACGATGTCCTGTAAGCCGCGCCCTCCCGGCCCTTCCAGGGGGGCCTACCACAAGCGATTGTTCCACCTCGCTAAGGGGACGCAACCAGACAGCTCGCCTGCATGTGATGGAGCACCCGCTACCTAGTAGTGCTCTACCGCGTACATCACCACGCCCTGGTACAGCTCACCATCCACTGGCAGCGACATTTCCACGAACTGTTTACGCACAACTTCAAAAACGTTGGACGAGCCTCGAATGGTCAGCGCATTATCGAGCGAGCGTGCTAACCCCTCTTCAACCGGGGAGCTACCTGCATGCATCAGCATCACATCGAGGAGGTCGTGGATTCGGCGTTCAACCGATGACTCATCCAGTGAGTCCTCAGAGGCACCCGCAAGAGCATTGTCCGGTAGCGCAATCCCACGCGCTTTATCCTCCATTGCAGCCACAGCAAGACGGGACATTGCAGCGGTAAGAATGTTCAGCGCATCTTCACCGCCAAGCATGAGGTTGGTGAACTGCTCGCTTTCCGCACTACTTCCGAGCACGGCGGTAAGCACCTTGTCACGTAGCTTCGGGGACTTTGCAAGCGCATCCTGTGGATTCTTGGATGCGAGCATTTCAACCTCGTGGTCGTTCGCGAGCGCCTCCCACACAGCATGAACCATGCGAGTGTTCGCGGAGTTCGACATGTCGATGCCAGCAGCGGAGAACAACTCGTTAACCTGTTGCACGGCTTCGCGGAATGCGCCTTGCAGCGGGTCTGCGGTCCCGCCAGTGGAAATGCGTCCATCGAAACCGGGAACAGGCAACGGAGTACGTGCATCATCGATGCTCAGTTCTAACTTCTTGCCCTTTTCCACATCCCCAGTGACAGCGGTTTTCACCACGTCTACGCCGGTGACGTAATCTTCGTTCCGCGACTTCTTGCCAAGTTTGAGGTTCCGCAGCAGCAGATCTGCGAAGATCGCTCGCTTGTGCAGGGTAATGTCCCGGAAGTCGATGAATTGGCTCAGGAAGTCCCAGGCGTGGATGTACTTCTGCAAGTTCGCGCGGAAATCGGTTGCGACTGCTTCGTTGTCCTTGTCTTCAGAGACAATCGCTTCTCTATAGAAATTGTGGTGCTGTTGCAAACTTCAGGCGGAGAGCCGTGACGACCCAGTCTTCATCCTCTGATGCTGGCTGCGGGTCGGCGTTCTCAGGCAGCCTCGAACACCCGGCTGACGATCACCGCATCCGGGTTCGGTTGCTCGTAGGCAAACATCGCGCCCTGGCCTTTCCGTAATGAGTGCATCGCTTCCATCCCTTTCAACGTCCGGTACGCCGAGGTCCGGTTTTTGAACGCCCCCTTCGGTCCGAGGATCCGTTTCAGCCGCCCATGATCTCCTTCAATGACGTTATTGAGGTATTTCACCTGCCGGTGTTCCACGGTCTGCGGGCAGATTCCCTCTGACTTCAACTCGGCGATTGCCCTGGCCAGGGAGGGTGCTTTATCGGTGTTGATCACCCGCGGGAACCCGGTTATCGTGTTCGACCTCAGGGTCTTGGCCAGGAAACGCTTCGCTGCGGCGACATTACGCTTTGGGGACAGGTAAAAATCCAGGGTATGCCCACCCGCGGTGATGGCCCGATAGAGGTAGCACCACTTTCCCCCGACCCGGATATAGGTCTCGTCCACCCGCCAGGACCGGGCCTGCCAATCCGGGACTTGTCGGTACCACCGGGTCTGCTTGTCCAGCTCAGGAGCATATTTCTGGACCCAGCAGTAGATGGTGCTGTGATCGACCGGTACGCCGCGTTCGGTCATCATTTCTTCCAGATCGCGGTAGCTGAGCCCGTAGCGGCAGTACCACCGAACCGCCCACAGGATGATTTCACGGGGGAAATGACGACCGGAGAAGATGCCCATGGCTGTGATTATTTCACGCAGGTCTTCCTGTCGCCCGAACTTTGCAACAGCACCGTCCAGGAGGTGTGCCCAATTGGATTACAAGTACCTACACACTTGATCGGTGCTGCACGTTTCAGGGTCCGGGTGTGCGGCGTCCTGTCTGAGGTCCGCGATAGTGTCGCGCAGCACGGAGAGCTGCGCGATCTGCTGCTCGATCTCAGCGAGGCGCACGTCAAGCAGGTCGCGCACGTGCTCGCAGGGCGCCTGGCCGCCGTCGCGGATGTCGAGGATCTGGCGGATCTGGGCGAGGGTCAGCCCGGCGGCCTGGCCCCGGTGGATGAACCCGACCCGACCCACGGCATCCTCGGCGTAGTCCCGATAGCCGGAGGCCAATCGCTCGGCCGGAGGGAGCAGCCCCGACTCCTCGTAGAACCGCAGGGTCTTGGTCGTGGTTCCGGTTGCTTCCGCAAGCTGTCCGATCCTCATGTTCGCCGATTCCCCTTCCAATGGCCACCACACTTGACCTTCCATTGTACTGGAAGGTTCACAATGGTTCCATAGGAACTTTTGAACCACAGGGAAGAGACATCTGGAATGACAAACGAAAAGTTCGATCTGGCGATTATTGGTTCCGGCGGCGGAGCGTTTGCGGCCGCGATCCGGGCCACCGGACTGGGCAAGCGCGTCGTGATGGTGGAGCGCGGCACCGTGGGCGGGACATGCGTGAACACGGGCTGCGTCCCGTCGAAGGCGCTCCTGGCTGCCGCGGAGGCCCGCCACGTGGCGTTGGATTCGGCCCGCTTCCCTGGGGTGGCGGCCTCGGCGGGCCCGGTGGACATGCCGGCCCTGATTCAGGGCAAGGCCGCGCTGGTTGAAAGCATGCGCACGGAGAAGTACGTCGATCTGGCCGCGGACTACGGGTGGACGATGATCTCGGGGGACGCGTCGTTCACCGGAACCCAGGACGCACCGCTGCTCCGGGTGATCTCCCCGGATGGTGCAGTGAGAACGATCGAGGCCGGGCACTACCTCGTGGCCACTGGCTCCGCACCCTACGTGCCCCCCGTTCCCGGACTGGCCGAGGCCGGGTACCTGACCTCGACGACGGCGATGGAACTGGACGAGGTGCCCGAATCAATGCTGATCCTGGGCGGAGGCTATGTTGCCCTGGAGATGGCACAGCTTTTCTCCCGGCTGGGCTCCCGGGTGACCATGCTGGTCCGTTCCCGGTTGGCCTCGCAGGAGGAACCGGAGGCATCCAAGGCGTTGGCGGGGGTGTTCGCCGACGAGGGGATCCGGGTGGTCCGGCGGGCCATGGCCGACTCCGTGGCCTCCGGCCCGGACGGGGTCTCGGTGACGGCAAACGTGGCCGGGGACGAGGAGGTGTTCCGCGCTTCCCACATCCTCGTGGCACTGGGCCGCCGCCCGGTGACCGAGGGACTGGACCTTGGCGCCGTCGGGGTGAAGACCGGCGCATCCGGCGAGATCGTGGTCGATTCCCGCCTGGCCACGTCCAACCCGCGGGTTTGGGCCGCCGGGGACGCGACCGGCCATCGGGAGTTCGTTTACGTCGCAGCGGCCCACGGCGCCCTAGCCGTGGACAATGCGTTCACCGATACCCTGGCCGAGGTCGACTACCGGCACCTGCCCCGGGTCACCTTCACCAGTCCCGCCATCGGGGCGGTCGGGATGACGGAAAAGGAAGCTGTCGCCGCCGGGATCAGCTGCGAGTGCCGGGTCCTCCCCCTGGAGTACGTGCCGCGAGCCGTGGTCAACCGCGACACCCGCGGCTTCATCAAGGTTGTCGCGGACCGCGACACCGGACGGATCCTGGGCCTCTCCGCGGTGGCCAAGGACGCCGGGGAAATCGCCGCCGCCGGCGTCTACATCCTCGAAGCGGGCATGACCACCGCGCAGGTCGCCGCCGCCTGGAGCCCCTACCTGACGATGGCCGAGGGCATCAGGATCGCCGCCAAGGCCTTCAACACCGACGTCTCCAAGCTCTCCTGCTGCGCCTGAGCTGCAGCCCCCACTACCGAAGCAAAGGAATGCCATGACCGCCACCGACCAGGCCCTCACCTATCTGTTGTCCCCCGCGCGCTCCGGAATAGACCCGGAATTGTTCGTGCCGCTGCTGCGGCTCCTGGCCGAGGGCGAGCCCGTCACGGTCGCCGAACTGGCCACCGCCAGTGGCCGGAGCGAAGACACGGTCCGGCAGGGACTGGCCGCCGTCCCGGACACCGAGTACGACGACGAGGGCCGCATCATCGGCCTGGCCCTGACGATGCGGCCCACCCCGCATCGCTTCACCCTGGCCGGGGAACAGCTCTACACCTGGTGCGCCCTGGACACCCTCTTCTTCCCGGCCCTGATCGGGAAGGCCGCAACCATTGAGTCGACCTCCCCGGGTAGCGGGACCCTCATCCGGGTGATGACGGGCGCGGACGGCACGGTGACCTCCGTGCAGCCGGCCACCGCCGTCGTGTCCATCATCAGCCACCCGGGCACGGGGCCGGTGCGGTCATCGTTCTGCAACCAGGTCCACTACTTCGCCTCCCGCGAGGACGCCCAGCCGTGGTTGGATTCCCATCCCGACGGCGAAGTCCTGGACATCGAGGCGGCACACCGGGCCGGTGCCGCCATGGCCGCCGCCCTCCTCGCCGCGGCCGCCACGCGGGCCCCCGCGGCGCAGGACTCCTGCTGCTGAGCTTTAAAAGGACATGACATGACCCAGCACCCAGAACAGCCAGACACCGGCCATCACCCCGTCCGGCAGACCGGTCGCCCCGGGCGATACCACACACTGGCCGCAGGAATCGGCATAGCAGCGGCCATGATCCTGTGCTGCGCAGGACCCATCCTCATCGCCGCCGGAGCCCTCGGCGCGATCGCCGGATTCTTCTCAAATCCCCTCGTGTTACTCGCGGCCGCCACGGTGCTCCTGGCCGGGATCATCGCCGTCACCAGGCAGCGAAAACGCCGCAGGACCGACGACTGCTGCCCTCCCGCATCCCCCGAGCACCACCGCACCGACCACGGCACCGCCTGAGTCCCCATCCCCATTCCTGGAAGGAACCACCAGACACCATGACATACCCGAGATCCCGCCGTTCTCTGTCCGTTCCCCGGCCCAGGCACCTCGCCTCCGCCCTGTTTCTGGCAGCGGTCATGGCACTGACAACCGCCTGCGCCAGCTCACCGAGCGGCCCGTCTGCCGCGCCAGGCGGTTCGTCGCCCGACGCGGCCGGTGCCGTTGCTGTTACGGTCTCCGACATTGACGGCACTACCCGGACCATCCCGGACGGTAAGCCCGCAGCACTGTTCTTCTTCTCTGCCGGATGCGGTGAGTGTGTGGAAGGGGCCGATTCCCTGAACAAGGCCTCCACGGCCCTGGGAAGCTCGGCCGACTACCTCCTGGTGGACGTGGACCCCCGAGAACCGAAGGAGACCATCAACGAATTCCGCGATTACATCAAGGCCCCTGAGCTCCCTGCCGTCATCGACACCGAGGCCACACTGACCACCCGGTACAAGGTCACCTCCATAAGCACCCTGGTGGTGGTCGACGCGAAGGGCGACGTTACCTTCCGGGCCACCGACCCGTCTGCGGAAAAGATCCAAGAAGAACTCACCAAGGCCGGTGCCCAATGACAGCCCTGCTTGCCCTGGCCTTCGCCGCTGGAATGATTGCCCCGGTCAATCCCTGCGGTTTCGCCCTCCTGCCCGCCTGGATAGCCCAGACCATCGGGGACGCCCGGACGCGCCCGCTCGCGCTGCGTCTGGCCCACGGGCTCCGGGCCGGGCTCGCGCTCAGCCTCGGCTTCGCCGGGACCCTGGCAGCCTTCGGGCTGATCGTCAGCGCGGGCGCCAGGACCCTGATCAGCGCAGCGCCCTGGCTGGGAATGGCCACCGGGGTGATCCTTCTCCTGCTGGGCCTGGCCATGCTCACCGGACTCACACCACGGCTCCGTCTGCCGGCCTGGGCCACGAAACCCCGCACACAAGAAGCCGCAGGGGCAGGTCACAAAACCGGGCGCATGGTGGCCTTCGGGATCGGATACGCCGCAGCATCCCTCGGCTGCACCCTCGGGGTGCTCCTGGCCGTGATCGCCCAAGCCCAGGCCGTCGCCAGCTACGCCGGGCTGCTCGCGGTCTTCGCCGCCTACGCCGCAGGCTCGGCCACTGTCCTGATGCTCGTTTCGGCAGGCACGGCCATCGCCGGGGCCGCCCTCGGGCGAAGAATCACCGGCCTGGCCAAGCACAGCAACCGCATCACCGCCTTCATCCTCACCATAACCGGCGCCTACCTCAGCTGGTATTGGTATCCCGCCGCCACCGGCGGAACCGCACAGGCCAACAGCCTCGCCGTATGGTCAGCCGCCGCCAGCGCCTGGATCAGCGACAACAGCACCCTGATCGCAGCCCTCGCCGCAGCCGTGGTGCTCGCATCGGCATTGGCCGCCCTCAACCGGCGCAGGAGACTGCGCATCAGACAGGGAACGCCGCCCACAGGCGAGGGCCCCGGGCAAAGCGGGGAACCCGACTGCTGCACACCAACTCCGGACAACAACTCGACCGAGGACCGGCCAGGCACGATCCCGTAGCTGGCCGAGGACTCCCAAAAAGCAAGGGGGAGAGGGAACCTTGCCCATCTTCTGGCAAACGAGGCGCCCGCCTATCAGGACAGGTTGGTACAGCGGCATCAGGCCGGAAGTCAATTCGTGCAGAGGACTTCGGGCAATCCGTCAGGAGCCCTCTGTACCGCCCCCGCAATGACGGGAACGTCAGTGTGGTGGACTTCGGAAAGCCACAGTGACACCCACTAGTTGTACTCGACCGTGACGTTGGTGGCACTTTCGGTCTTGTGAAATAGCTAGGCCTCCTGGCTTAGTGGAGCTGTCTAGTTCTTCACTGCCAGGAGGCCTCTACGCCCAACGGTAACGCCCGCTTGACCACGCATGCGAGAGCGTTGCTGGTGGCCAGGCAAGCTCATCCATATCGATGTGAAGAAACTCAGCCGCATCCCCGACAGCGGCGGTTGGCGAGTCCACGACCGATCCGCGACCGGAAGACCCGATCGGGTTCGACCACGTCCATGCCGCTGTCGATGGCCACACCCGACTCGCTTATATGGCCCACTAGCGGTCGCGGAGCGTCCTGAAAACCTAAAGTTTTATGAGACACCCGGCAGGAACTGGAATGTGAGACCGTTTCATGGGGCAATTGGCCTCCTCCCCGTCTCACTAAAGCGTCTCGCCCTAAGTTGTCGCAGGGTGGTGCTCGGTAGGGGTTTGTGAGGCATAATCGAGACATGAGGCTTTTGGGGTACACCCCAAGCGAACAATTTGTGAATGACAAAACTTCCTGTTCGCTAGGGTTAGTTCCAAGACTAACGGAACAGAACCGTCACTGCCTCTGGAGATCACTGAACAGTTGGGGGCGATCTCAGGACAAAAGGTGGGCTATGCCCGGGTGAGTTCGAAAGATCAGAACCTTGATCGTCAGATTGAACAACTCAAGGCAGAGAAGGTCTTCACCTATTACACGGATAAGGCCAGTGGTGGATCGCGTGAGCGCCCTGGACTTGATGAAGCAATGCGATATGTCCGTGCAGGAGATCAGCTTGTCGTCACGTCGATGGATCGGTGCGCGCGTTCACTGACGGATCTGTACGCCATTGTTGACGAGCTAGTCAGCAAAGGAGTGTCGGTGAAGTTCCTCAAGGAGGGACAGACCTACTCAAAAGACTCCACCCCGATCGCCAAGCTGATGCTAGGGCTGTTGGGTTTTGTTCAGTTGGGTATGGCCGTGAAAGAGCTGGATCAACACCGTGAAATAGTTGAAAAAATAACCCCGCAGGTTTCCCTGCGGGGTGTCGTTGTTAGAACGGTGCTTCGTCGTTGTCGGCGTCAGCGCCAGCCAGGGCGGCGTTCGCCGCCTCGCCTCCGCGACGGGCTGCGCGCGCAGCGGACTCTTTCTTGGAGTCGATCAGCTGCACGGTGTCGATACGGGCGACCAGCGGGTAGTGCTTCACACCGTCCTTGTCGGTGTAGACGTCGGTTTTCAGCGAGTAGCTCACCGCAACGCGATCGCCGGAGCCGACGCAGCCGAACACGCCGGGGTTCTTAGCGTCCTGGACGTAGCCGGTCAGCTCCACGATCTCGCTTTCCACCTTGCCGGTGGCCTTGTTCTTGAAAGGTGTTGCGCGCATAGACGCTGAGTTTCACCGTCGCGCCACCGTTTGCGTGCTCGAACAGCTTCGGTGCGCGAGCTGCGTTGCCGACGATGGTGCCGTTGTTGAAGGGGTTGGACATGATGGTTCTCCTTATATGAGTGGGTGTGAAATGCTGTGCAATTTGGGTGTTGAAGCAGCGGCTTTGCTGCTGCGGGGTGGTTGCGCTGTCGTTACAGCACTGCCCAGGGCAGCGGCGTGCCTGCCGCCTCTAGGTCGCGCAGTTCTTGCGCTGCGCCCGGATCGGCGTCCTCGCCGTCGATGCCGTCGGCGAGCTGGTAGAGCAGTTCCAGGTCGGTGTGGGTGATGTCGCGCATCACGTGCCTCCTTGTTCGGATTGATGGTCAATCCGTCTGTTGGAGACAGCTCTGCTGTCTAGGGGTCGCTCCCCTGCCTCGTTGAGGTGCCTGTCGTCGCAAGCCACGGCCGACGAGAAAAAGAAACCCCATTGCATTGCTGCAACGGGGTGTGTGGTGCTACTCGGCAAACAAGATCGTGCGGGTCTTCTCGGCGCCTTCGCGGACAAGCTCGACCATCCGCTCGCCCTGGCCGATATCGGTCAGCTTCGCCACCAGCGACGGGAAGTTCTCGTCTGGCCCGATCTCGGTGGCTCGCTGCGCAGCCACGCCAGCTAGCCCCGGCTGGCCGGTGGCGTGCGCGAGCACTGCGACAGTGGCGGTGAGCTGCGAGCGCATGCCTGGCCAGCTCGTTGGAACAGCGCGCATCACCTGCTCCGCGAACCGTAGGCCCGCCTGCGGGTCATCGAGCAGCGCGTCTCGCAAGCGCTTTGTAGTGAAGCATTTCAGCGCCGATCGAACAGCGCGCGTGCTCGGCTGGGTGATTCCTGCCGCCGCCTGCTCGTATTCACGCTGCAGCACGTCGGAGAACATGGGCGGGATATACGCCAGCGCGTCTTCGATGATGTCGGCGTGCTCGGCAGCGTCGATGCCGTGATCGGTGCTGTTCAACCGTGCCTCGATGTCGTCTTTGCTCGGCTCCGGCAGCTCGCCGGTGTGCTCTAGCATCTGCCGCAGCGCCGCCGATGCGGCGACCTCGCCGACAACGCCGTGGCGCGGCTCGTCGATGAGCGGATGCTGGTACACAGACCACCACGCAGCCCCGGTGACGATCTCGGGCACCTGCACCACCCCGAGCAGCGGCGGTAGGTGCACTGCTCCACTGGCGAGGTACGTGGCCGTCTCATCGAAGACCGGCTGCGCAATGTCATCGCTGATCATGTACGCGATAACAGCGTCGAGTTCGAGGTGGTGGACCCACGCTGCGAACCGCTCGCGGCCCTCGGTGAGCTTTTCCACGGCCTCGTCCAGGTCGAACCGCGCGACCGGGCCGAGGCGGACGGTATCGACGCCCTCGTCGTCGACGAAGAACGCGAGGATCAGCGAGTTGTTCGGGTAGAAGCCGAGGATGCCGGGGAGGTTCGCGAGGATCTCGCCGTGGGATGCAAGCGTGTGGGAGTGAGTGGACATGGCAGTGCTCCTTTGCACGAATACGGGGTGTACGTGGTCAATCCCGTATTCGGTCCGGCTCTGCCGGTCGCGCCCTGCCACGGCACCACCGCACCTGAAGCGTGCTGAGCGTCGCTAGCGCAGCCTGATGCTTGGCTTACCGGGTGCGAGCGCTAGCGACGCAGCCTGTGCCTAAGTGTCGGCGTCAATGCGCTTGAGAGCGCGATAGATCGTCGGCCGCGAGACGTTGCATATCCGGAGAATGTGCGTGGTGAGCTTCGGGTGGTAGTCAGCTTCGATGAAGGCGGGCCCGACCCCCGGATAGTAGACACGGAGGATTTAATCAGGAAGCAGATTTCAGGATAACAGAACCGCGCTCCTCAAACACCGCAGGGGCGAGATATTTACACCAGGAATGCCGACGCACCGTGTTGTAACGGGTACACCAGCGGAAAACATCTCGGCGGCAGATCAACTGGTTCATGAATGTCTTGGAATCCTGAAGGACCTCCCGCTTCATCGCGGCATTGAACGACTCCGCCAAGGCGTTATCCGCACTGGTACCGATTGATCCCATCGACTGCCTGATCCCTAATTCCTTACAGGTGTTCTGGAATGCGTGCGCGGTGTAAACGCTGCCGTGATCCGAGTGAAAAATCGCCCCAGTCAGGCTTCCACGCTGGTCTTTGGCCATGAGCAGTGCGTCTTGGACCAGGCTGGTGCGCATGTGATCCGCGATGGAAAAGCCGATCATCCGGCGGGAATAGCAATCAATGACCGTCGCCAGGTACATATTCGACCCATCCGCAATCGGCAGGTACGTAATATCCCCAACGTAGAGCTGGTTCGGCTTGTCAGCGGTGAACTTCCGGCCCACCAGATCAGGGAACACCGGCTTCTTATGATCCGACACGGTGGTGATGACCTTGCGTTTCTTGGTGTAACCAAACAATTTGAGCTCACGCATGACCCGCGCAACTCGCTTGTGGTTCATCGGTTCATGACCGGTGCTGTTGCAAAGTTGGGGCAGTAGAAAGACCGGCGTGAAATAATCACGGCCATGGACATCTTCTCCGGTCGGCATTTCCCCCGTGAAATCATCCTGTGAGCGGTGCGGTGGTACTGCCGCTACGGCGTGAGCTACCGCGATCTCGAAGAGATGATGACCGAGCGGGGTGTTTAAGTCGGTCACACCACAGTGAGCCAAGCCAGGCTATAATGCAAGCGTATTGTTGTTATAATACAAATGTATTGCTAAGGTGATAGCTCATGGCCCTGGTCGGGAAAAGGGTCCTGAAGGTGGCGGGACTCATCGTGACGGCAATCGTTGCACTTGCGGCAGCCGGTGCTGGCGGTTGGGCATGGTACACAACCACGTATCACCCGCGTCTTGTGAGATCCCTGGAAAAGGCTGGCTATCAAGAGCACCGGGTGAGCGTGGATCATGTGAAGCTCAATGTAGGGGTAAGCGAGCCAAGGGACGGTTCCCCTATTGTCCTTATCCATGGTCAAGCGAGCGGATGGCGCCAGTACGGTTACGCTTTACGTGACCTCAGCAAGGACCGCCAAGTGTATGCCATCGACGTTCCAGGGCATGGCAAGTCTGATCGCCTTGAATCTTATCGAGCGGTGGAGGTCGCAGACGTCCTATCTCGTTATATAGAGACAATTGGCCAACCCGTCGTATTAAGTGGGCATTCGTCTGGGGGTCAATTGGCCGCGTTGATTGCTGCGCGTCATCCAGAACTGGTTAGCTTCCTGGTGTTAGAAGATCCGCCGCTATTTGCCACAGAGCTGCCTGAGGCGCGCAATACGTGGAATTATCAGGACCTAGCTGTCAGCACTCATGAGTTCTTGTCTTCAGGAGAGACCGACTGGCAGGCTTATCAGTGGCGCAGCCAAAAAATGTGGCAATACTTTGGGGACTCTGCTCAGGGGTTCATCGGTGATGGACTCGCATATCACTCTCGGCATCCGGGCGCCCCGATAGCTCTGTGGACCATGCCTCCCGAGATGAATGAGGCACAGGTGTACATCATGGATTATGACCCAGCGTTTGGTGATGCCTTCTTTACGGGTCTCTGGAACGAAGGGTTTGATCAAGAAGCAACACTTGCGGCGATTCAAGCGCCAGTTACCTATATTCATTGTCAAGCGCGATACGACGGGGAAGTCCTTCAAGCTGCGGCCAGTGATGAGGACGCCGCCAGGGCCATGGATTCTCTTCCCGCCGGTGCCGTTAAAGTCGAGGCTGACTCGGGCCACAACTTCCATGTAGAAAAGCGCAAGGAGTTCGTAGAAATTCTGCTGGCCGGCGTAGGTTAATCCGCGTGCGCTTCTCCTGAGTTGGATCATTTTAGTGCGGAAGTCAGGGTTCGGTGATGGCGTGGACGAGGTTTTGCACTTCGGCTGGTAGTGGCGTGGCCGCGTGGATTGTTGTGTCTTCGACTCTGAGTTCAAAACTGCGATACTTTTTGAAAGTTCGCACGAGTCGTTTAATGCTTCGTCCGGTTGCTGATTCCATCATTCGACTTACTGCGAGTGTTGCCATGGCGATATTGAGGTGCGCATTAATCGAGCCCTCGGTTCGGGCATAAATTGGTCGCGCCTTGAGATCGGATTTCGACATCCGATTGCCCGCGTGTTCGCTCGTGACTACCTGGACAGCTGTAGCCCCAGAAGCAGTCGTAACAGTGCGGATAGACGGGCTCACAAAAGATCACACTACCGTCCGCCCCACACCCCACCCCTTAGTGCGGAAAAATACCCAACCCCAACACCAAACCAGCAGGTGTACGCGTCAAGAGTTAAGTCGGTCAAACCACAGTGAGCCAAGTCAGGTGCACTTTCATCTCTCGACATGCGAGAGGACGCGAGTCGTGTAATACTCATCTCGAACGCCACGGTTGAGCGGTGTCCCCCCGACACACAGACAGATCTCCCCCGAACTGTCGGCTCCCGTGGCATTCCTCGTTGCAATCGCCCTCGCATACAACCGCGAAACCCGCACCGCTTTGCTGGAGCGCTGATGCCTCATCGGGTGCAGGATTCTGACCCTAGTGCACCACGTAGTGCACCAAATGGCGATCCGAGCGCAAAATAAAGAAGGCCCCTACCAGCATTTGCACTGGTAGGGGCCTTAGAGCCTTTTGCGAAACTCCTCAACCTCCACAAACGCCCCTCCCACGAAAACGTTTCCCGCCAAAACCCCCGCGCATTTCCCGCCCGCTCATGGAACAACGCTCTCACCAGCGTAAACACCCTCTGGCAGCGCCCCCACCAGCACCCTTGCGAACTCCCCACACCCGCCCCGAAAACTGTCTCTTATACACATCTGACGCTGCCGACGATAC
>ERZ1030944.74-NODE-74-length-28409-cov-36.710764_pt1 | contig 28409 bp, 32 predicted proteins | sample MGYA00518599_ERZ1030944 | MGnify/ENA primary metagenome ERZ1030944 (study PRJEB33718, sample SAMN03159697) | human skin metagenome | collected 2014-05-20 | study: EMG produced TPA metagenomics assembly of the PRJNA266117 data set (Human skin bacterial metagenome... | reverse complement strand
CCGGTCCGTCCAGCATGTCGCGACTCATGCGTCAAGCATGACGCGACTCATGACACAGTGGAGCTAAGGGGAATCGAACCCCTGACCTTCGCATTGCGAACGCGACGCTCTACCAACTGAGCTATAGCCCCTCGGCTGTGGTGTTACGTTACTCCTCCCCCGCGCGCCGGTTAAATCGGCTGCGCACGCCGGGTTTCCGTCGTTGATCTAAGAGGCGCGGGTGCCGTAGCCGCCGAGGGTGTTGTAGTCGTCGTAGTCGTCATAGCCGGGGTCGTTTTCCGGCACGTAGCGGGTGGACGGCAGGGTGTCGAAGTCGGGGCTTTCGTCGTCCAGGTCCAGCACCACGGAGCCGGCGCGCAGGCGTGCGTCACGCGGGTGCTCGTCGTGGTTGCTCATCGCCACACCCATGCGGGCGCGGCGCAGCTGGCGCAGGCGGCGGGCGTGCAGCGCGCGCTCCTTCAGCACCACGCGGCGCAGCGCGATCATGAACCACGCGGTCAGCCCCACTGCCACGGCGGGCAGCACCCAGGTCCAGCCGCCTGCGACAAACGCGATAACGAACGTGACCACGCAGGCCACAATCAGCGCCAGCAGGGTGCGCTGGCGGCGCTGGAAGCGGGTGGCGGTGTTTTTCTTCTCGCGCTCCGGGTCGAAACCGCCGCGGCCGCGGCGCGCAGCGGCGAATGCGAGGTCCTCGTCGCCCGCCTCAGCGGTGTCGGCGGTCGCATCGGCGTCCTCGATATCTTCCGGTGCTTCCTCGGTATCAGCTTCCGCAGCACCCTGCTTCTCGACGCCTCCGGTCTCCCCCGCGTAGCCAAAGTCCTCGGGTGCAGTGTAGGACTCGTCCAGCTCGTAGCGGTTGGCCTCAGCGTCAGCCTCGCCGTCCTGCTCGGTCTCAGCCTCGACTTCTGCGTCGTCGGCTTCTGCGTCGGCATCATCTGCAGTGTCCTCCGCGGCGAGAACCTTCACAGAGGTGGAGCCGGTGGATTCGCTGGCGACGACCTTGGTGGAGCCGCCAGCGGTGGGTGCGTCCTCGGCGGCCTCGTCTTCAACCTCGGCCTCGTCTTCGACGTACTCGATCACTTCGCCGTCGATGTGGTCCGCCGCGGCGGCATCCTCCTCGGCGCCGGGGCGGCGGAAGATGGTGCGCAGGGCGGGAGCGTCGTCGATAAGCACCTGCTCCTCGGCATCCGTCGCCTCGACGACCTCGTAGTCGGTGTCCTCGCTGTGGCGGTGGATGTCGGCGGCGGTGAGCTTCGGGCGGCGGCGCTCAGCCATCGGGGCGGTGCCACCCTCGTGCAGCACGCGCGTTTCGTCGTAGCCGTCGCCGGAGCGGCGGATCGGCTTGTTGTTGCCGATCATCAGCGGCGCGAGGACGATGATCCACACGACCAGGATCAAGATGATCATTAAGCTCGGGCTGCCCATGGGCGATGCCACCTTTCCGCGTACGTTGCACCCTTAAGTCAGGAGTCCACGGTATCGGCACTCACGCGGGCAAACGGGTCGGCGCGCCGGTGGGTCGCGGCTGTTTTTCCGCCGTTAGCGCACCCGCCCGGCCTCACGCAGGCGCTGCACGGCTGTGGTGGGGAAATCGTCGGCGTTTAGGGCCACAAAGTGGTGGTCGCGCCACTGCCCGTCGATGTGCAGGTTGCGTCGCAGGTAGCCCTCCTCGCGGAAGCCGTTGAGCTTGAGCACCTGGCCCGAGGCGGGGTTGTGCGGCAGGTAGGTGGCGGTCACGCGGTGCAGCCCGACGCGGGCAAAGGCGTGGTCCACGCCGAGCGCGCACGCGGCCGTGGCCACCCCGCGGCCCATGAACGGCGAGTGTACCCAGTAGCCCACCCAGCATTCGGAGACGATGCCGTGCTGGATGTTGCCCAGGGTGACCTGACCGGCGAAGTCGCCGTCGACCTCGATGACCAGCGGCACCACGGTGCCCTGGTTGGCTAGCCGCTTCAGGTTCAGCCAGGTGTTGCGCCACGCCGCGTGCGAGTGCGCATCCTCCCAGGTGCCCTCCACCGTGGGCTCGACGGGTTGGAGCCATTGCTTATCGACGTTTCTCGTGCCCGACCAGTCCTCCCCATCGCGGGAGGACAGGGGGCGCAGGCGGACGGATGCGCCGTCGGGAAGCGTCGCTGTCGGCGTGGATTCTGGCCAGCCCGGGGTGGGCTGGCGGAACATCGCGAACATGGTTGCGCCCTAGCTGCGCTGGCGGAGGAACTCGACGTCCACGATGTCGCCTGGGCGCACGTGCACCGCCTCTTCCGGCAGGTGGATCATGGCGTTGGCCTCCGCGAAACCGGCGAGCAGGTGGGCCGGCCCCGCCTCGAGGGCCGACAGCGGTTCGACCAGGTAGTCGCCGCTGTCCGCGTCGCGCATGAGGCGGGCTCGGATGTAGCCGCGGCGTCCCGGGATCGAGCTCAGTTCGCGCAGGGAACGGGCCTTGACGGTGCGGCGCGTCACCGCGGTCTTGCCCAGGGAGCGGCGGATGGCGGGGCGGATGAACGTTTCCGCGATGACGAGCGCGCTCACCGGGTTCGACGGCAGGAGGAACGCCGGGACGCGCTCCTCCCCCAGCAGGCCGAAGCCCTGCACGGAGCCGGGGTGCATGGCCACGCGCGTGGTGTCGATCTGCCCGAGTTCGCGCAGGATCTCCTGGATGGGTGCCGCACCGGATCCGCCGACGGCGCCGGTGACCACGACGAACTCGCTTTTGGCGACGTGGCCGGCCACGATCTCGCGCATGCGGCGCGGCTCGGCGTTGATGATGCCGGCGCGGTGGACGTCCGCGCCGGCCTCCTTCGCCGCCGCGGCGACAACGTAGGAGGCGATGTCGAAGACCTGTCCCAGGCCCGGGCTGCGGTCCAAGTCCACCAGTTCCAGGCCGTAGCTCATCACTGTCACGCGTGGGCGCGGGTACACCAGCAGCTTGTCGCGGCCCGCCGCGGCGGCGAGGCCGATCTGGGCGGGGCCGAGCACCGCACCCTGGCGCACGGCGATGTCGCCGGGCTGGATGTCGTCGCCAGGCTTGCGCACGAAATCACCGGTGCGCACCGGGCGCTGCGGGGTGACGCGTTTTCGCCCGCAGTCCGTCCACTCCAGCGGCAGCACCGCGTCCGCGAGCGTTGGCAGTGGGGCGCCGGTGGCGACACGCACCGCCTGGCGCGGCTGCAGGCGCAGCGGCTTCTGGGAGCCGGCGGGCACCTCGCCCACGACGGGAAGGGCGCGCTCGCGGTTCGGCTGCGGCGCGGCGGGGGCTTCCTCGCCGTCGCCGCCTTCGTCTTGGTCGCGGTCGCGGCGCTCGGGCTTGCGCAGCCCGGCGGTACCACCCACGTCTACTGCGCGCACGGCGAAACCGTCCACCGCCGCCTGCGGGAAGCCGGGGACCTGCGTGGTGGAGGTGACCTCTTCAGCGCACATCAGGCCGAGCGCGTCCGTCAGCGCCACCCGGATCGGCTCGGGGGCGGCAGCCGCATCTACTACAGCGGCAAGCTGGTCCTCTACGCTGCGCATGGCCCGTGCCCCTTTCGTCTAAGCGTTGTCCTGCGCCTTTGCGACAACCTCGGGGTGTTCTGCCTCGAAGTCTGCGATGATCTTCTTCACCGCGGTATACAGCGCCGGGCCGTACTTTTCGTCCCGCAGACCGAAGTCCACATTCGCCGGGATGTACCCGCCCGGGTTACCAAGGTCGTGCCGCTTGCCCTCATGCACCACCACATGCACCGGGTGGCCCTCAGAGATCATCAACTCAATCGCATCCGTCAGCTGCAACTCGCCGCCCTTACCCGGTGTGATGCGGCGCAGCGCATCAAAAATCCCGCGGTCCAACAGGTAGCGGCCGGTAGCCACAAGCGTCGACGGCGCATCCTCCACAGCAGGCTTTTCCACCATGCCGCGCACCTTAAGCACCTCAACGCCGTCAATTTCGGCCTGGGCATCCTCGACGTCGAACACGCCGTAGTTGAACACCTCCTCACGCGAGACGTTAAACGCGCACAGCACCGAACCACCGAGTTCATTGCGCACCGCGACCATCTTCTCCATCACGCCCGCCGGCAACACCAGGTCATCCGGCAGCATCACAGCAACCGCATCCTCGTCGTCGTCCAACGCTTCCTCCGCGCAGCCGACAGCGTGGCCAAGCCCGAGCGGTTCATCCTGGGTAACCGCCACAGCCTCAATCAGACCGTTGGCGCGCGCGACCTTTTCCGCCTGCGCGTCCTTGCCGCGGGCGACCATCAGCTCCTGCAAGTCCGAAAACTCGCCGAAGTGGCGCATGATCTCTTCCTTATTCGGCGCAACCACCACAGCCAGCCGCTGCGCACCACAAGCAGCCGCCTCCTCAGCAATCAGCTCAATGCCCGGGGTATCCACCACCGGCAAAAGCTCCTTCGGCACCGTCTTCGTCGCCGGCAAAAAACGCGTCCCCATACCCGCAGCCGGCACCACAACAGTCTTCACCGAAGCGCGCGCAGCATCAACGGAGAGGTCAGTAGAATTCTGCATAAACGCAAAGCCTACAGCCCCCACCCCTCACAACCGGGCTGCGACCCGGAAGAAGCCAGGAGTATGCACACGAACACAAACACCCCTCCCCCGAAGGCTGCGATGCGCGCCGCGCACGTGGCCGCCCGGCGCGACCTGCGCGGCAGCGAGCGAAAGCGCGAGCTCGACCAGGCGCTTGTGGCGGCAACCTTGGCGTGCGTCGACGACTTCGGCGCACGCGGTACCAACATCGCCGCCTACAACCCACTTAGCTCGGAGCCTGGCCCGGCGGATTTCGCCGCGCAGCTCGCCGTCGCGGCGCGCACGCTGTTTCTGCCGATTTCCCTGCCGGACGGGGTGCTCGCCTGGGCGCAGCACGGGGCCGCGGACGCGGCCGGCGCGTTGGGGATCTCCGAGCCGGACGGCCCGCGCTACACCTCAAACGTGCTGCGCTCCTGCGGGCTGGTGGTGGCGCCGGCGTTAGCCGTCGATAGGCAAGGCATGCGTCTGGGCAAAGGTGCCGGCTACTACGACCGCGCGCTTGCGGGCCCGGATGTCCCCGTCGCGGCGGTGGTCTACGACTGGGAGGTCGTGGACGCCGTGCCGCACGACGCGCACGATCAGGCGGTGGACGCGGTGATCACCCCGGAAGGTTTCTTCCGCATCTAGGGAACCGGGGCGCGGTTTTCACCGTCTTATCCCTATGGACCTCTCCGCGCGCCTGAACAACCTCCGCTCCCCCGGCTACCGCCGCTCCGTGATCATCCGCAGGGCGGTAGCCGTGTTCCTCGTCGTCGCCGCTGTGTTGCATGTGCTTATCGACGCCTCACGGTCCGACCCGCCCGCTCTGACCTTCGCCCGCGATGTCGCCCCCGGCACCGTGCTTACCTCGGACGATGTGGAGCTGCGCCGGCTGCCGGCGGAGTCGGTGCCCGACAACGCGCTGGATGATGCGGCGCTGGCCGAGGGGCAGCTGCTCGCGGCGGCCGCCTCCCGCGGCGAGGTGGTCACGGCCACGCGCCTGGTCGGGCCGGATCTGGCGGAGCTGCTCACCCAGGACATGCCGGACGGCGAGGAGTTTTCAATGGTGCCGGTCCCCCTGGCGGAACCGGACATCTTGCCTATGCTCCACCACGGGACTGTTGTTGACGTTGTGGGCCAAGGGCCCCGTGTGGTTGCCCAAAATGGGATTGTCGTCACATCTGGGGAAGGCGACGCGGTGTTGGTGCTGCTCAGGCAGGGTGAGGCCGCGGCAGTGGCGGCGGCCTCACTGTCAGAACCGCTGACTCTCGTGTTGAGCAACCGTCAACGTCAGTTTAATATCCCCAACCATGCTTCAAGGATTTAAAGATTTCATCATGCGCGGCAACGTCATCGAGCTTGCCGTCGGCGTTGTCATTGGTGCGGCATTCACCGCAGTTGTCACCGCGTTCTCCGACTCGATCATCAACCCCCTCCTCGCTGCCCTGGGTGGCGTGGACTACTCCGATGCCGGCCTGGGCTTCTTCGTCCGGGAGGGCAAGGAGGCGACCTTCGTCAACTTCGGTGCCGTTCTCACCGCCATCATCAACTTCCTGCTCATCGCCGCAGTGATCTACTTCCTGCTCGTTGCTCCGATGAACAAGCTGGACGAGGCTCAGAAGCGCCGCAAGGGCATCGACCCGGACGAGCCGGAGCCGACCGACACCGAGCTGCTCACGGAGATCCGCGACCTGCTCGCAGGCCAGAACCCGAACAACGTGCACAAGCCGCTGAACTAGTTCGTCCTTGAACGGGGCTGGCTCCTGCTAGTCCCCGTAGTGCGGCGGCCGCTCCGCCTCATAGAAATCGCGGCCAGTCAAACCCGGCTCTTCCTCGCCGAGCAGCACCTCGCGCTCAGCGTCCAGAGCCGGGTTTTCGTTTGCCTGCGTATTCGGGGCGGCGTCCGCGGAGCGGTCGTAGTCCACGTCCGCCTTGCGTACAGCGCGCCTTCGCTTGCGCTCCATGAAACCCTCTGCCCTGGCCTAGACCGAGTGCTGGTTCAGCTCGTCGATGAGGTGGCGCACGAGCGGAGCGGCCGTGGATACGCCGTCGCGGATCGCCTGGCGCGACGACGCGAGGTTCACCACGACAGTGGAGCCGGACACGCCGCAGATGCCGCGCGAGGTGCACGCGTCCACGGCACCGCACGCTTGGCCGGACGCGCGGAGGGCCTGGCTGACGCCCGGCACCACCTTGTCGATGACCGCGCGGGTCGCCTCCGGGGTCTTGTCGCGCGGGCCCACGCCGGTGCCGCCGAGGGTGAGCACGAGGTCCACGCCGCCGACAACGCCGGTCTCAATGGCCTTGCGGATCTCGGACTTCTTCGACTTCACGCGCACCACGCCGTCGACCTGGTAGCCGACCTCGCGGAGCAGCTCCACCACCATCTCGTCGGTGTTGTCGCCCGGCGCGTCGTAGCGGCGGTCGCCCACCAGCACGACGATCGCGCAGGGCGACGTCGGGGAGTCGCTCTCCAGCTCTGAGGCGCGCAGCGTCGCATCGTCCGGCTCGGTGATGTCGAGCGCGTCAAACAGTTCCGGCATCGTGGTCAGACTCCCTTGGCACAAAACGGGGCGAATTGGACAGATTAGAAGTTACTCGGAACTCAAGGTCACCTCTACCGGAACCGACTCAGACTCCCCCTCCCGCTGCACCTGCAGCGTCACCGTCTCTCCAAACGCTTTGGAGCGCGTCGCGGCGATGAGGGCGTCAGCAGAGTCGATGGGCCGGTCGTTGAGGCGGGTGATCACATCGCCCGGCTTCAGGCCGGCCTTCTCGCCGGGGCTGTCCGGCTCCACCCCCGCCACCACGGCGCCGCCGCTGAGGCTCTGCATGACGCTCACGCGCACGCCGAGCATCGGCTGCGTGGCCTCGCCCTTTTCAATGAGCTGGTCAGCGACGCGCTTGGCAAAGTTCGACGGGATGGCGAAGCCGAGGCCGATGGAGCCGCCCTGGCCACCTTGGCTCATGCCGCCCGAGGACAGCGAAGCGATAGCGGAGTTCATGCCGATGAGTTTGCCGTTGCGGTCCACCAGGGGCCCGCCGGAGTTGCCGGGGTTGATCGCCGCGTCGGTCTGGATGCCGTCCATGAGCGAGCTCTCGCCGCCGCCCTGGGAAGCGCGCACCGGCCGGTTCAGCGCGGAGACGATGCCGCTGGTCACCGTCGCGGACAGCCCCAGCGGGGAGCCCACCGCGACGACCTCCTGGCCCACGCGCAGCTCGTCGGAGTTGCCGAACTGCATCACCGGCAGGTCGTGCACATCGTCGATCTTCAGCACGCCGACATCGGTGTTGACGTCGGAGGCGACAAACTGTGCGCTGTGGCGTGAGCCGTCGTTAAGCGTGACCTGCACCTCCGAACCTGGCGTTTCGGCGCCGGCAATGACGTGGTGGTTTGTCAGCACGTAGCCGTCCGCGGAGATGATGGAGCCGGAGCCTTCCGCACTGCCGCGGGGCGTGTCCACCTCAATGGAGACCACCGCAGGCAGCACCGCGGCCGCCACCTGCTCCACGGAGCCCTCGGGCGCCTCGGCCGGGTCCGCGACGGTCGGGTTGCGCAGCTCGCCCTGCGAATCGCTTGCAGACGACACGCTGCTGGACGGCGAATTCGACGCCGCCGTTTCCGCCGCGTTGTCGGACTGGGATGACCCGGCGAGGTACCCGGCGCCGCCGCCGGCGACCAGCGCAGTTGTCAGCGCGACGGCGAACGCCGCGCCGATGCCTTTACCGCGACGCTCCTGCTGCCCCTGGGGCTGCGGTTGCACCTGGTAGACACCGTTGTTTGCCGGGAAACTTGCGGTGTCTCCCGGATAGTTCAGTTCACTCATGAGGGGTTATTATGCACCGCCGTCCTGTGGCAGGTCTTGAGGGCATGCACTGTAATTCGCAATGTTTGCTGGACGATTGCTGTGTGCGCTGGCCTGCGGGTCTAGCTGTAGCTCTTGCGCGGGATCACGCGTGCGGTGGTCTCCGCGGGAGCCTCCTGCACATCCGCGCCGTCCACCTCCGGCGGGCGTCCCGGAAACACCACGCGAAAGCGCGCGCCGCCGTCATCGGATTCTTCCGCCACGATGGTCGCGTTGTGGCGGTCGAAGACCTGCTTCACAATGGCCAGGCCCAGGCCGGAGCCCGGCATCGACCGGGACTCGGGCGCGCGGTAGAAGCGCTCGAACACCTTCTCGCGCTGGTCCGCCGGAATGCCGGGGCCGGAATCGTCCACGATGAGCACCGCGTTGCGCTTCGCCGCCTTCAGCGACACACGCACGGTGCCGCCCTGCGGCGACCACTTCGCGGCGTTGTCGATGAGGTTGATCGGTGCGCGCCCCATGGCGAACCGGTCGCCGGTGATGACCCACGGGTCCGCCTCGAATTGGAACGCCAGGTCCGGGCGGCGGCGGCGCACACGGTCGAGCGCTTCCTCCAGCACTTCGTCCAGACGGAAGTCCTCAGGCTCGGCACCTTGCTGCGCTTCGTCGCGCGCCAGGTTGACCAGGTCGCCGATGAGGATGGACATTTCCTCCATCTGCGCCATCACGTCGCGCTCGAGGTCCTTTCGGTCCTGCTCGGAGATCTGGTCCTGCCGGCCGGAGTTGTACAGCATCATCAACAGCTCGATGTTGGTGCGCATCGAGGTCAGCGGGGTTTTCAGCTCGTGGCCCGCGTCCGCCACAAGCTGCGCCTGGCGCGTCTTGGAGTCCTCCAGCGTGGAGATCATCTTGTTCACGGAGGTGGTGATTTCAGCGAACTCGTCGTTGCCGTCGACGGGGAGCTCGGTGAGCTGGTCGGACTCGTTCGCGGCGTCGATAGCCCTGTGCAGTCTGCGCACGGGGCGGAGGCCGACGGCGGAAATCGCCGCGCCCGCGATCCAGGCGAGCAAACCCCCGGTACCCGCAATCACCAGCGCCGCTGCACCCCAGCTGCCGGAGACAATGCTGAACACGTCCAGCGGCTGCGACATGGCCACGGTGACACCGGAGGTGCTGCGGCGCACCACCACGCGCTCCCCCGCCACGGTGTGCTGGGAGAGCATGTCGCCTGACGACGTCGCCGCGTACGGCCCCGCCACCGGCACCGGGTCGCCGTAGAACACGTTGGAACCAGCGGGCGCGGCCGAGACTTTCGCCCACGGGGTTGCGCGGCGAAACTCGGCGAGGGCCTTTTCAAAGCCCTCCCGGTCGTCCGAATCCAGGTCCTTCAGCTGCAGCGACACGCCGTAGCTGCGGGTGCGCAGATCGTCGTCCATGACGGTCAGACGAGTCGTTTCTGAAAGCCGGTAGGTAAACAGCGCGGTCAGCAGAATGACCACGGCGACGATGCCGCCGGCGAGTACGGCCAAGCTGTTGCGCAGGGACCGGCCTGTGCCAGCCTGCCCCTGCGGCTCAGCTTCGCCTGTGAAGCGCCGCAAGATCACGGAGCGGTCTCCCGCAGCACGTAGCCGACGCCGCGGACGGTGTGGATCAGGCGCGATTCGCCGCCTGCTTCAGTCTTGCGGCGCAGGTAGCCGATGTAGACTTCGAGCGCGTTGCCAGACGTCGGGAAGTCGTAGCCCCACACTTCTTCCAGGATGGTCTGGCGGGCCAGCACGTGGCGCGGGTTCTGCAGCAGCAGGTGCAGCAGCGCAAACTCGGTGCGGGTCAGCGAGATGGCGCGGCCTGCACGGGTGACGTCGCGGGTGGAGGTGTCCATGACCAGGTCCTCGAACTGCAGGCGGGTCTGGTCCTTCTCCGCCGCCTTGCGTGCTTCGGAGCGGGTGCGGCGCAGCAGCGACCCCACGCGCGCCAGCAGCTCCTCCAGGGCGAAGGGCTTGGGCAGGTAGTCGTCCGCGCCCGCATCCAGGCCGGCCACGCGGTCGGACACACCGTCGCGAGCCGTGAGCATGAGGATCGGCCCGTCGTACCCGGAGGAGCGCAGGGTACGGCAGACGCCCAGGCCGTCGAGCTTGGGCATCATGAGGTCGAGGATGGTCAGGTCTGGCTGCTCAATGCGGATCTGGTCGAGCGCGTCTTCGCCGTCTACGGCGAGCACCACGTCGTATCCGTTGAAGCGGAGCGAGCGTCGGAGCGACTCGCGGACAGCCTGCTCGTCGTCGGCTACGAGAATCTTCATAGGATTATTATGACTTATTTTCTACTCAGAGTTGAATTGAGCTGAAAAAACCGGGTCCCACCTGGGGATCCCGGTTAGTTCAACGGGTCTAATACGACCCTTAAAAGCTTAGAACTGCTCGACGTCGATCAGACCAGCCTGAGCGGCCTTGATCAGGCGGCGCGGGATGCGCACCTCCTGGCCGTCGACCTTGACGGTCTGCAGGTCGGCGTTGTCGGCCTTCCACTGGGAACGACGCATGCGCGTGTTCGCGCGGGACTTCTTGAACTTCGGTGTTGCCATGACGAGTCTCCTTTATCCCCTCTAGTTGGCCTTCTTCTTGCGGCGGGCCATGCCGCCGAAACGCTGGTTGAACTTCTCCACGCGGCCGGCGGTGTCCATGAGACGCTGCGCGCCGGTCCAGAACGGGTGGGACTCGGCGGTGACGTCCACGACCACGAGCGGGTACTCGTTGCCGTCTTCCCACTGCTCAGTGCGTGCGGAGGTCAGGGTGGAGCGCGTCAGGAACTTGTGGCCCGTGTTTGCGTCCTGGAAAATCACCGGGTGGTAATCCGGGTGAATATCCTTCTTCATTAGATTCGTCTCCCTCAGGATTGAACTACGGGTCGGTTCCGCGAAGTCCCGCGGATCGTGCCCGAGTTGGGTGCGAAATGGTCTTTTCATCCGACGGTCGCCGGATAACCCGCAGTATCTTACAGTTCACGTGCGCGTTTACCTAATTGCGCACTTTGCCTATCGACGCCCCTCCGGTCCCCCTCCCCATGCCACACCAACGATTCCTTTTACCCGCCGCCGCGATTGCGGCGTTTGCCGGCCTCACTGCCGCCAGCTCAGCCGACGCTGTCGCACTCGCTGCACGCCTGATACCTGTACTGACGTTCGCCGCCGGCATGTCTGCCGTGGTGAACCTGGCCTCACGCGTCCGCATCTTCGAGTGGCTCGTGGCAGCGCTCGAACGCGGCACGAGCAGCCGCGAGGCGGTGTTCGCTGGATTTCTGGCATTGGCAACAGTGTCGACAGTGTTCTTCTCCCTCGACACCACGGCCATAATGCTCACCCCGCTCGCCGTGCAGCTGGCGTCCCGCTTCCGGCTTCCGCAGCCCGCGGTGGCGTTGTCGGTCGTCTGGATTGCCAACCTCGCCTCCATGCCGCTTCCTGTGTCGAACCTGACTAACCTCCTGGCGCTCAGCGGCGGCGTATTCAGCTCCAACCACGACTACATCCGTGCGGCCGCCGCGCCCGCCGCCGCGGCGATCGCGGTTGCCGTTGCTGCCGCATACAGCGCCCGCCTTATTTACCGTGGCGCCAGCTCCGCTCCCAACGATGCACCGACGGCGGTTGCGCGACCGACGCCGGCGCTGGTCGTCCTCGGCTTCACCGTCGCCGCGCTGCTGAGCCCGGTTCCTTATTGGCTCACCGGCAGCCTCGCCGCTGTTGCGATGTGGTTCGCGGTGGGTACGAACGGCCGCAAGGCAGGTGCCGCTTCGCTGATCCCGTGGCACGCGCTGCTCCTCGCGGCCACACTCTCAGCCGCGGCGTCGTTGGCCCTCCACGTCGATGCCGTTGCCGCTGCGGTGGGCCTTCTCGACGGCGCGCACCCCGGCGCCATCGCAGCGGCGGGCGCTCTTGCGGCCAACGGCATCAACAACCTGCCGGCATTTCTCGCGCTCGAGCCCGCGGCGGGCGGCCCTGCCGGTGTGATGGCCCTACTTATCGGTGTCAACGTCGGCCCCGTGGTCACGCCTTGGGCGTCGCTAGCCGCCTTGCTCTGGGCGGATCAGCTGAAGCGGGCAGGGGCCGCGGTGCCCTGGAGCCACTTCATTCTGTGGGGCGCAGTACTTGCCCCTGTGGCGGTGTCGGCCGCCACCGCTGCGTTGCTGGCGGCAGGCTAGGAAAGACCAGCCAAACGCGATTATGAGATAGAGGACTGAGACGGTATGGTTGTCTCTCGCTGTTGTCGAAGTACACGTTTACGCCTGCGTCAACCGATTGCACTTGCGCTGGTCGCGGACCCTCACTCCGCTTCTCACCTGGCGCTTTACCTCACATAGCGATCGTGTCGTGGGCGGCAAGAAGAGTAAGGAAGCTAACCCATGTCGGCACATTGCCAGGTCACGGGACGTAAGCCGTCGTTCGGCAAGACCGTCTCGCACTCGCACCGCCGCCACTCGCGCCGTTGGAACCCCAACGTGCAGAAGCGCCGGTTCTACCTGCCCTCCGAGGGCCGTACCATCACCCTGAACGTCTCCACCAAGGGTCTGAAGATCATCGACCGCGACGGCATCGAGTCCGTCGTCGCCCAGATCCGCGCACGAGGTGAGAAGATCTAATGGCACGTAACGATATCCGCCCGATCATCAAGCTCAAGTCCACTGCGGGCACCGGTTTCACCTATGTGACCCGCAAGAACAAGCGCAACAACCCGGACCGCATCACGCTGAAGAAGTACGACCCGGTTGTTCGCAAGCACGTCGAATTCCGCGAGGAGCGATAATCCATGGCGAAGAAGTCCAAGATCGCTAAGAACGAGCAGCGTAAAGAGATCGTCGCCCGCTACGCGGAGCGTCGTCAGGAGCTCAAGGCCATCATCAAGAACCCGGAGACCTCTGACGAGGACCGTCTTGAGGCACAGTTCGAGCTCAACCGTCAGCCGCGCGACGCCTCCCCGGCTCGCGTGCGCAACCGTGACTCGCGTGACGGTCGCCCCCGTGGCTACCTCCGCAAGTTCGGTGTTTCCCGTGTCCGTATGCGCGAGATGGCTCACCGCGGTGAGCTGCCTGGCGTCCGTAAGTCTTCGTGGTAAGGAGGACTCACATTATGAAGCGCAACAATTCGCGTAAGCCGCGCATTGAGCAGTCCCGCCGCCCGAAGAAGAACCCGCTGAAGGCGAAGGGCATCGAGTCGGTCGACTACAAGGATGTTGAGACCCTGCGTCTGTTCATCTCCGACCGCCACAAGATCCGTTCCCGCCGCGTCACGGGTCTGACCCCGCAGCAGCAGCGCCAGGTCGCTACCGCTGTGAAGAACGCGCGCGAGATGGCTCTTCTGCCGTTCACCACCCGCTAATTAGCCGGTTGACGATGACAGCGTAGAGTCTTCGGCTCTTTCAAGCACCCGCACTCCCCTCCCCGGAGGGTCGAGAGCGGGTGCTTTTCGTCTATAGTTATCCCGCGCAACCATAAATAGCGAGCTACACCGAGAGGACGGAAGGCATGGCGAAACCGGTCGGACGGCCACGCAAGCAAAGCCCCCGCCGCAGAGGCGCCACCGCGCGCGAGGAGATCCTCGACGCCGCCTCCGAGCTGTTCACCCGCAAAGGTTTCGCCACCACCTCCACCCACGACATCGCGGACGCGGTGGGCATGCGCCAAGCCTCGCTGTACTACCACTTCCCCTCCAAGCGCGACATCTTTCTCACGCTGCTGATGGGCACGATCCAGCCCGCGCTGGCGCTCGCGTCGGATCTGGCAAAGACCGACGAGTCGGCGGCGGTGAAGCTGTGGGCGCTGGTGGCCGCAGAGTCGCGCATCCTCCTGTCGTCGAATTGGAACATCGGCAGGCTCTACCAACTGCCTGTGCTTTTGTCCGAGGAGTTCGCCGAGTACCACGAGGCGCGCCAGGAGCTGGAGGGAATCTTCCGCAAGCTGTCGGGGCAGATCGTCGGCGACGACGACCCGCGCATCGACCTGCCGTTCCACATGACCCTCGCGGCCATCGAGATGCGCGACAACACAGGCACCGCGCCCTACCCGCTTGTCGACGATGCCCTGCCCGCCCCCGCCGTCACCATCGCCGACGCCGTGCTGGACGTGCTCCACACGGATCTGCCGGAACGCCGCACCGAGCGCATGCTCGAGCTGGTGGACCTGGTCTCCCGCAAGGACGAGCAGGACTAGGGCTGGCAGGCAGCCGCCGGGAGCTGCGCGAGATCCTTGGCGAGTATTTCCGCGGCAAGGGTGAGCATGGCCTGGCCCGTCTCGTAGGTTCCGTCCGCAGGCAACGCCGTGAGCGCGACCGGTGCCCACGTGCCGTCGCCGCGCGGGACGAGGCCGAACTGCCGAACCTGGTATGCGCCGGTGGTGTCCGGCCCCCACCCGCCCTTGAACAGCGCCCCGACCGTCCCCAGTCCGTACGCCTGCGAAGGCTCCACCTGCCCCATGAGCGCTAGCACCGGTTCGGCGCCTTCCGCACAGGCGAGCTTGTCCGCTAGCACGGCTTCGTCGGCCACGCTGAGGTGCGTCTGCCCGAACGTGGAAAACTCTGGGCGGAGCGGTTCTGTGTTCACCTGCGCAGCAATCCCCGCCTGTGCGAGCACCGAGTTCACGGCCTCTGATCCGACGGCGTCAAAGAGGCTCTGCGCCGCCGCGTTGTCGGACGCACTCACCGCAGCACGGGCGTCTGGCTCGAGTCCGGGGTTGGTGCGCAAAGCTGCCACGGCGATGGGCACCTTGATGGTGGACCAGGCGGGGCTCGGGTCGGTAAAACCTGCCGATTCCGGCCCTTCCTTTCCTACTGTGGCAACGCCCAGCTGGCCGCCGTAGGAGGATTCGACGTGGGCGACGGTGGCGTCGAGAGGCAATTGCTCATCGGGGGCCGGCGGTGGCGCCTCCGTAACGGTTGAGGTGACGACCACGGTTTCTTGGCCGCCGGAACAGGCGGACAAGAACAGTGCGCCGGCTGCGGCGAGTCCGAGACGCCGGCGAGCTACCAAATCTTGACCCGGGCGTTCTTGCCGCCGGTGCAGTACACCGTCTCCCCGCCAGAGCAGGTCATGCGGTAGGTGATGCCGGTGGCCGGGCTGTAAACCGACACCGTCATATCTGCCGTGCCAGTGCGACCGTAGGACTCCTGGAACGCCTCGTAAACGTTGGTGGCGAAACCTGCTGTGGTCACGTCCGTGTCCGGGGCGTAGTTCGAGTACGTTCGCTTCGCTGGCTCCTTGCTGGGCTGTTCGGGCGCCTCCGACCTCGGCAGCGTGCGAGTCTCAACCACCGTGCTCGTCACCGGCTCGCTGGAGCGGTTAAACGCACCAGAGCCGCCCATGAACGCCAACACGCCGACAAGCGCGGCGAGCAGCAGCGCGCCCAAAACGTAGAGCCACGGGCTCGGGCCGCCGCGCTTCTCCGGCTGCTGGTAGCTGGAGGCGTACTCGTCGGGCTGTCCGTACTGCTGCTGCGTCACGGCGCCGAACTGCTGGGTTTGTCCGATATCAGGATCCGTGGAGTACGTCTGGTCCGGATTCCATTGGCTGGAGCCTTGGTTATTCATGGCAACCCCCTAACAACGCGACGTGGGCAGGTCGCCGCGCATGGCGTTGAGCCCGTCCGCGAGCTCGTTCAGCATGGCGAAGCTGCCCTCGTGGCCCTTCGGGCTGTGGGCGGTGATTGCCACGGCGATGTCGCCGTTCGGGCCCGGGATGAGGCCGAACTGGCGGGCCAGGTGCCCGCCTTCGTGGTAGTTCCAGCCGCCCTTGTAGCGGGCGCCGCCGATGCGGCCCAGGCCCCAGTGCTGGTAGTCCACGATGCGTCCCATCATGTCCAGCACCGGCTCGTGGCCCGCAACGCAGCGCAAGCCCGAGGCGAACTCGGCCTGGTCGCTGGTGGTCCACAGCGTGCCCATTTGGTAGCCGGCCGGGGTGGTCGTGCGCGCGCCCGCTTCGCGGATCACGCCCTCGTAGCCAGCGGCAGGCACCTGGCCGAACATGTGGTGCGCGGCGGGGTTGTCGGAGCGGGTCACGGCGGCCTCAGCGTCCGGGTAGAACGCCTGGCTCTGGCGCAGCGCGGCGATGGCCAGCGGCACCTTCATCGTGGAAAACGCGGGCTCGGGCCGGTTGTCGCCGGCGGTGAAGCTGCCCACCGCCACGGTGGCGCGGCCGCCGTGGCGTCCCACCACGTCCGCCACAAGGCGGTCCAGCTGCGCCTGGACGTCCACTGCGGGCGCGACGTGCTGCGCCTTGCCGGGCTTCGGGGTGGTCAGCGGCAGCGGCAGGCGGATCGCGTTTTTCACCTGCGGCGGCAGCTGGTTGTAGGCCTGCACGATGGGCTGGCCGATCACGGGAATCTGGTCGATCGCCGTGTAAGTCGGCACCGACGACATGGGGAATGCCAGGCCCGCGGTCAGGGCCAGGGCTGCAACTTTGGAGGGCACGGGAAACGGTCTTTCTAGTGGGCGAAGTGGCGGGTGCCGGTCAGGTACATGGTCACACCGGCGGCTTCAGCGGCGGCGATGACCTCCTCGTCGCGGATGGAGCCGCCGGGCTGCACCACGGCCTTCACACCGGAATCAGCCAGCAGCTGGAACCCGTCAGCGAACGGGAAGAACGCGTCGGAGGCGGCCACGGCGCCATTGGTGCGGTTACGCCCCTCGTCGAGGGTGTTGGCGCGGTCCACGGCGAGCTTCGCGGAGTCCACACGGTTGACCTGGCCCATGCCAATGCCTACCGACGCCCCCTCGGCCGCGATCAGGATTGCATTCGACTTCACGCAGCGCACTGCGCGCCACGCGAATTCGAGGTCCGCAAGGGTCTGCTCGTCGGCCGCCTCACCTGCGGCCAGGGTCCAGTTGGCGGCGGTGTCGCCCTCGGCCTGGAAGCGGTCGCGCTCCTGCACAAGCCAGCCGCCGGCGATCTGCTTGCGCTCTTCCTCCTGCTGCTTCGGCTCGACCTCGAGGATGCGCAGGTTCTTCTTCGTCTGCAGCAGCTCGAGCGCGTCCGCGGCGTAGGACGGCGCGACAACGACCTCGGTGAAGATCGGCTTGATCTGCTCCGCCAGCTCCAGGGTGACCTCGCGGTTGCAGGCGATCACGCCGCCGTAGGCGGACACCGGGTCGCAGGCGTGCGCCATCTTGTGCGCGTCCGCGATCGAGGTGTCGGACACGGCCACGCCGCACGGGTTGGCGTGCTTGATAATCGCCACGCACGGACGCTCGTGGTCCCAGGCGGCGCGCCACGCGGCGTCGGCGTCCTGGTAGTTGTTGTAGCTCATCTCCTTGCCGCCGTGCTGGGTGGCGGCAGCCAGGCCCCAACCCTCGTTTTCCAGGCGCGCTGCCTGGTGCGGGTTCTCGCCGTAGCGCAGAGTGGTGGTGCCTTCGCCGGCGCCGGAGGCGTCCGCGCCGAGCTGGTTGGACAGCCAGGAGGAGACCGCGGCGTCGTAAAGCGCAGTGTGCGTAAATGCCTCGAGCGCGAGCTGCTTGCGCTGCTCAAGGTCGAAGCCGCCGCCCTTGACGGCCTCGACGACCTCGCCGTAGCGCGCAGGCGAGGTGACGACGGCGACCGACGGGTGGTTCTTCGCCGCGGCGCGGACCATGGACGGCCCGCCGATGTCGATCTGTTCGACGCACTCGTCGAAGCTGGCGCCGGACGCGACGGTCTCCTCGAACGGGTAAAGGTTGACCACGACAAGGTCGAACGGCTCGATGCCCAGCTCCTGGAGCTGGTCCACGTGGCTGTCCTTGCGCAGGTCCGCGAGGATGCCGGAGTGCACGCGCGGGTGCAACGTCTTCACACGGCCGTCGAGCACTTCCGGGAAGCCGGTCACGTCCGCGACCTCGGTGACGGAAACACCCGCGTCGGCGATGCGCTGGGCGGTGGAGCCGGTGGAGACGATCTCCACGCCCGCCTGACCCAGCGCGCGGGCGAGCTCCTCCAGCCCGGTCTTGTCGTAGACGCTGATCAGCGCGCGCTTGATTTCCCGCTTAGACATTGAATACAGCCTTTCCGTTATCAATTTCGAGGTTGCGGAGCAGGTCGACGATCTGCTCGCGCTCCACCTTCTTAATACGCTCGTGGAGCTCCGACTCCGTGTCCCCCGGCTGCACCTCAACGGCGCGCTGGGCGATGATCTCGCCGCTGTCCAGGCCGGCATCCACGTAGTGCACGGTGCAGCCGGTGACCTTCACCCCGTGCTCCAGCGCGTCGCGCACCGCGTGCGCGCCCGGGAACGAGGGCAAAAGGGACGGGTGGGCGTTGATCGTGCGCCCCTCAAATTCCTGCACGAACGCCGGGCCGAGCAGCCGCATGAATCCCGCAGAAACCACCAGGTCCGGCTCGACGGAGGCCACGGCGGCCACCATCTTGTCGTTCCAGGCGTTGCGGTTTGTCTCCATCGGCACCACGGCGGTGCGGATGCCGGCGTTTTTCGCGCGTTGCAGAGCCGGACAAATTTGATCCGCCACCACGAGGTCGACGCGGTAGCGGTTCTCCTGGTTATCGATGATCGCTTTCAGCAGGGTGCCGGTGCCCGACGCGAGGACGGCCACCGATTTCGCAGAGTCACTCACACACCCAAGTCTAACTACCGCTTCGCGCAGATGCGCGTTGCCTCACCAGCGCCACGCCGCGCACAAGCGCGCCCGTCAGCGCGATCCAGATGAACAGGGACAGCGCGAGCGCGAACGGATCCGCGCCGACAAGCCCGTAGGCTCCGGCACCCCCGGCCGAGAAGATCCCCAGCAGCGCACCCATCAGGGCGGCCCACGTCGCGGCCGCCGCGACGCTCTCAAGGCTCAAAGGCTTCACGACGAACGCATGCGCAAGCACCGCCGCCGGCACAATCAGCAGCACCGGTGCCCACTGCGGCATCTGCGCCGGGATCGCCGCGAACAGCGGCAGCGGCGGGTAGGCCACGTTGGAGGTGGCGAACAGGCTCACGCCGGCGCCGGCGACCTCGAAGCTGCCGCCGAGCAGCACCGCGAGCTGTGCGACCGCCGCGTTGGGCAGGTACAGCAGACTCAGCACCACCAGGGCGATGCCCCCGCCGACGCCGAGCTGCGGGAACTGGGAGACAAGCTCGGCGACGCGCCCGTAGCCGAAGGCGAGCGCAATAAGGAAGACCACCGCGGCCGCGGCGAGCAGGCGGAGAATGAGATTCGCCGCTTGTGCCCCTGTGTCCACCGCCACGGCCGGGATGCCGCTGCGCTTGGCCAGCGCGTGCCACACCACGCGCCGCACGCCGACGACGAAGCCGAGAAGGTGCACGATCAGCGGGTACACAAACGCGGCAACCACAGGCGGGGTGGCCACCGGGTACACGTGCGAGGCGTCGAAGACCATGAACAGCGCGATGCCGCTGACCAACAGCGGCAAGCCGAGCGAGAGCCCGAGGAGGGTGAGCAGATCCAGAACGCTCACGCGGCCGGCGGTGGCCTTGCGCACCTGCACCGCCACCACTGCGGCCACGCCAACGGCGGGCAAAAGGGGCATGGCGGTCAGCGAGACGCCGTCGATAAGCAACGGCACCCCGTGGAGCGCGAACCATGCCTCGCCGAGAGCCCCGGGGAAGTACGTCAGGCTCCAACCTGCAATGAGGATGACCGCGAAGCACAACGCGACGATGCCGAGCACCAGCGCCAAGTTCGGCACGAGCGCGTACGGCAGGTAGTGGCGCACACGTTCTTTCGCCGTGGCGGGCATTTTGCCGCTGTCCGCGGGGCGCTTGATGCCCGTGATCTTCCGCAGGGATGCGCCCTTGCGGCGCTGGCGGCGCGCATCCGCCTGGCGGGGCCTTTGGTTGGGTGTGGTGCTCATCGCGTCCTACTCTGCCACCCCAGCCACAAAGGCCACCACAGTGACACCCTGGCCGCGGGCTGCGGCGCACTCCGAAATGCGCCCTGGGCCGCCCGCAACGCGCGGGCGTGGCGCACATCTCCCGCACGGCGGGTGTGTAACATTCCCCCAAATAATCGCGATTTAAGAGTATTTTCAGATTTCATCTTGCTCCGACGAAACCAATTCGTTACAGTAGCCTCTCGTAGATAACAGGAAGGTCACGATTCCGCGGTGAGCAGCGGAACCCACGGCCAACGGAAGATCTCAAAGAGGGCTCATGTTCAACTCCACGAAGCAGGGCGGCAAGCACCGCAAGCAGTCCCCCAACAAGGGGCGCGTTGCCGTCGTCGCAGCAGCCACCGGCGCCGTGTCCACCGCTGGTTTCTCCGGCCTCGTCGCCGGTGCCCTCACCAGCAACCAGGGCGCCGAGCAGGGGCAGAACATCAAGCTCGCCGCCGATGCCGACGAGCTGCAGAGCGCCGATCCGGCCGTGGCCGAGACCGAGGAAACCCCGCAGATCCTGGCTATCGCCGAGTACAAGCCGGTGGAGAACCTTTCCGAGCAGCTGGACAAGGCCGTCCAGCACTCCGACGAGGTTGCCCGCCTGGACGAGGCCGCCCGCGCTCCGCTGTTTACTAAGCCAGCCGAGGGCGCCTTCACCTCCGGTTTCGGCATGCGCTGGGGCTCGATGCACACCGGCGTCGACATCGCCAACACCCCAGGCACCCCGATCCGCGCCGTCGCCGCCGGCACCGTGATCGACTCTGGCCCGGCGCAGGGCTTCGGCAACTGGATCCGTATCCGCCACGAAGATGGCTCCATCTCCGTTTACGGCCACATGCAGACCCTCAATGTCGCCGTCGGCGAGACCGTCGAGTCCGGCCAGAACATCGCCGGCATGGGCTCGATGGGCTTCTCCACAGGCTCCCACCTCCACTTTGAGATCTGGCCGGACGGCGCCAACCCGTCCGATCCGGCTCCGTGGCTGGCAGCCCGAGGCATTAACCTCTAACGCGCTTTTCCGCCCTCTCACGGGGCCGCCCGCGCCATTGTGGCGCGCGGGCGGCCCCGTTTTTTGATCGCCCTTCTACTGGACGGGGGTAAAGCACCCACCCCCGCGGCCCATTACCATGCGTAACAATTTTCACACCAGCAACACGCCGGATGAGCTGGACGGACATCCGGGATAACGCGGAAATTCGAACAAACGTGCACGTCACAGCATTGCCAGAGGGCTTTTCGGCGGTTACATTCACTGCCTGTGTGCGTGGCCGAGACCGCGCCTAGCCCTCTACAGAGTTAGAAAAGGTATCCCCCAAACATGAACCGACGTCTCACTTCGAGCATCGCAGCCGTCTCGGCCGCAGCGGCAATGGCGCTCACCCTGGCGCCCGCGCCCGCTACTGCCCTGAACGTCACCGTGGGCGGCGCAACCATCTCCGACGCGGGCCAAGCTGTGGGCGCAGTTGCGAAAGCCGCAGGCGCCATCAAGGAAAACGGCGCGACGATTACCGTCGGCGACTACAAGATCGTCTACGACCCCCGCGCTCTCGACGCTCCGCTCTCCACCGCGTTCGCTCCGGCAACGGACAGCGACTGGGTGGCGCCGCAGCGCGGCCGCACCGCCGACGGCCGCACCGTGGTCACCCCGACATCCGGTCGATTCACCTCTGGCTTCGGCCCGCGCTGGGGCACCGTGCACCAAGGCATCGACATCGCCAACGACCTGGGCACCCCGATCTACTCCGTCATGGACGGCACCGTCATCTCCGCGGGCCCGGCACGCGGCTTCGGCAACTGGGTCGTGATCAAGCACGACGGCGGCGAGGTGTCCGTCTACGGCCACATGCGCCACTACGACGTCTCCGTGGGCCAGCGCGTCACCGCCGGGCAGAAGATCGCCTCCATCGGCAGCGAAGGCCAGTCCACCGGCCCGCACCTCCACTTCGAGATCAAGCCGGACGGCGTGAACCAGGTGGACCCGGTGCCGTGGTTCGCCGCCCAGGGCATCAGGATCTAGCGGGCTAGAGCTTTTCCATGGGCACGCCGCCAATCGTCATCAGGCGGACGGTGCCCGAGGAGCCGAAGTCAATCGTCACCGTCTCCCGCACGCCAGAGCCCTCAACCGCCATCACGGTGCCGAGCCCGTACTTGGTGTGATTGACCCGGTCGCCCACAGCAAGGTTGAGGTTCTTGTGCACCTTGGCCCCGGACCCGCCCCGGCGGGAGCGGGCCGGCGGGCGGGAACGAGTGGGTGCGCCCCACGCGTCAGAACTGAATGAGCGCTCCGGTTCCAACCTGCGCCAGTCGATGAGGTCCTCCGGGACCTCTGCGAGGAAGCGGCTAGCAGGGTTAGTCACCGGAGAGCCCCAGGAAGCGCGCAGGATCGCACGCGTCAGGTAGAGCTGCTCCTTGGCGCGGGTGATGCCCACGTACGCCAGGCGACGCTCCTCGGCGAGCTCCGCCGGATCCCCCAGCGCCCGCAGGTGCGGGAACTGCCCGTCCTCCCAGCCGGTGACAAACACCACCGGGAATTCCAGGCCCTTCGCCGTGTGCAGCGTCATCAGCGTGACCACGCCCTGCTCGTGCTCCGGCAGCTGGTCCGCGTCCGCCACCAGGGAGACCTTCTCCAAAAAGGCCTGCAGTGATCCCGGCGCGGGCTCGCCTTCCTGCATCACCTCGTTGAGCTCCTCATCGGTCATGTACGCCACCTGGTTGGCCGCCTCGGAGGAGAACTCGCGGGCCACAGAGACAAGCTCGTTGAGGTTGTCCAGGCGCGCGCCGTCCTGCGGGTCGTTCGACGCCTCCAGCTCGGCGCGGTAGCCGGTGTCCTCCAACACCCGAGTGATAAGCGCCCCCAAGTCCGGCATGCCCGTGACCTCGTTGCGCATCGCCGGCATGTCGTCCCGGATCTGGCGGATCATCTCCACAAAGCGCGTGATCGAGTTTGTGGCCGCCTTGGCAAGCATGTCGACGTTGCCAAACGTGGCGTCGAAAAGCGACCGCCCAAAGCTCTGGTTGTTGTTCTCCGCGTGCAGCGCCACCATCGCCTGCGCCTTGTCGCCGATGCCGCGCTTAGGCACGTTGACGATGCGGCGCATGCTCACCGTGTCGTCCGGGTTCTCCAGGACCTTCAGGTAGGCGACGATGTCGCGGATCTCGCGGCGCTCGTAGAAGCGCGTGCCGCCGACGACCTTGTACGGGATGCCGGAGCGGATGAAGATGTCCTCGAGCGCGCGCGAGGCGTTGTTGGTGCGGTACATCACCGCAATGTCCGAGTACGGCACTCCCCTGTCGGCCAAAGAGTCAATCTCAGAGGCGATGAAGCGCGCCTCGTCGTGCTCGTTGTCCGCGACGTAGCCGACGATCTTCTCGCCGGAGCCCTGGTCCGTCCACAGCTTCTTCGGGCGTCGGCCCTCGTTCTGCGCGATCACCGCGTTCGCCGCGCCCAGGATGTTCTGCGTGGAGCGGTAATTCTGCTCCAGCATGATCGTGGTGGCGCTCGGGTAGTCGCGCTCGAATTCCTCGATGTTGCGGATGGTCGCGCCGCGGAACGCGTAAATGGACTGGTCCGAATCGCCCACGACCGCGAGCTCCGGCGCGTCCGGGCCGTCACCGACAAGGGTGTGGATGAGCTCGTACTGGGCGTGGTTGGTGTCCTGGTACTCGTCCACAAGCACGTGGCGGAAGCGGCGACGGTAGTAGTCCGTAACCTGCGGGTGTTCCTTGAAGATGCGCACGACCTCGCCGATCAGGTCATCGAAGTCCAGCGCGTTGGACTGGCGCAGGCGACGCTGGTACTCCACGTACACCTTGGCCACCGTGGTCTCGAACGGGTTGTGTGTGCGCTCCGCGTTCGCCAGCGCCTCCTCCGGGCCGATCAGCTCGTTTTTCAGATTGGAGATCCCGTTTGCCAGGGTGCGGGGCGTGAACTTCTTCAAATCCAGGTTGAAGTCCTTGGCAATCATGCCCAAAAGTCGGCGCGAATCATCCGAGTCGTAGATGGTGAAGTTGGTGTTTAGCCCCGGCACCAGCTGGGCCTGCTGGCGCAGGATGCGCACGCACACCGAGTGGAAGGTGGCCACCCACATCCGCTCCGCCTCCGGGCCGACCAGCTGGCCCACGCGCTCCTTCATCTCCGCGGCGGCCTTGTTGGTGAAGGTAATGGCCAAGATCTGCCACGGCGCCACACCGCGGTTGTGCAGCAGGTAAGCAATGCGGCGGGTGAGCACCGCGGTCTTACCGGAACCCGCGCCCGCGACGATGAGCAGCGGGCTGCCCTCATGGATGACGGCGGCCTGCTGCTGCGGATTCAAACCCAGGGTCAGATCAGTCATGGCCGTAACTGTACTAACGCCTCCGACACGACCCGCGCGGGTGTTCGAACTGGCATAATAAGCAGCCATGAGCGAGCTTGAAATCCGCATGCCTTCCGGCACAGACGACCCACTCTCGGACGCGGAGATTCAGGCGTACCGCAAAGAAATCGACCGGCTGGACCGCGTGATCCTCGACGCGGTGAAGCGCCGCAGCGAGATCTCCAAAGCCATCGGCAAAACCCGCATGGGCTCCGGCGGCACCCGCCTCGTGCACACGCGCGAGGTGGCCATTATCAACCAGTTCCGCGATGAACTGGGCGAGGAAGGCCCCGGCTTGGCGCAGATCCTGCTGCGCCTCGGCCGCGGCAAGCTGGGCTAGTCCTGCTCGAGGGAATCGAGCACGACCTCGAACTCCAGCAGGTCCGCGGACTGCGAGACCGGCTTGCGGGGCTTGTCCGCCTCGGTTCCCTCGCCGGAGCGCTCCGCTTGTCCGTGCCCGGCGCGGCCCGCGCCCTCCCACCAGGCCGTGTAGGACTCCTCGTTCGCCCAGCGGGTGACCACGAAGTAGCGGTCCTCGCCCTTGACCGGGCGCAGCAGCTGGAAGCCTTCGAAGCCGGGGTGGCCGTCGATGGAGTGCTTGCGGGCGGCAAACCGGCGCTCCAGCTCCTCGCCGGCACCTTCGGGGACGGTAATCGCGTTGATTTTCACAATTGCCATGGGCGCCATTATCCACACTCCCCCGCTCCGCGGACGCACGCTGCGCGTTTTGGCTACCTTTGATCAAGGACAACCCAACCGCGAATTGAACCGCCACCTGGGAGGCTGACATGCACGACATCACGTCCACCGACAGCTGGGGCAAGCTGGAAAAACTCCACGCGGAAAAGTCCCGCACCACCCTGCGGGACCTGTTCCGGGCGGACGCTGAGCGCGCGCAGCGCTACACGTTCGACGCGGCTGGACTCCGCGTCGATCTTTCGAAGAACTTGGTGGACGGAGACGTCGCAAAGCAATTGCTCTCGCTGGCGGAAGAAGCGGACCTGAAAGGCCGCATCGAGGCGATGTTCACCGGCGAGCACATCAACACCACTGAGGACCGCGCGGTGCTGCACACCGCGCTGCGCGCGCCCGAGGACACCGAGCTGGAGGTGGACGGCCAAAACGTCACCGCGGACGTGCACGCGGTGCTGAAGCAGATGCGCGAGTTCGCCACGAAGCTGCGCAGCGGCGAGTGGGTGGGCCACACCGGAAAGACGATTTCCAAGGTGGTCAACATCGGCATCGGCGGCTCGGATCTGGGCCCCGCCATGGCCGCGAAGGCGCTGCGCACTTATGCCACCGCCGGCATTACCGCTGAGTTCGTCTCCAACGTGGACCCGGCGGACATGACGCGCGTGCTGGCTGAGGTGGATGCGGAAGAAACGCTGTTCATCGTCGCCTCCAAGACGTTCACCACCCAGGAAACCCTGGCCAACGCGCACGCTGCGAAGCGCTGGCTGCTCGAGCAGTTCGGCGGCGACGAATCCGCGATTGCGAAACACTTCGTCGCCGTGTCCACCAACGCGGAGAAGGTGGCAGAGTTCGGCATCGACACCGCGAACATGTTCCCGTTCTGGGATTGGGTGGGCGGCCGCTACTCCATGGATTCCGCGATCGGGCTCAGCCTCATGGCCGTCATCGGCCCCGAAGATTTCATGCGGATACTCGACGGCTTCCACGCCATGGACCAGCACTTCCGCACCACTCCGTTCGAGGAAAACGTCCCGGTGCTCATGGGATTGCTGAACATTTGGTACCGCAACTTCCACAAGGCGCAGACGCACGCGGTCCTGCCGTACTCGCAGGATCTCGCCCGCTTCCCCGCGTACCTGCAGCAGCTGACCATGGAGTCCAACGGCAAGCACACGCGTATCGATGGCGCAAGCGTTGACCACGACACCGGCGAAATTTACTTCGGCGAGCCGGGCACGAACGGCCAGCACGCGTTTTTCCAGCTGATCCACCAGGGCACCACGCTCGTGCCGGCGGACTTCATCGGCTTTGCCAAGCCCCGGGCGGACCTGCCCACCGCCACCGGCGAGGGCTCCATGCACGACCTGCTCATGGGCAACTTCTTCGCGCAGACGAAGGTCATGGCGTTTGGCAAGACCCAGCAGGAGATCGAGGCCGAGGGCGTGCCGCACGCGCTGGCCCCGCACAAGGTGATGCCGGGCAACCGCCCCACCACCACGATTCTGGCCGAGGAGCTCTCCCCGTTCAGCCTGGGCGCGCTGATCGCGCTGTACGAGCACATCGTGTTCGTCGAGGCCGCGATCTGGGGCATCAACGCCTTCGACCAGTGGGGCGTGGAGCTGGGCAAGGCGCAGGCGAACGACCTCGCCGCCGCCGTCGCTGGCGAGGAGGCGCCGGACACGGGCGATTCCTCCACCGACAACCTGATCGCTTGGTACAGGAAGCACCGCTAATGGGCGACGCCGTTTCTTCGGAGTCCTACACTCCGCGCCAGCGCACCACCTACCGGCGCCGGCTTGAAGACGAGCTGGAGCGCTTCGACCGCCATCTGCAGGACGCGGACTTCGTGGACCACGGCACAATCGGGCTCGAGCTCGAGCTCAACCTGGTGGACGGCGACATGCAGCCGCACCCCAACAACCAGGCGGTGCTGGAGATACTTGGCGACGAGTACCAGTCCGAGATCGGCGCCTACAACGTGGAGATGAACCACCCGCCGCTGGGAATTGAGGGCGACGGGTTGGCGAGGCTGGCCGAGGGGGTGGAAAAGCGGCTTGCCACCGTGCGCGACGCCGCGGAGCAGGCTGGCTCGCACCTGGCCATGATCGGCACGCTGCCGACGATGACCTCGCAATTTCTGGACAGCGACGAATGGATGACCCAGGAAAACCGCTACGCCGGGCTGAACAACTCCATCCTGGAATCGCGCGGCGAGCTGGTGAAGATCGACCTGCGCCGCGACGAAAAGTACACCCACTACTTCGAAACCATCGCCCCTGAATCCACCTGCACCTCCATGCAGCTGCACCTGCAGGTAGCGCCGGACCGGTTCGCGGACGCGTGGAACGCCTCCCAGGCGATCGCGGGCGTGCAGGTGGCGCTGTCCGCCAACTCCCCGCTGTTTATGGGGCACAAGGTGTGGCACGAGTCGCGCATCCCGGTGTTCAAGCAGGCCATCGACACCCGCACCAAGGAGCTGATCAACCAGGGCGTGCGCCCGCGCGTGTGGTTCGGCGAACGGTGGATCACCAGCGTGTTCGACCTGTTCGAGGAGAACGTGCGCTACTTCTCTCCCCTGCTGCCAGAGGGCCGCATGGCAGCCGGCGCCCCGTTCATGAACGGCGACAACCCCGGCCTGCACTACCTCAACTTGCACAACGGCACCATCTGGCGCTGGAACCGCGCCATCTACGACCCGGCCGGCGAGCTCAGCCACATCCGCGTGGAAAACCGCCTGCTACCCGCAGGACCCACCGTGAAAGACATCGTCGCGGACGCGGCGTTCTACTACGGGCTGGTCAAGGCGCTCGGCGACCAGACCCGGCCAGTGTGGTCGCGCCTGAGCTTCGAGGCGGCAAACGACAACTTCCTCGCCGGCGCCCGCGACGGCATCAACGCCGAGGTGGAGTGGCCGACGCTGGGGACGGTGGCGGTGGCGGAGCTCGTCGAGAAGCATCTGCTCGAGCTCGCGCACGAAGGGCTGCGCACGCTGGACGTGGACGAGGCCTGCGCCGACGAGTACCTCGGCGTGATCGAGGGGCGCGTGCGGGCGCGGCAAAACGGTGCGACGTGGCAGCTCGCCGCGCTCGAGCGCGTGGCCGGCGGGTCGAAGGCCCTGACCACGGAGCGCGCCGACGGGCTCGCCCGCGTTTTACGCCAGTACATGAAAAATTCCCAGGCAGACGCGCCGGTGCATACTTGGA
>ERZ1030944.73-NODE-73-length-28651-cov-8.006504_pt1 | contig 28651 bp, 28 predicted proteins | sample MGYA00518599_ERZ1030944 | MGnify/ENA primary metagenome ERZ1030944 (study PRJEB33718, sample SAMN03159697) | human skin metagenome | collected 2014-05-20 | study: EMG produced TPA metagenomics assembly of the PRJNA266117 data set (Human skin bacterial metagenome and... | reverse complement strand
GGGAGGATGTGGGAGAGTAGGACACCGCCGACCACAAACATATGAAAAGAACCGGCTCCTGAACAACCGTTCAAGAACCGGTTCTTTTCGTATGCCTTGGATCATTTTCACGTGGTCACCGCTTCGTAGAGCGCCAGAAGGATCTCTGCAATCGGATCCCCTGTAGCTCACGTCTTTAATCTTCATTGGCCTTTGGTGGCTTATGCATTACTCGTTGATAACCTACGTTAATACTTTTGGCCGGAGCCTTCGGGTGTGTGTAACAACGAGGCTGGCTGCCTTTGTTTGTTCAACTTGGGTAACTGGGTGTTTACCCCGTACAATGGCCTAGACATAATGCCACATCTACGTCACTCAGGAGATCCTCGCGTTTAACTATGCTGGGTTTCCAGGCTGAAAGTATTGATTTTCTTTTAGAAGGGGTAGATGCTGGTATCTTTAGGTGCGTTCATTTGCCCTGACATGCGGATCAGCATGGAAGGTTAAAGTAGCGCCCACAGAGGTAAGACTGTAGTTGCTTAGGCGGTTTTGCCTCACGCAACGTTGAGCATCGTTTGTTATATGATTTGGCGATGCAGCTGAGTGAGTAGGAAAAGGAAAGTAGACGGTAATGACCCCACGGGATGGCTACCAAAACGGACACGGCGACTCCGGTAGAAGAGGAAACGGCGAAGGACGCCGAAGCGGAGGAAAAGGTCGTCGCTGGGACGCGCGTAAGGGTCAGTTCGTCGATGTCGCCTACTCCGATAGCAAGGGGCGTCCAAACAGGCGGCACCATTCTGACAGTGACGGTGAAGGCAACTCGGAGGGAGGTCAGCACGGCCGCCGTGGAAACGGACGGGGCAAGGGCGGAAACCGTACCTTCAATAAGAAGCACAACCAGCAACGTGGTGGCGATCGTGGCGGGCACCGCAACTCACAAGGAAAGCGTCCCGGATTCCGTGATGAGCGCCTAGCCGTCCACGCCAACGAGCCCGATCTGCCGGACGATATTAACGTACGGGATTTGGATTCGAGCGTGCGCCAGGACCTGCGCTCCCTTTCCAAAGACAACGCTGATGCTGTCGCTAAGCACATGATCATGGCGGCAACCTGGATGGCCGATGATCCGAAGCTTGCCTTGTCGCACGCGCGTGCCGCGAAGAACCGTGCCGGGCGTGTATCCGTCGTTCGTGAGACGAATGGTATCGCTGCCTACCACGCAGGCGAATGGAAGGAAGCCCTGTCGGAGCTGCGTGCTGCTCGTCGGATGAGCGGTGGTCCTGGACTCATTGCCGTCATGGCGGACTCCGAGCGTGGTCTTGGTCGACCAGAGAAGGCTCTGGAGCTTGCACGCGAGGAGGACCTGTCGGAGCTCAACCGTGCAGATTCTATTGAGCTTGCCATCGTTCTGGCCGGTGCACGCCAGGATCTTGAGCAGTTCGATGCCGCAATCACGGAGCTCACTAAGCTCGATCCGGATCCGCAGGCCAACGATCCAGAATCCGCACGTCTGGATTACGCTCTTGGCAATGCCTACGAGCTCGCCGACGACAAGGAAAAGGCCCGTGAATGGTTCGAGATTGCTCGTCGTGCAGACGTAGACGAGCTTCTTGACGCTGAGGATCGACTCAAGGAGCTTGGCTAATGCGGCTTATTGACTGCTACGATGCCCTGCTGCTGGATCTAGACGGAACTGTGTGGATGGGGGACGAACCGATTCCGCACGCCGTCGACGCGTTGGCTGGCTGTGCTACAAAGAAAATGTACGTAACGAATAACGCGTCCCGGGGGCCTGAGGCCGTAGCAGCAAAGCTGGAAGGTATGGGCTTTGAGGCTACGCGCTACGAGGTCTTGACCTCTGCCATGGCTGCAATCGACATGTGTAAGCGCGAGCTGCCGTCGGGCAAGGTGCTGGTTCTGGGAACGGAGTCCTTCGTCGACCTTGTCCGGGAAGCAGGTTATAAGCCGGTTTCTTCGGCAGACGATCACCCCGTAGCAGTGCTGCAGGGACACAACCCGGAAACCGGGTGGAGGGAACTGTCCGAGGCCTCCCTGGCCATCCACAACGGTGCCCTGTTCTTCACATCCAATCTTGATGCCACGCTGCCACAGGAGCGGGGCATGATGGTGGGTAACGGCTCCATGGTGGAAGCCGTCGTCCATGCCACCGGAGTGCGGCCGAAATCTGCGGGTAAACCGGGTGCGGAAATGTTCCATGAGGCTGCGCGGAAACTCGGCTCGCGCGTGCCGCTTGCCGTCGGCGACCGGCTGAATACCGACATCGCCGGTGGCAATGCCGCCGGTATGGACACCCTGCATGTCATGACAGGTGTTTCTGGTCACCATGCTCTTGTTGCTGCAGCACCAGAGGAGCGCCCATCCCTCATCGCTACGGACTTGCGTGACCTGTACGCCCCCCTGGAAAACTTGAAGCCCAGCCGCCAAGGCGATTTCTCGGCCATGGTGAAGGGACACGACGTTGTGCTGGCCGGCGGGCGAAACGATTCCACCGCGATGCAGGCTCTGCGCACGGTACTCGAGGTCGTGTGGAACCACGAGGGACCAACTCCGACGAGCATCATCCCCACATCAACGGTGGCAGAGCAGGTTCTCGCGGAGTGGCGCTGATGGTGCCCTCAGACGCCAACCGAGGAGGAACGCCACCGTCGCCTGCTCAGCTGTATGAGCGGACACGTCCGCTCACCGAGCGGATTGACGAGATTCTGGAAACCCCCTGTGACACGCTTGCCGATGAGGCGCGTGTGCTGACGGAGGCGTACTCGATTCTTAACGCCGAGCTCCGCTAGCCACAGTTCCCACTGCGTGGGCAGTTTCGTGGCGCAATCGGTTACTAGCGTGTGCGCGGATAGCCAATGCGCACGCAGGTGGGTAGCGCTGCGTTATTCTAAAAGCGGTACATGTGTACTTTTAGTTGGTGCTAAGAGGGTAAAATGAGTGCTCTTAGCGTTACACCCCGCAGTAACGATCGCTTTAACCGATCGGGTAGGCGGTGACTATTGCCGAAGGGTGTAGCCGCGTCTAGGCGCGCAGTGGAAAAAGAAGGAAAGAGGCTGCCATGGTGCAACATCGTCGGCTCGATGCGGAGCTGGTGCGACGGAAGATCGCCCGCTCGCGGGAGCAAGCGCGGCAGCTCATTACAGAAGGCCACGTATTCGTCGGGGGATTTAAAGCATCCAAGCCTGCCACGGGTGTGACCGGGGATGTTTCCATTCGTGTGGAGGGCGAGATCGACGATTACGCTTCCCGCGGAGCCCACAAACTCCTGGGTGCCCTCGAAGCGTTTGAGCCACAGGGGCTTGATTTGGCAGGCAAGAAGATTCTCGATGCCGGAGCTTCTACAGGTGGCTTTACCGATGTCTGCCTGCGCCACGGTGCGCGTGAGGTTGTCGCAGCTGACGTGGGCTACGGACAGCTCATATGGCGCTTGCAAAATGATGACCGCGTCACGGTTTTGGATCGCACCAATATCCGCTACATCACCCCGGAGCTCACTGGTGAGCCCTGCGACATGATGGTTGGGGACTTATCGTTTATTTCTCTCCGCCTGTGCCTGCCCCCAATTATTGGCTGCCTCAGCGAAGGCGCGGACCTACTTCCCATGGTGAAACCACAGTTCGAAGTGGGGAAAGATCGCCTCGGTCACGGAGGAGTGGTGAGCTCCCCGGAACTACGCGCAGAAGTGACTGTTGATATCGCGCTGTTCGCGCAGGAGCTAGGGGTTGGTCTCCGCGATGTCGTCGCCTCCCCGCTGCCGGGGCCAAGTGGCAACGTGGAGTATTTCCTGTGGCTTACCCGTGGCTCTGAACCAATCGCCGAAGACCAGGTAGTGAAATTAGTACGTAAAGCTGTAGAGGAGGGCCCGCAGTGACGAACAACCGCGCTGTATTGGTCGTGTCGCATTTTGAAAGGCACGATGTGGATAAGGCCGTGGAACTTCTGCACTCCTACGGCATAAACGTAGTGAACGAGCTTCCTGCTGAGGAAGAACAGGCACATGTCGAGCTGGTGCTCTCCCTCGGTGGCGACGGTACGTTCCTTCGTGCAACCGAAATTGCTCGGAAAGCGAACCTACCGGTATTGGGAATCAATCTCGGGCACGTGGGATTCCTCGCCGAATGGGAGGCCGACTCTCTCGAGACAGCTATCCATGCCGTCGCGGACCGCGAATATCGAGTCGAGGAGCGCATGACATTGGATGTCACTGTGTTCAACGAGGATGGCACGGTGTGCGGTACGGGCTGGGCGCTGAACGAATGCTCACTCGAAAAATCCGAACGGCGTGGCGTGCTGGATTCCATCCTGAGCGTCGATGGCGCTCCCGTCTCCAGCTTCGGTTGCGATGGTGTCATCGTCTCCACGCCGACGGGCTCTACTGCCTACGCCTTTTCTGCGGGTGGGCCAATTCTGTGGCCATCGTTGGACGCGATCCTCGTCGTTCCGAACAATGCGCACGCACTGTTTGCTAAACCGCTGGTTGTCAGCCCACAGTCAGAGGTGGCCGTCGATACGCGAAAGGCCGCCCACGCGGTGTGCGACGGCTTCCGCGTGCTCGATGTCCCCCCGCGAGGCCGTGTGGAAGTCAAGTATGGAAGCCAGAAGGTACGGTGGGTGCGGATGGACGATTCCACGTTCACGGATCGTATGGTGACCAAGTTCCGTCTTCCTGTGGACGGGTGGCGGAGGCCTGTTTCGTGGGCGGAGAAGCAGTAACAGTGTGCCCCGCAGTCCTGGATCGTCGCCTGCCGGTGCGTAGTGTGGTTTTGCCCCTAAGCTGTGAGAAGGAGGCCGCGTGCTTTCAGAGCTAGCTATTTACAACCTTGGTGTGCTCACCTCCGCAGGAGCAGAACCTGGCCCCGGTCTCACCGTCGTGACGGGCGAGACCGGCGCTGGTAAGACCATGGTTGTGGAAAGCCTGCGGCTGCTCAAGGGGGATCGCGCTGATGCGAGCAGAGTACGTATGGGCTCCAAGAAAGCCACAGTGGAGGGGCGCTTTGTCGTCGACGAGCACAAGCGAGCTGCCGTGGAAGAGCGGGGCGGCGAAATCGATGAGAACGGCGAAGTGATCATCACGAGGTCCGTGACCGACCAGGGCCGAAGCAAAGCCTATCTCGGCGGACGTGCGGTGCCTGCTGGTGTTTTGCGCGAATTTTCAGCTGATCTCATTACGATCCACGGGCAGCACGACCAGCTGCGACTAATGTCGCCGGAGGCACAGCGCGATGCCGTGGATGAATCATCCCCGGCTATCGGACCGCTGCGGGAGGCCTACGCGGACGCTTTTACCACGTGGCGAAGCCGTGCCAAAGACTTGAAGAACCGCCTGGAGAAGCGCCGTGAACTCGCCCAGGAATCGGATCGGCTCCAGTTTGCGATCAAGGAGATTTCCACCATTGCGCCGGAGGCGGGGGAAGAAGAGGAACTGTCCACCTCTATCCACCGCCTGCAAAGCGTCGATCAACTGCGTGAAGCAGCCTCGACGGCGCTGGCCATCATCGATGGGGAAGAGGATTCCTTCGACGACACATCGGCAGCAGGTGCGCTCGGCGAGGCGCAAGCAGCGCTCGCGGGTGCCGGAGACCCGGAGCTGTCGCGGCTTGCTGATGTTCTTTCCGAAATCACTTCCCAGCTCAGCGACGTGTCCGGCGATCTCGGACGTTTTATGGGCGATCTTCCGCTCGATCCCGACGCTTTGGACAAGGCTCTTCAGCGCCAGCAGGCGTTAAAGGGGCTCACCCGAAAGTATGCGCCGGATCTCGCTGGTGTCATCGAGTGGTGGCACAAGGCGGAAGCGAAGCTTTCCAAGCTGGATGTTTCTACAGAGAGCCTGGAAGCGCTGAAGAAAGAGGTTGCGGCTGCAGAAAAGGAGATGCGAGCGAAGGCGAAGAAACTCACCACCGCGCGCGTCGCTGCCTCCGAGACGCTGTCCACTGCCGTGACGGAGGAGATCCATGGGCTGTCTATGCCCAATTCTCAATTCCGCGTGGTGATTGGGAAGGCCAAGCCGACTATCTCCGGTTTTGATCAGGTGGAATTCCAGCTCAATGGGAAGAAGATTTCCTCCAGCGCGTCCGGCGGTGAGCTGTCACGCGTCATGCTAGCCATCGAGGTCATCATCAGCCAGGGCGGAGCGACCCTCGTATTCGACGAGGTTGACCAGGGCGTTGGTGGTCGCGCCGCCGGGCAGATAGGCAAGCGCTTAGCACTGCTTGCCCGTTCCAACCAGGTTATCGTCGTGACGCACCTGCCACAGGTGGCGGCGTATGCACAGACCCATATTTTCGTCTCCAAGGACGTTGAGCGTGGGGAAGCGGAGTCTGCCGTGAAGGTGCTCGAGGGGAAGGACCGCGTGGAAGAGATCGCCCGAATGATGGCGGGCCTTGATGATACTGCTACGGGCCGTGCTCACGCCAAGGAGCTGTTGGAATTGGCACGAAAGTTCAACGACGCAGATTAGCCCCCGTTCCGTTCTTCGTAACCACCGTTCTTTGAGCCTTGTGCGTCGCCCGTACAACGCTGTGGGCACCTCGTACGCCATGTTGGTAGTTGGTTTTCTCACCAACCGCCAGGTTCTGCCCCGCGCGCCTACCCCAGCTCCCGCCAGCTCACGTGCACAATAATGGCCATGAGTCTGTTCGGATCTGGGAAAGATTTGCCGGGAATCACCGGCACACTGAGGGAGTGCCCCGCTCACCTGCGCAAAATGAGCGAGGGCGACATAGCACTCGTGGATGTCAACGATTTGTCGCGCAGCTTCGCTAGCCGGCTGGCAGAGGCCTCACCGGCCGCGGTGATCAACGTTGGCTCGTTTGTCTCCGGATCCGTTCCCCACTTTGGCCCCCAAATGCTTCTCGACGAGGGCATCGTCCTCATTGAGGGAGTCGGGCCGGAAATTCGCTCTGAAGTAAAAAGCGGCAAGAAGGTGCGCGTCGACGGCGACGGCGTATACGTCGGAGACCGGTTGGTTGCGCGCGGCACCCGGGTCACCCCCGAGATCGCCGAGGAAAACTTCCGTACCGCGCAAACCTCGCTCGTGGATCGGATGGAGGCCTACTTCGGTAACGCCATCGAGTTCATTCACTCGGAGGCTCCTTTGCTTGTCGACGGTGTCGGGGTACCCGATCCCGGCATCGACATCGAGGACCGGAAGGTGCTCATCGTCGGGCCCTGCGATGACCTTCCGGAAGAGCTCAAGAAGCTGAAGAACTTCATCCGGGAGTACGACCCGGTTCTCATCGGTGTCGACAGGGGCGCCGATGTTCTCACCGACTCCGGCTACAAGCCTGACCTTGTCGTCGGCGACCCCTCGGAGATCTCCGCCGACGCGTTGCGCAGTGGCGCGCGCGTCGTCATGCCCGCCGATCCTGATGGTCACGCACCGGGATTGGAGAGGATCCAGGACCTGGGGGTGGGAGCAATCACGTTCCCCGCGCTGAGCAAGGAGTCTACGGAGCTCGCCATTTTGCTCGCCGATTTCCACGGTGCCTCCATGATCGTGCACCTCGGTCGCCCGGTTGATCTCCAGTCGGTGTTCGCTGGTACGACGGAGCAGCCCTCGGCACTGCTGACACGGTTCAAGGCGGGTGGCAAGCTTGTCGACGCCCGGGCCGTCTCCGATCTCTACGTCATGCAGGACACCTCCGCGGTTGCCTGGGTGTGGGCACTGTTCGGCCTCATCGTCCTGGCAGCGGTCACGGTGCTCATCGCCGGTTTCTCCGGTGATGGATCCTTTGCCGATAATTTGGTGACCACATGGAATAACGTTGCTCTGACGGTTCAGAGCTGGTTTAAGTAAGGAGGTATTGGCTAATGGCACGCGTTAATCCCACAGCAGCTGTGACCGCCGGCATCATGTTCGGCCTGGCAGGTGGACTTGTTGCAGGTACCTACCTCCTTGCCCCCAGTCTCGCCGGTTCGCCGATCGGCGGAGTGAGCGACAAGCTCGCTGTCGCTGAGCAGGAAGCCACCGTCTACGAGGCACAGGCAAACTCTGCGGATAGCTACATCTCTGACATTGCCGAGGATACGGTGCGAGGCCGGCTGGCAGACAAGCCCGTTGTCCTCATCACGACCCCGGACGTGAATGAGGAAGACTACGGTCATATCGATTGGTTATCCACCATTGCTGGTGCACCCTCGGTAACCCGCATCACGCTAACAGACACGTTCCTCACCCAGGACTCCGCAGAGCCATTGAAGTCTCTTGCTGCAACCACGTTGCCTGCAGGGATTCAGCTGAGCGAAGATAACCGCTCCGTGGGCACCCACATGGGTGAGCTCATTGGTGCGACACTGGCGGAGTCACCGACGAATGTGGTTTCGGCTACGGGGTCAGCCGATGCCGAGCCTGCTGAAGGCGAAGGAGAGACCGAGGGCGAGGCAGAAGGCGACGGCAACCAGGAGGCGTCGACAAGCCCGGTGCGCCAGGAGGAACGTGACCTTGTGTTCGGCGCACTGCGCGAGGCAGGCTACATTGCCTACGACGGTGAGCTTCCCACGGCTGCCGCCGTTGTGCTCGTCACGGGTGATTCGGATGGACGGGATGATTCCTTCCGTGTCAGCCAATACGTGGACTTTGCTCGCGCGTTGGACAAGAGCGGACTACCGACCACGGTGGCTGGGCGTCTACCATCTGCCGGCCCGGATGGCCTCATCGGTCGTCTGCGCACGAACCAGGAGGACGCACTGAGCGTGTCCACCGTCGATTCCATTGACCGGTTCTACGGACGCCTGGCGACAGTACTGGCAACGGTGGAGCAGATCTCCGGCGGGTCCGGGTCCTACGGCACCGCGAATAAGACAGATGCGGTGGCGCCGGCATAATGAGTTTCCAGTTTTCTGTGCGATCGTCCGATCATCTCTTGGATGCACCCATCATTTCTGTCCGGCGTGACCGGGTGACGATGCCCACCGGAGAAGCAAACCGCGAGATCGTTGAGCACTTCGGTGCCATTGCCGTCGTGTGTGAGAAAGACGGCAATATTGTGCTGGAGAAGCAGTATCGCCACAGCGTGGGCCGCCACCTGTGGGAGCTTCCTGCGGGGCTGCTGGATAAGCCCGATGAGCCCGCACTCGAGTGCGCCAAGCGAGAGCTGAAGGAAGAAGTCGGGCTGGAGGCACATTCCTGGTCGCTCATCACTGATCTGGTGACCAGCCCCGGGTTCTGCGACGAGGCCGTGCGCGTGTTCCATGCCACCGACGTTGCTGAAACAGAGCGCCCGGAGGCCGAAGACGAGGAAGCAGACCTCACCTGGGAATGGGTGCCACTAGAAAAGGCCCGCCAGATGGTTCTTACAGGCGAGATCTGCAATTCGATCGCCATTGCGGGGATCATGTGCTGCGGTGGATCCGAGCGCAGCATCGACGCCCCCTTTGACCTTCGGCCCACCGCTCTGGCAAACCGCAAGCGGGAGCTCAAAGTAGGCGACTGGCACTAGCAATGGGGCGCAACCACTCCACCCACAGTGACTCTCCCGGTCATGCAGCGCTTACCACTCCAGCAGCGCGACTTGCTGAGCAGTGGGTGACCTACCTGACGGTGGAGAAGGGGAAAGCTGCCAACACCATTGCCAGCTACCGGCGGGATCTCGCCTCCTACCTGGACTTCGTGGGTTCCAAACCGCTTAGTGAGGTGACCGCCAACGACATCGAGGCGTTTTTACAGTCCCTCGGTAGGGAAGGATTGGCCGTCAGCAGCGTCCGCCGGATGCTCTCCACCATCCGGGGGCTGCACGCCTTCGCCCTCGAGGAGGGCGCGATTGCCGGCGATGTCGCCCACGACATCACACCCCCGGCGATGCCACAGCATCTGCCCGACACTTTGACCGTCGACGAGGTTTCGCGTCTCATCGAATCACAGGCGGGTGATAGTGCGCTTGCCCTGCGAAACCGTGCTCTGCTGGAGCTTCTCTACGGCACCGGTGCCCGTATTTCCGAAGTTCTTGACCTCGTCGTGGACGACATCACCGCCTTGGAAGAGACGGACGGCATCCTTGTCCTCACAGGTAAGGGGGATAAACAGAGGATTGTCCCCGTGGGCTCAAAGGCGAGGCAGGCCCTGGATGCCTACCTTGTGCGTGGGCGACCGCAACTGAACAAGGGGAAGTCGCCCGCGCTGTTCCTCAACGTCCGCGGTGGCAAGGCAATGTCCCGACAATCGGCCTGGCAGGTGGTAAAAACAGCTGCCAGTGAAGCGGGTATCAACAAGGATATTTCCCCGCACACGCTCCGCCACTCGTTTGCCACCCACTTGCTCGAGGGCGGTGCCGATGTCCGCAGCGTGCAGGAGCTTCTCGGCCACGCATCGGTGACTACGACGCAGATCTATACGCACATCACCGCCGACAGCCTGCGCGCGATGTGGCACACCGCGCACCCGCGAGCGTAAGCAACGCCCGCGAGCGTAAGCAACGCCCGCGAGCGTAAGCAACGCCCGCGAAAAAGGGGAGCGCAACCACCGGGCGTCGACAAGCATAACCCGGTCGGAGGGGCGCCAAAGCAGGGGAGTAGAGACCCGGAAACGTCGAGAAACTAAAGGTCAAGTGCATGTTGAGGGTTTGGACACGCGACGGAACCGCGACGTAGGTATGACGTTGCCGTTGTAGACTTTAGGGCAAGAAAGAAACAAATTACGGCGCTGTAATTCCTCGTGGGTTGTGAAAAACCACGAATTGCGGCTGTTGGTGAAGGTTCATGGAGGTGCTGTGTCCACGCGCGATGATGACGGACTGTTTAGAAAGTCCGACCTGCCAGCCGATGCTGAGCGCGGTCTGACAGGACGTCCGCTGCGCACGATCCCCGAGCCACCCGTGCTCCACAAGCACGGGCCAGCGAAGATTCTGGCGATGTGTAACCAGAAGGGCGGAGTGGGCAAGACCACCTCGACAATCAACCTAGGTGCGTGCCTGGCGGAACAAGGACGCAAGGTGCTGCTCGTTGACCTCGACCCGCAGGGCGCGCTGTCGGCCGGTTTAGGAATTCGACAGGATGAACTTGACTTGACGGTGTACAACCTCCTGGTGGACACCAATGCGACCATTGAGGAAACGATCCTTTCCACGCGGGTGCCTGGCCTCGATCTCGTTCCCGCCAACATCGACCTCTCTGCAGCAGAGATCCAGCTGGTCAATGAGGTCGGTCGTGAACAGACCTTGGCCCGTGCGCTGCGCCCCGTACGACGCGAATACGACTACATCGTCTTGGACTGCCAGCCCTCGCTGGGGCTCTTGACCGTGAACGCGCTGACGTGTGCGCAGGGAGTCATCATCCCCATGGAATGCGAGTTCTTCTCCCTGCGTGGTCTCGCGCTGCTCACCGATACCGTGGAGAAGGTACGCGACCGCCTCAACTTCGATCTCGATGTGCTGGGCATCCTGGTGACCATGTTTGACCGCCGCACGACGCACTCCCGGGAGGTCATGGAGCGCCTCGTTGATGTCTTCGGCGAAAAGGTCTTCGAAACGGTCATTACCCGTACCGTGCGGTTCCCGGAGACATCCGTCGCCGGTGAACCGATTATCACGTGGGCGCCGAAGTCCCAGGGTGCCGAGCAGTACCGGAACCTTGCCAAAGAGGTCATCGAACGGACCGCTCTCGAGTGACGCCGGCGACGCATATCGGCGACGATGCCACCTTGTCCCAGCCGGCAGAACAGCCGGAACTTACCGGCTTTCGCGTCGCTCTCCACAACTTCGAGGGGCCGTTCGACCTCCTTCTCCACCTCATCGGCAAGAAAAAGCTGGATATCACGGAGGTCGCGCTTGCCGAAGTAACCGACGAGTTCATCGAGTACACGCGTGCTTTGGGAGAAACCGCGGACCTCGATGAGACAACGCAGTTCGTACTCGTTGCAGCGACGCTTCTAGATATCAAAGCTGCTCGCTTGATCCCCCACGGCGAGAGCGACTCGGAGGAGGAGCTGGAAGCCCTGCGGGAGCGGGAGCTTCTCTTCGTACGCCTTCTCCAGTACCGCGCCTATCAAAAGGTGGCGGCACTGTTCCGCCAGTGGGAGGAGCAGGCAGACAAGACCTATCCGCGCGAGGTGTCGATGGAGGAACCCTTTGTGGGGTTGCTTCCCCCATTGCGGTTCGATGTGGATTTGGCCGACTTTGCTACGCTGGCAGCGAGTGTCTTTAGGCCACACAAGGAAGAAGCTGTCGACACCGGCCACCTGCACCAGGTTGAGGTTTCGGTCCCGCACGAGGCGGGATTCCTCCTCGATACGCTCTCGCTGGCAGGAAAGGGCACGTGGATGACCTTTTCCACGCTTACCCGCGACTGCACCGCCTCGATGGAGATCGTCGGGCGATTCCTCGCTCTACTCGAGCTTTTCAAAGCCCACGCCGTGGACGTCGATCAGCCTGAACCGTTAGAGGAGCTCAATGTAGCCTGGACAGGAAAGAGCGTGGATCCGACGGTGGTGGCAGCAGCGAACTGGGATTAGAACCCGTAAATTCAGGGTGCCGTCTAGGCGTCGGTGTGTAGTTGTCCGGGTGGTTGTGTGTTTGTGTACTTCCAAAACCGGAGAATACGGACTCAAGCATCGTTCGTTTTCACTTAATTGTTTCGCTTGAATTAACGAATTGAACGGAGTTTAATCATGGGTATGCAGTTACGGTCTGAGTTGGAATCCCTCCTGTTGGTAGTGGATACTCCGGCGACCGTCGCAGCACTTGCCGCTGCGACCGAGCACTCAGAAGACGAGGTTGCCACCCAGCTGCGCGCGCTTTCCGAGGAATACACCGCGCGTGGCAGCGGCATTGATCTCCGAGAAGTAGATGGTGGCTGGCGGTTCTACACCCGGCGCGGAAACTCGCGCGTGGTGGAGAGGTTTATCACTGGTGGAAGCCACACGAAGCTCACCAAAGCGGCAATGGAAACGCTTGCTGTTGTCGCCTACCGCCAGCCCGTGACGCGCTCCCAGATTTCGGCCATCCGCGGCGTTAACGTCGACGGCGTAATGCGTACCTTGGCGCTCCGCGGGCTTGTCCGCGAATGCGGTACGGAACAGGGCGCGATCCTCTATGAAACGACGGAGCTCTTCCTCCAGCACTTGGGAATTGATTCACTCGACCGGCTGCCAAACCTTGCCCCCTTGCTGCCGGAAGTAGATCAGATTGAGCAACTCTAGTTCGAAGAAGAATTCACGAGATTCCCACCTGCGCCAGTCTCCGGGCGCCACGTCCACGGAAGGCACTGCGCTTACAGCTCCGGTGTTGCCGACACGAGGCAACGCTGACTGTCCCAATGAACCGGAAACGCAGGAGCTCATTGCCTTTGACAAGGAGCACCTCTGGCACCCGTACGCGCCGACACCGAACACGTACCCGCATGTTCTCGTTTACAGATCGGAGGGCGTGTACCTGGACACCAGCGAGGGTCGGCTCATTGATAGCATGAGCTCCTGGTGGGCAGCAGCCCACGGGCACCGTCATCCTGCTCTGGTTGCTGCTGCCAAGCGCCAGATCGACACGTTGGAGCACGTCATGTTCGGGGGGCTGACCCACCAACCGGCCGTGGAACTAGCCAGGAAGCTGGTACACCTCACCGGCTTGGAGCGCGTCTTTTATTCCGACTCGGGATCAGTATCCGTAGAGGTGGCCATGAAGATGGCCCTCCAATATCAGCGGGGGAAGGGCCACCCAGAGAAGAATCGTTTCCTCACGTGGCGCAGCGGTTACCACGGGGATACCCAAGGCCCAATGAGCGTGTGCGACCCAGAAGGTGGCATGCACTCCATGTGGGAGGGAACGCTCACCAAGCAGATTTTCGCGCCAGCACCACCGGTGATGGGTGCTTCTGACTCAGAACAAGATGCATATGTAGCCGAGTTCGAGCGCTACATCGACGATTCCGTCGCCGCCGTCATCGTGGAGCCACACGTGCAGGGCGCCGGTGGGATGCGATTCCACGATGTGTCGCTTGTCCAGAAGGTTGTGGAGCTCTGCCACCGTCACGGCATCTTGTTCATTGCCGATGAGATCGCCACGGGCTTTCGGCGCACTGGACCGATGTTCGTCACGACCGGCATGGGCGTGGACATCATGTGCGTGGGTAAGGCCCTGACCGGTGGCTTCATGAGTTTCGCCGCAACGCTTGCTTCCAGTGAGATTGCTGAGGCCATCGGGACGCTTATGCATGGGCCGACGTTTATGGGCAATCCGCTTGCCTGCGCGGTGTCCCTCGCATCGGTGACGCTGATGGAACACGAGCCGTACGACATCGACCACATTGCCGACCAGCTCACTACTGGGCTTGCCCCGGCGAAGGAGCTGCAAGGCGTGTCCGATGTGCGGGTGTGTGGTGCCATCGGCGTCATTGAAATGAACCATGACGTGGACATGGTGGCAACCACGCGCGCAGCAATCGACGCGGGCGTGTGGATCCGTCCCTTTGGGCGACTCATTTACGCCATGCCCCCATTTATCAGCACTGACGAGGAGCTCGCCACCATCACTCGCGGTCTTGTCGCAGCCGCCACACACGCCTAAGGATCACGCGTGGCACGCAAGCAGGCACGGCTGTGTGGCCTGCCTATCGCTGCCGGTTCGTCGGCAGCTGGTGTCTGTTTGCTGGTGCCTGTTCACGTAATGATCACGGTGCCTGTTTCTGTGCCGACCACGGTTTTTGACGTGTGGTTGACGGGGCTGACCCTCCGCGTGCTGCACGCGCATTACGCAGCCACTGAATAATACAAGGAAAGGAAAAACGGCAATGAAGATTGCTGTAACTGGAACGAACACGGACGTAGGTAAGACGATCGCTACGGCGGCGCTTGCCGTCGAGCTGAACCGGAGGGGAACCGCCGGTGGCGATTGGCACATGATTAAACCTGTGCAGACAGGCGAAAATGATTCCGATGCGCGAACAGTACGCGAGCTGACAGGAATCGAAACCGAAGAAGTCATGCACTATCCGGAGGCACTCGCCCCGGATCAATCGGCAATTCGCGCAGGAATCGAGCCAGCACCGCTGGAACAGGTTGCAGATGAGGTTGCACGCAGAAACGGGAACTATCTCGTGGAGGGCGCAGGTGGAATCCTCGTCCGGCTTGGAAGGGATTGGACGTTCCTTGATATGTGCGTGCGTCTCGACATGCCCATTGTTGTCGTTTCCTCCATGCAGCTGGGCTCCCTCAACGCCGCGGAGCTGACCGTTTCCCACATCCAGTCCCACGGCGGGCGAGTGCTTGGTGTCATCGGCGGAAGCTACCCGGCGCAGCCGGATTTGGCTACCCGCTTAAACGTGGATGAGATGGAAGCGAAGACAGGCGTGCCGTTTGCCGGTGTTCTGCCTGCGGGAAGCGGCAAACTCTCGCGCGAGGAATTCGCCACGGTAGCCACTGGTCTCGACTTGGATAAATTGGGTTTGTAGTGTATCGTTTCGCAGTCGGACAGCCCATGTGAGCATGCGTCAGCAGGCGTGTGCAGCACTGGTGATCGTGGATCAAAAAACCAGGTCGCACCCTCGTTGTGTGCATGGGCACGGACCGGAAAACACCTGTGCGGTTTACGGGACTGCCGAGAGGAGCTGCTCCTTTCCAGCACCATAGCACAGAAAATGAGGGTTAGAATCGGTTTCAGAATCCGCACGATGGTGTGCGCATCATCTGCGAACTGATCGGCCCACATCAACAAACGAAGAAGGAATATTTGTGACACCATCCGCTCGCCGAGACGGCACACCGGGAAGGAACAAAGGCCGCAACGGCGGCTCCTCATCCCGGTCTTTCAACAAGAACAAAACAACGAAGGGGAAGGGGGCGCACCGCTCCCACTCCAAAAACCGCTTCGCCCGTGAATATGAGCAGCCACGCACAGGCGGCGCTGCTGGCGGACGCAATGGCCGTCGCCCGCAATCGCAGGCACCGGGCCGCTCCCGTCGCGCCGAGGACGTGTACGTCTCCAAGGCCAAGCCTGCACGGCACCAGCACACCTCCGGTGCAAACGCCGGTGGCCAGGTCAACGTCGAGGGCGGTGTGCGCCTGCAAAAAGTGCTCGCCCAGGCAGGTGTCGCCTCGCGTCGCATGTCTGAGGAGCTCATCGCCCAGGGCCGCGTGGAGGTCAATGGGCAGATCGTCATGCGTCAAGGTGTCAGGGTTGATCCTGATACCGCCGTCATCCGCGTTGATGGCGTGCGCGTCAAGGTCAACGAAGACCTCGTCTACATTGCGCTGAACAAGCCACTGGGCGTGCAGTCCACAATGAAGGACGACATGGGTCGTCCGTGCGTGGGCGATATCGTGGGCGAGAAGGTCGATGCCGGCCTGCATCTTTTCCACGTCGGTCGTCTCGATGCTAAGACGGAAGGGCTGCTCCTCCTCACCAACGATGGCGAGCTTGCCAACCGTCTCATGCACCCCAAGTACCACGTGTCCAAGACCTACCTGGCCACGGTTCTCGGCGAAGCAGACCGGGATCTGATCAAGAAGCTCCGTGAGGGCGTCGATCTCGAGGACGGCATCGCTAAGGCGGACTACGTTCAGATCGTCGATACGTACGAGGGACGTTCGCTCATCCGTGTCGAGCTCCACGAGGGACGAAAACACATCGTGCGTCGCATGCTGAAAGAGCTGGGCTTCCCCGTGCAGCAGCTTGTCCGTACCAAGATCCACACCGTGCAGCTGGGTGAACTCACCCCCGGCGCGATCAGGCACTTAAACGATGCAGAGCTGCGCGCCCTGTACAAGGCGGTGGAAATGTGATTATCGCAATTGACGGCCCATCTGGCACCGGAAAATCGACTGTCTCCCGCGCCGTGGCCACCAAACTAGGGGCCAAATACCTGGACACGGGTGCCATGTACCGGATCGCCACCCTGCATATCCTGCGCTGTGGGATTGACCCCGCTGACACGGCAGCTGTTATTGAGCGCACGGCAGATCTCCCGCTGCGCATCTCCGATGATCCTGCTGATACGCGCGTGTTCCTCGCCGATGACGATGTCTCCGCGGAGATTCGTGGGCCCGAGGTGACCGCAGCTGTCTCCGCTGTGTCCGCGATCCCCGAGGTGCGCGGGAACCTCGTTGCTCAGCAGCGTCGAATCGCCGCTACCGCCGGCGATATTGTCATGGAAGGGCGGGATATCGGCACTGTTGTGCTAGTCGACGCCCCGACGAAGGTGTACTTGGATGCTCGCCCGGAGGTGCGGGCCCAGCGACGCCACGACCAAAACGTGGCGGCCGGTAAGGCAAGCGATTACGATGCGGTGCTTGCCGATGTCATCCGTCGTGACGAGCTCGACTCGAGCCGCAAAACATCACCTCTGCGCCCGGCCGAGGACGCAACCATCATCGACACATCCGACCTCACGATGGATGAGGTTATCTCCGCTGTGATCAAAACCTACAAGGAGGGGAAATGACCACCAACCCGCATGACGAAGAGCACGACGAGGACACCGTCTTCGTCTACCCGGCAAGTGGCGGCGGGGAAATCTCTGCCGATGATGCTTTCACCGAAGAGGACGTGGAAGTCCTCGGCGGTGGGTATGCCGACTCGGAGTTCCAACCGCATGATTTTGATTTCTCCGCTTTCGATGAGGAATTCGCCGCCGCTGACGATGAAGACTTCTCGGATGAGGATCGCTGGGAGGAGCTGGAGCGTGCCTTCGGCGTCGAGCGCGAGCCCCACACCGAGGAGGCCCTCTGCACAGTCGCCATCGTCGGTAGACCGAACGTGGGTAAATCGTCACTGGTGAACCGGTTCCTTGGCCGTCGCGAGGCCGTGGTGGAGGACACCCCGGGTGTGACCCGCGACCGCGTGAGCTACCTCGCTGAGTGGAATGGCCAGCGATTCTGGGTGCAAGACACCGGTGGGTGGGACCCCGACGCCAAGGGCATCCACGCAGCCATCGCCCGCCAGGCAGAGGTTGCAATGGCAACCGCCGACGTCATCGTCATGGTGGTAGACACAACCGTCGGTATTACCGCCAGCGACGAAGTCATGGCGCGCAACCTGCAGCGTTCCGATGTCCCCGTGATCCTCGTGGCGAACAAGGTCGATTCCCCGAAGCAGGAAGCCGAAACAGCTGAGTTTTGGGGTCTGGGGCTTGATTACCCGTACCCAGTGTCCGCACAACACGGCAAGGGCGGTGCCGACGTTCTCGACCAGATCCTTGAGCTTTTCCCCGATGAGCCCCGTCAGACCTCGATCACCGAGGGCCCGCGGCGCGTGGCGCTTGTGGGCAAACCAAACGTGGGCAAGTCCTCGCTTCTGAACAAGCTGTCCAAAGAGGAGCGTTCCGTCGTTGATGACGCAGCCGGAACGACTGTCGACCCCGTTGACTCGCTGGTGCAACTGGAAGGTGGCCTGTGGAAGTTTATTGACACCGCAGGGCTTCGTCGAAAAGTAAAAAATGCCTCCGGCCACGAGTACTACGCCTCCCTGCGCACCAAAACCGCCATCGACGCAGCCGAAGTGTGCATCCTCATCATCGATGCCTCCGAGCCGATTTCTGAGCAAGACCAGAAGCTGCTGGGCACCGTCGTGGAATCCGGCAAGGCTCTCGTCATTGCCTTTAACAAGTGGGATCTTGTTGACGAGGACCGCAGGGACTACCTCGACCGGGAAATCGATGAGCAGCTCGCTCACGTCCCGTGGGCCAAGCGCATCAACATCTCCGCCAAGACTGGGCGCGCACTGCAGAAGCTCGAGCCCGTCATGCTGGAGGCCCTGGAATCCTGGGATCAGCGCGTGTCCACCGGCCAGCTCAACAACTGGCTACGGCAGGCCATTGCCGCCAACCCGCCACCGATGCGTGGTGGCCGACTCCCGCGCGTGCTTTTTGCCACGCAGGCATCTACACAGCCACCAGTTATCGTGCTGTTCTCGACTGGCTTCCTGGACGCGTCCTACCGCCGTTACCTGGAGCGCAAGTTCCGCGAACAGTTCGGATTTGAGGGCACGCCAGTCCGGATTGCCGTACGTGTACGGGAGCGCCGTGGCGGAAAGACGAACCGCAAGAAGCGGTAGCTATTCGCTGCGATGTGGCTAACGAGACTCGTTGTGGCCCCGGCTGTCGCCCAGTGCGTGACAGCCGGGGCCATTCGTCTGTGGAAACTGACAGCTATTGCATAGCTATGTGCAGGCGAGACAGGGCGATAGCGTAATCTAAAAGCTATGGATTCGAGGATTGCGCTGGCCATCGACACTGCCAAGCTGTACTACGTCGAGGGACTGTCCCAATCCGAAGTGGCGGGAAAATTGGGGGTCTCTCGCCCGACTGTATCCAAGCTGCTCACCCTCGCCCGGGACGCGGGCTATGTGCGCATCGAGATCGACGACCCGCGAACCTCGAGTTCCATCCTCTCAGAGCGGCTGAAGGATGCCTTTGGACTCACCGAGGCCAGGGTGATTCCGGCGATTACGACCTCTTCGGGTGCTCACATCGATGATGCGCCCTCCCTGCTCCTCACCGAACTAGGAAAAATCGGCGCGGAAATGCTGGATACGCTCGTCACCGATGGGGACCTCATTGGTGTGAGCTGGGGAAACACTCTTCATGCCATTGCCAGTCAGCTACAACAAAAGACCGTCACCGGTGTGCGCATCGTGCAGTTGAAAGGCGGGCTGTCCCACTCAGCACACAGCACGAACGATTTTGACACGATTTCCAAATTCTCCGAGGCCTTCTACGCGCCGGCCCACTTGCTGCCGCTCCCGGCCGTGTTCCAATCGGCTGAGGTGAAGCGCCTGGTGGAAGGCGAGCCGTTTATTGAACAGCTCATGTCGCTGGCGCGTAAATCCACTATCGCCGTGTTCACTGTGGGGTCTGCTACGCCCGAATCTACTTTGCTGCAGCTGGGCTATTTCAGCGATGAGGATGTCACGCACATCTTGGCACACGCTGTGGGGGACATCTGCTCGCGGTGGGTGACGGCCGACGGCGAGATTGCCGTGCCGGACATCGATGAGCGCTCTGTAGGAATCTCTCTAGCTGATCTGCGTAAAGTCCCTACGCGTCTCCTTGTCGCCGGTGGGTTGGACAAAGCAGAGCCACTGCGCGTTGCCTTGGAAAAGCAGATGGCCACCCACCTCGTGACCGATTCGACGACCGCTGAGCACATCCTCCAGGCCACGGGTGCGTCATAGTCCACGGCTGTCCAAACCGTCTGCAGGGTTGTCCTACGGCGCCCGTATACGCGAGTTGTACACTTTTCCCGTGCTCACATACCGATCGTTGCTTGCCGCTGGAGCCAGCCTCGCTGTTGCCCTAGGCAGTTCAGTCGTTGCGCCGGTGTCGGATGCCATGGCTGCGCCTGCACACACGCTTGTCGACGCACCTTCGGTTACCGTCGCACCTATCCCACTGTCTGTCATCGACGATGACGGATGGATTGCAACGGACGAGCGCACCCACATCAGCGTGCTGTACACCGCCAGTGGCCGGTGGGAGGAAACTGCCAACGCGCACGAAATCGTGCCTGCGCTGTCACTCATCAAACTGCTCATCGCCGAATATGTTGTGCGCCATTCCCTTGGCCCGGGCTCCCTCGTCGATCGCGAAACGGCCCTGGACATGGTGCGTGCCTCCGATGACGAGGCTGCTAGGGAACTTTTTGAGAAGTATCCCACCTCCATCGAGAGCGTCGTTGCGGAAGAGAACCTGCGGTTTACCTGGGTAGGTAAGACGTGGGGAACGGCCGTGACCACGACAGGGGATATGGTGCGGTTCATTCGTGCTATGAAGGAAGAAAACTCACCGGTCATCGATGCGATGGAATCGGCTCTACCAGTCGCTGCTGATGGGTACAAGCAGGACTTCGGCACTGCCACCTTCCCCAGCGTGACGGGGACGAAATTCGGCTGGTCCAACGATCGTGAATCCGCACATTTCACCGCGTCGATAGGCGAGGGATTCATCGTCGTGGCATCAACGGCCGGATCGAAAGACGAGCACACCGCCGATGTCACGAAAGCGTTTGCCCACCATACCTGCGTAATTTCGATGGATCCGCGGCTGTGGGCGTATGCCCCGAGCTCGGTGGCCGAGGCCGAGAGGGAAGACCACGCGACCTATCTGCTCGTCTCCTCCACCATAAGCGAAGAGAAAGCGGAGGAGTTTGCGAAGTCAGTACGGCTCGTGCAGCGCACCGATGGTGGTGAGTGTGGCCAAAACGAGCGTTCCATTCTCCGCGTTAGCCCTGTAATATCGGCTTCACTGAAAAGAGCTAACGCTCTGGTGTGTGGTCTGGACGAGCAGCGGGTGCCGACTCGTTCTGGCCTGTTGGTGGATCCGTAAGTACTTGGGCTCCGGCGCAGAAATCTTCCACCCACGCGGCATCTTTATACATGGCTGGAACGGTGCCGCGCATGACATCTGCCGTTAATGCTGTGGCCTCCTGTGAATCCCGGACAGGGAGTTCTGCCGACGATGCGACGAAAATGATGTTGCCACCGCGCTTGCCCTTCAACACGGTGTGATCGGCAATGAGCCCTACATGCGGGAACGCCTCACGTAAGGTGACAGCTTCTCGCTTGGCTGTCTCGAGCGCGCCCCTCACCCCACAGTTGACAACGTACAGTCCCGGCTCAGCGAGACTGCGGTGCACGGCGTTGGCGAATTCTAGCGTCGTCAAAATCCGGGGTGTAAAATCCGCAGAGAACACGTCGCGGATGACGATGTCCCGGGAGGAGGGGCGAAAAGATTCCGTGACGGCGCGTGCCTCGCCTACACGAATTTTTACCTGCGGGGCGCGGGGAACATCGCACAGCGCGCGGGCGAGCTCAGCCAGCTTCGCGTCGATCTCCACCACGGTATTCCTGCTCTCCGGGTAGCGCGCAGACACGTATCGCGCCAATGAGCAGCCGGCGCCTCCAAGGTGAGTGATACGACGGGGAGAAACCCCGGTAGAACGTGCGAACCACGCAATACTCGCGGCGATCCACTGCATGTATGGAAACGCGAGCCGTGTCGGGTCTCCCACGGTGATATGCGACGAATATTGACCATTGACGAGGAGATTCCAAGCATCCTCGTAGCCCGCGACCTTTTCAAAGGACGCAACCCCGGAATCGATGGGGTACTCTCTCCCATTTTCGCGTATGAGCTTCGTCTCCTCGGAGTTGCTGCCTCCATCGGAGCCCGTGGCGGAGTATTTGCGTTTGTGAGAATGGGTTTTCTTATGCCCCACGCTAGTGCTCCTCGTGAGCTGCAAGAGCGTCGCGGTATTTCTGTACGAGCGTCTTCGTCGCCTCTGCCCAGGAGTACTTTTCCGCCTCGACCCGTGCCTGGGCGGGGAAATCGGCGTTTTCGTATGCAGCGCGAATCCGAGTGACCCATTCGTCGGTTGCATCAGGGGTGGCGAGGAAACCAGTCTCCCCATCGACGACGGTAAATGGGATCCCTCCGGCACGGGCACCAACGACGGGGATACCGCTGGCCATTGCTTCCAACGCAACGAGCCCCAAGGTTTCCGTCTTGGAGGGGAAAAGGAAGACATCCGCTGACGCGAAGGCAGATGCTAGCTCCTCGCCCCGCATGTATCCCATGAACGTGCACCATTCGCGGGGGAACTTCTCTTGGAGAGCATCTTCGTTAGGGCCGCCGCCAACAAAAGCGAGGCGAGCGCCGGGGACGATGGTACGGAGCTTCTCCATGACGGGGTAAAGGAACTTCAGATTCTTTTCCTTGCTCAGGCGACCAACGAACATCATGAGAGGGGCATCAGGGTTGCCGTCAGTGAGTCTGATGCGCATGTCTGCTGTTTTCCGTTGCGGGCGGTACAGTTCCGTGTCCACGGCCTTCGGCCAGAGTTCGACGTTTTTAATCCCGACGCTCTGGGCGCGCTCGAGCATCGGCAGCGAGGTGACGAGGTTGATGTGCGCCCGGTTATGGAAGAACCGGATGAGGTGTTGGACAGGGCCACTGATAGCAGAAAGGCCCAGGTCTTTCATATAATCCGGCACGTTGGTATGGAAACTAGCAACGAGGGGAGTGTGGTTCTTCTTGGCCACGCAAATGCCACCCGCAGCAAGCCACACGGGGTTGACAACGTGGATAATATCCGGGTTGAAGTCGGTGACGATGCTTACTGCGTGTGGCGTAAGCCAGCCGTACTTCAGTTCCGGATAAACAGGAAGCCCCGTCGCAGGGACTCCTATTACGGGAAAACCTGCGAAGGTATCTGGGCATGGCTGAGGGGCGACGACAATGCACTCGTGGCCAAGCTCCTGCAGTTGCTCCAACGTCTTGGTCAAACGGGTAACGACACCGTCGATTTTGGGCAGGAAAACCTCGGTGAAAAAGGCAATGCGCATATAACTCAGTGTAGGAAGAGACAGACCGTGTGCCCTCATGAGGGCACACGGTAAATGGATGTTACTTGTTGAGGGTCGGCTCGCCCGGGTGTTGGTGCTTCGTCCATAGGGAGCGTGCCGGGATCTTGTCCAGGTCGGCGCGGTCCGCGTACTTCTTGGCCGTGTTTTCTACCTCGTGGAGAAGGCCTTCCGACAAGGTGGTGGGCTCGAGGCCCAGCTTGAGGAAGTTATCGTTGGTCACAAGCAGTTCGTTCTCCGCCGACTCCTTACGCGGGTTGGGAACCATCTGTACTTCTGCGTCGGTGATCTTGGAAACAAGGTTGGCCAGATCGCGGACGCGGTGGGTTTCCGTCATCTGGTTGAAGATCTTTACGCGGTCGCCACGTGACGGCGGATTCTGGATTGCCAACTCGATGCAGCGCACCATGTCGCGAACGTGGATGAAGGCTCGTGTCTGGCCACCCGTGCCGTGAACCGTCAGCGGGTAGCCCAGCGCTGCCTGCATGAGGAAGCGGTTCAGCACGGTGCCGTAGTCGCCGTCGTAGTCGAAGCGGTTGATGAGGCGCTCGTCTCGTTCCGTCTGCGGAGTGTGCGTACCCCAGATGATTCCCTGGTGAAGATCGGTAATACGCAGTTCGTCGTTCTTTGCGTAGTAGGCGAACAGGTTTTGATCAAGAACCTTGGTCATGTGGTACACGGAGCCAGGATTGGTGGGGTAGAGGATCTCCTGCTCGATCTCTTTGCCGTCGGTCTTGACCGTGACGGTGAGGTAGCCTTCTGGGAGCTTCATGCCGGCGGTGCCATAGCCGTACACACCCATCGTGCCGAGGTGCACGACGTGGATATCTTGGTCGTTTTCGACGATTGCCACCAACAGGTTGTGCGTTGCGTTTACATTGTTGTCCACGGTGTAACGCTTGTGGGTGGAGTTGGTCATGGAGTACGGCGCGGAACGCTGCTCAGCAAAGTGAACGACAGCATCGGGCTTTTCCGTAGTCAGGAACTCGCGGAGTTTGTCATACTCCTGTGCAATGTCGAACTTGAAGGTGCGAATTTCCTTGCCGCTTACTTCCTTCCATGCCTCGACACGCTCATTGAGGGGGCGGATCGGGGTAAGGGAGAATGCGCCGAGTTCCTCGTCAATCGCCCGTCTCGATTCGTTATCAACGATGAGTACGTCGTGTCCAGCATCGGACAAGTGCAAAGCTGTAGGCCAGCCGCAAAAGCCATCGCCACCGAGGACTGCAATTTTCACGTATATCTCCACTTACCATGGTCGAAAATAGTTACATCGTTCAACGTTAGTTGGTTTCTACTAACTTTGCCCGGCGAGGAGAAAAATTCCTGGCCTGGGGTTACCCCTAAAGGGTCGGATCGATCGGTGCGACGGGAAGCTGCAGGCCATGGTCTTAGCTCCACGCCCTTGCGGAGGCATCATCGTCGCCAGCGTGGTAGCCATCTGCGAGCTCTTATCGAGGAAGCATCGTGATAGAAAAACCACCCTGTTCTGCACGATTGTGTGGATCACGGTGGTTATTGGGGCCGAGGGAAAACAACCCCATGTTCAGTTTGTGGTTTTTATCTCACTCAAAGCGTGAGACATTCTCACACGGACAGGGTGAACCCCTACTTGGATTCCTGCGCACGCTCCGGGACGGGCATGCCCAGTGCCTCGAAAGCGGTGGGGTAATTCTTGGTGGCCGAATCGGTGCCGTTCCAGCACTCCACGTTCTTGATCTCGGGAAGCATATCGCGGTGGAAGATCGGATCCAGTCCCTTGGAACGCTGCTCCGAGTAGTTGCGCAGCAGCTTGATGGCGACTCCACCGAGAGGAACGATGGCGATGAGGTTGATGATGACCATGGTGCCGGCGAACGTATCACCAAGCGCCCAGATGAGTGGCACGGTGCCCACGGAGCCGAAGACAACGAAGACGAGGACTGCGACACGGAACACGGTGAGCGCCGTCTTGGAGTCCGTCAGGTACTGGACGTTGGCCTGCGCGAGGTAGTAGTTACCGATCAGCGAGGAGAAGGCGAGGCAGAACAACACCAGGGTGACAAAGTGGATTCCCCACGTGCCAACAGAGTGTGCCACGGCATCCTGAGTAAGAGAGGAAGTCTGGCCTTCCTCTGCCGTGTGGTAATCGCTGAGCAAAATGATGAAAGCAGTGATGGTGCAGACAAGGAGGGTATCGAAGTACACGCCGAGAGTCTGCACGAGGCCCTGTTTCACGGGGTGCGACACAGTTGCGGTAGCGGCAGCGTTAGGAGCCGAACCTTCGCCGGCCTCATTGGAAAACAGGCCACGCTGCATGCCGTACATGAAGGCCATGCCCATCGTGGCACCGCCGATCTGGCGGAAACCGAAGGCTGCAGCAAAAATATCGGAAATCATGGCGGGAACGTGCTGAATATTCAGACCGACGATGATGAAGCCGAGGATCAGGTAAGCGACCGCCATGAACGGGACAATCATCTGCGTAAAGTTGGCGATGCGCTGCACGCCACCGAAGATGACGAGGCCAGCGAGGATTGCCATGGCAAAGCCGACGCCGAGACGGACGAGGAAGGTGGTGTGCTCATCCATCGGGGAGCCGATGGTCTCCACCGACTTGGCGATGGCTTCCACAACAGCGTTGGACTGCAGCGCGTTGTACACGAACCCGAAGGTAAAGGCGATAGCCACGGCGAAGATCGTCGCTAGAACCTTGGAGTTCAAACCACGGGTCATGTAGTACGCCGGGCCACCGCGGTAGGAATCGCCGTCGCGTGTCTTCCACAGCTGTGCGAGCGTGGACTCGACGAAGCTGGTTGCGCCACCTACGAGGGCGACCATCCACATCCAGAACACAGCACCGGGGCCACCAGTGGTGATCGCGATGGCGACACCTGCGACGTTGCCGGTACCGACGCGGGACGCGGCGGAAATAGTAAATGCTTTGAAGGCGGAAATGTCCTCGTCGTTTTGTTCCGCAGGCTTTTCGACGACTGCCTTGAACATGTCGGGAATCTTGCGGATCTGGACGATGAAGGTTCGAAAGCCAAAGTAAATGCCTGCCAGCAGGAGCGGAATGGGCAGGAATGACCACAGGTGACCATTAAAGGTTCCCACAGCATTCTCCAACACACTCATCATGCTGTTGAAGCCTTCCATAATATTCATGGGGGTAGATTACACGACAGGTGTTTAGATAAAGAAACCTAAACCCACCTAAAGAAAGTGCAAATACCCTAGTTATCAAATGTTCCGTAGTGACAAACGGTGTCTTCATCATTGAAGAAGGCAATTTTCCTGGTAATTACGCATCGGTGCGAATGGGGACATAAACGACAGAGTAACGGCAAGCCAAGAGCAAGGCATGGTCCTTTAGATCGGCCCCGTGGTCTGATGAAAACTGGTGATTTATTACCGCGTATTTCATCAAGGCGGTATCCTCAGAATATGGCCTATCATGCAGACTCTTCCAACATGGACAACCTTGAGGTTCTCACGTGGGATATGTTCGGACAAGCATCACGCGAGCTCGCTCAAACGATTGTGAATTCGGGTTATGAACCCGACATAATTATCGCCGTCGCTCGTGGCGGGCTGCTGCCCGCCGGTGCTCTTTCTTACGCCATGGGCGTGAAGCTTTCCGATGCCATCAACGTTGAGTTCTACACCGATGTGGAAGAGACTCTGCCGGATCCGATCCTCCTTGAGCCACTGCTGGACACAAACGCGCTGAGCGGAAAGAAGCTCCTTGTTGTGGACGATGTCGCAGACTCTGGGCGCACGCTTGATTTGGTTCTCAAGATCCTGGAAAAGAGCGCGGCTGAGGTTCGCTCCGCCGTCATCTACGGCAAGTCTCGTTCTGTCATTGCGCCAAGCTACGTGTGGCGCCACACTGATCGGTGGATTGCCTTCCCGTGGTCTGCTGAGCCGCCGGTAACCAAGGACGAGTAGTTTTTACCCGAAGTTAGCGAAAACCCGTGGCTGTAATGAATATACAGTCACGGGTTTTGTATGTGGCTAGGCTAGCTCGACAAGGAGACGGCCGGGTACCACGTGAGGTCGTCATTAGGAAGATAGGTGCAGGCCGTGGTCGGGGGAGTGGTGTCCTCTGCGCTGCGGGACAGGCCCCAATAGATCAGCGACGCCATGGTGGGGGACAGTGGCAAATCATCGTGGATGATCTGGTCATTCTTGAACGCACACACGTCTTTCACGTCGACGTTTGCCACATCAGCGCCATCGACTGCGGTGAGCTTGCTCGTTTCGTTTGGTGTTACGACCGTATCGTCAGGGGAGTAGAAGGACGTGTAGGTCACCCCGGCGACAGTGTCTGGCTGCTTGTTTAGCCAGGCGATGAAGTTGCTGCCCACGATCTGCTGCGAACTTGCCGGGGAAAGGAAGAAGGTCATGATGTGGGGAGCAAAATTGATAAGCCCGCGTACGAAGCTTCCGTGCCTATTAACTTCTGTGCCATGGAAGGGGGCGCCCATGGAAACGACGCGGTTAACCTTCTCCGCGCCATAGGTGGCGATATACGCCTTGGGAATCATGCCACCCTGTGAGTGGCCAACGATGTCCACCTTTGGTGCTTCCGTTTCCTCTAGAACGTGATCAATGTAGCGGGAAACCTCAGCCACAGAGGTAGGGATATCGCCGGTGGCGTACATCGAAGGGCTCAAGTTCTGGATGGACACACCCGTATTCTTGCCGTAGTTATATCCCCACACACAGAAGCCCTCCTTGTGGAGAGATTCAGCGGTGGCGTAGAAATCGCTCATGTTGCGCGAGGTGCCGTGGAGGAAGAGCACCGGGGTGGGATGCTCAGGTGCCGGAACACACTCCGGATCATTGAGAAAGTCCGGCGCATCTGCCGGGGAGACAACTTCCGGAAGTTCCTTGGGATCCTTCGGAGTGAGAGTATCCGGTGCTGTGCTGGAGCCACTCGATGATCCCTGAGCGTCTTCGGTGGGCTCTTCTTCGGTGGGTACTGCGGTGGCAGTTGTTGTTGTGGTGGTGGTTGTTGTTGGCTCTGGTGTCGCGGTGCTCGGAGTATCAGCAGCCGCGGGCACTGCCAGAGCCACCACCAGGGAGGTGAGAGCCGCAGCACAGGTAAGGCGAATGGATGAGGTCATGTCCGGGTCTTAAATCTTCCTACTTTTTGTCACGTATGGGGAGCCTGAAAAGCGGTCACCCGCTGATGCCAAGCTCCGAAGAAAATTATACCGTTTCCTCCCGCGTGGGGCTCCGCGAGCCGGACAATGCGGACAGGGCTCCGAGGCGGGATGATGGGTTGGGATCAGACGGCGTTCCCTCAGTGGGGACCGCAATCGGCCTAATTAACCGTGTCATCTGCGATTGGTGGTTGTACCTACATACGCAACTGCCTGGCGACCCCG
>ERZ1030944.72-NODE-72-length-28676-cov-37.382027_pt1 | contig 28676 bp, 25 predicted proteins | sample MGYA00518599_ERZ1030944 | MGnify/ENA primary metagenome ERZ1030944 (study PRJEB33718, sample SAMN03159697) | human skin metagenome | collected 2014-05-20 | study: EMG produced TPA metagenomics assembly of the PRJNA266117 data set (Human skin bacterial metagenome... | reverse complement strand
CCGACTCGTCGCCGGCGCCGAAATCATCACACTCGAAGGCACCAACATGCGACTGACCCAATAACCCCCGCTACCAACCTAAACGCCCGGGTGTTACTCGATACTCACCCGGGCGTTACCCGAAACTCACCACACCGTTACTAAACACGTGGTCTAAACACCCACCACAAGCAGTACTCGACGGCACCTGGACCAAACTGCAACGCAAACGAGAAGAAGGGATGCGAAACGCACTAAGCGAAGTCACCATCACACAACTACCGGACACCAAAGCTGGCACAGGCCTTCCAGCAGAAGTCAGCATCATACGCACCACCACCCAAACCGCCCCAACCCCACAACCCATCACGATCTAACACCCAAATCCGTTCACAACCACTTGACACAAAGCGGTTCGTAAGCAACTGTGAAACTTTGACGCACAGTGCCACCTATTGGATCATACAAGGCATAAAATTACCCCTACATTGCTACATGCAGGGGCAATAAACCGGCTAAGACCCGTCGGGGACCTAGGTATATCTACGGCAATGGGCGCCGGAGAGAGCACAGCTGTTACAGTACAGCGATCATAATGATCAGCAGTGCAATCACAATCGCTGAAATTGTGGCAAATGCAATGACCCTTGACTCCGTAACAATTACATAGTCGCCGGAGTCATTGCCCTTGGCAGAATTACGAGAGATCCGATAAACGATAGGGAAAAGGATCAATGCCTCTACAATCCACACCCACCATGGGTAGCTTAGTTTGTACATTGAAGCGGCCGATCCAGCAGCAATTAGAGCCGCGATCGATGCTGCATAGAGAAGTAGGGGAACCGGCAGTCCCATAGGTGTCTTTACAACAGTGCTACCGTTTGCTTTTGTCATTTCTTAAACCCTTTTGCTTCTACATCAATGCACTAGCAGCTGGCGGCAGTGACGCCAGCGCCTACAGCTGCACCGCAGAAAACAGCGCCAGCACCACCGGTACCGGCAGCGAGCGGAGCACAGACGAGTGCATCGCCAGCGTAGTTGATGCCCAAAGCTACCCACTTATTATCGATGCAACGTGAGGCTTGGCCACTCTCGCTGCCAGCGTAAATCACTCCATCGGTATACTTCAGAGCAACTCCCTCAGGAAGGTCTGCCTTGAGGCTTGCAACAACCTCTCCCTGGGCATCATAAGCGTTGATGACGTCTCCTTCGATCTCAACCTTGTCGCCATCAAGAAGTTCAGGAACCAGCACGTTGCCATCGACGTTAAAGCTGCGAATTCCGTCTTCTGACTCGAACCAAAAATCACCCTTACCATTCTGGCCAGAAGCTTCGGAAGCTGCGGCAGAAACTGACTCAGCGGCAAAAGCCGAAGCACTTACAGAGGCAACTCCAACAAGAGCAGCTGCCGTAATAGCTGCGACTGGTACGAATCGAGAAACAATAGTTTTCAACGGATTACTCCAATCCTTGCTGTAGAAGAAGGCCAAATAAAAGCAGGGTAGCCTCACACGGTTTTATGCGTCAGATTTATTTTTGGCAAACAGGAACCATACGGTCCCTACAAGAAGCGCCACAATCGTAAATCCAATGCCGATATCTTTTGATTTCTCTAGGGCCACATTGGCGTAACTGGCTTCAGAGAATAGTGGAGCTACGATCAAACAGTAGACCCATATCCCAGCGATGAGGTAGGCGAATGATGTAGCGATTTTTTTCGGGTTGCGAAAATTGGACATCTTTCCCCTCACTAACATACAGAATCAAAGTTGATATTATCTTCTGCCCATGCTGCACCGAGACCGCAAGCTCCCGCTGCAACACCTCCAGTCCCTGCACCAAGCGCTCCGCATACTCCAGTAGCCCCTACACGGTATGTCCACTTGCCTACCGCAGCTTTGGTGCAAGCATCACGGGATGAAAGACCTGTTTCAGCAAGAATAAGCATATCTTCGTATTGAACAAAACTTGCAGATAGCTCGTTGCCGTCAGCGTCATAGATCTGTGGTGCAGTAAATGAACCTACGACATCGCCGTCTTTATTGACCAGGTCAGCGATTTGTCCATCACCGCTGATCTCAATTCTGTCGCCAGGTTGCAGCTCTATGTGTCGGCCTTGGACACCCGGCTGATCAACAGGCAAGGTTGATCGAGTCAGCCCATCAGCGCCTTGTAGGACGAAAGAATTATCGCCCACCTGACTTACTGCATAGTCCCCCTCTTGTGCGTCCGCTGACGCAGCTGGCGCAAACGCTAGCCCCACTCCCATCAGAGCTGCCCCTGCAACCTTTCCGAAAGTTCTCTTACAGATCATCGTTTCCTCCAATCTTTGGGTGAACCTTCGCCTTTCTATTATTGTGCGCACCGACTACATCTCAACCTCAATAGTGCAGTGTCACTCGATAGTTATCCAATTTAAATAGGACTGTTATCGGACCCGGACAACAATCCCAGTGATATCACCATTAATTTTGTTAGCTTCTCGGCTGTCTTGCGAAGCATAAGTAAATGCTCCCGTGCTAGCGCACGGGGAACCGTATATTGCTTACAGCCTGTCCAGTTTCTTGGCCCGCCCGCGTGGCAGAATGATTCCCGCGCGAAGGTCGGTAGGGGTTTCGCTTCGAGACTCGCGGCGGTTTCCGGGACGGGATCGTTGCGGGGTGTGTAAGGAAGCGGCGGAAAACGTGTAAGCCGCCGTGTAAGCGGCGGCGGAGCTAAAGGTTGGGGAGTTTGCTGAATGTCCCGACCAGGGGGTTTCACGAAACTGTTCCAATCTTCACGAAACCTCCTGCCGGCCGAAGAAAAACGGCCGCGAACACAAAAATGACCCGCTCCGTTCGTTCGGAGGGGTCATTTTTCTTTGTCTGAACGCCGTTCCTGCTCGGGTTATAGCGCGGATTGTTTATGAGAGCGGACCGAGCCGCGGAAGAGTTTCCGTACTCATCTGGTGGCGCGGTTTTTGCAGCGCTTCATAGCGGTCTTGTTGCTGTGATCACGCAGGACTGGCTGCGGGTAGTTGTTGGGGTCTGAACCGAGAGGGGTACGCCCGGTCGGGGCCGTTTGGAACACTGCCGCTACGTCAGAGCCCGAAAGCTCCGCCGCTGACGAGGATCACGATGCCGAGGCCGATGAGAACGATGGGAAAGAGGATGTCCTCCCAGCGTTCGAGCACTTCCGCGATCGGGGGGCGGGTGGCGACGAACTTTGCCAGGGCCACCAGGACCGCAACGAGCGCGAGGAAGATAACGCAGTAGGCGACTACTGCGAGAGGCTCCACGCTGAGGAAGACAGGGGTGTAGACACCGATGTTGTCGCCGCCATTGGCAAAAGTGACGCCTGCGACTGTCCCCACGCCGACCTTCTTGCCGGCAACCTTGGCCTCGTCGTCATCGTCGTCATCGTCTCCGCGCCAGGCCTCCCATGCGGCCCAGAGGCCGATGCCCAGCGGGATGAGACCAAAGTATGGAATAGCTGCCGGGGGCAGAAATGCTCCGGCGCCGATGGTCACGAGGATCGCGGCGACGAGGATGCCGGCAAATCCGAGGTACTGGCCGGCCAGAATACGGGCGGTGGTGCCGCTCTGGCCTGCCCCTCGCGCGAAGAAGAGGGAGAGCACGATGATGTCGTCGATGTTGGTAGCTGCGAACAGGCCTATCGCCTGCAAGACCGTGGTGAGCATTACGCGCCCACCCCAGCTACATCGCATCCGGGAAGCGTGCAGGCGGGATCCATGCACGGGGCATCTTCGTCTACTGCCAAGGTGGCATCGACCAATGTAGTCAGCGCCTGCGCCAGGTGCGGATCGGCGATCTCGTATCGCGTCCGACGCCCCTCGGGCTCGGAGACGACAATTCCACAATCGCGCAAGCATGCCAGGTGGTTGGACACATTCGAGCGTGTCAGGTCCAGATCTCGGGACAGTTCCGCCGGGTACGCGGGATGGTCGAGCAGGGTTAAGATGATCCGGGATCGAGTGGGGTCGGCCAGTGCACGACCCAGGCGGTTCATCACGTCGAGACGCGAAGCAATAGTCAGCATGCACTGAACTATACAGCGAGCGCTGAACGTGTCAAACCCGATGTAGCGGTGCAGCTGTGTGTGCTGCTCAAGAGACAGTGGAAGGAGCAGAGCTGGCAGAGATTCCGGCAAAGTTGCGAAAACAGCGTCGCCGGCTCGAGATTCAAGTTGCGCACGAGCCTGGCGTAGTTCGGGAGATCGGTTTTCAGGCCCCAAGCAATGATCCGAACGGGACAAAACTCGATGGCCTCATCATCTTGAACCGGGAAGGCTCGAACAAACTTATCTACCTCATCCGCAGCCTCGACTCGATTCCCGTTTGCAGCGGGGACACATCGGGGTTCGACGACGGTTCGCGCCGCCAAGGAGAGCCTTGCCGGATGGATTGCCGAGAGGGACAACGAGGGAGACAACACTGGCGACGGTGCATACTTGGTTGAACCACGCTCGTTTCTGATGATCGGCCCATGTGCGATTTGTGTGCCGCGCCCAAGGCAACCGAATTGGCTCGAAGTTCCGTAGCTTTGAAAGTTTCCGCTCGAACCGCAAGTCACCGGAGGTGCTCACCTTTGACGAGCTTGTCGAGCGTTCACGGTGGAGCGTGGAGCTTGCCGAGAGGTAGGAAGAGGCGGAAGCGGAATTTCCTGACTTCCCGCTCTAAGGAGCGCTCCTGCTCACGTCATATAATTGACTTCTGTTGTGTAACCGGAGTCGGAACCCGGTGTAACCGGGGTGTAGCCACGAACCCGCTACAACTGGTCGGGGAGTTTACTGAAAGCTCCGAGCAGGGGTTCTGGTTTCTTTTCCCGTTCAATTCAGGAAACGCTGCCAGATTTAACCCTGCTTTCAAATCGGGTGACTTTCGGAGAGACTGACCCCGACAACATTCAATCTGGCGCGAAATGATTCGCCGGCGTGCACAATCGGGGTTCTGCATGCCGGTGAGGAACTAATTGTGGTTCAATTAACCCTAGACTCCACAGCCCGAACAGTCGTGGATAATGCCATTACCGGAAGGAAGCAGGTGCATGAACGATGACTCTCAAGATGATGAGCGCCGCCGGTCGAGCACGCCGCCGGGGAGTGGACGTCATGGAGACGAACCCTCGCCCGCTGCGAACGCAGGCACGCATGAAGGCCAACGATCCCCGGGCGACGATTTACAACGGGTGGAAAGTGACGTTCAACGCAATGGACAAGAGCATTCGGACGGTTCTCCCGGCGAAGTAATTGACGCTGAACTCGTCGAGGAGGTCACCCGCCAGATTGCAAGTTCCGCGTACCTGTGGAGTGCCCCTGCACCAGCACCGGAGACGCTGGAAGCTTACCGACAAGTTGACCCCACTTTTGCCGATCGTGCAATGCGAATGGCGGAACAAAGCATTGCAGCCTCGAACCACGAGAAAGAGTGGCTTGCCAAAGGGGATGTGGACGCTCTCAAACGTGGTCAATACTTGAGTTTCGGCATGTTTCTGGCCTCGATCGGCGCTGCCTTGGCCGTTTACTTCGGCGGGGGTTCTGAGTGGCTGGCTGGTGTCTTCCTCGCGCCCCCAGTTTTTCAATTCCTAGGAAAGTTTGTCAGGACTGTTCGCAGGGAAGAAGATGACAAACTCGAATGATGCGCAATCTCTGACCTAAGGCGGACCGAAGCCCCCGCCTTTAATTCACCTCTAAGCGAGCTCGTCCCATTCAGCATCGACGAGCACGTGTCCGCCGCTGTCCGTGGCGACAGGCGGCAGCACTTCCAGGGGCGGGAGACCGTACGACATGAGCATGCGGGCGAAGGCGCGGTGGCTGGGGCTGCGCTCGTCGATAAGCTCCTCCGCTTCCATAATCACCTGCTCTGTGACGACGGAGAGGCCGCGCCAGAAGTCGTCGCGGCTGCCGCTGTAGGTGAACGCCATGTAGCGGGTGGAGGCGTCTTCGACGGTGCCGAAGGTGTAGTCGCAGCCCGGCTCGAGGGCGTCGGCGGCGTGCAGCTTGGCTACCTGGAGCAGGGTGAGCAGAGGGTTGTCGCGTGGATCGATGAGCACGAGGAATTCGGCCGGAGCGTCGCTGCCGCGCCAATGGTCGACTTCGGCGCGAAGCATGCCGGCGGTCATGTTGGGGTTCGAGTTAGCGATCATCGGCGGTCACCTTCCACTGCGGCGGGATGCGGAAATTACCATCGCCCAGGTGGTGGTCCTTCCAGTTCGCAATTGCGCGTGTCCAGCGGCCCGGATCGGTTTCTTTCCAGCTGTGGTCGCGTTCGATGGAAAGGTGCGCGTCCAGGAGGCGGGTGGTCGCGTCGGTGACGTCGTCGGCCAGGGTGTGGGCGAAGTCGCCGTCGAACAGCTGGTCAGCCCAGCGAATGAACGGTAAGAACAGCGGGTCAGCGAAGTCTTCGCACGGCGGGTCGATGACAGTCCCGTCCGGGAGGTACACGTAGTCGATGACGTGCTGGTTTTGCGCCATTTCCGTCTCCGCAATGTCCATCAGGCGGATCAGGCGCGACGTGTTCAGTATCAGCGCTCCGTCGAACTCTTCGCCGTCCACGCGTGTGATCCAACCGGCATTGACCAATCGCTCGATACATCCTTTGAGCGGAAAGTTGGGTTCGCGCCACCAGGGACGCTCATAGGCCTCCTCCGGGATGTAGTGGATCATCCCGATGCACCCGCGGCGGAAGTTCCCGCGGCGATCAATGATCTCGCCGGTGTAGTCATCGGCGTATTTGCTCACATGTGCGAGGGCCGTTTTGTCTTGGTACTCCAGTGATGGGGTCATCACCTGCATCACTGCGTCAGAAAGTATTTCTCCCAAATGGTTCTCCTTTGAATCCGTCGTTTTTCTAGACCGATCAGTACGGTAAGCAGGTTCGCAGGAATTGTCAAGAACATATGTTCGACATAATAGGTGCCGATGCCTGCGCAGCATTAGCTTCTCGACGAGCACTCCGCTCCCCCTGCAACTACACTCTCAGCCTGTGCTGAGCAGAAGAACGTTCATGTCCGCCACGGCAGTGGCGGGCTTTTCTGCGTTAGTGGGGTGCGCCGGCCCGCGTGGCACGACAGTCACGGAGACGGAGACGGCCACCACCACCGTCCGCGAGACAGTGACGGCGTACCCCGGCCCGGAGCGCTACGCGGGCCGGGTGCCACAAATGTTTGGGACCTCCATGCGCGGCATTGCAGAGATGGTGCCTGTGACGCCGGGCAGGCGCACGATTGCGCTCACATTCGATGCCTGCGGCGGACCCAGTGGCTCGGCCGTGGACCAAGGGTTGATAGACGCGCTGCGCGAGTACGCGGTACCCGCGACGCTGTTCTTAAGCGCCACCTGGATCGAGGCGAACCCGGATGCGACGCGCAAGCTCGCGGCCGATCCTCTATTCCGCCTGGAAAATCACGGCACGAGGCACCTGCCGCTGAGCGTCAACGGCGGGGCCGCCTACGGCATCGCGGGTACCAAGACGCCGGCGGAAGCCATAGCGGAAATCGACGGCAACCGGGCGCTGCTGGCGGACTACGGGGTGGAATCGACGTGGTTCCGCTCGGGCACGGCCCATTACGACGATGTCGCCGTGGGCATCGCGCGCGAGCGTGGCGTGGCCATTGCGGGCTACACCGTCAACGGCGATTTTGGGGCGACTGCCCCGGCAAACCATGTGGCGTCGGCAATCAGGCATGCCCCTGACGGGGCGATCGTGCTGGCGCACATGAACCACCCCACCTCGGGCACCGGGCCTGGCGTGCGCCACGCGCTGGAGCAATTGCCTAGCGACGAGGTCCGGTTCACGTTCCTCGACGGGAGCAGGCCCTAGAACTCAGCCGGCATGATCAGCCAGGCCACGCCGTAGGCGAGCAAGCCCGGGAACACGCCCATGAGAACGAGCAGGATAAAGACCACGCGCACCGCGGTGGCGTCGACGCCAAGGTACTGGGCGATGCCGCCGCAGACGCCGGCGATGTACTTGTCGGTCATGGAACGCTCGAGGCGCTTCGGGGAGTTGCCCGGATTGATGTTCTGCGGATTGTAGGGGCTGGACATCGTGGAGTCCTTTCATCCAAGGGGTTCTGTACCTCCCATCCAACCCCTGCCGGCGAAATCCCGCAAGGACAATTGTCGACGAAAGTGACTGTTAAAGCTGGTTAGTTGGCAGATCCTCGGCAGCGAGCACGTCGGTGAAAAACTCGCTGATTTTGTCGGCGCGGTCCGCGTCCAGGTGGTCGAAGATGAGGCGGCGCACGGTCTCCACGTGGTCCGGCACGGCCTCTTCGAGGTGGGACATGCCTTGGTCGGTCAGGGTCACCAGCACGCCGCGGGCGTCGCCGGGGCACTTCTTCTTGGTGAGCAGTCCGCGCTTTTTCATGCGCGTGACCTGATGAGAGGCGCGCGAGCGGTCCCAGCCGAGTTCTTCGCAAAGCTCGCGCAGGCGCAGCGTGCGGTCTTGCGCCTCCGACAACGCGACGAGCACGGAAAACTCCGGCGAAGAGATGTCGCCGCCTGCTTGGAGGCGATCGTCAATCGTGCGCGAGATCTTGGTAAACCCCGCGAGCATCAGCCGCCACAGTTGCTGTTCTTCGTCATCGAGCCACCGCGGTTGTGCATTCATACGGGCAGATCCTAGCCGATGGGTCCGGTTTTCAACTCGTCCATGGAGTACGTGCGCGCGGCGGCGACGCGGTCGAAGCGCTGCGGGAAGCAGGTCAGCACCAGCACCTGCGACGTTTTCCCCACCTGCGAAAACAGCGAGTTCATGCGGGCGAGGCGCTCCGGGTCGGTGGCGCCGAGGGCGTCGTCGACCACCACCGGCACCGGGGTGGTTTCGCCGGAGGCGGTGACCAGGTCCGCGATTGCGAAACGGGTGAGGATGGCCAGCTGCTCCTTCGTTCCGCCGGAAAGCTGGTCCAGCGGGACGCTCATCCCGTCGACGGTGCGCTCGGTGACGGTGAGATCGTCGCCGAAATTGAAATCCACGGTCGGGCCGAACAGCACCCGGGCCCGGTTGCGGATCGCGGCGTTGAACGGCGCGGTGTAGCGGGCGCGGGCGGCGTCGCGGTGAGTGTGCATCGTCTCGCGCAGCAGGCGCACTGCATCGGCGCGGCGGGTGGTGCGGGCCAGCTCGGTCTCCGCGGCGTCGAGCTCCGCGGCAGCGCGGTCCGCTTTCTCGGCGGCGCCGGCGGCGATCTCGATGCGGCCGGTCAACTCAGTGATGCGGTTTTTCGCCTCGGCCTGCCGCTTCTCCAGGTTCTGCCGGCGTGCCTTCGCGCCCTCGAGCATCTGCTGGGCGATCTCTGGGTCGGCGGCGGCGAGCTCAGCGGAAAGTAGGGTGTGCGCCTCGTTGGCTTCGCGCTCTTGCTCGCGGGCGGATTCGAGAGTGTCCTCGAGTGTGGTTTTCGGGGTGGTGGTCTCTGCCTGCGCCAGCTCGTCGGCGGCGTGGCTGGCCTCGGCCTGCTTCGCCTCGAGTTTGGTCTGCACGACGGTCAGCTCGCTTGCGGCGGTGCGGTCGGCGTAGGGCTTGAGCGCGGCGTCGGCGGCGTCGACGTCCTTTTCCGCCTTATCCAGCGCCTTTTGCGCGTCTTTTACCGCTCCCTCCGCGGCCTGTTCGGTGTCGGGCAACTCGGCGCCGTCGAGAAACTCGGCGAGCTCCCCGATCTGGGAGGTGAGGCGGTCGCGCTCGGCCGCGAGCTCGTCGGCATCGGTGCCGGCCAGCGCGTCGTCGCGGCGCTGGCGGGCGGATGTCACCTCCGCTTCGTGCGCCTTGCTGGCGTCGCGGGCGGCGCGGGCCTCGTCGACGTCCGCGCAACCGAGCTTGGACAGCAGACTGGAAAAGGCGTCCTCGGCCTTCTCCACGGCGCGACGGGGGTCCTCCGAGCCCTGCGCGGCGCGGAAGACGACGTCGAAGTCGTCGAGGGTGAGGCGCGTGCCTTCGTAGACGGCGACGGACTCGGTGCCGTCCACGCCCACGCTTTCGCCGTCGACCTGGATGGTCTTGTCCTCGGCGGTGATCTCCAGCTTGGCGGAGGCCGCCTCGCGCAGGCGGCGCTGCAGCGTCAGCTCGCTTTCGGCCTGCTCCAACTTGCGCACGTCCGCGTCCGTGACCTGCAGGGCGGGGGCGTTTTTGAGCAGGGTTGCGTAGGCCTCCTCGGCTTTGCCGATGAGGGTGAGCTGGTCGGTGACGACCGTGAGGCGTCGGGAAGCACGCACGTGGTCGCGGACATTCTCGGCGCCGCGCAGGGTGGTGCGGGCTGTGGCGAGGCGGGTCTTCGCCTCCTCGACCTGCGCCGTCAGCTCCGCGACCTTCTCGCGTTCGGCGTCGCGCGCCTCCTGCGCCGGCGCGAGCGCAGCCTGCAGGTCCTTTTCCTCCTCACGCAGCGCGGCCACGCGCTCGGTCAGCGCGGCGCGCTCGGCGAGGTCTTGCTCGGCGCGCTTCCTGGCGACGGTGGCGCGCTCGAGCTGCTCAGCCGCAGTCTTAGCTTTCTCCGCGAGCTGGCTGGCCTGCGCGAACTCGGCCTCGCGTCCGGCGAGCTCCTCGTGGGCCTGCGGCAGCTCCGTGTCCACCGCGCGGATTTCCTCTTCGCGCCGGGCGACCTCGTCGACAAAGGTGGCGAGCTGCTGCACCTCGGCCTCCGCGGCGTGCAGGGTCTCGCGGGCGGCGTCCACGGCGTCGGACTTGGCGGTGAAGGAGGCTTTGGGCTTGGGCGGGGTCGCGGCCGTCCAGTAGCGGGCGTACTCCGCCTCGATGGCGGCCATAAGCTCGGTGTCTTCCTCGCCGGAGCGCTCGGTGCCGTGCTCCGTGTCGAGGGCCTGGGAGATGGACGGGATGCCGGCGGCGGCGATGCCCGGGTCCAGCTCGCCCTGGCGCAGGAACAGCGTCTTGGCCAGGCTGGTGTCCATCTGTTCGGCGATGATGCGGGCGAGCTCATCGTCCGCCTGACGGCCGGTGAAGTTCTTGTGCACCGGCGAGAGGATCTCCAGCTCCGAAAGCTTGCCCTTGAGCCAGCGCTTGTGGATTTTGAAGGTGGTCTCCCCCACCGTCGCGGTCATGGTGACCTCGGGAGACGCGTCGCGGCCGACTGGGGCGAAGACCTTGATCTTCTTGCCGCCGGCGGAGTGTCGCTCCTGCAGCACGGTGCCGATGGCGTCCAGGATGGTGGACTTGCCGGCCTCGTTCTGGCCGTGGATGACAATCACGCCGGTATCGGGCAGGTCGCGCAGCTCCAGGTGCTCGATGGCGCGGAAGTTGTCGATGACTAGGTCGTGGATACGCATGGTCTAGCCCACCTCCTTGGACAGGCGGAACAGCAGGTTCACGGCATCGCGGGCGGTGGCGTTGTCCTCGGCCGCCTGGCCGATCAGCTCCCGCATCGCGTCTTGGGCGAAGCCGGTTAAGGGCAGGTTTTCCATCTCTTCCTCGTCGGGCTCGAGGTGCAGGCTCATCAGCCGCTCGCGCGGGTAAAGCGCGGCGAAGACCGGCTCGAGCTCGGCGAGTTCGCGCTCGAGGGTGCGCGTGTCCTCTAGGCCTAGCGTGCCAGAAAGCGCGTACTTAATCACGGTGCGGTCTTTTTCCGGGTACGCCTTGAGGTCCTCGATCACCCCGGCCACGTCCTCGGCACCGGCGACCTCCCAGAAGCGGGCTTCGAACGTCCAAGCGCCGACCGAGACTTTCTCCACCGAGACGTCGGCGCGCCCGCCGCTTTTGTCCACGGTGACCACCAGCGCGTTGCCGGAATCCACCTCGCCGCCGGCAACACCAGGGGTGCGGTCGAAGTAGTCCGTGGTCTCCGGCGCACCGGAGTACCAGATCCGCTCCGAGGCGGTAAGTGCCGCGGTGGAGTGGGTGTCGCCCAGCGCGACGTAGTCGATCGTGCCCTGGTCGATGGCGGTGTCGAGCGAAGCAACGTCGATAAGCGAATGTGCCTCCTCTTCCCCGAAGCCCTCCACGGCGCCGTGGCCGACGAGGATGCGGACCGCCTCCGTCGGCTCTAGGTCGCGGATCGCCTTGGCGCACAGGTCCTCCGAGGCGTGCTTGGTTAGCAGCGGGGCGCCCACCACCTCGACACCCTCGCGCACGACCACCGGCTCCGAATCTGCGAGCACCGTGACGCCTTCGATCCCCTCGGTGCGCTGGAAGATGCTGTCCGCCACCAGCGGGTCGTGGTTGCCGGGCAACAGATAGACCGGCACGGGGAGCTTGCGCAGCGCCTCGAGCGCGCGGCCGAGTGTGGTCGGCTCGAGCGAGTTGTGCTCAAACACGTCGCCGGCCACGACGATGAACTCGGCGCCGCGGTCCTGGGCGATCTCCCCCAAGCGGGTGACGGCGCGGAGGCGTGCGTCGTCGAAACGCGACTGCGCTTCGAGCGACAAGAATTTTCGGCGCATGCCTAACTGCAGGTCGGAGGTGTGGATGAAGGTGGTGTGCGTCATGTCTTATACACCTACCACCGCGCCCGACACGCCAGCACAGACATTCGAACACATGAGCTAACGGGTGAGTTCGTCGTAGAGATCTTCGATGTCCGCCACGGCCCGCAACTGGTCAATGTTGGTGAACGACACGGTCTGCATCGCGCGGTGGAGCAGGTCGATGTCCGAATCCTCGATCATCGGCGCCACCTTCGGACGCGGCAGCTCTGGAAGCTCCCGGCCGGACCAGAAGTACTCCGAGCCGGGCTCGGCGTTTTCCCTGGCCAGGTCATCCGCCTGGTTGCGCTTCCGGTTCTCCAGCTCCTCCAGGCGCAGTCCGCGCATGGTGAAGATGACGCTCGGGTCCTTATCTATGAGCTCCGCGGTGCGCTGCGCCACGGCGACGGCGTGCTTGCACACGGCCGCGCCGTCCGGGCAGTCGCAGTGGAAGGTGACCTCCTGCGGAGTTCTGCACAGCAGAATCTCCAAGACATCCTCGGCGAGCGTGCCAGCCTTCGCCGCGGCGATGGACCCTGGCGCCCGCACGATCGCGCTGGTGGCCTCGCGGATCTCCTCGGCGTGGCGCCGCGGCAAGTACATAGCCACCCGGAACGGGTCATTCTGGCTGCCCACCACCGCCGCGCGCACACCGTGGGACACCGCCTGCAGCTCCACCACATGCCCGCGGGCGGCGTACTCCGCACCACGTTTCGCCCGGCCCACGTCGGTCTGGCGCACCGCGGCGTTGTAAATGGTCATCGCCGCAGGCGACAGCGACCGCGGACGGAACGTGCCGACGTCCGTGCCGCCAGTTTCCGCCGCGCTGGACACACGTTTGCGCGCGCCGAAGTTGGCGTAGATGACGTTGTTATCCTGCGGGCGCTTCTTCTTCTCAGTCATTTTGCCCCCTGTAACTGATCAATTGGGCGAGCTCCTCGGTTCCCAGCTCGGTGATCCAGCCCTCGCCCTGGCCCACCACGGCGCCGGCGAGCTGGGTCTTGCCGTCCAGGATGTCCTGGATGGACTCCTCCATCGTGCCGCGGGTGATGATCTTGTACACCGTGACGTTCTTCTCCTGACCGATGCGGAACGCGCGGTCCGTGGCCTGGTTTTCCACCGCCGGGTTCCACCATCGGTCCAGGTGGATGACCATGGACGCCGCGGTCAGGTTCAAGCCGGTGCCGCCGGCTTTCAGGCTGAGGATCATCGCGCGGGGCCCGTCCGGCTGCTGGAAGCGCTCCACCATCGCGTCGCGCGCGGATTTGCCCACGCCGCCGTGGAGGAACGGCACGTCCTCGTCGAGGCGCTCGGACAGGTAGGGCTTCAAAATGTCGCCGAACGCCTTGTACTGGGTGAAAATCAGCACACGCTGGTTCGACGCTGCTGCTTCCTCCAAAAGCTCCATGAGTTTTTCCACCTTGCCGGAGCGGTGGCGGCCCTTGTCGGTGACCGCGGAGCCGTCGCCAAGAAAGTGCGCCGGGTGGTTGCACACCTGCTTGATGCGGGTGATGGTGGCCAGCACCAGCCCCTTGCGCGCAATCCCCTTGCGTTCCTCCAGCTCCGCCTGCGTGCTGTCCACCAGCGCCTTGTACAGCGCCGCCTGCTCCGGCGTCATGTCCACGGCGATGACATGCTCGGCCTTGTCCGGCAAATCCGAGATGATCGCCGTGTCCGTTTTCAGGCGGCGCAGGATAAACGGCGCGGTGAGGCGCTGCAGCCGCTCGCCCATCTCGTCCGCAAGCTCGGGATCCCTGCGCGACTCGATGGCTTTGGCGAAGTGGTTGCGGAAGAAACTCTGCGAGCCGAGCATGCCGGGGTTGACAAAATCCAGGATGCTGCGCAGCTCAGAGAGCTTATTTTCAATCGGCGTGCCGGTCAGCGCGATGCGGTGCCGCGCGGGAATTGCGCGAACGCTTTTCGACGACTGCGTGCCCGCGTTCTTGATCGCCTGCGCCTCATCCAACACCACGTGATCCCACTGCACGGACGCCAAATCCTTGGCGTCGCGCGCGGCGGTGCCGTAGGAGGTGATGACGATGTCGGAGTCTTCGGCGGCTGCGAACAAGTCGTCGCCCTTGAGCCTGCCCGCGCCGTGGTGCACGCGCACGCGCATATCCGGCACGAAGCGGGCGGCCTCGCGCGCCCAGTTGTTCACCACCGACGTCGGCGCCACGATCAGCGACGGGCCGCGCCTCGTGCCCTTCGCCTTTTCCACCGCGAGCAGGGTGAGCAGCTGCAGGGTCTTGCCCAGCCCCATGTCGTCCGCAAGCACCGCGCCCAAGTTGTTGCGGGACATGAAGTACAGCCAGTCCACGCCGCGGCGCTGGTACTCGCGCAGCTCGGCGGTGACGGTGTCCGGGATGTCCACCCGCTCCGGCGCCGGGCGGTCCGTGCCGCCGACCAGGGAGGTGAACCAGGGCGAGCCGGTGAACTCGATCGGGCTGTCCGTGCCCGACTCCAACGCGAGTTGGCGCAGCTCCGCGGCAGACACCACGCCCTCGCCCTCGGCGGCCTTCAGACGCTCGTACTCCGCCTGCGCCTCCTCGGCGAGGCGCTGCAGCTCCTCGGCGTCCTCTGAGCCGGCGGCCTGCGCGATGCGGGCGCGCTTGATGGCGCTTTCCGCCTCCAGCATCGCGTTTTTCAGCGACGTGTCACGCAGCTTCTCCAGGTACTTCGCCGTCTTGGCCACCTCGCGGCTATCCGCCAGCACCCACTCGCCGCGCAGCTTGATCAGGCCGGACTTGGACTTGACCAGCTCCGCCATCTCTTCGTCCGAAAGCTCCACGCCGCCGACGGACAGCCGCCAGTCGTACTTGACCAGGGCGTCAAAGCCCATCATGGTCACGGTGGAGGAATCGTGCGGGTCCTGGTGCTCGCTGACCTTGAGCTTCGACGCCGTCTCCGCCGTCGCCCACGCACGCGGCAGCAGCACCACAAAGCCGTGGGCCCGCAGGGTCGCGGCGCTTTCGCGGACGAACTTCACAATTTCGTCGCCGTTCAAGTACAGGTCCCAGTCGCCCGCGTTGGGGTCGAAGCCCTGGTCCACGGTGGAGCGGAACCGGCCGTGCTGTGCCGGATCCGCCAGCGAGGTCACCGCGATTGCCCGGTCGAGCTGGCCGCGCAGGACGTCGGCCGTCTTCGAGTCGTAATCCCCCAGCCGCACCGGCCGCGGCGAATCCGCGCTGGAGCGCACCTGCACCCGCACCGGCCACAGCGTGTCCGGGCCCGACTCCTCGGCCCCGTCTGGCGACTCCACAATGAACACCAGCTGCATGTTCACCGCCGTGATCGTGCCGTTCCAATCCCCCATCTGGCGGGCCAGCACCGCCCCGCCGCGGCGCAGCGGGATGCTGTAGAGCAGCGACTTCACAAAATCGTGCCAAGGGTACGGCCTCGTCGCCGCCTTCTCCACCGCGCCCTGCAGGCGTTCCGTGGCGATCCAGTGCGTGAACATCTGCGCGCAGTCCTCGCTCAGGTTCGCGTTGTTCACCGTGAGCACACCCGGCGAGGCGGCGATCATCTCCGCCAGCCAGCTGCGCTCCTCCAGTCCGGTGCCCAACTGCCACTGCGCGTACCACAGCCCGTCGTGGTACGGCACGTTGATGCTCACGCGCCCCGCGCGCACGAACTGGGTCAGACCCCGATACATGCGCAGGATCCAGTACATGTCCGGCGCGACCGCCTCGCGCTGCGCGGGCGTTGCCGCCGGCGAATCCCCGTCCAGGTGCGCCAGGTTGTCCAAAAAGCGCACCGCATCCTCGGGCGCGAACTGCGCCAAGGGCGCCCGCAAGCTGACGTGCCGGCCCTTCGGGGTTTGCAGGATCAGGGTATGGAAGTGGCGGAACCTTTGGTCGTCCAAAAGCGAATGCACGATCGGCGGAAACGTGCCGGGCGGCACGTCATCCATGGTCACAATGCGGTGTCCCTGTACGCGCTCAACCCACACCGAAAGCCCGGACTCGGGGAGCCACAGGCCATGGAGAAGGTATTCAGGCATACCCACCCTTATACCACCGACACCGACATCGCCCCCGCCGAGCGTTCGAACAAAATCTTTCAGCCCACACTCAGCCGATTCTGCAAATCAATACAGCACGACGGAAGGATGCGTTACAGTGTGGCGAAACTTACACCGACCACCGACGTAAGGGAGTGCACATGTCTGACAGTTTCTGGCTCGTGCTGGCCATCGTCCTGTATTTCGGGCTGATGGTCGCCATCGGGTTCTATTCCTGGCGCAAAACGGAGAAGTACGACGACTACGTCCTCGGCGACCGCGGCCTCGGCCCGCTGGTCGCCGGCATCTCCGCGGGCGCATCGGACATGTCCGGCTGGCTGCTCATGGGCCTGCCCGGCGCACTGTTCGTCGCCGGCATGAGTGAGCTGTGGATCGTCATCGGCCTGTTCATCGGCACCTGGGCCAACTGGAAGTGGATCGCACCAAGGCTGCGCGCCTACACCGAGGTGGCCAAGAACTCGATCACGCTACCCAGCTTCTTTGAAAACCGCACGCACGACACCTCGCGCGTACTGCGCTTCACCTCCGCCGTGATCATCATCTTCTTCTTCACGTTCTACGTCTCCTCCGGCATGGTCTCCGGCGGCCGCTACTACGAATCCACCTTCGGCGGCGACTACATCCACGGCGTCCTCATCGTCGGCTCCATCACCGTGCTCTACACCTTCATCGGCGGCTTCCTCGCCGTGAGCTACACCGACGTCGTGCAGGGCGGCCTGATGTTCCTCGCCCTGGTCACCGTGCCGATTATGGCGCTGATGTCCCTGGACAACCCCTCCGACATCTTCTCCTGGGCCACCTCAAACCCGTACGGCCCCTGGGAGCACGGCAACCCGGACTACTTCAACATGGTCGCCGGCGTGTCCGCCGCCACCATCATCGGCAACATCGCATGGGGCCTGGGCTACTTCGGCCAGCCGCACATCATCACCCGCTTCATGGCGCTGCGCTCCCCGTCTGAGGCGAAGGCGGCGCGCCGCACCGGCACCATCTGGGTGGCCATCTGCTACCTCGGCGGCATCTTCACCGCCCTGGTGGCAACCGTCTACTTCGGCCAGAAGTCCGCGTCCGTGACCGACCAGTCCGGCTACGAGACCGTCTTTTTGGACCTGGCCCGCATCATGTTCCACCCGCTGATCGCCGGCATCGTGCTCACCGCCGTACTCGCCGCGATCATGTCCACCATGTCTTCTCAGCTGCTGGTCACCTCGTCCGCGCTCATCGAGGACATCTACCGCATCTTCAAGAAGAACCCGAACAACACCACCCTGCTCGTGCTCTCCCGCGCCATGGTCATCGGCATTGCCCTGATTGGCATGCTGCTGGCTCTGAACCCGTCCGACACCATCCTCGGCCTGGTCGGCTTCGCGTGGGCCGGCTTCGGCGCCGCGTTCGGGCCGGTGGTTGTGGCGTCGCTGTACTGGAAGCGCCTCACCTCCCAGGGCGCGATCGCCGGCATGATCGTCGGCGCCGTCACCTCGTTTGTCTGGGGTTCCGTGGACGCGCTGTCCGGCATGATCTACGAGATCGTCCCGGGCGTCATCCTGGCTACTCTGGCCATGGTCGTCGTCTCCCTGGCCACCCGCCCGAAGGAGGGTGTGGAAGAGGAGTTCGACACCGCCGCGGCCGCCACCGACTATGCGCTCGCCCACCCCGACGAGGACTTCGCCGCAGCGCTGCGGAACCGCGGAGGCTCCACCGCAGTCTAAGAAGGTATGCGCCTATACCTTCGTATTCTCTCCGCCCTCACTGTGCTGGTGGTGCCGTTCCCCACGGGGCGATTGCCTATCGACGTCCCAACGGTGCCCCACCGCACCACCATCCTCGGCTACGACAGAGCCGAGTTCGGCCCCGGCTGGGCCGCCGGCACCGGCGGGTGCGACACCCGCGCCGCGGTGATGGCCGCCGCCTTTGACGCGGACTGCGCCCAGCCCTGGCCGCAGTGGGGCAATCCCCGAGTTGTAGACCCCTACACCGGGGATTTTCTTCTGCCCCACGACGTGGAGATCGACCACGTCCTGCCCGTCTCCGCCGCCTGGGACTTAGGCGCCCACCGGTGGGACGCCGCCACCCGCGAGCGCTTCTACAACGACCCGCGCAATTTGGTCGCCGTGTCCTCCGCCGCCAACCAGGCCAAAGGCGACAAACTCCCGTCCGAATGGATGCCCACGGATAGGCGCGCGCGGTGTGCGTATGGGCGCCGGCTCGTGGACGTCGCAAAGCACTATGCCCTTCCTTTGCCCCGGGCAGACCTGCGGGCGGTGCGGCGCGCGTGCTCCGGGGTCGCCGGGCTGCTGGCGCGCGGCGAGCTGTGAGGATTTTCCCACCATGCCGTAAGGTGTGGGCACATGACTACATTCCTCATCTTCCTGCACGTGGTCGCGGCCATCCTGCTGCTCGGCCCCGTTGTCGTGTCTACCTCGATGTTCCCGCGCCAGGTCGCAGAATCCCGCGCCGGCGGCGAGGAGGCCACCGGCCGTGCATCGGTGCTCTACCGCATCACCAAGACCTACGGCATGCTCTCCCTGCTCGTCCCGCTGCTCGGCGGCGCCGTGCTCGCCTCCGACTGGGAGACCTACAAGGCCAACTACTGGTTCCACACCGCCATCGTGCTCTCCGTGATCGCCTGGGCGATCCTGCTGGGCATGGTCATCCCGCAGCAGCGCAAGATGATGGGCACCCTCGGCGCGCTGCCGGCCGCTGACGCAGACCCGGCCGACCAGACCACCAACTTTGAGAAGTCCAAGGCAAAGGCAACCGCCGGCGCCGGCATCTTCAACCTGCTGTGGATGCTCACCCTGATCCTGATGTTCCTGCCGACCCCGGCGTAAGGAACGCGCGGGCGTTTCCGCTTGAAACAGGCCCAGCTATTCCCGATTCTTCGGCGAATGGCTGGGCCTTGTTGGTAGGGCCAGTTTCGCCCCGGTTGCCGGAGCTCGAGACGCCTCCCCCGCGCACAGACCCTGGGAGGCAAACCCTGGCAATGGCCAAAATCGGCGCGATCCCAGGCTTTGGATCCCAGGGTCTGTGCGCATGAGTCGTTCTGCCCGGCCCCCTACGAGTACCGCAGCGCAGGCGGCCCGCCGAGGCCCAGGCCGGCGAAGACGCGGAAGATTGCGTCCACCGCCTTGCGCAGCACCTCCGCCACAGGCCCGGTCAGCCCGCCGAACAGCACGTTCTGCCCCCACACGCCGACGAGGCGAGCTTCGGGGACGGCGGGGCCATCGTGGGGCACGATGCCGATGACGTAGTCGCCGCCGCGCAAAAACGGCAACGGGTTGGAGGTCCACATGCTGGAGACCACGCCGACAAAGCCGCGCCCGGGCACCCACATGGGCCCGCCGGAGTCGCCGGGGTGGCTCAGCGGCGCCGCGACGAAGAAGGTGCCGTCGGCGGAGCCGGAGAAGCGCCCGCAAGTTTGCGCGCCGCGGGTGCGGGAGAAGTAGCAGATCGTCTCGCCGAGGCGCACGTCATTTGGGTGGACCCACGCGTCGCCGGAAAAGCGGTTGCCGCCGACTGCCACGCCTGCGTCCCATTGGATGGCGGCCCAGTCGTTGCTCAGGTGGCCGTCGTAGGCCTTGGAACGGAATAGCGTCCCGGTGGCGCCGCCGGCGTTGACCCGCGCGCCTTCGGCTCCGCAGTGCGCGGCGACGAGGCTGCGGTGGCGCGCGGGATCATTGAAGCCGATGGTGCAGGTGCCGGTGCCGTCGATGCGCACGGGCGCGCCTTGCTCCACACGCACCTGGGCCTCGGCGGGCACGGACTGCATCCCCAGCGCCACGGCCGCTGCTAGGAGAGCTCGGGAAATTCGGCGCGTGCGCTGGGAAGACATGCGCATTAACCTAGCACCCTTGCCTATCGACGCCCTCCAGTCCCCCACCCAAACCCAAAGCAGCCGGCACGCTGCTTTTGAGCTGTGCCGGCTGCTTCAATATTGGGGCTTAATCCCAGCGGTCGCGCCTGTCGTCGCGGCCGCGGCCACGGCCTCCGCGGTAGCCTCCGCGTCCACCGCGATCGCCCCTGTCGCCACGGTCGTCGCGGCCGCGTCCGCCGCGGTAGCCCCCGCGGCCGCCGCGGCCACGTCCTCCGCGATCGCGCGGGGGTGCGCCGTGGTCGCGCTGGATGTTGATCAGCTGGCCGGAGATGCGGGTGTCCTCCAGGCGGTCCAGCACAGCTTGGTCCAGGTTCTTCGGCAGCTCCACCAGGGTGAAGTCGCCGCCGATGGTGATGCGGCCGAAGTCCTTAGAGCTCAGCCCGCCCTCGTTGGCCAGGGCGCCGACGATGGCACCCGGGCGGACGTGCTGGCGCTTGCCCACGTCCAGGCGGTAGGTGTCGAAGTTGCCGCTGTCGTCGAAGCGGCGGCCGCGGCCCCTGTCGCCACGGTCGTCGCGGTCGAAGCGGTCGCGTCCGCGCCCGCGGCGATCGTCGCGGTCGAAGCGGTCACGGTCGCGGCGGTCGCGCTTGTCGCGCGGCGGCTCCTTCATCAGGAACTCGTCGCCAGCCAGGGCCTGGGTGGCCAGGGCGGCGGCGATGTCGTCCATAGGCACGTTGTTCGCCGCGGAGTACTCGCGGACCATGGTCTTGAAGATCTGCAGGTCGGTGGCCTCGAGCGACTCGGTGATGGAGTCCATGAACTTGGCCTTGCGCGACTCGTTGACCTCGTCCACGGTGGGCAGGTCCATCTCTTCGATGGTCGCGTTAGTCACGCGCTCGATGGAGCGCAGCATGCGGCGCTCGCGCGGGGTGACAAACAGGATCGCCTCGCCGGAACGGCCCGCACGGCCGGTGCGGCCGATGCGGTGGACGTAGGACTCCGTGTCGTTGGGGATGTCGTAGTTGAGCACGTGCGAGATGCGCTCGACGTCCAGGCCGCGGGCGGCGACGTCGGTGGCCACGAGGATGTCCAGGCGGCCGTCGCGAAGCTGGTCCACGGTGCGCTCGCGCTGCTGCTGGGCGATGTCGCCGTTGATGGCGGCGGCGGAGAACCCGCGGGCGCGCAGCTTCTCGGCCAACTCCTCGGTCTCGTTCTTGGTGCGCACGAACACGATCATTGCCTCGAACTCGGTCACCTCGAGGATGCGGGTGATCGCGTCGAGCTTGTTGCGGTGCGCGGTGAACAGGTAGCGCTGGGTGATGTTGGTGTTGGTGCGCGTCTCCGACTTGACGGTGACCTCTTCCGGGTCGTTGAGGTAGTCGCGGGAGATGCGGCGGATCGCGTTCGGCATCGTCGCCGAGAACAGCGCCACCTGCTTGGAATCCGGGGTGTCCTCCAGGATGCGCTCGACGTCTTCCTGGAAGCCCATGTTGAGCATCTCGTCGGCCTCGTCCAGCACCAGGAAGCTCAGGTTGGAAATGTCCAGCGAGCCCTTCTCCAGGTGGTCGATCACACGGCCCGGGGTGCCCACGATGACCTGGGCGCCGCGGCGCAGCCCGGACAGCTGGATGCCGTAGGCCTGGCCGCCGTAGATCGGCAGGATGCTCACGCCGTCGATGTGGTCGGCGAAGCTCTGGAAGGAGTCGGACACCTGCAGCGCCAGCTCACGCGTCGGCGCGAGCACGAGGGCCTGCGGGTAGCGCTTCTCCGGGTCGATCTGGGACAGCACCGGCAGCGCGAACGCCGCGGTCTTGCCGGTGCCGGTCTGCGCCAGGCCGACCACGTCGCGGCCGTCCATAAGCAGCGGGATGGTCTGCGCCTGAATCGGCGAGGGCTGTTCGAAGCCGACGCGCTTGACCGCCTCGATGACCTTGTCGGGCAGGCCCAGCTTCTCAAAGCCGTTTTCGGGCTTCTCGGGCTCGGTGGCGGGTTCGGCCGAAGGCTCGTCGTTAAGCTTCAGCACATCATTGTCGTTTTCAATGGCCACGGTGTCCGTGGCGCCGGTCTCCTCAGAAACCCCCGCATCCCTGGTGTCCTCTACTACGGCCTCAACGATTTCGGCCGCGACATCCTGCGGGTCTTTCTGGTTTTCCGACACATTCATATCCGGCTCGTTCTCGCCGCCGGTGGCGTTTTCGGAAATGCTCATCGCTGGCCCAGCGTACGCCATTGTGCGCCCCGGTAAGTATTCCTGCGGTTTCCCGGCGGGCGAAGTCACACACCGTCCCGTAAAGTGCGTGGTGCAGGTCACATTGCCTATCGACGCCACCCCTGCCCCACACCTCGAAGGAGCCCCGACGATGGACCCCAACACCGCAGCACGCAAGGCCCACGACATCGACATCGACGCCCTGCAGGCAGTCCCCGCAGAGCCGTTCCTGCACAACAAGCTGTTCGTCATCGCGCTGCCTGGCACGGGCAGCAACGGCTGCGTGATCCCCGCCGCCGCGGACGCGCCGTTCCCGTTCGGCATCGACGCCGCCTACGACGACGGCGGCCATTTCACCCTGGAGTACGACCCCATCGTCGGGTTAGTGGACAACCCGAAACGGTCGCTGCAGTTCGGCGACACCTACACGGAGCTCCTGCCAGGCCAAAAGGTGACCATCGGCGGCTTCACCGTCGGCCGCCCGGACCACGATGTCGCGGTGATCGAGCGCGGGGCGCACGCCGCGGCGATCGTCGCCGGAGCCGTCTTCAGCTTCAGCCCGATCGTCAGCTTCCAGCGCTACGGCCAGCAGCGCCCCAACACCATCATCCGCGGCCGCACCCCGGACCAGTACGACTACAACGCAGCGCCCGAAGGGTTCCTGTGCGGGTTCAAGCCGCTGCCCGACGGCGGCGTGTCCGTCCCAGTGGCGCTGGCCAACAACACCGACTGCGACGCGGCGCTTACGGCGATCTCGCAGTACTTCCAGCAAGACCGCGCAACGCTTGGCGACGAGCACTCCCCCGTGGCTTGGAACTCCCCCGACGGCTGGCGCTGCGACTTCTCGTTCTTCCCAATGCCCCACCACGAGTTTGGCGCGGACTCGTACCCGAACTGCTACCGCCAGGGCTCCGGCGGCGCCGTGGTTGTCGACCTGCCGCCGCGCGGCGCCGGGCAGTAGGCAGGAGGGAGCAGCCGACATGACCAGCACGTACCGCCCCGTTTCCATCGTCGCCGTTCTTGCCGCGTCTGCGTTGGCGATGGCGGCCTGCGGCTCGTCGGAAAGCCCAGTGGAAAGCACGGAGGTAAGCGCTGTGGAAAGCGCTGCGGACGAGCCCGGCGCGCTCAATGACAAAGGCCAGATCGACCTGGAGGCGCTCACGGAGGTGCCCGCCGAGGACTTCTTGGACCACGACGCGTACCTGTTTACCTTCCCCGGCACCGGAAGTAACGGATGCACGGTGCCAATCGACCCAACCGACATGGACGCGCTGATCCCGTTCGGCTGCGACGCCATCCACGTAGGTACTCGTGCGCGCATGACCCTCGAATACGGCACGGTCTTCGGTTTTTCGGGCAACGAGTCCAGCAGGATCGAGCTGACCTCGGACACGAGAGAGCTCAAACCCGGCGAGAAAGTCAACGCCAGCGGATTCATCCTGGCTAGGCCGACCGAGGACACTGTGCTAATCAAACGCGGCGCCAACGCCGTGGTGATCAAGAACTCGGAGCCCTACCCGTTTAGCCCCGTGGTGGACTACCAGCGCCTGGGCAAGAAGACCCCCATCCCCTACCTCGCCGGCGACAGCTTGGACAACATCGACCTCAGCGCGGCAGAGGAAGGCACGATCTGCGGCATGTCCAAGCCACAAGAGAACCACCAACTTGTGGCGGTGGCCACCCAAAAGGGCACCGACTGCAACAGCGTGAACGAAGCTATTCGCCAGTACTTTGCGCTGGATAAGCAGCAGCTTGGCGACGAGCACTCGCCCGACGCCTGGACCTCCCCCGACGGCTGGCGCTGCGACGTGGACTACTTCCCCCGGTTCCACGTGGACTTCCCCGACGGCGACTTCACCCACTGCCTGCACGAAGACGTCGGTGGCGTGGTGATGGTGCCGGTGACGCTGGGCTCGGCGGAGGACAGTGCGTCCGGGTAACCCGGGCCGTCGCAGTAACCCGCGCCGTCCCTGACCTAGTGCTTCGCGCATTGTGGCAAATATTTTCCACAATCCGCTGCGAAGGCACCACCCACCGTGCTACGGTTATCCGCATGATCAACAGCACCGCATTTGCAACCTCGGCCACCGCCGAGCGTTCTGCGATGCTGAATACCCAGCCGGCCCGCCTGCATCATCATCTGTAGCGCGGTGTCGGCCGACTCCAGCCCCCTGCGCTAACAGCCTCTGCTGCAAGCGCAGGGGGTTTCTTGTTAGCACGGGCAAGACTTCAGGGCTTATGTCGTTCGCGCCGCGCCCCCGGATCCGTCCGCGAAGCATTGCACTTTGCCTATCGACGGCCAACCGGGACGCCGCCGCCCAACACCGGGCACACGCCAATCCATCTCCCCTGCGCCTCCGATTCGCGCATTGCTTCCCGAAAGAGCACAGTAATGTCCGTTATGACTGCACCATCAGACAACGCCACCAAGCCCAAACCGAAACGCAGCGGCTTAAACGCCCGCCACATCCACTTCATCGCGCTCGGTTCCGCCATCGGCACCGGCCTGTTCTACGGCTCGGCCGGTGCGATCCAGGCCGCCGGCCCGTCCGTGCTGCTGGTGTACCTGCTCGGCGGCGCGGTGGTGTACTTCATGCTCCGCGCGCTCGGCGAGATGAGCGTGCGCAACCCGGTCCGCGGCTCGTTTGCCGTGTACTGCCGCAAGTACCTCGGTGGTTGGGGCGGCTACATCACCGGTTGGATGTTCGCCTTCGAGATGATGATCGTGTGTCTGGCGGACCTGACGGCCATCACGATCTATATGAAGTTCTGGTTCCCCACCACGCCCGCGTGGGTGTGGATTACGGTCACGCTGCTGATCATTAGCGCGGCGAACTTGGCTGCGGTCCGTCTCTTCGGCGAGCTGGAGTTCCTGCTCACGCTGATCAAGGTCGGCGCCGTGGTTGCCATGATCGTGGGCGGCGCCGCCATCCTCGCCTTCAACCTCGGCTCCCAGCCGGAAACGATGGGCGTGAGCAACCTCTGGAGCGACGGCGGCTTCTTCGCTAACGGCATCTCCGGCATGGCAGCGTCCTTCATCCTCGTGCTGTTCGCGTTCGGCGGCACCGAGATCATCGGCGTCGCCGGAACGGAGGCTGAGGACCCGGACCGCTCCATCCCGAAGGCGGTCAACACTGTCCCGGCGCGCATCCTGATCTTCTACGTGCTGTCCATCCTGATCATTTTGATGATCAACCCGTGGCGCACCATCAACGGCGAGGACTCCCCCTTCGTCCAAATCTTTGACACGCTCGGCGTCAGCTGGGCGGCCGCGCTGCTCAACGTAGTGGTGCTCAGCGCGTCGCTGTCCGCCATCAACGCCGACCTCTTCGGCACCGGCCGCGTCCTCGCCGGCCTAGCCAAGGAGAAGCTGGCGCCGCGGGCGATGGCGAAGACCTACCGCGATGTGCCGGTGATGACCGTGGTCATGTTAATCATCGCCCTGATCGTCGGTGTGATTTTGAACCAGCGCTACCCCGACATCTTTGAAACTGTCGCGGCGCTGGCTACCTTCGCCACCATCTTCGTGTGGCTGATGATCCTGCTCGCGCACATTGCTTCTCGACGCAACATCTCCCCCGCCGAAGAGCAAAACCTAAAGTTCCCAGTGCCGTTCTGGCCGTACGGGCAGTGGTTCGCGGTTGCGTTCATCCTGTTCACTTTCGGCACGATGGTGTGGATGGAGGAATTCCACACCGCACTCATCGTCGGCGTCGCGTTCCTGATCCTGATGTCGATCCTCTACTTCGTCACCGGCCGCCCGCAGGCGATCGCGGAAGATGAGGTCGAGTACGAGGCGAAATAGCCCCGCAAGCAAATAGCCCCAGCGCTGCCCCCGCAGCGCTGGGGCTTCTTACGCACGGACGGGTGGTTGAGCTGCGACAACACTGAATCTATCCTCAAAGCATGAACGACATGCAAAAGCTGTATGAATCTGCAGCCAAACTGCAAGAGGTAGCGCCTGACGCAGTACTCGTAGGTGGGAGCGCAGCTGCGTTCTATGCGCACCACCGCATGTCGTTCGACCACGATCACGTCATTGAGCATCTCCAGAGTCGCTACGACGCGGTTCTAGAAGCTGTCGTGGGTTTGGACGGGTGGTCGACAAATCCCCGCGCGTCCCGTCCGCCGATGACCATCATGGGATCGCTAGACGGTTATCAGGCTGGCTTGCGCAACTTGCGCCGTAAGACCCCTTTAGAGGTAGAGAAAGTGGACCTGCCTAACGGCTCTCAGCTTCAGATCCCTACGATTGCCGAAGTTCTGCGTACCAAGGCCTTCTTGATCGTCCAGCGGAACCAGGTTCGTGACTACCTCGATGTCGCAGCGGTAGGTTCAACACTTGGAATTTCCACCGCGTGCGAGGTTTTGAAAGAGATTGACTCATTCTACAGCGAGTTCACCAACACCGACGGTTCGGTTCTATCGGAGCTGGTTTACATGCTTTCGGCTCCTAACCCTGCGGACAGTCACAATAAGGATTCCCTTGGTAGCTACAAGGGCGTCGTGTCCGGGTGGGATTCCTGGTCAAAGGTTGAATCGGTGTGTAAGGAGATCGCAGCATGCCTGACATGATCAGTGAGGCGATGTTTCGCAACGTAGCGGCCTCGCCGTCGGATCCCATCACGTCTTGGCCGTATGAGGTCTACGCTGCCGCGCTCCAGTACGGCGACATTTTCGACTGGAGGGTGTTCGCACAAGAGATTCGTGAGCAGCCTTGGGGAGATGTGGCAGCGACGATGGAGCAGGTAGTCCGCGAGCTACCGAACTTGGATGCTGCTCAGCTGTTTTTCCTCATTCTGGGGCAAGCTCGTGGCGACGAGCAGATTTTTGAGAAGTCTCTCCCAGGACGCGACAACGACTACGAACCCTGGTAGTCCTCCCGCCTCGCCCTAATGGCCTCGCCGTGTGCCGGGAGGCGCTCGGCGTCGGCGAGGGTGATCACGGCGTCCGCCACCTCGGCCAGCGCGTCCGCGGAGTACTCGACCACGTTGACGGGTTTGAGGAAGGTGTGGGTGCTCAGCCCCGGCGCGAAACGGGCCGTGCCGGATGTGGGCAGCACGTGGTTGGATCCTGCGGAGTAGTCTCCGAGCGGCACCGGCGCGTGCGGCCCGACGAAGATCGCGCCGGCGTTGGTGATCTGTGCCACCACGTCGCGGGCGTTGTCGGTGTGGATCTCTAAGTGCTCGGGTGCGTAGGCGTTGGTGACGGTGACGGCGGACCGGAGGTCGTCGACAAGCAAGATGCCCGATTGTGGGCCCTGAAGCGCTTCGCGCACGCGCTCGGCGTTGCGCGTGACCTGGTAGCGCTCGGCAATCTCGCGGTTGACCGCCTCGGCGAGTGACGGCGAATCAGTGACCAGGATCGACGCGGCGTGCTCGTCGTGCTCGGCCTGGGAGATCAGGTCGTACGCCACGTAAACCGGATTGGCCGTCTCGTCGGCGATGATCGCGATCTCGCTGGGGCCTGCCTCAGCGTCAATGCCCACCACGCCGTTGACCACGCGCTTCGCGGCGGCGACGAAGACGTTGCCGGGGCCGGTGATCATGTCCACAGGCTCCAGGTCCTCGTCGCCGTAGGCCAGCAACGCGACGGCCTGTGCGCCACCGACCGCCCACACCTCATCGATGCCCACCAGCGCGCACGCCGCGAGGATCGTCGGGTGCGGCCAGCCGTCGAAGTCCGCTTGTGGCGGCGAGCACACCACCATCGACTCCACGCCCGCTTCCTGGGCGGGAATCGCGTTCATGAGCACACTCGACGGGTAGACGGCCTTGCCGCCGGGGACGTACAGACCCACGCGCTGCACCGGGCGGAACACCTCGGTCACCGTGGCGCCCGGCGCGAGCTCGGTGGTGTGCTCAGCGGGTTTCTGGTCGCCGTGTACGGCGCGGATGCGCGCGATCGAGGTCTCCAACGCCGCGCGTACGTCCGCGTCGAGACCGTCCACGGCTTCCGTGATGACCTCGTCCGGCACACGGAGCGAAGCCGGACGCACGCGGTCGAAGCGCTCCCCGTACTCCAACGCCGCCTGCGCGCCGCGCTCACGCACCGCCTCCACAATCGGAGCCACCTGGGGCACCACCGAGTTCACGTCCGCGCCCGCGCGAGGAAGCACCTTCCGAAGCTCGCGCACGGTTAACGCTCGGCCCCTGAGATCTGTCACCGACAGCATGTCGCTCCCCTTTTTGTCGCTTCCAAGTCTGTCTCTTATACACATCTGACGCTGCCGACGATACTCCTTGTGTAGA